>FWPU01007415.1_pt1 | contig 13334 bp, 10 predicted proteins | sample 2228361 | NCBI WGS metagenome assembly FWPU01 (sample SAMEA103939777, study PRJEB20133) | metagenome | reverse complement strand
TGAAGTTATTTACTAACCTGCCCGCAGTCCCTCTTTAGATCCTCCATTCACGGCAAAGTTCGAAAAGAGCGCAGAGCTATTTTAATTTAAAAATTTGCCCAAGAGGAGACGGAGGGCACAGAGGAGAGAATAAATATAAAAAGCGCCGTAGGGCAAGAGCTCGTCCCTTGCCGTATTCGGCAAGCCAAAAGGGCTTGCCCTAAGCATTTCAAAGGATGGCCATTAGGAGAGGAAAGGGAATAATTGCGACCACCTTTTACACTTCCGAAATACAAAAGCACTTCGGAAGTGAATTGGGTGAAAATAGATCCAGGAAAGGTAGGAAGAGTTTTAACTCAATCGTTTACCTCAATCAGCAGGTAGCGAATGGATGGATTCGATTTTTAATTCATATTCTGGGGGTAAGTGGTCAATAATTAGCTTAAGTTGATAAGAGATAATGCCAATGTAGATCAAAGCAATGCCGAATATGATTGCCTTTACCATTCTGAATTTAATATGCAAGCACAATAAAATAAGGGAAGCGGAAACAACACCAAATTTCCATATCCAAAATTTATCTCCATATAAGAAGATAACCGATCTAACAAGAGGATTAATCTCGAATCCTCCTATATCTAAAATCATCATCGTGAATATAGCATCAAGAACGTTTAGCCCCACAATCAAGATCAAAAAAAACAATATTCCTGGACTATAGCGGTCAATATAACCTCCTCTCTCTTTATCCGTTTTTCTACGAAAATCCTTTCGCCGCCCCCAAAAGGTATAGGGGCTCAACATGGGAGTAGGCTTCTTTCTTCGATCTGGCAGAATTCTTTTTTCCATTGGCAATTTTTGCTTGCCCTCGCCTATTAGAACTTATCTTTATTTAAAAAGCAATTATTATACCACTTTTTTGGCGGCTTAATTATCCGTAATCATTAATATTATTTTAGAAGAACAAAAATGGCCCCTATAAAAAGGGCAAGATTTTGCCCAAAAAATGTAATTTTATCCATATGGGGCAGGATTTTAATATATTTAAATGGGAACTCTATTCATTGGTAAAAATTTATGCCAGCCAAGGTTTACTCATATGGTACGCCTTTTCCCAGGCTTCTTCTTTATTGGCTAAAAAAGAGAGAACTGCTTAGAAAAGGATAGAACGGCTTTTCTCAGGGCTTAAACCTAAAAGTAGAGATGTTTTTGGGCTGGTGCAAAAATCCAAAAGTAAATTTAAAATTTAGGACTTCATAATAATTCCTCAATTACGCGGAGAAAATTCAGTTAGCCAGGGCAGGGTTTTGGAGGAAAAAAGAAAAAACTGAGATTGCGAAAGGATTATCGTTTCGGTATCGGATTAATTTATAATTGTGCCCATTTTTGAAAAATGTTAAATTTAGCGCACAAACCATTTAGCAGAAAAATTGTTTTATTAAGGTGGCCAAGGGGCCAGAGTAGATAAAGAAAATAAAGAAAGAGGTCGAAAATGCAAGTTAACAAATTAAAAAGGAAACTTAAAGAAGGAAAAGTTTGTTTGGGCACATTCATCAGGTTAGGACCAGCGGCCGTAGAAATTTTGGGCCATGCTGGCTGGGATTTTGTGGTCTTAGACATGGAACACGGGGTCTTTGACTTCACTAATGTGGAGCATATGATTAGAGCTGCCCGGTGCGCAGGCATTACCAGTTTAGTAAGAGTTGCTGAGCCCTCTCCTTCCCATATAATGAGGGTTATTGATGCAGGAACAGAAGGCGTTCAAGTTCCTCAAGTTGAGAGTGCCGAGATAGCTCGAGTTGTCTCGCAAGCTGCGCGCTACTTTCCGCAGGGCAAGAGGGGACTTTGTAGCTTTGTGCGCGCGGCCAATTACTCAGCTATCCCTCCGGAGGATCATCTAGCTTCTTCTAATGAGGAAGTCTTAACCGTCATCCATATCGAAGGAGAAAAAGCGGTAAAAGAGATTGAGGCCATAATAGAGACTTCTGGAATAGATGTGATCTTTCTTGGTCCATGGGATCTTTCCCAATCATTAGGTATTCCTGGGAAAACGAAGGATCCGCAGGTCATTCAATTGATGGAAAAAGTTATTAAAATTTGCCAAAAAAAGGGGGTAGTGACCGGAACTTTTGTGCGCTTCGTAGATGAAGCTAAACACTGGATTGAGCAAGGAGTTAAATACATGATGCTCTCCACGGATGCCGGACTACTCCTGCAAGTGAGTAAAGAAAGGCTTCAGGCCTTCCGCCAATTTTTGTCCTGAGAAACCGCGCCCTATTCCCTTTGATCTTTGCTGAATCCTCTTAAGCAAGTAAGTCTGCGCCGTTTGAGGTCCAAAAGATGAAAGGTCAGATTGCTTACGTAGTTGCTGATTTAGAAGGCTCTACGGGAGCTTGGAGTAAAAGCCACACTCTTTTAAAGACTCCCGAATGGCAGGAAGCTCGGGTAGAATTTACCAAAGATATAAATACAGTAGCTCAAAGTCTCTTTGAAGAGGGTGTGCAAGAAGTTATTGTCAAAGATTTTCACCGCACTGGATTTAATTTTATTCCAAAATATCTTGATAAAAGAGTGAGGCTGATCAGCGGATATTACCTGGGTCCCGTAGTTGGGTTTGGTGACTTATACGGAGCAAATTTTGCTCTTCTGGTGGGTCTTCATGCCTCGGGTGGAAATGAGCAAGGGTTTTTAGCGCATACGCTAACCAGTCGCCTAGCCCAAATTAGGATTAATGACGAAATAGTAAGCGAAGCAGAACTTTTCGCAACGGTTTTATCTACCTCTAAAGTGCCCGTGGCCTTCTTCTCTGGTTGCCCAGCAGCTTGCCAGGAAGTTGCTAAAAAAATGCCCTGGGTGGTTACATATCCTGTACCTAAGGATCTAACTACTTATCAAGATAAAACAAAGAGAGAGGCCTACATAGACCAATTGCGGCGTGGTTTAGGCCAAAAAGTTAAAGAAATAATTAATCCTTCCCGACTGCCCCTTTTCGCCCTCCAACCCCCTTTTGATTGCCAAGTAATTTTCCACGAGGAAAAGGAGGCCAAGCGCCGAAATCCTTGGGGCTTTAGGCAGGAGGGCAGAATTATTAAATTTCATGCTTCCCAATTCTTAGAGATGTACCAAAATCTCCTTAAAATTGCTTATTTCCCCAAACTTGCTTTTCAGTGGCGCTTCCTGGTCATCCCCTTTACTCGTCTTATATGGAGATGGCAGTCTTTAAAGCACATTTAAAAAATTACTTAGCATTTATTTCTTTCCGAATACAGGCGCTCGTTTTTCCAAGTAGGCTCGAACTGCTTCATGGTGATCACTACTCTGCAAGCAGAATTTTTGGCTCTCTGCTTCTGCTTGCAGAGCTTCATCAATATTGGCCTGGAGATTTTTCCAGAGCAATCTCTTAGCCAAACCAAGGGCAGGAGATGGGCTTTGGGCTAATTTAAGAGCTAATTCGCGGGCATTTTTTTCTAAATCTGCTGTGGGCACCACTCGATTTATCATGCCGATTCGTTCGGCTTCCGAGGAACTAATGGCTTCTCCTATAAAAATTAATTCGGCCGCTTTTCCCAAACCTACCAAGCGAGGTAGAAAAAAAGTTCCTCCCCCATCGGGTACTAAACCCATAGTGATAAAAGCCTCACCTAATTTGGCGCGTTCCGCAGCTATTCGCAAATCGCAGGCTAAGGCTAAGTCAAGGCCTAAGCCAGTGGCAAACCCATTTAAAGCGGCAATAATAGGCTTATCCATATTTACCATGCTCCGAATAATCTCTTGTGCTTTGGGCAAGAGATTGGCTGCCGAAGAAGCAGAAGATGCTTCTTCTTGTTGAAAAGCTGAAATATCTGCCCCAAAGCAGAAAGCTCTGCCCGCACCTGTGAGTATTAAAACTTTGATTTCTTTATCTGCGGCCGTCTTTTTTACCGCGTCCAGAATTTCTAAAATCATCTGTTCATTTAAGGCATTTAATTGCCGGGGGCGATTTAAAGTAAGGGTGGCCACGCCATTTTCTTTGGTATAAAGGATCGTTTGATAATTCATAAAAAGCCTCCCTATGGTAATTCCCTCCCCTTCCCTTGCACTGGACAAAGGTAAAGGCGAGGGAAAAGTTAGCCATGGATTTCAAAAAGAGATCAATAGTCAGAACAATTTTGCCTTGACTCATTAGGAATTTTATTATACTTTAAATTTTATAAAAATGCTTTGACCTTTAATAATTCACGTGGAGAAGGTCCCATCGTCTAGCGGCCTAGGACGTCGGCCTCTCACGCCGAAAACACGGGTTCGATTCCCGTTGGGACCACCATTTCAATTCCAGAGGTTAATTTTTTAATCGCCAAAGTTTATAATTGGAAAAACACTTTGGATAAATAATTTCTACGAACGCTTTAAGAGGACCAAGACTAAATTCCATTCCCAATTCTTCAGAGCTTAGATCTTCCAGCTTTTCTTTTACCCTTCTTTTTGCTATAAAAAACTTAGGAATTAAAGGGAGGGAAGTTTTTTCTTTGGTGTGGAGGAAGGAGGAAGTTAGGCCATAATGAACATTAAAATAAGACGGTCAAGTTTAATTCTGCCTGTAAATGTACCCAGATTCGTGGAAAAGGCTTATTTACGCGGAGCTGATGCCATTGTCCTGGATCTGGAAGATTCTGTGCCTTTAAAAGAGAAAGATAATGCGCGCCAGCGGATTAAGCCTTCCTTACCTCTGGCAGCCCGCGGGGGAGCAGATGTATTCGTCCGGGTCAATAAGGAGCCTTCTTTACTCAAAGAAGATCTTCAGGCTTCTATCTATCCTGGTTTAGATGGTTTCATTTTCCCCAAGACAGAATCGGCCGAAGAAGTTCTCGGTTTAGTTGCCGAGATAGAAAGATTAGAGAGAGAAAGGGGTTTGTCCGTGGGCAAGATTGAGTTAGCCCTCTTAGTGGAAAGCCCGCGGGGCTTATTAAAATTAGAAGAAATTGCCACCGCTTCCTGCCGCGTAAGATCCATCAGCATTGGCCCGGAAGATTTCTGCCTCGAACTGGGAGTTGAACCTTCTGCAGAGGGTTCAGAGCTTTATTATGCTATGTCCAAATTAGTAGTCGTCTGCAAGGCAAATGGTATTTCGCCCATGGGAATAATGGGGAGTATCGGTGATTTTCGTGATCTCAAAGGCTTTGAACAAGCTGCCCGGCGTGCCCGACAAATTGGTTGCGAAGGAGCCTCCTGTATCCATCCCGATCAAGTCGAAATTTTGAACCGCATCTTCTCTCCTGATCCAGCCAAGGTAGCTTATGCCCGCCGCGTAGTAGAAGCTTTTGAAAAAGGCATAGAGCAGGGGACGGCCTCCGTCAACGTTGATGGAAAGATGGTGGACATCCCTGTTTATCATCGAGCCAAACTTATTTTAGAAAGGGCTGAGGCTATTGCGGAATTGGAGCGGAAGAAAGATAATGCGCTGGCCTTATTGAAATAGCTTTAATAAGGGAAGGGGAGAGAAATTTATGGACTATCAGCACTTGTCAAAATTTATACGAGAAGAACGGGAGAGAATAAAAAACTCGAATTTACCTCTAAAGGATATTCGCGTAATCGATCTGGGTTCCGTGGTAGCAGCACCATTTGCCGCCACCCTCTTAGGAGATTTTGGAGCGGAGATAATAAAGATTGAACCGCCCAATGCCCCTGATGCCATTCGTTATTGGGACGTAGTAGAGGGGAAATTTGAACCATTCTGGCTAGTTGCTTCACGGAATAAGTTACCCATAACTCTAAATCTCAAGCATCGCCAAGGACAAAAGATTTTTAGTCAATTAGTAGCCCAAGCAGATGTTTTATATGAAAATATGCGTCCTGGAACCTTGGACCGGCTCGGCTTTACAGCCGAGAAGCTTTGGCAAATTAATAAAGGGTTGATTATTGGCCGCATTTCTGGTTATGGCCAGACAGGTCCTTATGCTCCCAAACCTGGATTTGGGACATTGGCTGAGGCCATGAGTGGCTTTACTTATCAGAATGCTCATCCGGGTGGCCCCCCAACTAATCCACCTTTACCTTTAGCTGATATGTTAGCGGGCACGCACTTGGCCTTAGGAACTTTAATCGCCTTGCGGAAGCAGCAACGGGGTGAACATGGGGGCCAAGAAATTGATCTTTCTTTATACGAACCTCTCTTGAGTTTTATGGGACCCCAATATTTAGTCTTTGACCTGACCGGAAAGGCACCTGAACCTATGGGCAATGAATCTCACTTTACATCCCCCCGCAATAGCTTTCGAACCAAAGAAGGAAAGTGGGTAGCTCTATCCGCCAGTGCCCAAGCTCCCTTTGAGCGCATGATGGACTTGATCGGTCATCCCGAATTAAAGACCAAGCCCGGATTTCGCACTAATCAAGAAAGAATCCAAAAGGAAAGTCGGCAGGTCCTTAATAAATTAATTGGGGAGTGGATTAGGCAGCGGACTTTGACCGAAGTTGTTGAAGAATGCGAGAAGGCAGGAGTGACTATTGGCCCGGTTTACAGCATGGAGGATATCTCGAAAGACCCTCATGTGCGAGCGCGGGGAAGTGTAGCTTCTGTACTAGATCCAGTCGCGGGAAGAAAAATTTCTTTCCCTGAAATTCCTATTCGCCTGCTCAAGACTCCTGGAAGAATTCGTTTTCCAGGTTTGCCTATGGGCGCAGCTAATGAAGTAATTTACCAAGACCTTTTGGGATACAAAGCCGAAGAAGTTGCAGAGATGAAAGCTCAGGGGGTTATTTAAAGCGATGAAGCTAAAAGTCTTTAAAGCCACCGATCTAACGATGATTTTGTCCATGGTGGAGGCTATCGCGGCGGTAAAGGATGCTTTTGCCCAACTCTCCAGCAAAATGGCTATCTCACCTATACGCACTTCTATCCCTTTAAAGAATCCCGGGGAAGCGGCGCTACTTATGCCGGCCTATCTGCAAAAAACTGGAGCTTTGGGGGCAAAGATGGTTACTGTTTTTCCGCAAAATTCAGCCCTAGCTCTTCCCGTGGTGCAGGCTTTAGTTTTTCTTTTTGATTCGTCCTCTGGTGTTCCCTTAGCCATCTTCGAGGGGACAGAGTTGACGCGTCTGCGCACGGGGGCGGCCACTGGCCTAGCCACGCAGATTCTGGCCCGGGCAGATGCTCAAAACTTAGCCATTTTTGGCGCTGGCGGCCAGGCTTTTTATCAAATTATGGCCGTCTGTTCCGTAAGGAAAATTAAACAAATATTACTATATGACTTGCTTAGTGAGAGAGTAGATTATCTAATCTCTAAATTGCAAAAAGCATTCTGGGCTAAAGATATAGAAATTAAAAAGGCTGTATCTCCCGAGATAGCTATAGAACAAACCGAGATTATTGTCACGGCCACTACTTCTGCTCGACCGGTCTTTCCTGGAAAGAGGCTTAATCCGGGAACACATATAAACGCTATTGGTTCCTTTAGGCCTGATATGCAGGAGGTGGATGAAGAGACCATTTGCCGGGCAAAAATTTTTGTTGATTCCTTAGCTGCTTGTTTAGAAGAAGCGGGCGACATAATTATTCCCTGGCAAAAAGGCCTAATTAAGAAATCAGCTATTCAAGCTGAATTAGGAGAACTGGCTTTGGGGCTTAAACCAGGCCGGCTGAATGATCTGGAGATAACATACTTTAAATCTGTAGGCAATGCGGTGCAAGATGTCTCCGTAGCTTTAGCCATATGGGAGAAAGCTCAAGAAAAAGAATGGGGACAGGAAATAGAACTTTAAAAATAGGGAGGTAGAAATTGGAAAATCTGGATTTTGGATTGAACATGGCCATAGTAGGCATGGGCGGTACAATAGGCATCCTTTTTATTATCACGTTTCTGATAGATGCCTTGAACAAAATTTTTACTTCTTGGCCGGAGAAGAAGGAGGTTGAGAAGTGACTATAGAAGATAGTCTGATAACGCTGTTCAATGGTTTTGCCAATTTGCAGTGGACAAATGGCATCATGATTTTGGTGGGGTGCGTGCTCATCTATCTGGGGATTAAAAAAGAGATGGAGCCTCTCTTGCTTATTCCCATTGGTTTTGGAGCAATTTTGGTAAATATCCCTTTGGCCGGGCTAATGGACGAAGGAGGACTCTTGCGCTATTTCTATGATGCGGGGGTCATGACGGAAATATTTCCTTGCTTAATCTTTATCGGTATAGGGGCGATGACTGACTTTGGTCCTCTCTTGGAAAATCCGCGGATTCTTCTATTGGGAGGTGCGGGCCAATTTGGTATTTTTCTAACGTTTCTCTTAGCTCTTTTTTTGGGTTTTACCAAAATGGAATCAGTAGCCATCGGCATTATTGGAGCGTGTGATGGTCCTACGGCTATATACGTCACTTCCCAATATGCTCCTCATATGTTAGGGGCTGTTTCCGTGGCAGCTTATTGCTATATGTCCATGGTCCCTATTATCCAGCCGCCCATCATGAGGGCCCTAACCTCGCCGGAGGAACGGCGCATCGTTATGACCTATCGCAAAAAAGCTGTCCCGCCCATAGTTAAGATCCTCTTTCCTATCGTCGTAACTTTGGTTACTTGTTTAATTGCCCCTATGGGGACCCCTTTAATGGGCACTTTGATGTTGGGCAATCTTTTAAAAGAAAGCGGCGTCGCTGATCGGCTGGTAAAAGCTTCCCAGAACGAAATTGCCAATATTGTAACTCTTCTTTTAGGTATTTCCATTGGGGCTACTATGGCTGGCCCAGTCTTTTTGAAAACACAAACTCTTATGGTCTTAGGCTTAGGCTTAGTGGCCATCTCCTTGGATACAGTGATGGGCATTTTTTTGGCTAAGCTAATGAAGATCCTCTCTGGAGGAAAAGTTAATCCTTTAATTGGCGCGGCTGGGATTTCTGCTTTTCCCATGTCTGCTCGCGTCGTCCAAGTAGAAGGCCAAAAAGCAAACAGAAGGAATTACCTTTTAATGCATGCCATGGGGGCGAATACAGGAGGACAGATAGGATCAGTTTTAGCCGCCTCAGTTATGCTTTCTCTTTTAAAGGGGATGGGCATCATTTAATTACTTCGCGATTTTCTTTAAAAGCTCAAGATATTGCTTAGAAAGGCGAGCATTTTCGGTTAGAGGAGCAAGGCGGACTACTTCTTCAAAGTGTTGGGCAGCTTCTTCGCGCTTACCCGCATCGAACAAGAGTAAAGCAAGTTGAAAATGAGCGTCGAAGAAGTTCGGAGCGTAAGTCAATACTTTTTGGAAAGCAGAAATAGCTTCATCTGGTTGTTTTAACTCTTTGTAAGCTAAGCCCATATTATAATAAGCCAGGCCGAAGTCAGACTTCAGAGCCACTGCTTTTTTATAATATTCAATAGCTCGCAAGGACTCTCCTTTTTTGAAATGGGCCCATCCCAAGTTGTTATAAACATAAAATGGAGTAGGGTAAAGAATATCTTTCAATACTTGCTCGAATTCTTGGATGGCCTCATTCCATTTGCCCATCTCTAAATAAACAGCCCCCAAGGCATTATGAGCCTCTGTAAATTTGGGGTCAAGGACCAAGGTTTGTTGATATTGCTCTAAGGCCTCCTGGTAATGCCCTTTGGCGCTATAGGCCCAGCCCAGGGCGAATTTAATTTCTGGATCTTTAGGATTAAGTTTTTCCGCTTGTAAAAGTTCACGCAAAGCGGAAGTGGGGTCGCCACTCTGCAGACTTTGATATCCAAGGCGGAGGTGGACGCTTGCCTTCTGCCTGGCCTGTTCGTCAGTAGCGCATCCCACCAGCAGAAATAACCCTATAATAAAAATGCATATTCCTTTTAATTTGCCCATATCATGAACCTCTTTTCAGCGATTGTTTTACTTTAACCTCTGTTGATGATTGCCAATTAGCTTTCTCTAAATCTTGAGCTTCTTGGCGGAGCAAATAATGGAAGATGGAACCCAGCAGCTCATCCAGAGAGAGACGCGTATCCAGAACCAGATGAATGGAAGGGTTTAGTTCTTTTACTTCCTCATAATCTTTCTGCCAGTCAGCAAAAATTTCCCAACGGCCATCTGAAGCCTCCTCCGTATCCCCGGCGCGTTGGGCCAGCCTTTTCTTAATCACTTCTTCTGGGCAGAGGCATTCCAAGAAAAGGAGCTTTGCTCCGCACCGGGAGGCTAATTCTAATCCCATCTCCCGGTATTTCTTCTTGTTAAAGGAAGCATCTAAAATTACGGAATCTCCTGCGTGCAGAATTTGTTCAGCTTTGGCCCAAAGGGCTTGGTAAGTTTTGTGGGAAAAATCTGGGGAGTAGATGCCCTGCTGAAAATTTTCTAAGCAGCGCGTTTGCGGGGTAAGATGAGCTAATTCCTTGCGGATGACATCAGAACTCAAAATTGGCCAATTGAGCTGATTCCCCAATGCACGGGCAATAGTTGATTTCCCAGTGCCAATTAACCCTCCCACCATAAATATAGCTGGTTCATTCATCCTCTGCGCATAATAATGGGCTAAAGAAAAGTACTGTTGGGCCTCTTTGAGGATAATTTCATTTTCTTGCGCCGTAAGTTCCTTTTCTTCTAAGCGAAAACTGGTTACTTTTCCGCGTACATAAGCGCGGTAGGATTTATAAAAATTTAATAGAAGATAGAGAGGCCAGTCTTTGGTGTTTCTTAGATAATAAGCAGCCAGGTCAGCGGAAAGCTGGGGATAACCATGATAATCAAGATCCATGAGCAGAAAGGCAATATCTGCCGCCACATCGCCATAGCGGAAGCGGTCATTAAATTCGATGCAATCAAAAATTAGGATTTCATCATGGAAGCATATATGTTTAAGGTGCAAGTCACCATGACCATCTCTGATCATACCCAATTTAATACGCTGGGCAAATAAACTCTTTCTTCTAGTTAAGAATCTATAGGCATTCTCTTTTATATCCTGAAAAGAATTTAGCGGGAGGCTTTGTCCTATATATTTTTCAGTTTGGGCAAAATTTTCTTCAATGTTTTGGCGGATAACCTGGAGCTGGCCATAAGAAGAGATTTCTTCACCACTCTGGGCCTCCATATGGAAAAGAGCAATTTTGGAAGCCAGTTTTTGGATCAATGAAGGAGAAACTTTCCCTTGGGCAAGCAAGTGGTCCATCATTTTTTCGGCGGGAAGTTTTTTCATGAGCACGGCATATTCAACCACCTCTCCGCCTTCTTTTCCTATGAAAATCTTTCCGTCTTTTTTTCTAATTTCCACTACGCCTAAATAAATTTCAGGACAGAGTCGGCGGTTTAAAATTACTTCTTGTTCACAGAAGTATTTCCTTTTTTCCAAAGTGGTAAAGTCGAGAAAGCCAAAATCGACAGGCTTTTTTATTTTATAAACCAGATCACCCACAAGAAAAATAACGGAAATATGCGTCTGAACTAATTCTACCTTGGCCGGATGCTCCGAGTAGATTTCCGGATTTTGGAGAGCGCTAATTAATTGAAATAAATCCATAACGTTTTTGAATATATTTACTTTCCCCTAAGCCTGTCAAGAGCGATTCTCACCTTGTCCATCTTCACTTTGTTATTCAAATCTTGGTTCGCATATACCTCTTCTCCCGCCGATGCTTCCTCATCCATTCCTGCCTCATACTTCCCTCTGGCCTGCTTCCGGCCCTCTCGCCTAATTACAACACAGCCTCACTATGGATAGAGATTGGGTGAAGAAGTAGGGAAGGTAGCTATTCGTTAGGCAGCGTTTCAACCGAGTCTTTTATAAAAATTCTTAAACCCAGGAGGAAAGTCCCAAGGGTCGACAATAAATTCTAAAACAGCCGGCATTCCTTGCGTATTAGCTCTTAAGGCTTTTTGCAAGGCAGGCTTAATACCTTCTGGTTTTTCCACCCGCTCGCCGTAACATTGGCAAGCTTTTGCTATAGCGACAAAGTCTGGCTGGACCTCAAAATCTACAGCCACCCAGTGTTTACTCCTTCTTTTTTGATTGAATTTAACCCAGCCCAAACAATAATTATTTAATACAATATAGGTAACCGGGGCATTATACTGAACAGCGGTGGGCAACTCTTTCATGAACATTTGAAATGCTCCGTCGCCAGTTACACACACCACTTTCTTATCTGGAGCAGCTAGTTTAGCTCCGATAGCCGCCGCTATTCCAAATCCCATACAAGTTTGTTCCCCCGGAGCAATACAGGATTTAGGGGTCAAAACTTTATAATAAGGGAAATAATAAGACCAGAGATCTTGCGATCCATTCTCATTAACTAAGATTGTCTCGGAGCCATAAACTTGGTTTAATTCCCAAATTATTCTTTTGGTCTTCAGGGGAATGGCCCTGGTGGCGCATTCTTTCTTTACGCGAACATCTAACTTTCTCTTTGACTTTAGGATAGCTCTTATTCTTTCCTGACGTCGGGATAATCCTTTTTTATCCTTTCTCTGCCGCGCTTGGTTTATTAAATCAATTAAGATCAGCTTAGCATCGCCCAAAAGAGCCACATCCGGCATCCAATTGCGGCCAAATTCATGAGCATCTATATCAATTTGGATATACTTTGCCCCGGGAGGAAAAAACTTTTGTTGGCCTGATTGAAAATCTTCATTGCGAGAGCCTATGGTTATAATTAAATCAGCCTCGCCGTAAACTTTTTCGCCCAATTCATTAAAATACAAACCCACTAAACCCAAAGCTAAGGGATGGGCTTCAGAGATTATTCCTCGGCCACAGGGAGTGGTCATTACAGGAATTTTTAATAATTCAGCGAATTCTTGCACTTCAGCAAAAGCGCCTGAAGATACTGCTCCTCCCCCCGCAACTATAACTGGTTTTTGGGCGTTCCAGAGGAGATTTAGAGCTTGCTCAATCTGGCCTGAATCTGCCCTTGATCGGTAGGGATATTGGGCAGGGAAATATGGAGCGCAATCAGCCGGCTGAAAACCAATATCTTTTGGAATTGCAACGAAGACCGGCCCTGGCTGGCCATTGGCGGCCAAAGAGAATGCCCGCCGCATAACCCAAGGAATACGCTCGGTCTTGGTGACTTGCTCGCACCACTTAGTCACCGGCCGCAGCATAGATATTTGATCTGCTTCCTGAAAGGCTCCCATGCCAGAATTGCTTACATTGGCCGCACTTCCAATAGCGACAATGGGTACACAAGCTGCTTGGGCCTCCATTATCCCTGGGATGAGATTAGCAACTCCCGGGCCACTTGAGCCAAAGCAGACCCCCGGTCGGCCTGTAAGGCGGGCAAAACCCATGGCCATAAATGGACCTGAGCTTTCTTCGCGGACTAAGATGGGAGTTATCTCCCTTATATTATAAAGAGCATCATAAAAAGCCTCTCCCCCTGGAAGGCCGAAGATATAACGCACTTTTTCCGCTTTTAGGGCTGCCCCTACCGCC
>FWPU01010760.1_pt1 | contig 13336 bp, 14 predicted proteins | sample 2228361 | NCBI WGS metagenome assembly FWPU01 (sample SAMEA103939777, study PRJEB20133) | metagenome | reverse complement strand
ATTTTCATCCAGCCAGGATCTTCCTGGGTGATAGTGGAGCTATCTTTCTGGGATTTTTGCTTGCTGCCATGGGTTTGCGGGTAGCAAACAATGAGAATCTTCCTTTTTTAACCCGGTGGATGGTTCCTATTTTTATTCTCGTGGTGCCTAGGTTCTTCGGGTCAGAGGACAAGCTGAGGTTTCCGACATAAGATTCTCTCCGACATCCCTGTCCGATTCCATTGAATTTCAACGGGTGAGTGAGGCATTATGAAGGTCGTTTCTTTCAAATAGACACGGGTTGAGGGTCATTGTATAATAACAAAAATAACAGAGGGCCTTTACCCAATAAGGTCCTTTTCTTAATGGAGTTCTAAGGATGAACCGATGGAAAGACTGGTATGAGCAGGGGAAGCGTGACCGTCAACGGGCCGAGATCGATATTCAATATGGTTACTATGAATGGGCGTGCTTTACCCTTCAGCAGGCAACCGAGAAATTCATTAAGGCTTTGGGAATGTCAAAAGGGGTTATTTTGTGGGGTCACTCCTTGACGGAGATGCTCAAGCTCATCGATCCTGTTTTAAAGATTCCTGAAGCCCTGCTTGACTATGCTAGACTTTTAGATCTTTATTATATCCCGCCACGATATCCCAATGGGTTCGCCTCTGGAAAACCGGCTGACTATTTTACCGAAACCCAAGCACGGGAGGCACTGAATGCGGCAGATCAGATCATCAGGTTCTGTGAAAGCCATTTCCCTCGAACGAAGTGAAGTGCTGAGAAGGTTACAAGAGGTGGCGCATGAGGCAATGGCAGTTTTTCCAGAAATCTTAGAAATCCGCCTCATTGGCTCGCTCTCCACCGGATCACATACGGGCATCAGTGATATAGACCTCCTTATCGTTGTGGACAAGGATCCAGATAACCCTATTGAAGCGATGAAGCCTTATTTTTTCTTTTTCTCCAGACATTTGAATCTGAGTTTAGATGTCCTGATGACAGGGCCGTTACGCTCGATGCAGGTGGAAAGTTTGGTTCGAGAAAGCGTCCTGTTATCTTCACGAACCTCTTAGGTAGAGCCTTCTTTAATGCTATTGAACTTCATAGGTGCAAGGAGAGAGCTGAGATGAATCTTTTGGCCTTCTTGGTGGCCTTTTTCGCCACTCTGACAACGACGCCCATCGTGAAGAAGGTTGCCGTTAGTTTAAGGGTGGTCGACCAACCTAACCAAAGGAAGATTCATAACAATCCCATTCCTCTTCTCGGAAGCATCGCAGTTTTTCTGGGGATTATTCTTTCTCTTGTAATTTCTGGTGGAGGATGGGCTGTTTTAGAAAAGATGTCCATTATTTTATTTGTGGGGACGTCTTTGTTGATCGTCGGAAAAAACCACTCAATTTCTTCCATTTCGTAAGTGGAAAAGTTGAAAGCAAGTGGAATGAAAATTTTCGTGCAGATTCCACTATAAAATCTTGGAACGACGCGGAAATAGCAATCATCTTGAAAGAGAACTGATGCAAAAGGAATTCATTGTTGACATCGTTGCCTATTGCCTAATGCCTAATGCCTACTCATTTACACCTCATCCTTGCGCAATTGAAGGATGAAGGTATATCTCTTTTTATGCAAAACCTTTTGAATAGTTATACGAGGTATTTTAATGTGAAAAATGAAAGAGTCGGACCACTTTGGCAGGGAAGGTTTAAAAGCATCTTGATCCAGTCGGATGAACAACTCCTTCATCTTACGCGATACATACACTTAAATCCTACTTCGCAGAATCTGGTGGAAAAGCCGGAAGATTGGAAGTATTCCTCTTCCAATGAATACCTGTGGAGGGAAGATGACGTTTTGTGTAATTTTAAAGAAAACATAAAAATCGATCCCAACCCTTATAGGAAATTCGTTGAAGAGAGGCAGGATTATTAAAGGAGGTTGCAGGAAATAAAACACTTATGCTTAGAATGATGCACCTCGGAGGTGTAAGAATAAACGTTCCAAGAATTATTGAGCATCTGGGGTCACCCATTAAAGGGCACCCATTAAAGGGCACCCATTAAAGGGCACAAGATGGATAATAGCTGTTAATAAAAATTAGTTTGAATTTTTTGGCAAATTTTATTATTTTGATCTTCGCCATTCGATCTCCCAGAGAGAACATAGAGATTTTTTAGCTATAAGGAATTATTTCTCTGTGTTCTTTACACTCTGGAGTGAAGCGGGTGAGATTTCATAGAGGGGAAAAGAGGATTTGCTCAACCAGGGAGAGAAGAAGGCTAAAATAAATTATCAACTTACCCTAACAGCTAATTTATTTTAGGGGGTTGTTTGGTTATGAAAGTCACGATTATAGGAGCCTCGGTTGCTGGACTTTTTTTGGCCTATTCTTTGGCGAAAGAAGGGGTGGAGACCGAGGTCTATGAGAAACTTGATAAACTTGGATGGCCGCCCCGAACGCTGATTGTCACCCACAAGTTAAAAGAGGTTCTCGCCTTTGATATGGAAGAGGCCATTATTAATAGAATTGCCTATATGGAAATTTTTTCCAAATCAAAATCTGTAAAATTGAAACTTAGCCATCCAGATTTGGTGATCGAGAGAGCAAAATTGATTGATTTGCTAATCCGCCGAGCAAAAGAAACAGGAGCAAGGATATTCCATAATCATCAATATAAAGGTTTCATTCAAGAAGGGAAAAAGATATTATTAGAGGTCAGAGACCTGGAGACTAAGGAAAACAAAAGGATAGTTACGGATATCCTTGTGGGAGCTGATGGAGTGGCCAGCGCCGTAGCTCAAAAGATACGTGAAGATAATTATTATTCAGCTGCGTTATTACAAGGAAAAGTATCATTTACTCAAAATATAGATGCGGGAACTTGTCAAGTATGGTTAACTCCCCAGCGCTTAAAATATTTTTATTGGCTAATTCCTGAATCATCATCCTTAGCCACGGTGGGCTTAATTGCCGACCATTTTCCTCAAGGGCTAGAGGTTTTTCTGAAAGAGAATAAATTAGAAGCGAGCGAGTTTCAGCAAGCGCAGGTTCCCCTTCATCAATGGCGATGGGGAAAAAATGGAGAAATTTTAGGGAAGAATATTTTCCTGGTAGGTGACGCGGCAGCCCAGGTGAAGGTTACTACAGTCGGGGGAGTGGTATCTGGGCTATATGGTGCGAAAGCTCTAGCCCAGGCCTTGCTTAATGGGCGAAATTATAAAAAAGAATTAAAGACGCTCAACCATGAACTGGGCTTGCATTTGCTGGTGCGCCAAGTTCTAAACCAGTTTCAAGACAAAGATTATGAGAAATTGCTATCCCTGCTTGAAGGAGAAACAAAAGAGATCTTGGAGAAATGGAGCAGAGATGAATTGCGCGTGAGTTTTTTCAAATTGCTCTTGCATGAACCGCGATTACTCGCCTTTGGCCTAAAGGCCCTTTGTCGCGGGATGAGAGAAGTTGGTCCAAATAAAATCTTCTGAAAATAAAACTGGGAGGAGATAGATGATAGAGGGCGAGTTGCCACCACGGTCGTAATTTATCACGGTCGTAATTTATGAGGAAGCAGGCATTTAGATTTTTTAATGATCTTCTGGATTCCCGCCTGCGCGGGAATGACAGATTAACTGCCTTTAATGGCCTTCTGGATTCTCACCTTATTTTTGAGGGATAAACCCTTGCCCTACGGTTTTTATTTTTTAGGGATAAATCCTTACCTTACTATGTTTTTTGCTTATTAAGAGATGGGCGATTTGCGATTCCGAAGGTACTGGCGCGCCCGGCCCGACTCGAACGGGCGACCTGCGGATTCGAAGTCCGACGCTCTATCCAACTGAGCTACGGGCGCTTGGGGTGAGTGATGGGATTCGAACCCACGACCGCTGGGGCCACAACCCAGTGCTCTATCCAGCTGAGCTACACTCACCGCAATTTTGCAGGCCGATGGTTCTCTGGCGCGCCTGGAGGGACTCGAACCCCCGGCCCACAGCTTAGAAGGCTGTTGCTCTATCCGGTTGAGCTACAGGCGCCTTATTTTTTTTATCATTTTTAAGAGAAAAAGTAAATACAAAATTTGCTACATTCTTATCTCTAATCGCAATTACATGAACCGCCGAGAAAAGGGAAAGAGACTAATTATTTGAAGTAGTTAAGCAGCTTTTGGCAGAAGCTATAAATCTTTATTACTGTGAAGGTAATCAAGAAGCGAGGAATCCAGAGCCACAAAGGATTAATGCCTAAAGCAAAGAAGAGCAGCGGATCTTCAATTACCGAATGTTGCAGCCCAATAGATACATGTAATTTCTCCAGCTCTTGCCGAGTGAGTTTTCCTTCCTTTAATTCCTCTAAAATAATAGCCGACCCATAAATAAGACCGAAAATTGTTCCCGTAATCCAGACTATGGCGGATTGGGAACTAAGTCCGTAAAATTTAAGAAAAGGATAAACGGATTTTATTAGATAGTCAATCCAACCTACCGCCCGACAAATTTCTAAGAAGATAAAGAGGCTCAGGATGATTGCCAATATTTTTAAAGAGAGAATTAAATTTGATGTCAGCCAATTTTGCAGAAAATTGGAAAAAGAGAAAGAAAGATTGGGAGGCGAAGAAATAGAAGAGGATTCTAAAGGAGCATTAAAAAAATTTGCAAGGAAAAAAATGAAAATAGTGGCCGTGCCTAAGCGCATCAAAGTAGCTTTGAGAGGATGGAAGCCCGATTGGCCTTGAATCATTCCTTCCTGCGGCAGACTATGGGCTAGCATCAAAAAAATAGCCAATAAAGTCATTTGCTCTTTACTGAAGGGAAGAGCTACCATCGCAGCAATGCCAGCATAAATACCAGAAATCAGGCCTAAGAGGAGAGGCAGGGCGGCCATTGGAGGAAGCCCCAGCCAAGGCATCACCGGTTTAAAGATAAATTCGATTTCATAAATCCAGCCCCTCCATTCGGCAAAAGATATTAAGAAAGTGATGGGCAAGAGAATTTTTAAAACCCAAAAGAAGCTACGGATTCCTTTAGAAAGGCCAGCTTGAAGACCCTTTATATAAAGCTCTCGGGTTGCCTGCATAACGAAATATTTTGCTAGCGTCAGTGAAAAATAAATGAATAATTTAACAAAAAACTTGCCTTAGCGCTACTATTTTAATGTAAAATAAATAAGATTTTAGATTTGCCAATATTTTTCGCTATTCTTTGGGGCATAATTTTTTTCAAAGGAGGGAAAAGAGATGGCCATAATGCAGATTGTGGTGATGCCGCGAGTTCCGGAAGGAGTTAGCATTAGCCCGTACGTGGCTGAAATTCATAAGTATTTAGAGGCGCAGAAGCTACCACACCAGTTGCATGATATGGGGACTTTAGTGGAAGGGAAGGCGAGTGAACTTTTAGCTTTAGCCAGGAAACTTCATGAGATGCCTTTTCGTCAAGGAGTGCAGCGGGTTTATACTATAATTCATATTGATGACCGTCGCGATAAAAAAGTTTCCTTGGGTGACAAAGTTAAATCGGTTCGCCAGAAAATGAAAAAAGGAAAGAAATAAAGAAGAGAGCTAAATTTTTGAGGAGGAGAAGAGCTTTTGCAAAAATAATTTAGCACGCCTGTAAATACCAGGAGCTTCGTTTTCGCGGGGGCCAGCAATATTTAATACTCGGATTTCATTTTTGCTGAGCCATTCTCTAACTATAACGAAATTGGGCTCTTGGGTTAGATCGACCATTAAGTAGGGTTTACGATATTTCTGGGCCAATCGAATGGTCAAAGCTGTCCCCCCTTGGGGCGACCCCAAGGTGATAATCAGCGTGCCATCCGCATCCTGGACATTTAACTCTGTACGCACGGGATAGCCAGAGGAAGAAGCTTCTTCTAAAGGATAGTGCTGGGGGATAACTCCATCTTCTGCCCGCCGACCTTTGGGGCACCAGCCACCGCAAGGAATTTTTAATTCCAGAGCTGCATCGAGGGCTGCCCTATCCACTCCGGTCTGTCCACCAGAAATAATTTTATCAACGATAATTTTTATATTTGCCGAGGGATTGGTCATGGCATGTTTAAAGGCAGGCCGAGGAATGACCACCAGGGGATAGCGATAAATAGAATAACAAAATAAGTAAGAACGAATAGCCCCAAACCCACCTTAAGAACATCTAAGCTGTCAATCAAACCTGTTTCATAAGCCAAAAGGTTAGTGGCCGTTTGGATGGGATAGAGAATCACCGCATCCACCACGATGCCGACAATTAAACCAAAAACCAGGGGATTCATGTGCAGTGATGAAGCCAGAGTTGTAGTAATTGGAATAAGCAGAGCAATGCAAGCGGACATATTGGCTATCCCCAAATGGACAATGGTAACCATTAAAATGAGCATTAAAATAATTAGGGCGGGGATTTCTTGAAATTGAATTATATAAGCGGAAAGGGCGCGGGCGAACCAATGGGCTGCGCCACTGCTAATCAAAGCCTGAGCTAAAGAAAGAGAAGCTCCTAATACAAAAAATGTAGACCAGGAGATAGCACCTTCAAGTTCTTTCCAACTAAGGAGACCAATCTTGGGGGTGGCTAAAAGCACGGCCGCAATCAAAGCCGGAATTGCGGGGTGCCATCCATGCCAAAAGTCTAAGATCCAAAGCAAAGAAGTGAGTACGATAGTAAAAAGGGCGCGAATTTCCGCGGAAGAAAGGGGAGGCAGCGCTTCTTCTTTTTCGTGCGGAAATGACTTTCTCGAAGACGGATTGATTAAAAAAATCCACAGACCGCCAAACAAGAGAAGTAAGTAATAAGGAACACTCATCAAAAAAAACCAGCGCCCCCAAGAAAAACTGCCCAATAAAGTGGCCGTAGTCATAGGCGCCAAGCCTCCGGTCATAAAAGCAGAGGAGGCAAAGGGATTAAGGAGGCCCAACGTAAGAACAATTGATTTAACTAAGCCATCATGGCGGGGCAGCTTCAGCCTTTGGAAGGTCTCTTGGTAGGCGGGGATAAGGATGGCATTGCGCGTGATGGCTGAAGGGAGAACAAGGGCCAGAGGAGGTAAAGAAAGGAGGCAATTTAAAAAAAGTCGGCGGCTATTCCCTTGAGCCCGACGCAAAAAGATTCTCGCGGCCCTTTGGGCTAAGCCACTCTTGACAATTGCTCCGGCCATAGCCATAACCCCTACCAAAAAGTAAAGAATAGGGGAGCGGAACCCGTGAAAAAGCTCGTCCATAGAAGAGACGCTCTTGGTCACGGCTAAAAGAATTAAGATGATAAGTGAACTAACACTCACGGGCAGAGCTTCTGTGGACCAAAGGATAATAGCCAAGATAACCACAGCTAAGACTTTTTGACCTGGCCAAGAAAGACCAGGGAATAGCGGAAGGTAAATAAAAATTAAGAATACGGCAAAGGCCAAGAAAGTCTTATATATTTGTTTCAATTTTCCCCCTTTCTAAATTTACCATTCCTACCATATTTTTTATTTTTTCTCAAAAATTAATTAATCTGACCGTCTATTACAGTTACTAATGAGAGCAAATTATATTTTACTTCGTATTGTATGGTATCTGAAATATATTGAATATGTTTTAAGTTCGGTTCTTAACGACAAATAAAATTTTTCGCCCCCTCTCTCCCCCACTGGGGAGAGGGGCTGGGTGGAGACATGACCCTAAATTAAAGTCATAGCGAGGTTCTCCCAATTGATACGTGCGATAAAAGCCCATGTGCCCCACGCCTTTCGAGCTTACTATTACCAAATGATTGATAAAAAAAATAAAACATTTAATGCTCTCATTAATAACTAAAAATTAAAATAGAGGGGTAGGGGGAAGGATTTGGTTTAAGGAGGAAAATTTCTTGATTTACAAAATTCTTTTATGGATAATAAATTAAAATTAACCATCCAGTGAATTTTTGGGCATTCCCGTGAAAGCGGGAATCGAGGATTCTTTGGACCTTTAAAAAAACTGTGGATACCTGCTTGCGCAGGTATGACGAAGGGAGACGGAGGGAAAGGATTGAGTGAGGGATTCTGGAAAAATTTTCTATTTTCATTGGAGGTGGAGGTATGATTATTCCTTTAACCCCGGTCCGTTTTTTTGAATACGCCGAAAAAATTTTTAAGAATAAAGAAGGAGTAGTCTGTGAAGGTAAGAGGTTTACCTATGGCGAATTTTGTCAGCGCGTGCGCAAGATGAGCAATGCCTTGATAAAACTTGGGCTTAAGAAGGGCGATCGTGTGGCTTATCTTGGTTATAACTGTCATCGTCTCTTGGAGTTATTTTACGCTCCTATTATAAATGGGCTCATTTTGGAGCCCTTAAATATTCGTTTAGTGGCTAAGGATTTTGAGTATATAATCAATGAGTCAACCCCCAGCATTCTTTTTTTAGATAAAGATTTTATTCCGGTAATACAAACTTTGCAGGGCAAAATTCCTTCGGTAGAGAATTTTATAGTTTTGGAAAGCGAAAAGGGGTTACCTGCCTGGATAACGGGGAATTACGAAGAACTAATAGCCAATGCTGCGGCAGAGCGGTCGTATCCTTGGGGAGCTTATCCCTTCGATGAAGATGACACCGCCGAAATCTTTTATACAAGTGGCACTACGGGAAATCCTAAAGGAGTAATGCTCACGCATCGCAACCTTTATCTGCACGCGCTTTGCGCCATGTCCATGATGACGGTGCGGGAGACGGATATTCAGATTCATTTGATTCCTCTCTTCCATGTCAATGGCTGGGGGACGCCCCACTATCTTTTAGCTAAGGGCGGCAAGCACGTGATGATCAAAAAATTCGACCCAGTAAAAACCTTAGAGATTATCGAAAAAGAAAAGGTCACCCGGGCTTTTGTTATCCCTACCATGGTCAACGCTTTATTGGCTGTCCCGCATTTTAAATCTTTTAATTTATCAAGTATGAAAGAAATTTTGATTGGGGGAGCACCCCCTCCCAAAGGAATGCCAGCGCGGGTGGAGGAAGCTTTTGGCTGTATTGCCCATACCGGATTTGGCATGACCGAAACTTGTCCCTTAATCGTCCTTCCAGAATTAGCAGAAGATTTACCTCCTGAAGAATACCGTCATCGCCGCCATGATACATGGGGTCGTCCTTTACCAGGAGTAGAGTTCCGATTAGTAGATGCCGAGGGAAAAGATCTTCCTTGGGATGGCCAAAGTGTGGGCGAGCTTTTAGTGCGCGGAGATATGGTGATGAAAGGCTATTATAACCATCCCGAAGAGACGGCCAAGACTTTGGAAGGAGGTTGGTACCATACGGGAGACCTCTGTGCCCTGGAGTCAGATGGGCAGTTAATAGTTAAAGATCGCAAGAAAGATATTATCATCAGCGGCGGTGAAAATATCTCCTCTTTAGAAGTGGAGCAGGTTCTTTATGGTCATCCAGCTATTTTAGAGTGCGCCGTAATCGGCAAGAAAGACGAGAAGTGGGGAGAAATCCCGTTGGCTCTGGTCGTCTTGCGGGAAGGATATCAAATAACCCCGGAAGAAGTAATCAAATATGCGCGCGATAATATGGCTCATTTCAAGGCGCCTCGGGAGGTAATCATTTTGCAAGAATTTCCCAAAGGAGGAACAGGGAAGATCCTCAAATCGGTCCTGCGCGAAAAGTACCAATAGAATCCCTGTATAGGGAAGCTTGGTATTCTCTTGGTTGAGTTTTTTATTAAAATATAAATTAAGGAGAGATATAACTTGGCTAAAACTGTTTTGGCTAAAACTGTTATTGATGTCTTAGAAGAAAGAGGATTCATTGAACAAATAACCGATACAGGGTTAAGAGAAGCGGCGGCTAAAGAAACATTAAAATGCTACGTTGGTTTTGATCCCACGGCCCGTTCTCTTCATCTGGGTCATATTATCCCGGTGATGGGTTTAGCTCATTTTCAGCGCATGGGCCATATTCCCATTGTGGTCATTGGCGGAGGAACGGGGATGATTGGTGACCCCAGCGGGAAGACCGTGGAACGGCAGTTACTTTCTCCTGAGGAAGTGGAAGAAAATGCGCGGCGCTTGCAGACCCAGTTAGCGAGATTCTTTAGCTTCGAGGGCCCGCATGGGGCATTGATGCTCAACAACGCTGAATGGCTTCTGCCTCTGCGGTTAGTGGACTTTTTGCGGGATATCGGCAAGCATTTCTCCGTTAATGCCATGATCGCCAAGGAATCAGTGCGCTGGCGTCTGGAGGAGAGAGGGCAGGGAATTTCTTTTACGGAATTTACTTATATGTTGCTCCAGGCGTATGACTTTCTCCATCTTTACACCCATTATGGTTGTTCTGTGCAAGCTGGGGGCCGAGATCAATGGGGAAATATTACGGCGGGCATAGACCTTATTCGCCGGATCAAAGGCGGGAGCGCCCATGGAATAACCTTTCCCCTTTTGACCACAGCTTCTGGAGTAAAGATAGGCAAAACTGAAGGCGCAGCGGGAAACGACATGATTTGGCTTGATCCAGAGATGACCTCCCCTTATCGGATGTATCAATACTGGATCAATACTGATGATCGAGATGTTATCAAATTTTTAAGACTCTTCACCTTCCTCGATCTGGGCCAGATAGATGAGCTGGCGGTAACTTTAGAGAAAAATCCTGAAAAACGGGAAGCTCAACGGGTATTAGCTTTCGAATTTACTAAATTAGCCCATGGAGAAGAAGGCGCCCGCGCAGCTCAGGAAGCTTCAGAGATACTTTTCGGTGGGCAAGTGCAGCAGATGTCGACAGAGGTTTTTGCCGCTCTCCTAAAAGAGATTCCGAGCACTAAAATTTCGAAAGAACGATTGCTTGCAGGGATACCTTTAGTTGATCTTCTTTTGAAAACCAATATGGTCAAATCCAAAAGAGCGGCTCGGGATTTAATTACTCAAGGTGGGTTTTACGTGAATAATCAAGCATGGCGAGAATTAGAAGCAAAAATAACTTTGGATCATAGCCTATCGGGAAAAGCTGTTCTTTTGCGCAGCGGCAAAAAAAATTATCACTTATTGACCATTGGCGAATGAAAATTTTATTGACAAAAGGAGAGAGGTGTGAAATTTAAAAGGGGGAAGTCAAGCTCATAAAATGAATGGATAATGAATGGATAAGGAGGTTAAGATGGGTAAAAATTTTAAAGGTAAGAACAATTTTAATTGTCATTGGCTTTTTCTAATCTTTCTTTTTTCTTTTTTCTTTACCTCCTGCGCTACGTTGGGCATGGGTGAAAAAACAGAGGAAGTAGCGCCACCAAAAGAAGAGGCGCCTCCGCCACCTAAGACAGAAACTTTACCAGCCAAGCCAGAAGTTTCTCCTCCTCCGCCCCCGCCTCCACCTCCACCGATGGTTCCACCATCTCCGCCCCCGGTAAAAGAGGTCCAACCACCAGTGGCTCCTCCGCCACCAGCTCCAGAACCAAAGAAAGAAGAAGTGAAACCAGCGCCAGCTCCGGTAGCCGTCTATGTGATTACCCTAAAAAATGCTAATGTGCGCAGCGAACCCGATTTAAAATCAAAGATCCTTGTCACTTTGAAAAAGGGAACAAAAGTGGAGAAAATTGGGCAGACAGCGGATTGGGTTCACATAAAATTGTCCTCAGGAAAAACAGGGTGGATCTTCCATAAACTGGTAAAGGAAGTGGAATAATTTAAAAAAGAAATCAACCCATGTATGGAAGGGAAAGCCATCATTGGCACGAGTGGTTGGAATTATAAGCATTGGGGAGAAGGCGTTTTCTATCCTTCAGGGATGAGACAAAGAGAATGGCTTTCCCATTATTGTAATTTTTTTGAATCAGTCGAAGTAAATAATACTTTTTATCGTTTACCATCTTTAGAAGTTTTTGAAGCCTGGTATAAAGAAACACCGCCGAGATTTGTCTTCTCCGTAAAGGCTAATCGTTTCCTCACTCATTTGAAGAAATTGGCCAATCCAGAGAGATATTTGGACAAATTCCTCAGGAATATTTCCGGCTTGAAAGAAAAAGTTAAAGTCGTTCTTTTCCAGCTGCCCCCTTTTTGGAATTTTCACAGAGAACGTTTGGAATCTTTTTTTTCCTTTTTAATCTCCAGCAGTACTAACCTTGATCTACGCTTTGCTTTAGAGATACGCCATAAATCGTGGCATTGTGCGGCGTGCTGGGAAATACTTAAGCGCTATAATGTCTCTTTGGTTTTTGCTGATTGGCCGGCTTTAAATATCGAAGACCCGCTTACGGCCGATTTTATCTTCCTCCGGCGCCATGGCTATCAGAGCCTTTACGCCACAAGTTATCCTGATGACTATTTAAGAAGTTTAGCTCGAAAAATAATTAATTGGCTAAGAACCGGCCGGGATGTATATGTTTACTTTAACAACGATGCTTGCGCCTATGCTGTGCAGAATGCTTTAAGCCTTAAAAGATACCTTGGCAGCCTAAGGGCATAAGAGAGAAAGGAGATTTCTTATATGGAAAAAGTAATCATTACCGTAGCGGTCACTGGTTCTATGCCCACGCGAAAACAACATCCCCAATTACCCATAACTCCGGCGGAGATTGCGGAAGCAGCCTTTGAGTGCTTTAATGAAGGAGCGGCTATTGTCCATGTCCATGTGCGTGACCCCAAAACAGGGAAAAGGTCAATGGCCCTGGAGCATTATGCCGAAGTGGTCGAGCGGCTTCGGGCTAAATGCTCCATGATTATTAATTTGAGCACAGGCCCTGGAGGGCAACTTACTATAGGACCTGACAATCAGCCAATTATGGAAAGTTCCTATATGGCCAGTCCAGAAAAAAGAGTTGAGCATGTCATCAAATTGAAACCAGAGATGTGTTCTTTGGATGTAGGCAGCGCCAACGCTCCTTTCGGAGTATTTGTAAATGCGGAGCCAGTAATCGACAAGATGGCCGAATTAATAAAGCAGGCTGGAGTAAAGCCAGAAATAGAAATTTTTGATGTCGGCCATATTCAAATTGCTAACCGCTTGATAAGGCTGGGATTGGTTGAGAAAAACGCCCATTTTCAGCTTTGCATGGGTACTAAGATGGGCGTTCCCGCCACCCCTAAACAAGCTGTCCATTTAGCGGAAAGTCTGCCGCCCGAAGTAACCTGGTCTATTTTCGGAGTAGGAGCTTCCCAGTTTCCTATGGTGGGCATGGGCGTGCTCTTAGGAGGGCATGTACGCGTCGGTTTTGAAGATAATCTATATATAAAGAAAGGAGTTCTGGCCAAAAGTAATGCGGAATTGGTTAAGAGAGCAGTTGAAATAATCAGAGTCCTAAATAAAGAAGTGGCTTCGGTGATTGAGGCGCGAGAAATTTTGTCTTTAAAGTAATAAAATGAGTCATCTCCAAATTAGTTGCCGCCAAAAGACCTGGAATATCTGAAATGTCCTGTGATTTCAAA
>FWPU01010737.1_pt1 | contig 13336 bp, 26 predicted proteins | sample 2228361 | NCBI WGS metagenome assembly FWPU01 (sample SAMEA103939777, study PRJEB20133) | metagenome | reverse complement strand
TACGCCGGCGGTCTGTGCCCCGTCGGAACCCTCCAGCGGCCGGCGCGGGCGCTCGACGTCGATCGACGCGCGTGGGGGCCGCGGCCCTCACGCCGTCGCGTCGACGCCCGGCGATGCGCGCGAGGATCCCTTGAGCGAATTGATCGAGGAGGCCGACTCCCGCGCCGCCGCGCGGCGGGCCGAGCGCGAGCGCGAGGCGCTCATGCGCGCCCTGATCGGAGAATAGGAGCCGTTATGCCGCTGTACGACAAATCCACCGAACTCAGTTTGGAGCGCCTGCTCACGCTCATGGAGCGGCGGGCGGAAAAAGGCCGCCCGCTCGCGCAGGCCGATGTGGCGCTGGGCATCGGCGTGAGCCCGGCCGTGATCTCGCATTTCCTCAAGCGCAGCTACGAGGGCGACGTGAAAAAAGTCGCCGACGCCGTGCGCGCTTTCGTCGAGCGCGAGGAGGCCAAGGACGCGGACGGCGGCTTGCTCACCATTCCGTTCGTCGAGACGCGCCAGGCGCAAACCCTGCTGCGCGCGTGGAAATTCTGCGCGACCTACGGGCGCCTCGGCGCGGTGATCGGCGAGCCCGGCGCGGGCAAGACGCGCACCATCCAGGAGATTCTCGCGCGCGATCGCAGCGTCATCATCCTCGAGGCCTGGTGTCGATTGGGCGCGAGCGGCGTGCTGCAGGAGCTGTGCGATCACCTGAAAGTGTCGGATCGCGGCTTGCTGCGCGCACTGATGAAGCGCATCAAGCATAAGCTCACCGACTCCGGCCGCTGCCTCATCGTCGACGACGCGCACACGCTGCGCTTCGAGGCGCTCGACGTGCTGCGCCATATCTACGACCAGACCGGCGTGGGCATGCTGCTGGTCGGCATCGGCGCGCTCAAGCGCCATCTCACGGGGCGCAGCGAGGAGACCGAGCAACTCGCCTCCCGCGTGAGCGGGCGCATCTGGGAGTTGCCCGAGATCAACGAGAGCGACGTCGAGAAAATTCTCGGCGCCACCATGGCCGAGCGCGAGCGAGACGCCGCCATGCGCCTCCTGCGCGAGGACCCGCAGACGCTCGCCTCGCCGCGGCGGATGGGCAATTTGCTGGAGGTCGCGGGCGTCTTCGCGCGCAAGGACAACGGCGGCGCCATCACCGTGGAGCACCTACGCAAGGCGATGCGCGTGGCGGCCTGAGGAGCGGCACCCATGACACGACTCGAGCGCACGCTGGCCGCCACGTTCCAGGCGGCGCGCTGGACGGACGGCCCCGCGTGCCCGCGCTGCTTCGACGGCGCCGATGTGCTGCGCGTCAAGCGCTTGCCGAACGGCCTCTGGCAGCTCCACTGTCGCTGCTGTCGCTACGCGTTCAGCGAGCTGGTGGGCACGCCGCTGGAGGGCTCCGGCGCCGCGCTCGCGCAGTGGGCGCTCGTCGTGCTGGCGGGCGAGCGCGCGCTCGGCCAGACGGCGGCGCGCGCGCTGGGCCTCAATCGCCACACGCTCGCCGCGATGCACGCCAAGTTGACGGACTCGAGGCTCGCCGCCCGCTGGGCGGCGAGCCTGCGAGCGGCGGGCGTGACGCCCGCGCGCCTCGCGCGCTGGCTGGCGGATCGCGCGACGAGGCGACGCGCGGCGCTGCCGCCGTGGCGGCGGGCGTTGCGCCGCGCACCGGCCCTCGCGCCGGCGCGGTGGGAATCCGCGACCGCGCCATCGCGGACAGCGGCGGAGGCGCCATGAATGCTCACCCATGGTCGGCATGGGGCTGGGCAATCGCGGTCCTGCTGTTTGTCTGGCTGGCCGTGGGCATCTGGACCGGAGGGCGCTATTGATGCCGGCGCGCTCGCTCGACGAGCCCCAGGGGACGATCGCCATCACGCTCACCGCGGCGCAGGCGGCGGCGCTGGTGGACGCCATTGCGGCCGCGTGGGCCGCCAGCAACATCGACGGCAAGCGCGCCTTCGGTCCGCTCAACGTGCTGAGCAATACGCTCATTGCGGAACTGACCGCGCTGCGCGAGGAGGCGACGCGATGAGGTGCCCCGCATGCAAGCGCGTCGAGCAGGCGCTGTTCATCGTGCTGCGGCCGAGCGCGCGACGACCCTACGCGTTGCGCTGTCGCGCCTGTCGCGACCGGCGCAATCGCCGCCTGCGCGATCTGTTGCGGCTGTTACTGCATGACGCACGGAGGGATCGACATGATTACATCCTGGAATGACGCGGATGAGTGCATCAAGCGCATCGGGCTCGCGCAGATCCTGCGCGATCGCGCGGAGGGCAAGCTCAATGAGGCGATCACCAAGCTCAAGGAGCAGTATGCGCCGCAGATCGAGCGCGCCGACGCGCAGCTCGCCGCACTGCGCGACGAGCTGGAAGCGTGGTGCCGCGCGCGGCGCCACGAGATGACGGAGGCGAGCAAAGGCGGCGGGCTGGTGTGGCGCGGCGTCTTCGGCAAGCTGGCGTTTCGCAAGTGCCCGCCCGCCGTCAAACTGCTCAAGAAAGCGGAGAAGGTGCTCGCCGCGCTCGAAGCGCGCAAGCTCACGCACTGCATCCGCACCGTCGAGGAGCCCAACCTCGAGGCCATGCACATGCTCGACGACGCCACGCTCGAGGCGGTGGGCGCGCGGCGCCAGCCGAGCGAGAAATTCGAGGTGAAGCCCGACTATCAAGCGATCGCCGCGCGGGACGCCGCCGAGTCCTGACGCCGCGAGGGGAGGGGCCCATGACATTCGAGATGCGCTTGGCGATGCTGCGATTCGACGGCCATACGGATTTCGGCCAAGGGCGATGCCTCTATTATTTCACCGACGCCCAGACGGGCTCGACGTTCGCGATCGAGCCCGGCCAGTGCCTGGGCCGCGCGCTGGCGGACTTCGCGCTCCGCTGGGAGGCGGCGGAGCGGCGCGTCGCGGAGCAGGCGGCGTGATCGACGCGCGCGAGCTCACCGCATCCGAGCGCCTGGTGCGCGATCTCATCGCCGCGCATCGCGGGCACGCGCAGGCCGTGCCGCTGCGCGCGCTCGCGGCGGGCACCGGGCTCTACTGGCGCGATGTCCAGCAGATCGTCAAGCATTTGATCGAGGCGCATCATTGCCCGATCGGCTCCGCCACCGGCAAGCCGCACGGCTACTACTGGATCGTGGACGAGGAGGACCAGGCGCGCGCGGAGGCGCAGTTGCGCCATCGCATCGTCAGTTGTGCGCGTCGCCTGGCGCTCCTCGAGCGCAACACGCCGCGCCAGATCCTGGCGCAGCTTGCGCTGGAGCTCGACGCGGAGGCGAGCGCCGTGATTCCACCAGACTCGGAGCAGGAGACGCTGCCGTGAGCGAGCGCGTCGAGGAGTGCGTCGGGGAGCGCGTGGCGGAGCCGGCTCGCGCCGGCGCGGCCGCGCGCGGCCACGATGTCCTCGTGCAGATGGTGCTGGACCTCCTGCGCGTGCCGATCGCGCGCCTGGAAGGGCCGGCGCGATTGGCTTGGTGGGAGGCGGTGGCCCTGGGGCTGGCGCAGGTCCGCGAGGCGCGCGTGCGCGCGGCGCTGCGCCAGGCGGCCGTCTCGCACGCCATTCTGTGCGTGCCCGCCTATGCCGCGCACCAGCTCGCCATGCTCAGCGAGCTGGAGCGCTTGGAGGCGCGCGCGGCGTGCGCCTGGCGCGACTACAGCGCGGCGCGACCGCTGCCCGCGCGACTCGACACGGAGGCGCCGCGATGACGCCAGCGCGTCGTCATCCATGGATCGGCCGCGGCCACGCGATCCCGCGCGACGTGTTGCTCGCGGATCTACGACGCGTGGCGGCGCACGTCGGCCGCTGCACGCTGCGGCAGTATCAGCGCCACGGGCGATACAGCTGTCCCGTGCTGTACCGGTGCTTCGGGTCGTTCACGGCCGCGTTGCGTCTGGCGGGCCTGCCCGCTAATCCCGTCGGGCGCCCTCCGGCCGGCGCCGGCTCGCGACGGGCCTGGGAGCGCGGCCGCGCGCTGCAGGAGGCGCGGCGCCCGGCGACCGTCCCGCGGCGATGCCTGATGTGCGAGGCATGGTTCCGCTCGATGAGCGCGGCGCATCGCGTGTGCGACGCCTGCAAGCGGACCGACGCCTGGCAATGGGGGGCGGCCTGATGCGCGCCCTCGCGCCCGCGCCCGCGCCCGATCGCGCCGCCTTGATTAAGGCGATCCATGCGATCGCGCGCGCGCTTGCGCACTACGGATTCGATGACGCCACGCGCCGCGCGTGGCAGGCCCAACAGACGGGAGTGGCGAGCTGCAAGGACATGACACTCGCGCAATTGCAGCATGTCAGGCGCGCGCTCGAACTCATGGCGGACGCGCTGCCGGCCGCGCCGCGGCCCTCGCGGCGCGGGCGCGATGAGCGATTGCCGGCCGAGCCGCCCACCCCCGAGCAACTCCGCAAGATCGAACATCTCTACGATCATCTCGGGGTGAAGCAGCGGCCGCGGATCGTGCTGGCGCTGGCGCGGCGCGCCACCGGGCATCCGTGGCCGCAGACGCGCGCGGAAGCCAATCGCCTGATCGAGGCGCTCAAGGCGATGGCCGCGCGCGGCTGGCGCCCGCGCGCGGAGGAGGACGAGGCCTCGTGAGCGATGCGGCGGAGGAATGGAGCGACGAGGAGATCCTCGCCCAGGTGCGCGTCCTGCGCCGGCGCGGTTACGGGCAATTGATTTTGCACGCGACTGCGCATAAAATCACGCAAGCCGACCTGCTGATTCGACAACGGAAGGCGGGTCGCGCGCGTCGGACGATCTCGGACGCGCTGTTCGCTGATCATTCGCAGTCGGCTGATCGGACCACCGAAGGTCGATTGAAGCGGCGTTCAACGCCGTTTTGATCGACCTTTTTTGTTGCGCCATGGCCACTTTTCTGAGCGCCGCCGAACAGCTGCTGGAGCACGAAGGGAGCGCCTATGTCCAGCATCCGGACGATCGCGGCGGGCCAACGAAATTCGGCCTCTCGCGGCGCGCCTACCCACAGCTCGATATCGCCGCGCTGGCGAAGGAGCAGGCGCTGGAGATCTATCGGCGCGACTACTGGGACGCACGCTGGGAGCGCCTGCCGCAAATCCTCGCGACCAAATTCCTCGATCTCGTCGTCCAGTTCGGGCGCGACGGCGGGGTGCGCCTGATCCAGACCGCGCTCTGCGATCTCGGGCGCCAGGTCGAGGTGGACGGCCGGTACGGCGCGCAGACGCATCTCGCCGTCACGCTGGTCGAGCCCTTGGCGCTGCTGCGCCAATTGCGCGCGCGCCAGGCGGAGCGCTACGTCGAGATCGTGCTGGCCAATCCGTCGCAACGCGCGTTTCTGTTCGGATGGTTGCGGCGCGCGGTGGCATGACATGGATGCGATTGCGCTGATGATGAGCCTGTTTCTGAATTTGAATGCGCCCTGCGATGCGGGGCCGGCGGAGTGGCGCCGGATCGGGATGGAAGATTTTCAGGTCCTGACGTTCACGTGCGGCGCGAAACATTTCGAGGTCTGGCAGCGGCGCTGCGTGGCGCCGCCGGCGGAGGGCGTGGAGGACCAGCGACGCGCGGGTTATTGGAGCCGCCCGTTTTTCCTGCAGGAGACCAATACGCGTGAGGGGTTTTACTTAAATCGCTTCGCCGAAGTGCACGCCGGCGCGGGAATCCATCTGGGCGAGACGTACATTCCGCCGTGCGGCACGTGAGGCGCGGCGTCGGAGGGGAGCGCATGAACGCGATACTCGAGCTGCTGAGCGGCAAGAAGACCTATCTCGTGAGCGCGGCGGGGTTGGCGGTGATCGGCCTCTGGATGGCCGGCATGATCGACACGGCGATCGCCGAGAAGGCGCTGGCCGCGCTGGGGTTCGGCGCGGCCATTGCGCTGCGCGCAGGCGTCGCGAAGAGCGGCCAGGGGTGATGCATGCTGGATCTTGGAGCGCTGATCGTGGCGGCGGTGACGCTGGTGACGGCGCTGCTGGAGGAGCGCCGGCGGCGCGAGCCGGCGCGCCGCGCGGACGAATTCGAGGGCGACTTGGCGGAACTGGATCGCGCGCTCGCCGCGGGCGACGCCGCCGGCATCGCCGCGCGCTTCGAGCGCGAACGGCGCGCCGCGCTGCGACTGGTGCCGCCGGGCGCGGCGCCCTCGGCGGAGCGCTGAATGCGACCAGCGACGGCGATGGGGCTGGCCATGCTGCTGAGCGCCGCCTGCGCCGCCGGCGGGCTGCGCGTGATTCAGGCCTCGCGCGAGCCTCGCCCCGTTCCCTGCGCGAGCGGCGCGCCGCCGGCGGGCGCGCCGCCGGCGGAGACCTGTTACGTCGTCACCGCCGGCTGGCTGCAGGAGCGCTACGAGCTGGAGCGCGGCTTGCGTTATCACCTGGAGGCCTGCCTGGGGCGCGAGGCGCGCCGGGAGGCGCATCGATGAGACGACTGCTGCAGCTCGCGGGGATCGCGCTGGTCGCCTGGGCGATCGCGTTTTGGCACGCGCTGCCGGTGCTCGCCCAGGACCCGTCCGCGTCGGCGAACGGCTTGCCCGCGCTGTCGTTCGGGCAGTGGATGGTGGTGTTGTCGAATTTCGGCATCGGCGGCATCGTCTTCATCGTGTGGTTTTTCGACATGAAGCGGCAAACGGCGCTGGAGCAACTGATCGAGCGCTACGACCAGGCGCAGGCGGGGCACCTGCAAACCTTCCGCGACATCAGCGCGGCGTACCGCGAGCTAGCGGCGGAGACGAATAAGGCCACGCTGCTCAACGTGCAGATTCAAACGCGCCTCGTCGAAAAGCTCGAGCGCATGGAGCGCGAAGCGGAGAAGCCATGAGTTCGGATGAGCGACTGCGGCACAAGGGGCTGCTGGCGGAAAAAGAGCAGCGCGCAAAGGTGCTCGCGCTGAAGATCCAGGATCTGCGCGAGCGCTTGCGCATGCTCTCCGATCCGCATCGGCCGCATCGACCGGATGACACGTCGCGCATGCGCGTGGCGCTGGACGAGCTGGTCGATGCGGAGGTCGAATGGGAGCGCGTGCTGCGCGACATTCAGGCGCTGCGCGATGATCTCGGCTTGTCCCCGATGGAGGTGCGATGAATCCATGCGGTCGCTTGCTTTATGCCATCCGGATGGATCATCCGCAGGTGGGCTTAGTGCTGAAACGCCATCATCGCGAGATCAGTCGATGCTTGAGCGTGCAGGGCCTCTTGTCCGTCTCGCGACGCTCGCCGATCTCGCCTATATCGTCGAGCTCGCCAAGCGCGAAACCGACACCATCGGCTTCATCCCGCGCGCCGGCTACGTCCAATGCATTCAGGACAGGCGCGTTCTCCTCGTCGAGGAGAACGGTCAAGAAGCCGGGTTCTGCTACTGGACGCAAGGAGAGCTCGCGCACGTGATCCAGATCGCCGTCCAGGATGATGCGCGTCGCCTGCGCCTCGGCCAGGCCCTGATCGCGGAAGTCGATCGGCAGGCGTGCGCGGGCATTTCCTTGCGGTGTTGGGGGACGCTGCCCGCCAACGACTTTTGGCGCGCGCTGGGCTTCACGCGGCTCGGCACCGATTATACGCCGAACGCGCGCGGCCGCCCGGTCAATCGCTACCTGCGTCTGAAGCGATGAGCATGAGGGCCTCGCACTCGAAGATCGACGCGCTCGGGGTGAAGGACCTGGTGTGGCGGCTCTTCGAGCTCGGGAAGTCGTATGACGAGATCGCGGCCGAGGTGGCGCGCGCGACCGGCGGGCAGCGCGTGAGCGCCGCGGCGCTCTCGCGCGAGCGCGGCAAATGGTCGATCGCGAAAGCGAATCTCGACGCGACGCGCGCCCAGATGCGCGCCTTCGTCGAGGCCTTCAAAAGCCACCCGGAGCTCAACTTCGAGGACGCGGGCATGGCGTTGCTGCTGGAGAAATTGGTCACCGAGATCGCGAGCGTGCGCCAAACGTTCCGCGGCGCCTCGCTCCTCCAGCTCGGGCACTTGCTGCTGAAGGCGCATCGCGCCAGGGCGGCGACCAAGGCGATCGATCTCCAGGAGGAGCGCCTGGCGGTGCTCAAGCAACGCGTGGCGCAGGCGGCGGAGAAGGTGGCGCAGGCGGCGCGGGCGAAGGGCCTCGACCCCGAGACGCTGCGCACGATTCGCGAGGAGATCTATGGCATCGCCGCGTAATGCGGCCGTCGCCCTCACGGCCTATCAACGCGCTTGGGTGCAGGATCGCGCGCGCTTCAAGCATGGGCGCTGGGCGCGCCAGAGCGGCAAGACCTTCGCCACGACGCTGGAAATCGTGGACGACTGCTTCGCGCGACGCACGAAGTGGGTGATGCTCTCGCGCGGGGAGCGGCAATCGAAAGACAACATGGAGCAAGCGGCGCTGCACTGCCGCGCCTACGGCCATGCGGCGCAGATCCTGGAGGCCGGCTTCCGCGCCGCGGACGCGGAATACAAGGCGCTGGAGATTCGGCTCCCGAACGGCTCGCGCCTGGTGGGCCTGCCCGCCAATCCCGATACGGCGCGCGGCCACGCGGCGCATGTGTATCTCGACGAGTTCGCGTTTCACAAGGACAGCCGCAAGATCTGGGCGGCGCTGTTTCCGACGATCACGCGCGGGTATCGCCTCATTTGCACGAGCACGCCGCAGGGCAAGAGCAATAAATTCTACGAGCTCGAATCGAACGAGCAATACAGCCACCACAAGGTGGACATCTACGACGCGGTGGCCGGAGGCCTGGTGCTGCGGGACGAGCGCGGCGAGGCGACCACGCCCGAGGACCTGCGCGCGGCGCTGGACGATGAGGACGCCTGGCAGCAGGAATACTTAGTCCAGTATCTCGATGAGGCCTCGGCGTTCCTGCCCTACGACTTGATCGCCGCCTGCGAGGACGAGCGCGCCTGGATGGAGGCGCCGGCCGACTGGCAGGCGGCGGGCCCGCTGTTCGTCGGGGTGGACATCGGCCGCAAGCGCGACCTGACGGTCATCTGGATCGTCGAGCAGGTGGGCGACGTGCTCTGGACGCGCGGGGTGCTGGAGCTGGCGCGCCTGTCGTTCGCGGCGCAGCGGGAGGCGCTGTGGCCGTGGCTCGCGCGCGCGCAGCGGGCGGCCATCGACGCGACGGGCCTCGGCATGCAACTGGCCGAGGAGGCGCAGCAGGCCTTCGGCGCGGCGGTGGAGGCCGTGACCTTCAATTTAGCGAATAAGGAAACGCTGGCGGTGACCTTGCGCCGCCAGTTCGAGGATCGCACGCTGCGCATTCCGGCGGAGCGGCGCGTGCGCGAGGATCTGCATCGCGTCAAGCGCCTCGCCGGCGCAACGGGCGCATGGCGCTTCGACGCGGCGCGCAGCGAGGAGGGGCATGCGGATCGCTTTTGGGCGCTGGCGCTGGCAGCCGGGGCGGCGCGGCCGGCGGAGGACGAGCCCGGCCTGCGCATCTTGCGCCGGCCGCGCCCCTGGGCGGCGGAATGGGACGAGGCGATGGTTGGGTCGCGATGACGGACGATCGTCGAACAGGAGGGCAGATAGAACCGTGTACACGGTTACGCTGCGACCAATGTCGGACGGAATTCGTGCCGCGCAATCGGAACGGCATCCGGCCGCGCTTCTGCTCGCGACGCTGCCGGGCCGCCTGGCACAACGCGCAACGCCTCCAGGGAGCGGCGCTCTTGCGCGCGCGGGGGCCTCGCTCGCGCGCGGCGGCGGACAATCCGTTCGGGGTGTCGCGCCACGCGCAGCGCGTCAGTCGCGAGGTGTTTCTCGCGCTGGTCCCGATCGAGGAGCGCGCCGCGCTGCTCCGGCAGGCCGCGCGCAATCTCGGCATCACCGACGAGGGCGCATTGCTGCGAGCGCTGCGGCGGAACGGCTGCAGCGCCGAACCACGGGAGGATCACGATGGGAAATCGCTATAGCCCACTGCTTGGCCTGGCGGCCGCGGCGGGGCTGGCGCTGGGACTCGGCGCCTGCACCACGCAGTCCGCGCGCACGTACTACGATGCGGCCGGCGTGCCGCAGGCGATCGTGACGATCGAGCGCGTGCACGGCCTCGGGTTGGTGGCCGACGAAGAGCGCATCGTCACGCGGCGCGGGGCGCAGGCGACCACCCTGCACTGCGTGCAGCCCGCCGGCACGATCGGCTGGGACTGTCGGCCCGAGTGAGGGGAGCGCGACGCGCGTGCAATGGCTCGCTCGCCTGCGACTCGCCGTGCAGGCCCTGACGCGAAAGGATCTCGTGCCGTGGGATCCGTCGATGGTGCGGACCGTCGGCGCGGGCCTGCCCTGGCTGCGCGGCGTGAGCGCGGAGCCGAAGCTCACGGCGCCCTATGCGCAGGACGTGTGGGTCTACGCCTGCATCTCGGCGATCGCCTCACGGCTCGGCACGCTGCCGCTGCAACTGTGGCGGCCGGAGGGGGCGGACGTGACGCAGCGCGGCGCGATCGCCGTCGCGAAGGCGTATCGCCGCGCCGTCGCCGTGCATCGCCCGTTCCGGCGCTGCGCCTTCCGCAAAGATTTCGCCGCCGTGACGGAGGGCGAGCTGGCCGCGCTCCTTGCGCGGCCGAATCCCGACACGCCGGCGTCGCTATTCTGGCCGACGGTGCTCACGCACCTGCAGCTCAGCGGCAACGCATTCGTGTATAAGGAGCGGCTGGGCGTCGCCGGCGGGCCCGTGCGCGAACTGTACGTCTATGCGCCGTGGCGTCTGCGCGCGGTCCTCGACGCCAACGGGCTCCTGGTCGGCTGGCTCTATCAGGTCGGCGCGAAGCGGATCCCGATCGCGAAGGAGGATCTGATTCATCTGCGCTTGCCCAATCCTTACGCCGACTACTGGGGCCTCGGCCCGGCGGAGGTGGCGCGCCTGTCGATCGAGCAGGACTTCGCCGCGAATTTGTTCAACAAGGCGTTTTTCGAAAATTACGGCCAGGTGGGCGGGGTGTTGACATTCCCTAAGGCGCTCAGCGACGCGCAATTTCAGCGCCTGCTCGCGACCTGGCGCGAGAGTCGCGCCGGCGCGGCGAAGGCCTACGATCTGCTGATCCTCGAGGGCGGCGGGGAGTACCAGGACACCGTGGGGACGCTGAAGGACATGGCGTTCATCGAGCTCAAGCGGATGACGCGCGAAGAGAAGGCCGCGGCGTTCGGCGTGCCGCCGGCCGAGGTCGGCATTTTCGAGTACGCCAATTACGCCAACGCGCAGGTGCAGCAGAAGCAGTTCTGGTACAATAAGCTCATACCCCTACTGCATTATCTGGAAGGGGAAATCCAGGCGAAGCTGATCGACGAGCAGGAGCCCGGCCTGATCTTCGAGGCCGATCTCACCGGCGTGCAAGCGCTGAAAGAAGAACTCTCTGCGCGCGTGACGCAGGCCAAAGACCTGGCCGCCATGGGCTGGCCGATCAATCAAATCAATCGCCTGCTCGATCTCGGCTTCGAGGACGTGCCCTGGGGCGAGGACTGGTGGATCAATTTCAATCTGGTGCCAGCCCGCACGCTGCTCAATGGCGCCCCGATCGAGCCAGCGCTGCCGGTGGAAGACGAGGAGCGGTCGCTTCGGTCTCTTCAGTCTCTTCGGTCTGTTCAGTCTGTCCGAAAAGACCAGACAGACCGAACAGACAGAACAGACCAGCGCGAGCAGCTCCGTGCGCAAATGTGGAAGAGCTACGTCGCGCAATTTCAACCGATCGAGCAACGGTATCGGAAAGCTGTGCGGGACTATTTCTATCAGCAGCGGGCTGAGGTGCTGCGCCGGTTGTATGCCAACCCGGAGGCGTTGCAGCGCGCCCTCACGCCTAACGCCTCACGCTTCACGAAAGCAGTGGAGGAGATCCTCTTCGAACTCGACGAGCAGACCGGCAAGTTGCGCGAGGTGTCCCGGCCGTATTTCCGCGAGGCGCTCCGGCGCGGAGGCCAGGCGGTCTGGCTGGAGGTCGGCGCCGGCGGCGCCTTCGGCGATGAGACGCCGGCCGCCCAGCTCCGGATCAGCCGCATGCTGGAATCCGTCCGCTCGATCGTCCGACACGCCCGTGAGCGCGTCCGCCGCGCGATCGAAGCCGGGCTGAATGCGCCGGGCGGCGCCGAGTCCATCGATCAGATCGCCGAGCGGATCCGCGGCGCCTATCGCGTGCTCTCCGGCTCGCAAGCACAGACGATCGCACGGACGGAAACCGCCAAAGCCTTCAACGAGGGGCGGGACGAAGCCATGGAGCAGGCCGGCGTCGACGCGACCGAATGGCTGAGCGCGCGCGACGAAGCTGTGCGCGAAGCGCCTTACGATCATCGCATCGACGGCGAGGTGCGGCCGCGCGGCGTGCCGTTCAGCAACGGCCTCTTGTATCCGCACGATCCGAGCGGCGCCGCCGCGAACGTCATCAACTGCCGCTGCGTCGCGCTGCCAGTCGTGCCGCGACGCTGAAGGAGGACACATGGACCTGATGAAGAAGCAATTCACCGGAGACCTCAAAGCGATCGATACGGAGAAGCGCACCATCACCGCTATGGTCAGCACCGACAGCATCGATCGCCACGGGGATGTCATCGTCCCAGCCGGCTGGAAGCTCGACAACTACCGCAAAAATCCCGTCGTGCTCTGGGCGCATGACTACTACGGTCTGCCGGTGGCCAAGGCCCTGGCGATGGAAATCACCGAGCACGGGCTCATGGCGATGATGCAGTTCGCCGAGCACGAGCTCGCGCGCGATGTCTTCGACCTCTACGCCGGCGGGTTTCTGCGCGCCTTCAGCGTGGGCTTCTACGCCGTGGCCTATGAGCCGCGCTCGAACGGCGCGCGCGGCTGGCTCATCAAGGAAGCCGAGCTACTGGAGTTCTCCTGCGTGCCGGTCCCGGCGAATCAGGACGCGCTGGTGCTGGCCATGAAGACCGCCAAACTCTGTGGCCTCGAACCTCGAGCGTCGAACTTCGCACCCTCCGCCGAGAAGGCGGAGCATTACCTCGACCTGGCCGAGCACACCCGCTTGACCGACCATGACGACGAGCGCGAAGAAGCCGAGACGCAGACCCGCGTCGATCTGGCGGCTGAGATCGCGGCGCTCACCGACCTCAACAAACGTATCCAAGAAGGAGGCACCCATGCCGGAAGTCATCACCGTTGATTCTAAGCAACTAAAGGAACTGATCGAGGCGATCAAAGCGAACAGCGCTGCCATGCTCGCGCGCCTCGATGGACTGGAGAAGAAAGTCGAGCTCACCGCCGCCGAGAAAGAGAATGCGGCGAAGGAGCAGCGCACCGTGCAGCTCGCCAACGAAGAGTTGAAGGACAGCGAGATCCCGGAGGATTGGCGGAAGTACATCGGCAACTACAAGATGCCGTTGGGTCCGGCGAAGTCCGATCGCGAGAAGCTCGCCCGCGCGGTGAAGAGCATGAAGTTCTTCCTCGCGCTGATGGTCAATGACCATGCGACGATGAAGGCGAT
>FWPU01010759.1_pt1 | contig 13339 bp, 8 predicted proteins | sample 2228361 | NCBI WGS metagenome assembly FWPU01 (sample SAMEA103939777, study PRJEB20133) | metagenome | reverse complement strand
AATCGGATGCCATGCACGAAATCGTGACGCGGCTCTTTATCATCCGTCACAACCTATCACTTGTTACTTGACCACTACCGATTTTTCTATGATTTCTGCGCCTATCTGCGAAATCTGCGCTTTGCTGACAATATTTGTGTGCCCACCCCATTCAGGCTTTTCTTAAAGTCCATGAACGCTGTCAGTGTGAACAAGCGTTCTGTGTGAGTGAAGCAATCTCCTGGCTTGTAAGGGGGCTGCTTTGGCACAAGCCGCCTCGCAGCGACATGTCTTTCACGACTTTAAGAAAGCCCTGCCCACCCTATTTTGACATGCTAACAAAATTTCTTCGAATTGGGCTATAATAAGCCCTTGCTCTTGCCCGGCAAGGGCTTTTTCTATGCAAGTGATTGGATCCTATGCTTCCTGAAGAACATCCTACTCCCATCATCCACCGCAAGGCGGACGAAAAGCCGCCGCGCGACTGGCGCACCTGGCTCTTCGGTCCGCCGCTGCGCACCGCCGACGCCCCCCACCAAACCATTGGCAAGTTCATCGGGCTGGCTGTCTTCGCCTCCGATGCGCTCTCGTCCACCGCCTACGCTTCGCAGGAAATCCTGTTCATCCTGGCGGCGGCCGGCAGCGGGGCGTTTGGCTACGTCTTCCCCATTTCGCTGGTCATCGTCGGCTTGCTGGCTATTGTTGCCATCTCCTACGAACAGACCATCCACGCCTATCCAGATGGAGGCGGCGCTTACACCGTGTCGCGCGACAACCTGGGACAGTCCTTTGCCCTGGTGGCCGGCGCGGCGCTGTTGACCGATTACATCCTGACGGTCGCTGTGTCCATCTCGTCCGGCGTGGCGCAAATCGTCTCGGCTTTCCCGCAACTCTTCCAGTATCGCGTCCTGCTGGCGGTCGGCTTCGTCTGGTTCATGACGCTCATCAACCTGCGCGGGGTCAAGGAATCGGGCGCCATCTTCGCCGTGCCAACCTACTTCTTTGTGGCGACCATGTTCATCACCGTCGGGGTCGGCCTGTACCGCCATTTCACCGGCACGCTGGGGCCGGTCATCGAACCGCCCGAAATCGAGGTGGCGCAGACCTTGCTGACCGTCACGCCATTCCTGCTGCTGCACGCCTTTTCGAGCGGCACCGCCGCCCTGACCGGCATCGAGGCCATTTCGAACGGCATCACGGCTTTCAAAGAGCCGCGCAGCCGCAACGCCGGCATCACCCTCATCTGGATGGCGGCCATCCTGAGCACGCTCTTCCTGGGCATCTCCTTCCTGGCCGGCAAAATCGGGGCCACCCCCTCCGAGGTCGAGACGGTCATCTCGCAGTTGAGCCGCACCGTCTTCAGCCGGGAAAGCACCTGGTACCTGCTGGGCATCGCCGCAACGACCGTCATCCTCATCATGGCCGCCAACACCGCCTTCGCCGACTTCCCGCGCCTGAGTTCCATCGTCGCCCGCGACCGCTTTCTGCCGCGTCAGTTGTTCCTGCGCAGCGGACGGCTGGTCTTCTCCTACGGCATCGTCGCCCTGGCGCTGATTGCTTCGCTGCTCATCATCGTCTTCCAGGCCAGCGTCAACCGCCTCATCCCGCTCTATGCGGTGGGCGTGTTCATGTCCTTCACCCTCTCGCAGGCCGGCATGGCGCACCGCTGGTGGAAGATCGGGCATCTGAAACCCGGCGAAACGCTCAGGGAACGCGGCTCGACTCTCAAGCACGACCCCAGGTGGGCGGTCAAGATGGTCATCAACGGCTTCGGGGCGGTGTGTACGTTCATCGTCATGATCATCTTTGCAGTGACCAAATTCATCCACGGCGCCTGGGTGGTGCTTATCCTGATTCCGAGCGTAGTAGCGTTCTTCCTGACCGTCAATCGGCACTACGTTTCGCTGGCGCGGCGGCTCTCGCTGGAGAACTTCACCGGTCAGCCGATGCGCGCCGGGCGGCATCGCGTTCTGCTGCTGGTCAGCACTGTCCACCGCGGCACATGGCAGGCGTTGGCCTACGCCCGCCGCCTTTCGGAAGACGTGACCGCCGTCCACGTCAGCCTGGAGCCGGAGGAAAGCGAAAAGGTGCGCCAGAAGTGGCAGGTGTGGGGCGAGGGCGTGCGGCTGGTCATCCTGGAATCCCCGTACCGCCTGCTGATGGAACCTCTGCTTAAATACATCGAGGAAGTCATGACCCTGCAAGAGCCGGGAGAAGTCCTGACCATCGTCGTGCCGCAATTCATACCCTCCAAAAAATGGCACGAACTCTTGCACACCAACACCGCCGACGCGCTGCGTGAACAACTGCTCAGCCGCCCCGGCATTGTCATTACCGAGGTCCCCTATCAGGTCCCGTAAGGTCATCGAGAAAGGAACAAAATCATGAGAACCATTGTCATAGGCTGCGGCCGGCTGGGAGCCGAACTGGCCTACCGTCTCTTCAAGCGGGGTCATCAAGTCACTGTGCTGGACCAATCTCCCCAGCCGTTCAATCAATTGCCGCCGGACTTCGAGGGCCGCACGCTGTATGGCGACCTGCTATCTGCCGACATGATGGAAAGCGCCGGCTTCGAACACGCCGACTCGCTGGCCGCCGTGACCAACGACGACAGTTTCAATGCCATCATTGCCCATGTGGCCCGCATAGTGTATCACATCCCCAACGTGGTGGTGAGAAATTACGAACCGGGCCTGCGCCCTGTGCTGGCCGCCTTCGGCTTCCAAATCGTCAGTTCCTCCTCGTGGGGAGCGCAACGCATCGAAGAATTGCTCGACAGCCCGCGCATCAGCACGGTCTTCTCGGCCGGCAACGGTGAGGTGGAAGTGTATGAAATGGCGCTCCCCGACCACTGGGACGGCCAGCCCCTGAAGGCGCTGCTCGAAGACAACGTTGACTGCATCGTCGTCGCCCTAACCCGCAGCGGACACGCCATGCTCCCCACGCCAGAGACGCTCCTGCAAACCGGCGACATCCTGGACATCAGCGCCACGGCCCACGGCATTGCCTGTCTGCATGGTCGGCTGGAAAGCAGGAAGGAGGTGCAGTCATGATGGTGCTTATCGTCGGTGGCGGGCGCACCGGCGCGCAACTCGCCTCCCTGCTGCTCAAAGAAGGGCACCGGGTGCGCCTGGTCGAGAACCGTCCGGAACTGCTTGCCCGTCTGCACAAAGAACTGCCCACCGAGGTCATCTGCGAAGGCAACTTCCTCGACCCAAATGTCCTCGAACGTGCCGGCATCCGCGAGGCCAATGTGCTGACGGCCACCACGAACTCGGACTCGCACAATCTGGCGCTGTGTTACATTGCTCGCGAATTGTTTGGCGTGCGGCGCATCATCGCCCGCATCAACAATCCGCGCAATGCCTGGCTCTTCGACGAGAAATTCCACGTGGACGTGGCCCTCAACCAGGCCGACGTGCTGGCGCACCTCATCCAGGAGGAAATGTCGCTGGGCGACATGATGACCCTGCTCAAACTGCGCCGCGGCCGCTACTCGCTGGTGGAGGAAAAGGTCCCTGCCGGGGCCAAAGGCACACTGCTGCCCATCAAAGACCTGGGCCTGCCCGACCAATGCATCATCGCCGCCATCATTCGCAATGGGAAGGTCACTCTGCCGCGCGGCATGAGCACCTTCGAGCCGGGCGACGAAGTGTTGGCCATCACTGACGAGAACGGGGTGCGCTTCCTGGCGCAACTCTTCGCCCCGCCAGTGCAAGAGACGGTTGGGTCTAAATTTGAAAACGCCCCAAATACAGACCCTAAAGGTCTTTTCCGCCCATCGAAAGGCTGAATTTACAGGAAGGTCAGGCTTGAAACACATTTTCGATTGCAAAGGAGACCTTTAGGGTCTTGACCTGAGCAGTTACAATCTGATGCAGATTTCTCCCCTCTCCCAGGGGGAGCCCCTTACGGGGATGATAAGGGGCTGGGGGCGCTGCGCTGAGCGTTCGCCTGAGCGCTCACGCCGAAGGCTTGTCGAAGGGCTCACGCCGAAGGCCGCCGGGTCGAGCCTGTCGAGACCCGCCGGGTCGAGTTTCGGCGGGATAAATCCCTGCCTTAGTTCATGGAAGTCGAATGAATTCGACTCGGCCTCTAGGCCGATGCACTTCCAGGCACTGAGCCGCCGGGTCGAGTTTATCGAGACCCTGTCGAGGCCCTAGTCGAAGCGTGAGGGTGGGTAGGCAATTACGATGAAAAACTCTGTGCTCTCGGTGCTCTCTGTGGTTCGTTTTTGCAGTGGACTCAATAAATTGGCTGCGAATAATGATATAATCTTGAACGAAAACCCTCTCACCCAGCACAGGAGGTTGACTGCCTTTCGTCCCCTGCTCTACCCATCATCTTTCTGTCTTCATATTCCTACTAATCCCCAACACAAGGAGAATATCTTATGTCCAAAAAAATCTTGTTCCTCGTTGGTGACTACGTTGAAGACTACGAAGTCATGGTTCCTTTCCAGGCTTTAGCGGCTGTTGGATACACGGTAGAAGCCGTCTGCCCGGACAAAAAGGCAGGTGAAAAGGTGCGCACTGCCGTTCACGACTTCGAGGGCGACCAGACTTACAGCGAGAAGCCCGGCCATAACTTTGCGCTCAACAAGACGTTCAGCGAAGTCAAAGAAGACGAGTATGATGCGCTGGTCATCTCTGGTGGGCGGGCGCCAGAGTACATTCGCCTGAACAAGCGCGTTTTGGAAATCACGCGCCACTTCTTCGAGAAGAACAAGCCTGTTGCCGCCATCTGCCATGGTGCGCAGGTACTGGCGGCGGCTGGCGTGTTGAAGGGCCGCAAGGCTACGGCTTACCCGGCCGTCGGCCCGGATGTGGTCAACGCCGGCGCGGAATACGTTGAGGTGCCTGTTCATCGCGCCGTGACCGACGGCAACCTGGTGACAGCCCCAGCCTGGCCTGCGCATCCTGAATGGCTGTCGCAGTTCATGAAAGTCATGGGGGCAAAGATCGAACTCTAGGCGCTGTCTTGGGCAGCCAGGGTAAACGCATTTTCTGTTAGCGCGCCAAACCGATGGGGCGGCAGTTGCCCCCGTAGGGGGTGCCGCCCGAACTCAATGATTCCCAGCACTTTGGCGCGCCAAGAATTTTCTTTTGAGGAAATACTGTATCCAGGCCACCGTTTGCATCCACGCTTGCCTGATATAGCAGAAATGGCTGTGTGGATGGATACATTCGGTGAGAAAACCAGCCAGGCTCTCTTTCGATAGAGTCTGGCTGTTGTGTTTCTTTGCCTGATATTTCAAAGTGGCGAGGGTCAAATGAACACGCTCGATGTACTACTAGCACAGATCATGCCCCCCAACCGCATCAAAACCCGGCTGATAGACCGCGCGGCCTATGCCAACGACGCCTCCTACTTCCGGCTCGTGCCGCAGGCGGTGGTGCAGCCCAATTCGGTGGATGAAATCCGCGCCTTGTTCCGCTTCAGCCAGCAGCGACGCATTCCGCTCACCTTCCGCGCAGCGGGGACCAGCCTCTCCGGGCAGGCGGTGACGGATGGGATTCTGGTGGATATTTCCAGGCATTGGGGGGGCTACTGCCTGGAAAACGGCGGGGAATTGCTGCGTGCCCAGCCCGGTCTCGTTGGCGGGTTCTTGAACAATGTTCTTAGGCCCTACCGGCGGCGCATTGGCCCCGACCCGGCCTCGCTGGACGCTTGCATGTTGGGCGGGATTCTTGCCAACAACTCCAGCGGTATGTGCTGCGGCGTGACCGAGAACGCATACCAGACCCTGCACGCGCTGACGATTGTCCTGCCGAACGGCTTCGTGCTGGATAGCGGCGCGCCCGATGCCGCCGCCCAACTCCACGAAGGCGCGCCGGAGATTGAAAAGGGGCTACTGGAGATCCGCGCCAGGATTTTGTCCGCAGATTTCACAGATAGAGAAGCAGGGACTGTCCGCAAACAAGAGCCTCTGGCAGAGCGCGTCCGCCGTCGCTACCAGATGAAGAACACCACCGGCTACGGGCTAAATGCTTTCCTCGATTTCGATGCGCCGCTCGACATCCTGACGCACCTGATGATTGGCTCAGAAGGCACGCTCGCTTTCATCGCCGAGGCCGTCTTGCGCACGCTGCCCGAATTTTCGCGCAAATATACCGGCCTGTTGTACTTCAGGAATATTCAGGATGCCGCCGATGCCATTGCGCCGCTGCGCCAATCGGGGGCGCGGGCGGCGGAAATCATGGACCGCGCCGCGCTGCGGGCGGTAGAAAACAGCCCCGGCGTACCATCCATCCTGCGCGAATTGCCCAATGAGGCCGCCGCCATTCTGGTCGAATATCAGGCGGTGGATGCCGAATCCATGCAAACGTTCGAGAAAGAAGCGGCGCGCGTTCAGAAAACCCTGCGCCTGCTGCATGACCCCGAATTTACCCACGACCCGGCCGCACAGGCCGCGCTGTGGAAGCCGCGCAAGGGGATTATCGCTTCGGTGGGGGCGATGCGCGCGCCTGGCACGACCTCGCTCATTGAAGACGTTGCTTTCCCCGTTCCACGCCTGGCCGAAGCCGTCACCGACTTGCAGGCCCTCTTCGACGAGCATGGCTATCCCGAAGGCGTCATCTTCGGTCACGCCAAAGACGGCAACCTGCACTTCCAAATCAATCAATCGTTCAACACCGAAGCCGACGTGCGCCGCTTTGACCGTTTCGTGCTGGGTCTGGTGCGGCTGGTCAGCGGCAAGTACGACGGCGCGCTCAAGGCCGAGCATAGCACCGGCCGCAACATGGCGCCTTTCGTGGAGGCCGAATGGGGCGCAGAAGCCTATGCCATCATGCGCGACATCAAGGCCCTCTTCGACCCCGATGGGATGTTGAACCCCGGCGTCTTGATCAACCCCGACCCGCAGGCGCACGTCCGGCACGTCAAAACCATCATGCCCATCTCGCCGATTGTGGATGCTTGCATCGAGTGTGGATTTTGCGAATCGAAATGTCCCAGTCGCGCCCTCACCCTCACCCCGCGCCAGCGGATTATCGTCCAGCGCGAAATTGCCCGGCTGAAAAACCTGGATGAGGCCTCGCCTGAAGCGGTTTCTCTTGCGGCAGATTTCGAGTACGATGGAATCGAGACCTGCGCGGTGGATGGCCTGTGCGCCACCGCCTGCCCGGTCTCCATCGATACCGGCAAATTGACCAAACACCTGCGTAGCGAACGGGTAAAAAACGAACAGCCCGCCCGCTGGGTGGCCGAACACTTCGGGTTGGTGGAAAACGCGCTTGCCGCCGGGGTGCGGGCCGCCCATTTAGCCGAAAAAGTGATGGGCGCGCAGGGCGTCAGGTCGCTATCCATCGTGGCAGAGAAACTGACCGGCCTGACCCTGCCCAAGTGGAATCGTTCCGTGCCGTTCGTTCCGGCCAGCCAGCCTGTGACCCGCGCTCCCAAAGCGTTCGTGTACTTCCCGTCCTGCATATCCCGTCAACTTGGCCGGCCAAAAGGCGGCCAGGCCCTCTCGTTGGCCGAAACGCTGATGACCCTGACCAGCCGCGCCGGGGTTGGGCTTGTCATCCCCGCCGAGGTCGAGGGCGTGTGCTGCGGCATGCCGTTCTCTTCCAAAGGCTATACCGCCGCCTACCGAACCATGCTGGGCAAGACCATTCGCAAATTTTGGGATTGGAGCGAACAGGGGCGGTATCCGATTGTCATCGATACCACCTCTTGCGCCCACACCCTGCGCGTCTGCGGCGATGCGCTCACGGCGGAAGACCTAGCCCTCTATCGTCAGATGACCCTGCTCGACAGCGTGGAATTCATCCACGACATCTTGTTGCCGCGCCTGGAGATTCATCCGCTGGACGAGGATGTCGTCCTGCACCCCAACTGTTCGGCCCGTAAACTGGGCATCGACGGCAAACTGCTGGCGATTGCCCAACGCTGCGCCCGCTCGGCCACCGTTCCGCTGCATCTGGGCTGCTGCGCCTTCGCTGGCGACCGCGGCCTGCTCTACCCCGAATTGACCGCCTCGGCCACCGAAAAAGAATCTGCCGAAGTCAACGAACGGGATTACGGCGGCTATTACTCCTCGAACATCACCTGCGAAATGGGCATGTCTGAAGCAACCGGCAAGAACTATGTCGGGATTGCGTATCTGGTGGAGAGGGCAACCAGGGAGTAGCACGTCTCAGATGGTGGCAACGTTGGGCTGGTGTACGTGGACTTCGCTACCCAGAAGCGGACGGTCAAAGACAGCGGGCGCTAGTTTGCAGAGGTAATCGAGAAAAACGGCCTGGAAATTTAGCCGCACATTTAGCCACAGATTACACAGATTTCGCAGAAAAGGCGATAAGAGCCACAGATTACACAGATTTCGCAGAAAAGGCGATAAGAGCCACAGATTACACAGATTTCACAGAAAAAGGCTGGAGATTGTGCATGATGGAGGAAAGATGGCGGAGTTTCTGTATAAAGAATTGACATACGCCGTTATCGGAGCGGCGATGGAAGTGCACAAGATTCTGGGAGGCGGCTTCCTGGAGGCTGTCTATCAGAAGGCGCTGGCCTACGAACTGAAGTTGCGCAACATTCCCTTCGAAGAGCAAGTTTCTCTGCAAGTATATTACAAGGGTCAACTGGTCGGAGAATACTTTGCCGACTTCGTCATAGATGGGAAAATCATCCTGGAAATCAAAGCCGTCTCCACCTTGAACGATGCGCACACGGCTCAAACCATCCACTATCTTACAGCCACCGGCTACAAAGTCGGCCTGCTCATCAACTTTGGCAGCAAATCCCTCGAACATCGCCGCTTCGTTTCATAGACCAGATCAATCCGTGCAATCTGTGTAATCTGTGCAATCTGTGGCAAACAACCTCAATCCGTGTAATCTGTGCAATCTGTGGCAAACAACCCTCAATCCGCGTAATCTGTGCAATCTGTGGCAAATAACCATCACTCTGTGCAATTTGTAACAAAAAATCTCCATTGATGCTATAATGAGTTTAGTTGTCAGACAAATTTTCGAAGAGGTGCCTCATGGAGAATGCCAGGAGTGATTCGCTCATCATGTCCCCCGCTCAACTCCAGACCGAATTGCTGCGCTGCGAGTTCTGCGAGGAAAAACCGTGCCGGGAAGCATGCCCAGTGCATTGCTCTCCGGCCGATTTCATTATGGCGGCCCGCGTTGGCCAGCCCTCCGACATCAAACGCTCGGTGGCCGAAATCATGTACGCCAACCCGCTGGGCGGCGTGTGCGGCATGGTCTGCCCCGACACGTTCTGCATGGCCGCCTGCACGCGCAAGAAGTTCGACGGCTCCATCAACATCCCCCTCGTCCAGGCCACCATCGTGCAAAAAGCCAAAGAACTGGGCGGCATTCCGCAGTACCCCAAACCGCAGCCCAACGGCAGGAAAGTCGCCATCCTCGGCGGCGGACCGGCCGGACTGGGCGCGGCCGCCGCGCTGGCGCAGATGGGCTACGCCGTGACCATCTTCGAGGCCCGCGACAAACTGGGCGGCATGGCCAACTTCATCCCTGACCACCGCCTCGACAAGCGCGTCGTCGAGACCGACATCGAATTTCTGCTCTCACTCGGCGACATCACCGCCCGCACCGGCGTGCGGGTCGAAGATCCCAAATCGCTGCTCAAGGACTTCGACGCCGTCTGCGTGACCGCCGGCCTGTGGAAGCCCATCGAACTGGGCATCGAGAACGAAAACCTGGCCGTCAAGATGGTTGACCTGCTTGCCGACCCGTCCGCTTACACCTTCGGCGGGCGCGTGGCGGTCATCGGCGGCGGCGCTACCGCCCTCGATTGCGCCGTCACCGCCAAACAGCGCGGCGCGGCCCACGTGGAACTCTTCATGCTCGAAAAACTGGCTGAAATGCCCCTCACCGCCAAAGAGCGCAAGGACCTGCTCGACTTCGACATCGAGGTCAACGGACGCATCCGCATCAGCAAGATTCTGGCCGAGGGCGGCAAGGTGACCGGCCTGGAGACGATGAGAGTCGAACTGCCCGACGGCCTGCCCTTCAGCCCGGCCAACGTCCGCGACGTGGCCGGTTCGGGCGGGACTCGGGGCGGATTCAGCGCCGTCATCGTTGCTATCGGCATGAGGCCGACTCTGCCACGCGAGCAGGCCGAAGGTCTGTTCTACGCCGGCGACCTGCTCACCGGCCCGAAGACGGTCGTAGAAGCCACCGCCTCGGGCAAGAACGCCGCGCTGGAGATTGACGCCTATCTCCAGAAGAAAGCCAAACCCGAAATCAAGAAACCGACCAAGTCCTACTTCCTGCTGCCTGCCTACAACCCCGTCCCCGTCTCGTTGGAGACCGAATTCTTCGGGCGCAGGATCAAGTCGCCGTATCTCATCTCCGCCTCCCCGTCCAGCGACGGGCTGGAACAGGTGACCCGCGCCTATCAGGCCGGCTGGGCGGGCGTGGTGATGAAGACCGCCTTCGACAACGTCCCGATTCACATCCCCGGCGAGTACATGGTCACCTTTGGCAATGCCACCTACGGTAACTGCGACAACGTCTCCGGCCACCCGCTCGACCGCGTCTGCCGCGAGGTGGAGCAATTGATCGAACAGTGGCCCGACCGGCTGACGATGGCCTCCACCGGCGGCCCGGTCACCGGCCACGACGAGAGCGACGCCAAAGGCTGGCAATCCAACACCAAAAAACTGGAAGCCGCCGGCGTCATGGGCATCGAGTACTCGCTCTCCTGCCCGCAGGGCGGCGACGGCACCGAGGGCGACATCGTCTCGCAGAACGCCGCGCTGACCGCCAAAATCATCGACTGGATCATGCAGGTCGGCGACCCCGACATCCCCAAACTGTTCAAACTGACCGCCGCGGTCACGTCCATCATCCCCATCCTGCGCGCCATCCGCAAAGTGCTGGACAAGTACCCGCACAAGAAGGCCGGCATCACGCTGGCGAACTCCTTCCCCACCCTGGCCTTCCGTCCCGCCCCTGGCCGCCGCTGGGAGGAGGGCGTCATCGTCGGCATGAGCGGCGAGGGCGTGACGCCCATCTCGTACCTGACGCTGGTCAACGCCGTGCCGGAGGGCATCGAGATTTCGGGCAACGGCGGGCCGATGAATTACAAGGCCGCCGCCGACTTCCTTGCCATCGGCGTCAAGACGGTACAATTCTGCACGATTGTGATGAAGTACGGCTACGGCATCATCCGCGACCTCGAGTCTGGCACGGCCTTCCTGATGCAGGAGCGCGGCATCCGCTCGATGCAGGAACTCATCGGCATTGCCCAACCGAATCCCGTCACCGGCTTCATGGAACTCTCGCCGGTCAAGAAGATTTCGCAGGTCGTGCCGGAACTGTGTACCTCGTGCGGCAACTGCGCCCGCTGCCCGTATCTGGCCATCAGCCTGGACGAGCGCGGCATCCCGCACACCGACCCGGCGCGCTGTATTGGCTGTTCCATCTGCGCCAAGAAATGCTTCACCGGCGCCCTCTACATGCGCGAGCGCACGCCGGAAGAAGCCGCACTGCTGGTGGAACACTAAATCGTACCGCCTTTATTTAGATTAGGAGACCAACCATGACCATTCGCTTCGAAAACGGAATTGTCGTCACCCTCGGCGAAAACAACCGCGTGCTGTGGAACGCCGCGGTCGTCGTCGAGGGAGAACTGGTGGCCGCCGTCGGCGAGGCGGCCGAGATGAAGCGCTGCTACCCCGACGCCGAGGCGGTGGACTGCTCCGGCAAAATCATCCTGCCGGGCTTCATCTGCGCCCACCATCACTTCTACTCCACGATGGCGCGCGGCATGTCCATCCCCGGCGAACCGGCCGAGAACTTCGTCCAAATCCTCGAGCGCCTGTGGTGGAAGGTGGACCGCGCTATCCTGGACGAGGATATCCTGCTCTCGGCGCAACTGCCGCTGATTGACTGCATTCGCAACGGCACCACCACCATCATTGACCATCACGCCTCCCCGTCCATGCGTGACGGCTCGCTGGACATCATCGAGGGCGCCGTGCGGCAGGCCGGTCTGCGCGCCTCGTTGTGCTACGAAGTCTCCGACCGCAACGTCAAGGGCGGCGGGATTGCCGAAAACGAACGCTTCATCAAGAAAATCGGCCGGGGCGACGGTCAAATTGCCGCCATGATGGGCCTGCACGCCTCCTTCACCGTCTCGGATGAGACGGTCGAGGCCTGCGTGGGCATCGCCCGGCAGCACGGCGTCGGCTGCCACATCCACGTCGCCGAGGACGCCGCCGACCGCGCCGATTCGCTGGGCAGGTACGGGGTCCCGACCGTGAACCGCCTGCACAGCCTCGGCGTGACCGGCGAGAAGTCCATCTTCGTCCACTGCGTCCACGTGGACGAGGCGGAGATGGACCTGCTGGCCGCGACCGGCACGATCGTCGTCCACAACCCCGAATCGAACATGAACAACGCCGTGGGCGTCACGCCGCTGCTGACCATGCTGAAGAAGGGCGTGCTGGTGGGCCTCGGCACGGACGGCATGAACTCCGACATGCTCGCCCAGATGCGCTGTGCCTACCTGCTGCACCGGCTGGCCAACCGCGACCCGCGCGTGGCCTTCGTCGAGGCGCCGACCCTGCTGCTGCAAAACAACCGCGAGATCGCCCGCCGCCAGTTTGGGCTGACGCTGGGCGAAATTGCCGAAGGCCGCCCGGCCGATCTGGCCATCCTGGACTATCATCCGCCCACGCCGCTCAGCGAGGCCAACTTCCTCGGCCATCTCATCTTCGGCCTGGTGGACGCCGTGGTGGATACCACCGTCTGCTGCGGGCAGATTCTGATGCGGGGCAAACAGGTGCTGACGATGGACGAAGAACGCATCGCCGCCCGCTCGCGCGAACTGGCGCCCAAGATGTGGGAGAGATTGCAGGCGATGTAGCCGGGCGCTCGACCCAACCGTCCCGAAGGATGTCCCCTTCGGGACGATTTATCTCGTGCTTCCCCGAAGAGAGAGAAGCCTTCGTTCCAAAAATCAATCGTTCATTCGTTGTCGAAACCCGTTGATGGCCTCCACGACGATTGCCTGTGCCTCGCCGCGCTATAGCGTTACCGTCCAGGATTTGTATCGAACGCGAAAATTTTGTAATTGCCTACCCGCCCTCACCCCCCGCCCCTCTCCCAGGGGGAGAGGGGGGAGATGTCTTGAAAACGGCGTTGTTCCCCTACCGCCGGGAGAGGGATTGTTGCAAACGGCGCTGTTCCCCTCTCTCTTTGGGAGAGGGCCAGGGTGAGGGTAGGTAGTTCGACAATGTCATATTAGACACTTGCTCTATAAAACTCTATGCTTTCTGTCGCTGCGAGCAAAGCGAAGCAGTCTCCTGTTTTGCGAGGGGATTGCTTCGTCGCAAAGAACGCTCCTCGCAATGACAACTATACGAAAATGTGACATT
>FWPU01010758.1_pt1 | contig 13340 bp, 11 predicted proteins | sample 2228361 | NCBI WGS metagenome assembly FWPU01 (sample SAMEA103939777, study PRJEB20133) | metagenome | reverse complement strand
TTTCATTCAAAACAAGTTTTTTTGCGGCTGGCATAACTTCCTCCGGCCTCTATTTTAGCCATTGTTATAATAATTTGTAAAGGTGCAAAATATCGCCTTCCAACATCTTCAGAAATGAGCCTTTAAGTTTCGAGGAAATAGTTCATGAAAAATCCAAACGTTTTACCGGTAGAAGCAATCAAGCAGCGCGTTGAACAGGCAAGGGATGACATCATCCGCTTCATGCGTGAGATTTGCGCCATTCCCAGCATGGAAGGGCAGATTGGGCCGGTGGGGGAGCGCATCCAGGCCGAAATGCGCAAACTCGGCTTCGACGAAGTCCGCTTCGATAAGATGGGCAACACCCTCGGGCGCATCGGGAACGGGCCGAAGGTCATCGTCTTCGACTCGCACATTGACACGGTCGGCGTCGGCGACCCGGACGAGTGGGACTGGGACCCCTTCGAAGGGAAGGTGGAAAACGGCATCCTGTACGCCCGCGGCGCCTGCGACGAGAAGAATTCCACCCCCGGCATGGTCTATGGGCTGGCCCTGGCGCGCGAGCTGGGCCTACTGGAGGGCTACACCGCCTACTACTTCGGCAACATGGAGGAGCAGTGCGATGGCATTGCCCCCAACGCTTTCGTCGAGGTGGACCCCAAAGTCAAACCCGATGTCGTGGTCATCGGCGAGCCGACCCGCATGCGGGTCTATCGCGGCCATAAGGGGCGTGTTGAGTTGCGGGTGATTGCCAAAGGCCGCTCGGCGCACGCCGCTTCGCACTATCTGGGCGACAACGCCGTCTATAAGATGGTCGGCATCATCAATGCCATCCGCGACCTCGACCGGCGTATGCGTTTCGGGTTGGGCTATCATCCCGTGCAGGGCTATGCCTCCATCGCCGTGACCGACGCGGCGACCCGCACGGCTTCCATCAATGCCGTCCCAGACCAGTTCACGATTTACATTGACCGCCGCATGACGCTCAGCGAAACGCGCCAAGAGGTCATTCAGCAGGTGGCCGGTCTCATCCCGGATTATTTGCAGGAGGAAATCGAGGTCGAAGAGTTGTTCTACGATTCGCCCTCCTACACCGGCTTCGTCTTCCCGGTGCCGAAGTTCTATCCGCCCTGGCTGCTGGAGGATACCCATCCGCTGACGCAGGCCGCTCAACGCACCGTGGAGATGCTCTGGAACGAGAGGCGCGAACTGGGTACCTGGGACTTCTCGACCAACGGCACGTACTGGGCCGGTAAGGCTGGCATCCCCTCGATTGGCTTCGGCCCCGGCGACGAAAAGTTTGCCCACACCATCCTGGAACAGGTGCCGCTGGATGACGTGGTGGCGGCCACGGAGTTTTATGCGCTGTTTCCGGCGATGTGCCGGGAGGCATGTAGGTAGTGGCAGAAAGCAGGTAGACAGGTACACAGGTACACAGGTAGATAGGTAGGCAGGTACACAGGGGATATCACGTGTGTACGTGTGTACGTGTATACGTGTGTACGTGTATACGTGTGTACTTGATATGTGTGTACATGTGTACTTGACACGTGTGTACTTGTGTACATAAACATCAACCCCAAGGAGTTTCAAAATGCGTAGTTTTGCTGGCCGGGACATTCTGTCCCTCAAGGATTTCGAACGTAACGAGTTCTTCCACGTCTTCGATGTGGCGGCTGAGTTGGAGCCGATTGCCGTGCAGCGCCGCAACAGCGACCTGCTCAAGGAAAAGACATTGGTGACGGCTTTCTATCAGCCTTCCACGCGCACGCGCCTGGCGCACGAGGCGGCCATGCACCGCCTGGGCGGTCACGTGACCGGTTTCGCCGACGCCAAGATGACCCGCGCCGGGGACTTCTATCAGGAGTCCATCAAGGACACGGTCAAGATGCTGGAGTTCTACGGCGATGTCATCGTCATGCGTCACTTCCAGCAGGGTGCGCCGCACGAGGCAGCCAAGTGGGCCTCCGTGCCGATCATCAACGGCGGCGACGGCTGGGGCGAACACCCGACCCAAATTCTGACCGACCTGTACACCGTGCTGAAGGAAAAAGGCACCATTGACGGCCTGAAGTGGCTGGCGGTGGGCGATATGCGCATGCGCACCATGCATTCGCTGGCTTATGCGCTGACGCAGTTCGACTGCCCGATCACCTTCGTCTCCCCGCCGGAGATGAGCCTGACCGAGGAATTCAAGGCCGAGTTGCGCCAGTACAGCCTCGACTTCCGCGAGGCCGAACACGTCGAGCAGGCGATTGCCGACGCCGACGTCATCCTGGTCGAGCCGGTCGTCCAACCCGACTACACCAAGAGCCGCGACGAGCGCAAGGGCGACGTGGGCCTGACCCCCGCCAACTACAAGATTACCCGCGAATTGCTGGCCACCAAAGCCAAGTCGGACGCTATCCTGATCCACTCCCTGCCGCGCATGGACGAGGTCCCCACCGACGTGGACATCACCCGCTGGTCGCGCTACTGGCAGGAGGCCTTCAACGGCGTGGTGATGCGCATGGCCTTGTTGGCGTTGGTGCTGGGAGCGATGGAGTAGTAAAGAGTACACAGGTACACATGTAAACACGTAAACACGTGGATGCACATTCCTGTGTACTTGTCTACGTGTGTACTTGCATACTGAAATAACAGAAGGAGACTAATAATTATGATTACTGACCTACACGGCCGCGACCTGATTGGCGACCTTGATTTCACCAAAGAGGAAGTCGAAACCGTCCTCGATGTGGCCTTCGACCTGAAGCGCAAGCGCGCCCTCAATGAGCCGCATCCGTACCTGCGCGACAAGGTGCTGGCCATGCTGTTCTTCTTCTCGTCCACCCGCACACGCGGCTCGTTCGAGGCCGGCATCGCTCAACTGGGCGGACACGGCGCTTTCATCGAGAGCCGCACGACTCAAATTGCCCATGGCGATACGCCGAAGGAAATCGGCGAAATCTTCGGCCGCTACTTCGACGGCATCGCCATCCGCCACGTGGACTGGGGCGTGGGCAACAAGTACATCAGCGAAGTGGCCAAATACTCGCGCGTCCCGGTGCTGAACATGCAGTGCGACATCTATCACCCCTTCCAGATTCTGGCCGACCTGATGACCATCGTCGAGAAGAAAGGCCGCGACCTGCGCCGCAAGAAGATGGTCGTCTCGTGGGCCTACGCCGCCTCGTACCAGAAGCCAATGTCGGTGCCGCAGTCGCTCATCCTGCAGATGCCGCGCTTTGGGCTGGATGTCACCCTCGTCCACCCGCCGGAATTCCGCCTGATGCCCGAAATCATGGACCAGGCCGAGGCCGAGGCCCGGAAGGCCGGGGCCGGCTTCGAGGTCATCTCCGACCCGGACGGGATGGAAAAAGCCTTCAAGGACGCCGATATCATCTACGCCAAGTCCTGGGGCGCGATGGTCCACACGCCGGATCCCGAAGAGGGCGCCAAAATCATCAAGAAGTACGCTCACTGGATCACCGACGAGCGCAAGATGGCCCTCGCCAAGCCAGACGCCATCTACATGCACCCCCTGCCCGCCGACCGCAACATCGAGGTCACCGACGGCGTCATTGACGGCCCCAACTCGGTCGTGTACGACGAGGCCGAAAACCGTCTGCACGCCCAGAAGGCGGTCATGGCGTTGACGATGGGATAACGACTATTCGACTAATGACCATTCGACTATTAGACTATAAGACCAGGAGACTATATGACTAAACTCGCTGTCGTCGCCATCGGCGGCAACTCACTCATCAAGGACGAAAAACACAAGACGGTCGAAGACCAGTATCAGGCCGCGAAAGAGACCTGCTACCACATCGCCGACATGATCGAGGCCGGCTGGGACGTGGCCATCGGTCATGGCAACGGACCTCAGGTCGGCTTCATCTTGCGGCGGTCGGAGATCGCGGCCAAAGTCGAGGGCATGCACGAGGTCCCGCTGGACGTGTGCGGGGCTGATACGCAGGGTGCCATCGGCTATGCCTTGCAGCAAAATCTGCAGAACGAACTCTACCGGCGCGGCATCAAGAAGAACGTCGCCACCGTAATCACCCAGGTGCTGGTGGACAAGAACGACCCGGCCTTCCAGAATCCTACCAAACCGATTGGCGGGTTCATGGACGAGGCCGAGGCGAAGCGCCGTCAGGCCGAGATGGGCTGGAACGTGGTCGAGGACGCCGGGCGCGGCTGGCGGCGCGTGGTCGCCTCGCCCTTGCCCAAGGAAGTGGTCGAACTTGACACGGTCAAGACCCTGCTGAGCGCCGGCATCGTGGTCATCACCGTCGGCGGCGGCGGTATCCCGGTCATTGACAAAGGCGAGGGCGAATACGTCGGCACGGCGGCGGTCATCGACAAGGACTATGCCTCCAGCCTGCTGGCGCGCGAAATCAACGCCGACCTGTTCGTCATTTCCACCGCGGTCGAGAAGGTGGCCCTGAATTTCGGCAAACCCGACCAGAAGTGGATTGACAAGATGACCCTGGCTGAGGCCAAGCAATATCTGGCCGAGGGCGTCCACTTTGCCAAAGGCTCGATGGCGCCCAAGATTCAGGCCATCATCTGGTTCCTGGAAGCCAACCCTAACGGCAAGGCGCTCATCACCAACCCCGAAAACATCGGCCGCGCCCTCAAAGGCGAGACCGGCACGTGGATTGTGCCATAGCGAGAGTCAAATGGTCTGGAGACTGATAGTCTGATAGCCGAACGACTATCAGACTATCAGTCTATGAGACTATGAGACTATCAAACTTAAATGAAACGCTTTTACCCCGCCTTTGCTCTTCTCGTCACAGCCATCCTCGCATATGGCCTGATGCTCCCAGTCCTCGGCTTTTACTGGGATGACCTGCCTATGTCCTGGATCCGTTACCAGTTAGGCGCGGAGGCAATGGCGCGCTATTTTTCCACCAACCGCCCAATATGGGGATTGCTCTATCAGGTTACAACGCGGCTCTTCCCACCCATCCCAATCTACTGGCAAATCTTTGCCTTGTTCTGGCGCTTCGTTTCCGGCCTGTTGGTATGGGGCCTCATACGCGAACTCTTCCCCCGGAAAGCGCGGCTGGCGTCGGCCGCCGCCCTGCTTTTTTTGCTCTATCCTGGCTTCAATCAACAATGGGGGGCTTACCTGTACAGCCATTTTTTCCTGGTTCTCGATTTTTTTCTTCTGTCTCTTTATGCGATGCTCCGCGCCCAAAAAGCGCATTATTGGGCATGGACGGGGTTGGCCGTGTGTCTTTCGGCGCTCAATTTATGGATGCACGAATATTTCTTCACCCTCGAGGCTGGACGAGTTGCCATCTTGTGGATTTCACTGCGCGATCAACCTCTCGACGACCAAACGCATCTTTCCTGGACCCCTTCGACTACGCTCAAGGCAAGCCTGAAACGGTGGGCGCCCTATTTGGCCGTTTTCGCGGCTGCGGTTTTATCCCGTCTCTTCATTTTCAACAATCAGATTTATGAAATTGGAAGTGAACAGGCCGGCTCGACCATTTTCGACTTGCTAGCGACCATCTCTTCCAATCTGTGGACGGTAACAGGCGCCGCCTGGAGCCAGGCATTCCATCTCCCCTCCCCCGTCGTGGACGGCTGGCGGACAACGGCCCTATACGCAGCGGTGACGGTGGTCACGGCCGGGGTGGCAGGATTAAGCCTCTCGAGGCCTCAGCAGGCCCAAGTCGAGGCTAGAACTAGAAGCGGAGGAAAGGAGGCGCTTTGGGCTGCCGGTTTGGCCGTCTTCCTCCTGCTCGTGGCTGGCTGGCCATTCTGGCTGACCGGTGTGCCGGTGACGCTGGCTTATCCGGCCAACCGCGCCACGCTTTCGTTCATGCTGGGATCTAGCCTCCTGATCACCGCTTTAATTGCATTGTTGCCACGGCGAGCAGAATGGGCGCTCTTTACTCTCCTGATTGCTCTGGCGGCTGGCCGGCAATTTCTGTGGTCGAGCGATTTCCGCCGCGATTGGAACGCTCAGAAAAACCTGTTCTGGCAGATGACCTGGCGCGCGCCAGGGTTGAGACCAGGCACGATGGCGCTGATGAACGAGGAACTGGCTTTCTATGCCGACAATTCACTCGGCGCGGCATTGAACTGGATTTATGCGCCCGACAATCATACCGACCGCGTGGATTACACACTCTTCTATCCCACCAACCGATTGGACGGGGCGCTAATGGACTTGAGGCCAGGACTGCCAGTGAGTTATGACTACCTGGCCGGACAATTTCAGGGCAACACCTCACAAGCGGTTGCTTTTTACTACCATCCGCCTGGCTGTCTGCGCTTGCTCGACCCCGATATCGACCCATACAATCGCTTGATCCCACCCGAAAGTTTGATGCGCGAGGCGGCTGCTTTGTCGAAGACGGACCAAATTCTAGCGCAGCCATCTGCCAGAATGCCAGAATTCTACGGCCCTGAACCACCGCACGGCTGGTGTTATTATTTCGAGCAGGCCGATCTGGCCCGTCAAATGCAAGATTGGAAGCGTGTGGCAGAATTGGGCGAGCAGGCTTTTGCGCTGAATGATTACCCCAACGATCCTGTAGAGCGATTTGTCTTCATCGAAGGCTATGCGCATATCGGGGACTGGGATACGGCGCTAAGGCTATCGTTGGATTCCTACCGCGTTTCCAGGAACGTGATGGCTCCCCTCTTATGCCGACTGTGGGAACGCATCGCCCAGACGACTCCACCCTCGCCACAAAAGGATGAAGTTGTCAGACAAACAGTGACGATGTTCGTATGCAATCCGTGAGTATCGTGACTTGCCAAGAAAGATATTTTAAGACAAAATGGGTTGAAGAACCACCTGGCAGCAAGTAGAATATCCTGAAGCAGTAATGGCAAAAAAAAACCACTATGCCATCTTTACGCTGAGCCATTACGCGTATAATATCCAAACGTCTATCGAAAGGAGGCACGCCGAAAGACAAATCTTCCCCTAAAAAGTCCTAACCCATCTTAAGATTCACGATTCGGAGGAGTAAAAATGAAACACCCCATGATTTTACGCGTGTTTGCGCTGGCGCTGGCCTTTGTGCTTGCGCTTTCAGCCTGCGCCCCAAAGCCAACGGAAGCCCCTGCCGCCACCGAAGCCCCTGCTGCCACCGAAGCGCCGGCAGCCACTGAGGCGCCTGCTGCGACGGAAGCGCCGGCTGAGGCAGGCGGAATGCAGATTCCGGATGTTGCGGAAGGCAAGTTCAATGTGGCCATGGTGCTGATTGGTCCGCACGATGATGGCGGCTGGTCACAGGCCCATTACGAGGGTCTGGTCTATGTGGAAGAGAACGTCCCCAACGTTCACGTAGCCTACATCGAAAACGTCCCCGAAGGCGCAGACTCCGAGCAGGTCTTCCGCAGCCTGGCCCGCAAGGGATTCAACCTGATCTTCGGCACATCCTTTGGCTTCATGGATCCCATGGAAACCGTAGCCGAGGAATTCCCGGATGTGATGTTCATTCACATCAGCGGCTACAAGACCAACCAGACCAACTTTGGCAACCTGTTTGGCGCGATGGAGAACATGAAGTACCTGGCCGGCATGATCGCGGGCGCCCGCGCCAAGGCTGATGGCAATCCCAAACTCGGCTACATGGCCACCTTCCCTATCCCGGAAGAACTGCGCCTGGGCAACGCCATTGCCCTGGGCATGAAGAAGACCTGCCCCGAATGCACGATGGATGTCCGCTGGATCAATACCTGGCATGACCCCATCATCGAAAAGGAAGCCGCTGCCTCGCTCTTCGACGCCGGCGCGCAGGTGGTCTTCACCGGCGCTGACACCCCCGCCGTAGCAGATGTAGCCCAGGAAAAGGGCAAATGGGGCGTCACCTATGACTGGTACGGCTCCTGCAAAGTGGAACGCTGCCTGACAGCGCCGTACTGGAACTGGGGTCCCATCTATGCCAAGATCACCGAAGGCACCATCGACGGCACCTACAAGCCCGGTTGGGATTACTTCGATGCCGACAGCGGCGCCCTAGGCCTATACGGCTTCATGGAAGGCCAGGAATTGACACCCGGCATGAAAGATCTCGATCCTGAGGTCATTGCCATGGTCCGCGAAACGCTGGACAAGATGTTGGCCGGCGAATTTACCCGCTTCGATGTCTTCAAGGGCCCGATCAAGGACAACAAGGGCAATGTGATCCTCGAAGATGGTGTCTCACTGGAGCAATTGGACCTCGACCAGTTCAAGGAATGGAATCCTGACGTCAAGACCGGTATGTACTGGTGGGCGGAAGGAATCACCGCCGAACTGCCCTCGCTGCAATAACCTGTAAGCCTGTGGGGCCAGAACTGGAGGGGTTCTGGCCCCTTTTTCATACAACTTGCGCCCGGTGAAGGCCGGGAACGACGGTATAACCCAGGAGCGATAGCGTGGCACAAACGAATTCAGCAACTACAGATTTGCCGGCTGGTATCTTGCCTGTTGTGGAAATGCGCGGCATCGTCAAACGCTTCCCTGGCGTGTTGGCCAACGACCATGTAGATTTCGAACTGCGTCCTGGCGAAATTCACGCCCTACTGGGAGAGAATGGCGCTGGGAAAAGTACTTTGATGAATGTACTGGCGGGCCTCTATCGTCAAGAAGCAGGGACAATTCTTGTGCATGGGAAGCCGGTCCATTTTTCGTCTCCCCGTGATGCCATCAAAGCCGGCATCGGCATGGTTCATCAACATTTCATGCTTGTCCCTTCCCAAACTGTCACCGAAAACATCCTGCTGGGGCTGGAAGAGCCACGCTTCTTTTTGATGCTTTCTACTTACGATACCAAAGTAGCCGAGTTGGGGCAGAAATTTGGGCTGGCGGTTGACCCGCGCGCTAAAATCTGGCAATTATCTGTGGGCGAACAGCAACGCGTCGAAATTCTCAAAATGCTCTATCGCGGCGCCAATGTCTTGATCATGGACGAACCGACGGCTGTCTTGGCGCCGCAAGAAATCGAAGGGCTGTTTGGCATTCTGCGCGCCATGACCGCCCAGGGCAAATCCATTATCTTCATCAGCCATAAACTCAACGAAGTAACGGCCATAGCCGACCGTATCACTGTCTTGCAACGCGGCAAAGTGACGGCCGCTGGCCTGCCCGCCAAAGGTGTGACCAAACAAGATTTAGCACGCCTGATGGTAGGGCGCGAAGTGATCTTCAGCCTGGAGAAAAAACCTGTCCAGGCGGGAGAAATCGTCCTGGATGTGCAAGAGGTATATGCTGAAAACGACAAAGGGCTGCCTGCCTTACGCGGCGTTTCTCTGAACGTGCGCGCGGGTGAAATCGTTGGCCTGGCCGGGGTGGCAGGAAACGGCCAAAGGGAACTTTCACAAGTAATTACCGGCCTGCGCAAATGCAAACAAGGCCAAATCCTGCTGAATGGCCAACCGGTCAGCAATCGCAGCGTTCTGTTCGGTATCCAGCGCGGCATGGCTTATATCCCTGAAGACCGCACGCACGTTGGCACAGCCCCCAACTTGAGCGTAACTGACAATGTCATCATGAAGAAATATCGTCAGCCGCCTATCTCCCGCTACGGGATGTTGAATATGCCTACGGCCATCAAATTCGCCAATGAACTCAAGCAAGCCTATGACATTATCGTCCCCAGCGTTGCCACTCCGGTGCGCCTGCTCTCGGGAGGCAACCTGCAGCGGGTCATCCTGGCGCGTGAAATTTCAGGCCAGCCTCATTTCATGGTTGCCGTCCAACCGACGCGCGGCCTGGATGTCGGCGCTATCGAGGGAGTGCATCGTCTGTTACTGACACAGCGCGAAGCCGGGGCGGCTGTTTTGCTTATTTCTGAAGAGTTAGAGGAATTGCTTTCGCTTAGCGACCGAGTGTATGTAATCTATGAGGGAAAAATCATGGGAGAGGTCGAAATCGAGGCAGCTGAGCCAGCCCCGGATTTGATCGAGACGATTGGTCTGATGATGACCGGCACTCCGCTCGCCCAAATTCAACAAAAGGAAGGAGTCGCGGTCCATGACTGAGGCGACTTCGAAACGACAGATCATTCCCTTTCGTGTTCGCGTCGAGCCGCGCCTGAGCGAACCGCCAGCCTGGTATCCACTTTTGGTTTCGCTAGGGGCCATTCTGGTAGCCCTGTTTCTGGGAGGTATCGTCATTTCCCTGGCCGGTGGAGACCCGCTGCGCTCTTACGCGCATATTGCCAAAGCCTCCTTTGGCAATTTGGGCGTTCTCTCAGATACAATCGTCAAGGCCACACCCATCATCTTGACCGCGTTAGCCTGTTCGGTGGCCTTTCGGATGAAACTGTGGAACATTGGCGCAGAGGGACAGTTCATCATGGGCGCCTTTGGCGCCAGCGCCATCGTCCTGACTCAGGCACTGCCGCCAGAATCCTCACGGTGGGTCTTCATCCCCGTTATGATGGTGGCCGGCATGGCGGCCGGCGCAATTTGGGGCTTCATTCCCGGCTATCTCAAAGCCAAATTCAATGTCAACGAAATCATCAGCACGTTGATGCTCAATTACATCGCTGTCTCGTGGGTAGATTTCTGGATTTTTGCCGTCTGGACCGAGGCAGGCTTCCAGATGAGTCCCAAGTTTCCCGTCAACACCTGGCTGCCGCGCCTGGCCGATTATGCCCAGCTAATTCCCGTCTTTCGCGGCCTGACGACCCACATGGGTCTGTTGATCGGCATCGTCGCCGCCTTTCTCTTATGGTTGGTCGTCTTCCGCAGCCGATGGGGCTACGAAATCCGGCTGATTGGCGACAATCCCCAAGCCGCCAAATATGCCGGCATCGATATCAGCCGCAACACCATTTGGGTCATGATGCTCTCTGGCGCGCTGGCCGGACTGGGAGGTATGTCGGAAGTATCCGGCATGGTACATCGCCTGCAAACTGCGCCGATAGCCGCCGGTTATGGCTTCACCGGAATCATCGTCGCCTGGTTGGCTAAATTGAATCCGGTGGTGATCATCCTGGTATCTATCCTCTTCGGCGCCTTGATCCTGGCTGGCCGTGAAATTCAACCCTCGGGCGTACCAAAGATGATCCAGGGCATCATCCTGGTTTGTTTGATCGCCAGCGATTTCATGCTGCGCTACCGTATCCGCCTCGAGCGCGCAGAGGAGGAATAAGCATGGACCTCATCGTCATCCTGCAAGCCGGCGTTGCCACTGGCACCGTCCTGCTCTTTGCCACTTTGGGGGAAATCTTTGCAGAGCGTTCTGGTGTGCTAAACCTGGGCGTAGAAGGTATGATGCTCATCGGCGCCATGACCGGCTTTAGCGTCGCCATCAAGACCGGCAATCCCTGGCTAGGCGTCCTGGCTGCCATGCTCTTTGCGGGAGTCATCAGCCAGATTCACGCCTTCATCACGATTACCTTGCAGGCCGATCAAGTGGTAAGCGGCCTGGCGCTGACTTTTTTGGGCGCCGGCATCAGCCTGGTGTTGGGAGAAGGGTTGAGCAAGGCCGGAACTGTTTCACCTATGCCTGCCTTTTCCATTCCCCTGCTCTCACAAATCCCTATCATCGGCCCTGTCTTCTTCAGCAATCACCGTCTGCTCGTCTACTTGGGCTATCTGATGATCCCACTTGCCTGGTATTACATCAACCGGACACGACCAGGAATGCACCTGCGCGCCGTAGGCGAATACCCGGCGGCTGCCGACGCCCTGGGCATCAACGTCTTTCGCCTGCGATACCTGTATGTCTTTGTGGGCGGCGTAATGGCCGGATTGGCCGGCGCCACCATCAGTCTGGCCATTTCCCCCGGCTGGTTTAGCGAGTTGACCACCGCCGGCCAGGGCTGGATTGCGGTCGGCTTGGTCATCTTTGCCCAATGGGATCCCATCCGCGCTGCGGTTGGCTCCTATGCCTTTGGCGCTTTGCGCCGCCTGATACTGGACATCCAGGGGCCGACTACTCTATTTGGTCTTGCCAATCCGTTTTATTACAACCCCTACTGGGGCTTCTTCCTGAAAATGCTGCCCTACGCCTTCACGGTCATCGTCTTGGTAATCGGTTCACGCGAGGCCATGCGAAAGCGCCTGGGCGCGCCTGCCGCCCTGGGCGAGCCGTACATTCGCGGCGAGCGTGGCAAATAACACACGGGCGGGAGCAATCCCGCCCGATATTTTGGTGAAAATATGACACTTTGGCAACAATACCTCCGTCCCCATAGCCTTGCTGAGGCCATTGCTGTCCTCACCTCTGCGCCAGGCCTGGCCCTGCCCATTGCCGGCGGCACCGATTTGATTCTCGACCTGCGTCAGGGCCGCCATCCCCCCGTCCACACCCTGATCGACCTGACCTTCATCCCCGAAATGACCGCCATCGAACTGCGCGGGGATGCCCTCTTCATTGGCGCCGCCGCGCCGGTCAGCCGCATCCACTCCGACCCGCTGGTTGCCCGCCATGCCCAGGCCCTCACCGAGGCCTCGGGCTTGATCGCCGGCCCCCAGGTGCGCAATGTTGCTACCCTGGGCGGAAATGCTGCTCACGCCCTGCCCGCCGCCGACGGCACCATCGCCCTGACCGCCCTCGATGCTGTCGCAGAGATCGCGAGTCGAGTAGCCGTGAGCGATAGCGAATGGCGTACCGAGACCCGCCGCGTGCCATTCACATCCCTCTTCCTTGGCCCAGGCAAATCTGCCCTGGACAAAAGCAAAGAGATCATCGTCGGATTTTACATCCAGACCCCAAAGGTCTCAGAGACCTTAAGGGTCTCATCCTGCTTCAAACGCATCATGCGTCCGCAGGGAGTGGCGCTTCCCATCTTGAATTGCGCCGTCTGGCTTGCCCGCGCCAACGACCAGATTGGCGACATCCGCATTGCCATCGGCCCCGGCGGGCCAACGCCCTTCCGCGCCACCCAAGCCGAGGCCATCCTGCGCGGACAACAACCAACGGACGAGATAGTCGAGCGCGCGCTGGCAGCCCTGCTTGCCCAGGCCCAATTCCGCACCAGCCCGCGCCGCGCCAGCGCCGAGTACCGCCGTCACATCGTTGCAAGTTTGTTCAAGGATGTGCTGGAGACGGTATGGCAACGGGCTTGACTTAGTCCACTGGTTAGTCTACAATACCGGTCGAGGTGTGCCATGACCATTTTCAATGTTCACGAGGCCAAGACCCATTTTTCCAAACTGCTGGAACGTGTTCTCAGCGGCGAGGAAGTGATCATTGCGAAAGCAGGGAAACCTGTAGCGCGAATATTGCCATTGAGCACGAACGTTCCCCAGCGTGAACCCGGCAACGATAAAGGAAAAATCATCATCCAGCCCAACTTCGATGACCCGCTCTAGGAATTCACTAGTACATCTTGGCGTAAATAGGTCTTTTGTGGTATAGAGGTATGGAGAATAAAACAGGAGGAAGCCAATGCCTATCCCGAAAG
>FWPU01010757.1_pt1 | contig 13341 bp, 13 predicted proteins | sample 2228361 | NCBI WGS metagenome assembly FWPU01 (sample SAMEA103939777, study PRJEB20133) | metagenome | reverse complement strand
CGGCCGCCTGCCGCCGGGCCTCGGCCTCCTGGCGCGCCCGCCGGTACCTGCCGATCCGCTCGAACTCGCCGCACGGCGCCGCGTAGGCCCGGGCCTCGGCCAGCCGCGCGGCCAGCCGGCCCTGCTCGGCCTCGATCTCGCGCAGGCGCTTGAGGTTCTGGTACTGGCCGAAGGAGGCCTCGATGCGCCGCCGCAGGACCGCCGGCTCGGCGCCGGTGGCCAGCAGCAGCGCCACCGAGCCGTAGCCCAGCTTGAACTGGCTCTCGATGGGCTCCGGCGAGCCGTCCACGACCCGGATGATGTCCTCCAGGCCGTCCCGGGCGTCCAGGGCGACGACGCACACCCCCTCGGCGTCGATGCCTCGCCGGCCGGCGCGTCCAGCCATCTGGGTGAGCTCGTTGTGGGTGAGCGAGCGGAAGCCGCGCTCGGTGCGCTTGGTCATCCCCTGCAGCACGACCGCGCGGGCCGGCATGTGGATGCCCAGGCTCATGGTCTCGGTGGCGAACACCACCTTGCAGAGGCCGCGCTCGAACAGGCGCTCGATCAGCCGCTTGAGGCCGGGCAGGATGCCGGCGTGGTGGACGCCGACGCCCAGGCGGAGGGCCCGGAGCACCGTCTGGTTCAGGTCGGAGTCGGCGATGGAGGGGCTCTCCTCCCGCGCCTCGCCGATGGCCTGGTCCACCTGGCGCTGCTGGTCCGGCGCGAGCAGGGCGCGCCCCTCGGTCAGCACGTCGTCCATGGCGCGCTCGCAGCCCGCCCGGCTGAAGATGAAGTAGAGCGCCGGCAGCCACCCCCGCGCCTCCAGGGCCTCGATGAGGACCACCGGGTCCACCACGCGGCGGCTGTACCAGCGCCCGCGGTCGTCCGGGCCCCGGCGCTCGTCGCCGATCACCCGGGCCCGCCCGGCCCGCACCTTGTCGAAGTCGTGGATCTCGCCGGCCAGGTCGGCCACCGCGTAGGTCAGGGGCACCGGGCGGTGCGGGTGGTAGATGGCCACGATCGGGCGATGGACGAGCGAGATCCAGTCCGCGATCTCGGTGACGTTGGCCACCGTGGCCGAGAGCGCCACCAGCTGCACCTCCGGCGGCGCGTTGACGATGATCTCCTCCCAGACCGTGCCCCGGCCCTCGTCGCCCATGTAGTGGCACTCGTCGAGCACCACGTAGGCCAGGTCGGAGAGCCCGCCGCTGTAGAACATGTTGCGGAGGATCTCCGTCGTCATGACCAGCACCGAGCCCTGCGGGTTGACCTTCACGTCGCCGGTCAGGATCCCGACCCGCTCGGCGCCGAAGGCGCGCGCGAAGTCGGCGAACTTCTGGTTCGACAGCGCCTTGAGCGGGGTGGTGTAGGCGATCCGCTTGCCGCGCTCCAGCGCGGCCTGGATGGCGAACTCGGCCACCAGGGTCTTGCCGGCGCCCGTCGGCGCCGAGACGATGACCGACTGGCCGCCCGCGATCGTCCGGCAGGCCTCCACCTGGAAATCGTCGAGCGGGAACGGATACCGGGCCCGGAAGCGCTCGAACAGCTCGAAGAGGTCCATCCCGCTCACGTTACCACGCGGCGCCGCCCTCCACCCGCTCCCCCGGCCTGCGGTATCATCACGGCCGTGGTCGTCTTCCACGTCGCCATCACCGCCGCCGACGACTACCTGACCCGCCGGGCGGCCCACCGGCAGCCCCACATCGAGCGCATCGCGGGCCTCCGGGCCGCCGGCGCCGTCATCGGCGGCGGCCCGGCCCCTGACGGCCGGACGGCCGACCTCGTCTATCGGCTGCAGCGGCCGGACCAGCTCAAGCCGATCGTCGAGGAGGACCCGTACTGGACCGGCGGGGTGTGGACCCGCTACGAGCCCCGCAGCTTCGCCGAGTTCGTGGAGCCCTGGGAGGCTCCTCCGATCGTGCTCGACGGCTCGCGAGCCGCCACCATCGTCGAGGGCGCCACCGCCGACCGGGACATGGCCCAGTTCGCGCTGATCGAGCTGCGCGGGGCCGGGCGGCTGGCCTTCGGCGGCACCTTCGAGGACGGCCGGACGTGGGCGCTGTGCCGCTCCCGCGATGCCGGGGAGGCGCTGGGCTGGTTCCGGGCCGGCGGACTGTGGGCCCCGGAGGTCCCTGCGGCCCGCCCGCTGCTGTGGGTGCTGTGAGGGAATGAGGGCGGCCCGCCGCGGCCCGCCGCTGGACCGCTGGCGCCGCCAGGCCGTGCGGCGCATGCTCGCCACCCGCCGCGCCACGCTCGACTTCATCGCCCGCCTGCCCGAGCGCGAGATCCTGCGGCCTCGCACCCAGGACCGCTGGTCGGTGAAGGACGTGCTCGGCCACCTGCTCGCCTGCGACGAGGAGACGATCCGCCGGTTCCGCCTGATCGCCCGGGGGCGGGGCGACCGGATCTTCTGGTTCCGCTCCACGGCCGATGCCGACCGGTTCAACGCCCGGACCGTGGCCGCCATGCGCCGGCTCGGGCTCCGGACCCTGCTCCGCCGCCTGGCGCGCACCCGCGCCCGCCTGATCGCCGCCCTCGAGGCGCTGCCCGCCGCGGCGCTGCGGGACCCGGGTCACGAGTACCCGGTGGTGGAGTGGCTGCCGGCGCCCGGCTGGCGCCACGAGCGGGAGCACCTGCAGGCGATCAAGGCCTGGTGGCGCGCCCGCACGCCGGCCGCCGGCCGCCGGCGGTAGCGCGGGACCGCCGCCCTACTCGACCCCGGCCAGCGCCAGCACCCGCCGCATGCGCGCCGCGGCCAGGTCCGGGTCGCGCAGCAGCCCGGCCTGGTCCATGAGCACGAACTGCCGGGCCAGGTGCACCACCGAGCGCGCGCTCTCCAGGCCGCCGACCAGCCGGAAGTGGGCCTGGTGGCCGTTGAGGTACGCGGCGAAGACGACGCCCGTCTTGTAGAAGCGGGTCGGCGCCCCGAAGACGTGGCGCGAGAGCGGCAGCGTGGGGGCCAGCAGCGCGTCGAAGCGGCCCCGGTCGCCGCCGTCCAGCGCGTGCAGGGCCGCCGAGGCCACGGGCGCGATGACGTCGAAGATCCCGAGCAGCGCGTCGCTGGCCCCCTCGGCGTCGCCGCCGATGGTGGTCGGGTAGTCGAAGTCGTCGCCCGTGTACATCCGGACGCCCCTCGGGAAGCGGCGCCGCATCGCGATCTCCCGCCGCTGGTCCAGCAGCGAGATCTTGACGCCGTCGATCTTCGCGGCGTGCTCGTGGACGATGGCCAGCAGGGTCTCCTGGGCGCGGTCCAGGTCGGGCGAGCCCCAGTAGCCGGCCAGCGCGGGGTCGAACATCTCCCCCAGCCAGTGGATGATGACCGGCTCCCGGACCTGGCTCAGGATGCGACCGTACACCTTCAGGTAGTCCTCGGGCCCCCGGGCGCAGGCGGCCAGGGCGCGGCTGGCCATCAGGATGATCCGCCCCCCCACCGACTCGATGTAGGCGCAGGACTCCTCGTAGGCGCTCTCGACGTCGGCGAGCGTGACCGCGGGCGACGGCACCACGTCGTCGGTGCCGGCGCCGGAGAAGAGGACGGCCCCCGGGAGGCCGCGGGCCTCGGCGACCGTCCGGCGGATGAGCTCCCGGGCCGTGGCCCAGTCGAGCCCCATGCCCCGCTGGGCGGTGTCCATGGCCTCGGCCACCGCCAGCCCCAGCGACCAGATGTACCGCCGGTAGGCCAGCGTGGCGTCCCAGTCGAGGGCGGCTTCCTGCGTGGGCTCGATGGGGGCCAGGGGATCGGCCACGACGTGCACGGCGGCCATCCCGATGCGGCTCCGGATGGGGCCGGGCGGCGGCGTGATCGCCGGGCGGCCGGTCAGGGTGTAGGGCTCGATCGTGCGGTCAGGCCGGGGCAGACGCAGGGTCGGGGGCATCGCCGTCTCCTCCCTCGGGGGCGAACGCGTCCAATTCTGCCCCGACAGCCCGCTGCCGGTCCAGCGAGAACCGCCCGCGGCTCCCCGGGGGCGCGTTGACAGCGCCGCGCAAGCCCTTGTATGGTGAGGCCGACTTTTTCCCGGTCCGACCCGCGCGGTGGCCCCAAGGAGGTCCGGACATGCCCCAGAAAGCCGCGGACAAGACCCGCACCAAGTTCCTGCTCGAGGAGAAGGACCTGCCGACCCGCTGGTACAACATCCAGGCGGACCTCAAGACGCCGCCCCCGCCGGTCCTGCACCCGGGCACCGGGCAGCCGATCGGACCCCAGGACCTGGCCCCGCTGTTCCCGATGGAGCTGATCAAGCAGGAGGTCAGCCGCGAGCGCTGGATCGAGATCCCGGACGCCGTCCGCGACGTGCTGCGGCTCTGGCGACCGTCGCCGCTCTACCGGGCGCGGCGCCTGGAGCGGGCCCTCGACACCCCGGCCCGCATCTACTACAAGTACGAGGGCGTCTCGCCGGCCGGCAGCCACAAGCCCAACACCGCCGTGGCCCAGGCCTACTACAACAGCGCCGAGAAGGTGGCCCGCATCACCACGGAGACCGGCGCCGGCCAGTGGGGCTCGGCCCTGGCCATGGCCTGCACCTTCTTCGGGCTGCAGTGCAAGGTGTACATGGTCAAGGTCTCCTACCAGCAGAAGCCCTACCGACGGATCATGATGGAGACCTGGGGCGCCCAGGTGGTGCCCAGCCCCAGCCCCGACACCCAGGCCGGCAAGAAGGTGCTGGAGCAGGACCCGAATTCGCCGGGCAGCCTGGGCATCGCGATCAGCGAGGCGGTGGAGGACGCCGCCACGCGCGACGACACGAAGTACTCGCTGGGCAGCGTGCTCAACCACGTGCTGATGCACCAGACCGTCATCGGGCTGGAGGCGAAGCAGCAGCTGGAGCAGGCCGGCGACGAGCCGGACGTCGTCATCGGCTGCGCCGGCGGCGGCTCGAACTTCGCCGGTCTCTCCTTCCCGTTCGCGGGTGACAAGCTCACCGGCAAGAAGCGGAAGACGCGGATCATCGCCGTGGAGCCGGCCGCCTGCCCCAGCCTGACCAAGGGGAAGTACGTCTATGACTTCGGGGACACCGTGGGCCTCACGCCGCTGGTGAAGATGCACACGCTCGGTCACGGCTTCGTGCCCCCGCCCCTGCACGCCGGCGGGCTGCGCTACCACGGCATGGCGCCGCTGGTCTGCAAGCTGTACGACGAGGGGGTGATCGAGGCGGTGGCCGTGCCCCAGGTGGCGACCTTCCAGGCCGCCGTGCAGTTCGCCCGGGCCGAGGGGATCATCCCGGCCCCGGAGACCGCCCACGCCATCCGGGTCGTGATCGACGAGGCGCTCCGCTGCCAGCGCGAGGGCAGGCGGGAGGCGATCCTGTTCAACCTCTCCGGCCACGGCCACTTCGACCTCGGCGCCTACGAGCAGTACCTGGCCGGCAAGCTCCAGGACTACGAGTACCCGGCGGCCAAGATCGAGGAGGCGCTGCGCGGGGTGCCGGAGGTGAAGGCATGATCCCCCGGCGGCGGTTCCTGGCCGGCGGCGTCGCCGCCGGAGCCCTGGCGGCCTGGCGCCCGCGGCCCGGGGCGGCCCAGGGCAAGGGCCGCGTGCGGCTGGCCTACCTGCAGCTCGGCTGGGCGGCGACCGAGATCATCCACAAGGAGGACCTGCTGGGCAAGCGGGGCTGGCAGGCCGAGTACTCGATCGTCCCCGGCGCCCCCGGCCCGCTGCTGAACCAGCTGGCCTCGAAGAACGTGGACGCGGTGGACATGTCCTTCGCGCTGGCCGCCAAGGCCTTCGAGGACGGCGTGCCGCTCAAGGTCACGGGCGTGGCCACCGCCGTGCTCGGCGCGATCGTGGCCCGCAAGGGCGCGGGCCTGAACCGGGTCGAGGACCTCAAGGGCCGGAAGATCGCCGCCATCGTGGGGACCTCCACCTTCTTCGACATCCGGGCCCTCGCCCTCAAGGGTTACGGCCTCGACCTCCAGAAGGACACCCAGATCGTGACGGCGACGGCGCCGCCCGACATGGTCACGCTCCTGGGCAAGGGCGAGGTGGACGCCATCATCGCCTGGCAGCCCATCACCGACTCGGTGGTCTTCCGGGGCCAGGGCGTGTACCTGGCCAAGCAGATCGACCTCTGGCGCAAGGCCACCGGCCGGGCCAGCGGGTACCCGGTCCACGTCTGCTACCTGGTCCACGCCGACTTCCTCGGCCGGCACCCGGCCATCGCCGCCGACCTCAACGCCGCCCAGAAGGACGCGGTCGAGATCTGGTACCGGCGGCCGGAGCGGGCCATGGAGATCGTGGCCGAGGTCACCAAGCTGCCGATGGACGTCATCAAGGTGGCCTACAAGGAGACCGTGCAGATGCTGCACGGGCTGCCCGAGGAGCAGGTGGAGACGCTCATCGTCCAGCTGCAGATCAACAAGGAGTTCGGCTTCCTGAAGTCGGACCTCTGGGACCAGCCGGAGCGGATCCGCAAGGAGTTCTTCTATCGCGCGTGAACGGGGGGCGGGCCGCCGATGAGGCGCGGCTGGGCGGCCCGCCTGCACCTGCCGACCCTGGGGGTCGCCGTCCTCATCCTCGCCCTGTGGACGGCGCTGTCGTGGCGGTACGGCGCCTACGTGCTCCCCTCGCCGCTGGCCGTGGTGGCCGGGTTCCTGGAGATTCTCCGGAGCGGCGAGATCTGGCGCCACACCGCCGCCTCGCTCCACCGCATCGCGATCGGGTTCGGCGCCGCGGTGGCGGCCGGCATCCTGCTGGCCCTGGCCGCCTTCCTGTCCCGGGCGGCCCGCGAGGTCGTGCACGACCTCCTCACGGTCCTCAACGCCACCTCGGTCTTCGTCTGGATCGTGATCTCGATCATCTGGTTCGGGCTGTCGAACTGGGCGCCCATCTTCACCACGTTCATGATCACCCTGCCGGTGGTGGCCTCCAACCTGGTCGAGGGCGTGGAGAACGTGGACCGGCGGCTCCTGGAGATGGGCGGCGTGTACCGGCTGAGCGGCCGCCAGAAGTTCGCGGCCATCGTCGTCCCCAGCACCCTTCCCTACCTGATCGCCGGCATGAAGGTGGGCTTCGGCCTGGCGCTGAAAGTCTCCGTGGTGGCCGAGATCTTCGGCGTCACCTCGGGCATCGGCTACATCATGAACTACAGCCGGGAGATCCTGGCCACCCAGATGGTCTTCGTCTGGGCGCTGGTGATGATCCTGGTCATGATGGCCACCGACAGGCTCGTCTTCGACGCCCTGTCCCGGCGCCTGGCCCGCTGGCGATGAAGCTGGTCGTCACCGACGTGGGCAAGGATTTCCTGATCCCGGTCATCGACCGGGTGTCGTTCGCCGTCGACGCCGGCGAGTTCGTCTGCCTGCTGGGCCCCAACGGCTGCGGCAAGACGACGCTGCTCCGGATCGTCGGCGGGCTGGAGCCGGCCACCCGCGGGGGCGTGACGCTGGACGGCGAGCCGATCGTGGCCGGCCGGCCCCTGCAGCACAGGATCGGCGTCGTGTTCCAGGAAGACCGCCTGCTGCCCTGGATGACCCTGCGCGACAACGTGGCCCTGGTCCTCAGACCGCTGGGGCTCGGGGCCCGCGAGCGGGAGGCCATCGCGCGCCGGTACCTGGGGATCGCCGGGCTGGCCGGCTTCGAGGACTACTATCCCGCCCGCGTGTCGGGCGGGATGCGCCAGCGGGCGGCCATCGCCCGGGCCCTGGCCATCGAGCCGGACCTGCTGCTGATGGACGAGCCCTTCGGGGCCCTGGACGCCCAGAACCGCCGCATCATGCAGCGGGAGGTCCGGCGCATCTGGCGGGAGACCGGCCGCACCATCCTGTTCGTCACGCACTCCATCGAGGAGGCGGTGAGCATCGGGACGACCCTGATCATGCTCTCCGCCCGCCCGTCGCGGATCCGCGAGCTGATCCGCAACGACGGGCAGGCGGAGGCGGCCAAGCTGGTGGATCAGCTGAACACGATGATCATGGAGGAGGTCGAGCGCCAGCAGGGCGCCGGGCCGCCCGGTTGATCCGGGGACGCCGGGCGCTCAGGCGGCCGGGGAAGCCGGGGGTCCGCCGAGGCGCTCGTAGCGCCCGTACTCGCGGGCCGCCTCCATGAACCAGGTGACGCAGTCCGGGTTGGCCCGGGGCGGCAGCTCGCAGGAGGTCGAGAGCACGAAGCGCGAGCGGCCGCGGGCGGTGGCGATGCACCGGCGAACCTCGGCCTCGATCTCCTCCCGGCTGGCCCGCTCGAAGATGGTCACGTCCACGTTGCCGATGGCCACCACGCCCCGCTGGTTGCCCAGCGTGATCAGCCGGTCCAGCTGGTCCACCTTGAGGGCCGGGTCGGCCTGCTGGTCCAGATCGATCGTGATGGCCACGAAGCCGACGTCCACCAGGTCCTGGTGGATCTGGTGCGTGGTGCCGCAGATGTGGATGGTCGTCCCCACCTGGCGGGCCCGGAAGTGGTCGACCAGGTCCTGGTGGTAGGGCTTGATGAACTCCCGGTAGGTCTCGGGGCCCACCAGCGAGCAGGATGCGGTCGGATCCGAGTAGCTGAGCCCGATCTTCGTCGTGAGCACGGCCTCGCCGACCCGCTTGGCGTACTCGGTGGTGAAGCGCATGAGCGCGTGCACGAAGGCCGGGTCCTCGAGCGTGTCCAGGCACATCAGCTCGGGGTTGCGCATGAGCATGGCGATGGTCCAGGGCCCGACCAGCACCGCGCCCAGCGCGCTGGGAAAGCGGGCGGCGGACAGCGCCTGGCACTGCTCGAGGAAGGCCGGCAGGCGCCCGTCGCGGTACGGGTCGGGGATCTCCAGCCGCGCCAGCCGGCCCTTGTCGTCCTCCAGCACGTGCCGGTCGATCGACGGCACCACGTCGTCCGAGTACTTCACGCGGCAGCCGACCGCCTCCGCCTCCTTGGCCAGGTCGTTGAAGGCGATCATCACGTCCGGCCGGTACCGCTCGTAGTAGTTGATCATGGCCTTGACGGCCTTGGTGGGGCTGGTGCAGTACTCCTCGATGGACAGGCCGTCCAGGCAGCCGGCGAACGAGCCGGCGATGGGGTACGCGGGCACGCAGTCGGCGTAGCCGCCCCGGTAGGCGGCCACGACGCGGTCACGACCGGTCATCTCCTCGCTCCCCCGCCGCCGCTCAGGCCGGGGCGCCGGCCCCGCGGGCCAGCAGCAGCACCCCGGCGGCCGCCAGCACGACGCCCCCGGCGGCGCTGATGCGCTCGCCCCCCGGCATCACCTTCTCCACCAGCACGAAGGCGGCGACGACGGCCGCCCAGGCCAGGTTCATGACACCGGCCACGAACAGCAAGGCCATGAGCACCCAGCAGCAGCCGAGGCAGTACATGCCGTGCCGGAGCCCCATGCGGAAGGCGCCCCGGCCGCCCTCCCGCCACTGCGCCATCAGGAAGGACAGCGGCGAGCGGCAGACGGCCAGGCACGCGCGCTTGAGCGGCGTGAACTGGAAGAGCCCGGCGGCGATCAGGAGCGCGCCGCCCAGGTACGGGCCGGCCGCGGCCAGGGGCGAGATGACCGCGGCCTGGTGCAGGAGCCACTGCGCGGTCCCGGCCAGGACGCTGTAGGCGCTCCAGATCACCACGTACCCCAGCACGAACAGCCCGGTGCGGGCGAGGGGCCGCCCCGGCGCCGGCCGGCGCCGGTTGAGCGTGGTGAAGATCAGGATCATGGGGCTGGCCGAGGGCAGCATCATGGCCACCATCATGACCGCCCACATGGCGACCAGCAGGACCAGGTCCACCGGCGTCCACGCGTGCATCCGCGGCATGGCCATGCCCATCCCCATGCCGGCGGGCATGCCGGGCATCGCGGTCCCCATGCTCGACGCCAGATGGGCGAGGTAGGCCCAGGCCAGGACCACCAGCGCCGCCAGGCCGGCGGCCACGATGGCCCGGTCGCGCCGGAGCAGGCCCTCGGCCAGCTCGCTCACGCTAGGCGGCGTTCGACCAGTCGAAGGCGTAGTGGATCCAGTTGCTGCGGTCGGCGGCGATCGAGACTCCGGCCGCCGAGGCCTGAAACGAGCCCTGGCCGCACTCCCCCCGCGTCCAGATGAAGCCCCTGTCGAGGACGACGTCCACGTGATGGTCCTCGCCGGTCACGGGGTTCTTCAGCGTGTCGCCGCGGCCCTCCCCCACGCCCTCGACGCGGAGAGTGCTCTTCCGCCCGCTCCCCTCGACGGCGATCTTCGCCCTGATCACGGCCACGACCGTGAACGAGGGCCCGAGGAGCTCCCACGGCAGGCCGCCCAGCCTGCCGCTGAGGATCTGCGTCAGCGCCTGCACCTGCCGGTCGTCCGCCGCCGGGTCGACGACGAAGACGGCCCGGCCGTTGCCCTCGTGGATCGCTCCCGGCCAGGACATGATCTGGGCGAACTTGACGCCCGAGAGGTCCACGTCGCCGCAGGCGCCTCGCCTGACGACCTGCCCGACGAAGGCCCGGCAGCTGCCGTCCTTCGAGTTCGGGAAGCCGCCGAAGTTGCAGCCGCAGCCGAAGTCGCAGTTGCAGAACTCGTAGCCCTGCCCCTGCAGGCTCCACCGGGTCGTGGTCGCCGCGGCCATCGAGCACCTCCGTCCCCCGCACCGGGAAGTGTCGGCCCGGTGAGTTCCTGGGACTCTACGCCCCCGTCGTGAAGCGTGTCAAGGCGCGGCGCCGGCCCCGGCGCTGGGCGAACGCCGCCTTCTGTGCTAACTGTCTTGGGCCAGGCAGCGCGGGGCCGCCGGGCCCCGGGGAGGACGCATGATCAAGCCCTACACCGCCGTCGGCCTCATCCCCACCGTGCGCGGCATCCGCAAGCGCAAGGACATCAAGATCAACCTGGAGCACCTCTCGCACCTGGTGAAGGCCGCCTCCTGGCTCAGCAGCCTCGACCTCCCGGTGCGGCTCATCGCCTTCCCGGAGGGCGCGCTGCAGGGCTTCAACGACGAGGTGCTGGACCTCGACCACGCCCAGTTCGCGCGCGAGGGGGCCATCGACATCCCGGGCGAGGAGACCGACTTCCTGGGGAAGATCGCCCGCGACTACGACGCCTACATCATGGCCCAGGCCAAGGCGCGCCATCCCGACTGGAAGGACCGCTTCTTCAACGTCGGCTTCATCATCGATCCGCGGGGCCGGGTGATCCTGCAGCACTACAAGGTCTCCCCGCTCTTCCCCGTGGAGCACTCCGTCTGCCCCCACGACATCTACGACTGGTGGGTGGAGAAGTACGGCCGCACCCTGCAGGCCTTCTGGCCCGTGGCCGACACGACCATCGGCCGGCTGGGGATCATGATGGCCAACGAGGGCTCCTACCCGGAGAACGCGCGGGCCCTGGCCCTGAACGGAGCCGAGGTGGTGTACCGGGCCTCCTACCCGCACCCGGCCACCGGCAACGAGTACTTCGAGATCCAGAGCCGGGCCCGGGCCCTCGACAACAACCTCTACCTGGTGGCGCCCAACATGGGGACCTACTACCTGTTCCCGGAGGAGACCACGCCGATCGACACCTTCGGCGGCCGGTCGTTCATCATCAACTACCGGGGGCAGATCGTGGGGCGGCAGGAGTACGGCGCCGGATCCACGTACGTGGCCGGCGTGATCGACATCGAGGCGCTGCGCGACCACCGGGCCCGGGCCCAGTGGGACAACTGGCTGAAGGACGTGCGGGCCGAGCTCTACCAGCTGCTCTACGAGCGGCCGATTTACCCGAAGAACCTCTACCTCAAGCGGGCGCCGTACAAGCACGCCGAGTACCGCGAGAAGGTCATCAAGCGGCAGATCAGGCTGATGCACGACCGCGGCATCTGGAAGAAGCCGGCGCGGTAGCCCGGCGTGAGCGCCGACCGCCCCGCCATCGACGTCCACGTCCACCTGCACCCGCCCCGGCTGGCGGCCGCCATCGAGCGGCACTTCGCCGACCGGCACCGCTGGCCCATCCGGCACTCGTTCGAGCCGGCGGCGGTGGCCGCCGCGCTGGCCGCCCACGGCGTCGAGCGCTTCTGCGCGTTCTCCTACGCGCACAAGCCCGGCCTGGCCCGGCCGATCAACCGCTGGCTGGCCGACCTCGCCCGCGGCCTGCCCCGGATGCTGCCCCTCGGGACCGTGCACGTCGAGGACCCCGACCTGGACGCGGTGGTGAAGGAGGCCTTCGACGAGCTGGGACTGGTGGGCATGAAGCTGCACTGCTCCGTGCAGCGGTTCCGCGCCGACGACTCCCGCCTGTTCGGGCTGTACGAGCGCCTGGAGGCCGAGGGCCGCCCGCTCGTGCTCCACGCCGGCACGCTGCCGTACCGCGACGAGTGGACGGGGTTCGCGCACTTCGCCCCCGTCATGAGGCGCTTTCCGCGCCTGCCGGTCTGCGTCGCGCACCTCGGGTGCTTCGAGCCGGAGGCCTTCCTGGCCCTGACCGGCGACTACCCCCGGCTGTACGTGGACACGACCATGGCCCTGGCGCCGGCCGCCGCACCCTGGGTGGGCGGGGACCCCGCCCGCATCCCCACCGACCTGCTGCTGCGCCACCAGGACCGCATCCTGCACGGCTCGGACTTCCCGCTGATCCCCTACCCGTACGAGGACGAGTACCGCTGGGCGGCCGACCGGGGGCTGCCGGCCGAGGTCCGGCGGAAGATCTTCGGGGACAATGCCCGGCGGTTCCTGGAGGGCTGGCTCTAGCCGGGCAGGGCCGCCTCCAGGGCGGCCACGACGCGCGGCAGGTCGTCGGGGCGCAGGACGCCGGGCGCCACCACGACCGGCCGCGCCGCGGGCGCCCAGGGCTGCCACGCCAGCGCGGCCGCGGCGAACAGGATGACCGCGGGGGCTCCGACCGCGGCGGCCAGGTGGCTCACCCCGGAATCGTTGCCCAGGTACGCGGCGGCGTGGCGCAGGGCTCCCGCCAGCCGGGGCAGCGGGGGCGCGACCATCACCCGGGCGTGAGCCAGGCGCGCCCCGAGCGCCTGGGCCGCCTCGGCGTCGGCCGGGCCCTGGTGGATGAGGACCGTCAGGGGCCGGCGCCGGCTCACCGCCTCCAGGACGCGGGCGAAGCCCTCGACCGGCCAGCGCTTGGCCAGGCCGCCGGCCCCGGGGTGCACCAGGAGCAGCGGCGCGCGCCGGTCCCAGCCCGCCGTCTCGAGCGCCCGCTCGCCCTCCTCGAGCAGCGCCGGGGACACCGCGACCGGCTCTCGCCGGCGGCGCCCACGGTGCGGAGCAGGTGACGCCAGACGGGCTGCCGGCCGTCCCCGGCGGCGGAGGCGACGACGGCGCCGGGGTGCACGGCCCGCAGGCGCGCGACGAAGACCGGGTCGCCGGCCCCGAACCAGGACACCACGCGGGCGGCCCGCTCGAGGGCCGGCACCTCGGGCCGCTGGTCGTCGTCCACGAAGAGCGTCTCCAGGCCGAGCGACTCGAACGCCGCCGCCTCGTCCACCACGCCGAG
>FWPU01006606.1_pt1 | contig 13341 bp, 11 predicted proteins | sample 2228361 | NCBI WGS metagenome assembly FWPU01 (sample SAMEA103939777, study PRJEB20133) | metagenome | reverse complement strand
TTAGCGCTCTGCGTTTTGCGCTTCCCCCCTCGCGCCTTTCGCCTTATGGCCTTTTCACTCAACACTTAACACTCAACACTTTTTTTCTCTATCATTCCAACATTCCATTATTCCTTTGCCGTTCCATCTTTCCCTCGTTCCTGTATTTCGTAACCCGTAACTTGCTAACCCGCAACGTGTTTGGTCAACATTCCATTTCCCCATCATTCCTGTTTCTTCGCCCTCACGCCTCACGCCTTACGGTCTTTTCACTTAACACTTCCTTAGCTCCATTATTCCATCATTTTTTCTTTTCGCTCTTTTTCTTTAATTCTTCACAAATTTGTCACTTGACATTTCCCTCAAAATTAAATAATTCTAAAGTAAAATTAAAAAACCGGAGGTGAATTATGAGAAAGGAATGGAAAAAATGGACTGCTTTATTTTCGGTTTTAACCTTTTTGCTTTTGCCCGCTGCTGCCCTGGCGAAAACAGAAATTATTTGGTGGCATGCCATGACTGGTTATCTCGGGCAACGAGTAAACGAGATTGCCGCTAAATTTAATGCTTCCCAATCTGACTACGAAGTTAAACCAATCCATAAAGGCTCATATACAGAAACTCTTACCGCAGGTATTGCCGCTTATCGGGCCAAGACGCCCCCTCATATTCTACAGGTATTTGAAGTGGGCACTCAAACCATGCTTTCTTCTGGCGCAATTTATCCCGTTTATCAATTGATGAAAGATCAGGGGATTAAAATTGATTGGACCGATTATTTAAGTGTAGTAAAAACGTATTATTCAAAAGATGGCCATCTTTACTCCATGCCCTTCAACTCTTCTACTCCCATTCTTTATTATAATAAAACAGCCTTCGAAAAGGCCGGATTGGATCCGCAAATTCCGCCGACTACTTTTGCCGAAATAGAAAAATGCGCCAAAGCAGTTGTTTCCAAAGGAGCAACCAAAATTGGCTTCACCGTAGCCTGGCCTTCTTGGACCCTTATGGAAAATATGCATGCCTGGCATGACCAACCTTTTGCCAACAACAATAATGGGTTTGCCGGTATGGCTACGCAGCTTAAGATTAACGGCAAACTTGGTCTCCAAATTATGCAGCTTCTTACCAGATGGCAAAAAGAAGGTATTTTCACATATTCGGGAAGGGGGAGCAAAGGGGACCAACCGATCATCAATGGTGAGGCCGCTATTGGTCTCGCCTCTACTGCTTTAGTGGGCACTATGACCCGCACCGCTAAATTCGATTGGGGCACAGGAAATCTTCCTCGTTTAGATGGTTACCCGCAAGGTAATTCTATTATCGGTGGAGCATCTTTATGGGTAATGAAAGGCCACAAAAAAGAAGAATATAAGGGAGTGGCTAAATTCTTAGAATTCATCGGCAGCACTGAGCAGCAAGCCTGGTGGCACGCGGTGACCGGATATTTCCCCTTAACCAAAGCGGCAGTGAAAGCTCTTCCTGAAGATCATTTCCGCAAGAATCCTAATCTTTGGACCGCATTTGCGCAAATTATAAAAGGGAAAACTACTTCTAATAGCCAAGGTATTCGATTAGGGAATTTTGTGGCCATTCGAAACACCATCGAATCGGAAATGGAAAATATCTTTGCCGGAAGGAAGGTACCTCAACAGGGACTGGATGATGCCGTAAAAACCGGCAACAAAACCCTGAAAGAATTTGCCTCTCTTTACAAATAAATCATCTGGGCTTTTTTCCTCTTTCCTCCCTCGCCTCGTTAAGGTTGTATCATAAATAAGAGAGGGGGCTAAAGGCAGGCCGGTGGCAGGCCAGAAATGAGGAGGACGCGAATAATAAAGAAAAGATCAAGCCAAATATTCATATAAATTTTCTATTAATTCGTAGGGCAAGCCCTTGTGGCTTGCCGAATACGGCAAGGGACGAGCCCTTGCCCTACGTTTTAAATTTTGATTCCGCATGGATGCTTGCCTCTGGCCTTTTCGCCTAGCTACGATCATGGATTAATAACCCCACATTCTCGCGGAAGAGATGGTTAAGGTAAGGGTTCAGAGGGGGAGATGCCGTTTATTTAATGCTCCTCATAATAATAAACCTCTCTTACTAACCTTTAGAAAAGGGGTAAGAAAGAAAGCGACTTTATATAAAAGATCTTATGCGCAAAAGCATTTTTAAAAATCGCTGGCTCCCCTATCTGCTGGTGGCCCCGCAGATGTTTGTGGTTTTAGTTTTCTTCTTCTGGCCGGCTTTTGATTCGCTCCGTCTGTCTATCTTTAAAGTCTCCCCTTTTGGTGACCGCATGATCTTCGTGGGCTTAGAAAATTTCTGTGATCTACTTACTTCTTTCGAATATTACCGCAGCGTTTATAACTCATTTATCTTTTCTTTTGGCGTAACTTTCTCTTGCCTAACTTTCTCTCTTTTTTTGGCCATTTTAGTCAACCAGAAAATAAAAGGGCTCACTTTTTACCGCTCTGCTATTCTCTGGACTTTTGGCATTGCTCCACCGGTCTCCGGAATTATCTGGCTTTTCATCTTCCATCCAACCTATGGCATATTGAGTTATCTACTGGCGCAAATAACCACCTACGAATTTAACTGGCTCCTCAAAGGATGGATTGCTCTCCTTTTAGTCATTTTTGCAGCCAGTTATGCGCATCTCGGGTACAACGTGGCCTTCTTTCTGGCTGCATTGCAAACTATTCCCGAGGCCGTGGTTGAAGCCGCCCGCGTAGATGGAGCCAGTGGATTCAGGCTTTTTAGATGGATAACTTTTCCCCTTCTCTCCCCGGTAACCTTCTTCTTATTTATCATGAACATGGTCTTTTCTTTCTTTGAGACTTTCGGCATCATTCACGCGGTTACGCAAGGTGGACCGGGGGATGCTACCACCATCATGGTCTATAAAGTCTACATGGATGGTTTTGTGCATCTGCGCATGGGCCTTTCTGCTGCCCAATCCGTTATCCTCATGGCTTTAGTGATCATCCTAACCGTCATGCAATTCCGTTTTACAGAAAAGAAGGTGTTCTATTGATTAACTCTTCTGTTATATACAAACCTAAAAAGAAAAAGAATTGGACAAATTTTTTCGTTCATCTGCTGCTCATAGTCTCGGTAGCAACCATCTGTTTTCCTCTTTATTATGCCTTCGTCATTAGCACCCAGAGTATGGAAGAAGTTACCCAAACTCCCCAGAAATTATGGCCTTCTGGTCATCTTTGGCAAAATTATCTAAAAATATGGAATCGCATCAACTTAGGTCGCCTGCTCTTGAATAGCGCGCTTCTCGCCTTGGCGGTTAGTATAGGGAAAATTGTCATCTCCATCCTTTCAGCTTTTGCTATTGTCTATTTTAATTTTCGAGGAAAGCAAATCTGTTTCTGGATGATTTTTGTTACGTTAATGCTGCCCGTGCCAGTGCGCATTATTTCCACCTATCAGGTCGTCAGTCAATTAGGTTGGATTGATACCTATAGCGGATTAATTATTCCGCTCATTGCCTCCGCGACCGCTACTTTTCTTTTTCGCCAATTCTATCTCACCATTCCGGATGAACTAGTGGATGCAGCTAAGATGGACGGTTCAGGTCCCTTGCGCTTCTTATGGTCTATTCTTCTACCCAATTCTGGGCCTAATATCGCCGCTTTATTTGTGGTCATGTTCATTTACGGCTGGAATCAGTATCTCTGGCCATTAATGGTCACCAATTCTGATAAAATGCGCGTAGTGGTGGTGGGGATTGCTTCGACGATCCCTACAGGGACGCAGCTTCCGGAATGGAATTTAGTTATGGCCGTAGCAATGATGGCTCTCCTGCCACCAGTTATAATCGTTATCTTAATGCAAAGGTATTTCATGCACGGTCTGCTGGAGACCGAAAAATAATTTCTTTTTTTTAATAAGAGGTGGGCAGATTAATCAAATTTCTGTGAGCAACCCAAAGCGTAGAGGAGAAATAAATGATGATATGCCGACCTAAAAAATCGATGCTCTTTTTATTTTATATTTTCTTGATCTTGGTTTTAGGAGGAGAGATGAGCTGTGCTACCCTAAAAGATGACCAAAAACCATCATGGCCTACCAAATATCCCATAATGGTCATTGCCCACCGCGGCTATTCAGGCGAAGCACCAGAAAATACCCTGGCCGCCTTTAAAAAAGCGCTAGAAGTTGGAAGCGATATGATAGAATTGGACATTCATTTTTCCAAGGATCGGCAGATAGTGGTTATCCATGATGAGACTTTGGAAAGAACTGCTGATGGACTTGGACGGGTGGCTGATTTTTCTCTTGCGGATTTGAAAAAGTTCGACGCCGGATTCTGGTTTAGCCCTGAATTTAAAGGGGAAAGAATCCCTACTTTAGCGGAAGTCCTCCGTTTAGCCAAAGGGAAGATTTTAGTTAACATTGAGATAAAATCGCCCTCTCATGGTCTCTATTCCGTAACCGAATTGGCTGAACAATCCTTAAAAGAAGTGCAAGAGATGGGAATGCTTAAAGATGTTATTTTTTCTTCTTTCAATCCCTTGGCCCTGGAAAAAATCCGCGAGCTTGCTCCCCATGCCTATGTGGCTATTCTTTATCATCGGGAATGGAAATTTATCGCTGAAATTACCAAGGGAAAATCGTTTGAAGTCTTGAATCTCCGCAAGGACTTTCTGAATAAAAAGAGAATTGAGCGCATCAAAGGCCTGGGCATGCTGGTCAATGTTTATACGGTCAATAAGGAAGAGGAGCTGCGCCGCTTTGTTGCATGGGGAGTTAACGGGATTATCACCAACTATCCCGGAAGATTAATAAAAATTCTGCAGCAGAAAAAATGATCGCCAACTTACTAGGCTTCCTTTTTTATATATTCTTGAATCAATTTCCATAGTTCATCTCTCCCTTCCCCCGTAATTGCCGAAAAGAATATCATAGATTTGCCATCCAAGAGAGGAATAGCGGAGAGGGCTTTCTTCTGCCTGGCCCGCTCAATTTGGGACAATTTATCAGCTTTAGTTAAAGCCAGCACACAGGGAATTTTATGGAAATCCAGCCAGTCAACCAAAGCTAAGTCCTCGACCGAAGTTCCCCGCCGCGCATCCAAGATGAGGATCACCAAACGAATCTCTTTTCTGGTCTGTAAATAACTCTCCACCATGGGCTTCCAGTTCTTCTTTACGGACAAAGGTACCTTGGCATATCCGTAACCAGGAAGATCTACCATAGAAATTTTGTTATTAATCAAATAAAAATTGATCACCTGGGTCTTGCCTGGTTGCGAGCTAATCCTGGCTAAATTTTTTCGATTCACCAGAGTATTTATCAGAGAAGATTTACCCACATTGGACTTACCCGCCATAGCAATCTCGGGATAATTGCCCTTGGGATATTCCGAAGGCTTCGTAGCACTTTTCACAAATTCCGCAGTAATTATCTTGGGCGCCATTTCTTTACCGCGTATCCAGATAATTCTTTAGTCGCCGCATTCCTTCTTCAATGTTCTCTATGGAATTGGCATAAGAAAAACGAAGATAGCCTTCCGCATTAGAACCAAAGTCAATACCAGGTGTGCAGCCCACTTTAGCTTTTTTTAAAATATCAAAAGCAAAAGAAAAAGAATCATTAGTGAAAACTTTAGCATTGGCTAAAATATAAAAGGCTCCCGTTGGCTCTACTGTAATTCTAAATCCCAATTCTCGGAGTTTGCCGAGCATGAATTTGCGGCGCTCATTGTAAAGCTTTTTCATGCGGAGCACATCTTCCCCCGCTTCTTTTAAGGCCGCAATTCCTGCCCATTGGACAAAAGCATTGGCGGAGATGAAAAAATTCTGATGCATCTTTTGTAAAGTACGGATATATTCTGGGGGAGAGATTAAGTAACCCAACCGCCAGCCCGTCATAGCGTAGAGCTTGGAAAATCCATTAATCACAAAAGCATTCTTAGTGAACTCCAAGACGGAATGCTCTTTACCTTCATAGACCAATCCGTGATAAATCTCATCGGAAATGATAGTCTTTCCTAAATTGGTTACTTCCTGCATGCGCTCTCGGGGCATCAAGTTACCTGTGGGATTGGCCGGGGAATTGATGAAAATAGCTTTGGTGCACGAGCTAATTAATGGTTTGATCTCTTCGGGCCGGTATTGAAAACCTTCTTCTTCGTAAACATTTACAAAGACTGGTCTCCCTTCAGCCAAGCGGACAAAATTGGGGTAGCAGGCATAATAGGGATTGGGCAGAATCACTTCCTCCCCAGCATCTAAAAGGCTCATGAATAAAAGGAGCATAGCTGGCGAGGTTCCTGAGGTAACTAAAATTTGATCAGGATTGACCTCAACCCTATATTTTTCGTAATAATGCTCAGCTATGGCTTCCCTTAACTCTATGATGCCCAGGCTATGCGTATAATGAGTCTTTCCCTCACGCATTGCTTTAAAGGCCGCTTCCTTAACACAATCCGGCGTATCAAAGTCTGGCTCGCCCACTTCTAAATGAATGATAGCTTCCCCTTGTCTTTCCATAACCGAAGCAGCTTCTAAAACTTCCATGGCTAAAAAGGGTGGTATCTCATTTGTTCGTTTCGTTACCATATCTTTTCTTTCCTCTCTAAATATTGCCTCATTTTCTGCACTCTTCACCAGGTATGTTCTTGCTAAATAATCCTTTCTTCTTTTAATTTCTCTATATCTTCTTTTGTATATCCTAATTTAGTAAGTATTTCTTCGTTATGTTCTCCGGGAAGTGGCGGAGAACTCTGCAAAACTCCCGGAGTATCCAGCAAACGAAAGGGTAACCCCAGATAGCAAAATTTACCAAGCTTTTCATGAGCAAGTTCTTGATACAGCGCGTTGCCCTGAACTTGAGGGTCCTGAAAGACTTCCTTATAAGTATAGATGGGACCATTAGGCACATCAAATTTATTTAAAATTTGCTGCCATTCTGATGTGGTCCGCTGCAAAAATATGGGGCTTAATATTTTTTCTAACTCCTTTCGATTGCGCATCCGGTCAGCATTTTTGGCAAATTTGGGATGAAAGGCTAAATCTTCAATATTCAAAGCTTGACAGAGCTTGCGCCAAAACTTATCGAGGAAGACCGAAATATTTATATAGCCATCTTTCGTCTCAAAAAATTGAATGGGTGCTCCAAAAGGACTGGAGCGACCAGTGAGCACAGGATTTTCTCCGGTGACAAAATATTCCATCATCCGTGGTGATTGCAGAGCGATAAGGGAATTTAAAAGGGATATCTCTACTTTTTGTCCTTGCCCTGTTTGCGCCCGATGATATAACGCCATCATCACCCCTAAGGCAGCATAAACTCCTGTGATCATGTCAGCAATGGGCACGCCTAAGCGCAAAGGTGGATCGCCTGGTTCTCCAGAGATTGTCATTATTCCGCCCATGCCTTGAAAAATAGTGTCCGTGCCGGCTTTCATCCGATAAGGCCCTCGCTCTCCGAAACCGGTGATCGAGCAGTAAATCAAATCCGGACGGCCTTTCCGCAAAGTCTCGAAATCGAGGCCCAAATTTTCTACTATATCAGGGCGAAAATTTTCAATCACGACCTGCGCATTCTTTAAGAGCTGGAAGAAAATTTCTCTGCCTCTTTGCTGACCAAGATCAAGAGTGATGCTCTTTTTATTTAGATTGACACTCAAAGACAAAGCACTCTGGCCATGGACATAAGGAGGTCCCATGGCCCGTGCTGGGTCACCACTTTCGGGATGTTCTACCTTAATTACCTCAGCCCCCATGACCCCTAAAATCATAGCGCAATATGGGCCAGCCAAAAGAGTCGAAATATCGAGAACACATATTCTTTTCAGCACGCTATTCATGAAAATGTTTCCTATTCCAGTTTAATTTTCACAGTCCCCTCAACCTCTCCCCGCTGAGGAAAAGAATTTAAGGAGTGGCTTCGGCGGAAATTTCCTTTTACTGTTTATCTTTAAAATCTAATTTTCTTTCTAACCAATTAGATCTGGAAAGTCAAGCAAAAGAGCAATTTTAATTCTCTTGCCGCCAGAATTAATTTGTGTTAAAAATTTTATCAAACAAATTTCTCATCGCCATAAAGGAGGACGAATATTTATGCAACTAACTGTTCCTGAATATAAAATTATTTCTAAAATTCGCCTTAATTCTAAAACCTCTGCGTTAGTTGTCGTGGACATGCAATATGATTTTGTAAACCCCAAGGGGAAACTCTTCGTACCTCAAGCACCTAAGACTATCCCTGTTATTCGCCGCTTGATTCAAAAAGCTCGCCAAGCAAAAATGCCTATATTTTTCACCCAGGACTGGCATCGTCCTGATGATGCTGAATTTTCCATCTGGCCTCCTCACGCTGTGGAGGGAACAAAAGGAGTGCAGGTTATTCCCGAATTGAAGCCCATGCCAAAAGATTATTATATTCGCAAAAGAACCTATGATGCTTTTTTTGCTACAGATTTCGATCTCCTTCTCCGCCAAAAGGAAATTAAAACCTTGATTATCACCGGAACGGTAGCCAATATATGTGTCCTGCATACCGCTGGCTCAGCCTGTTTATATGGATATGAAATCATCGTTCCTTTAGACGCTATTTCCTCCTTAACTCCTTTTGACCAAGAAGCAGCTTTAAGGCAAATATCTTTTGTGTACCAGGGGAAAATTACTAAATCTGAAGGGATTATTTTCTCTAAAAGATAAGACGCTCTTAAAGACTGAATAAAGCTTTTTCCTTTCTCTTCCCTGAATAAATTTTGAGCTCACTCCGCACTTACCTCATCTTCTGATTATGGATATCGTTGATTGAGAAAAAAATAATTTTACCTCGTCTTTTCCATCGAGACCGGCTTTCTTCAACTCTACTTTCTGTGGAGGCAGGCCGCGGGCGGGCACGCCTTTAATTCGTAGGGCAAGCCCTTGTGGCTTGCCGAAAACTTTCTTTTAGTTCGCAGGGCAAGACCTTGTGGCTTGCCGAAGGAGGCAAGGGACAAGCCCTTGCCCTACGTCTTAATTTGGAATGGGAAAGTTTTTTAAAACCCTTCACCCTCCCAATTGCGACCCACTCTCGTTGGGGATAAAGAAGGGATGAGGGGATGGAAAAAATTTCATATTAGCTCAGTGCTGTCCAAATTAGTACAGTTTTGCTTTCTTCACGGTCAGGTTACCCGCTACCCGTTGTCCAATTTGGGCGGCAGAGGGCGAGTTATCGACACGGTCGTCATTCCTGCGGAAGCAGGAAGCCAGATTTTTTTAATGACCTTTTGGATTCCTGCCTGCGCTGGAATGATGGATCAACACCCTTCTGAAAACAATAATTTGGACAAGAGTGATATTACCTTATTATTAATGAGAGCAAATTATATTTTACTTTTTATTGTATCGTCTCATAAATAACCTCAATCCCCTCTCCCCAGTGAGACTGTGTCACAATGGGTAGGGTGAGGGGGAAGAATTTTTAGCGTAACGAATGAAAAAACTCTATCGATCTCCATATCGATATGATACAATGCAGTTCAACAGAGGAGGATTCCCAATGGCCTATCGATATGGAGATCGTTTTCAACTCGGTCTTTTTCCCCCCAGCATCGAAGACTACGTGGCTCCCAATAACCCGGTCAGAGCCTATGATGCTTTTGTGGAGGCCCTTGACTTTAACGCCCTGGGGATTGAGATTGACCCGAACCAAGTGGGCAATCCTGAATACGATCCCAAGGCGATGTTAAAGCTATTTGTTTACGGTTACTCCTATGGGATCAAGAGTTCTCGAAAATTGGAACGAGAAACCCATCACAACCTTGCCTTCATCTGGCTGATGGGCGGTTTAAAACCGGACCACAAGACCATTGCGGAGTTTCGGCGCAAAAACAAAGGGGCTCTCAGGAAGGTCTTGAGGCAATGCGCCCGAATGTGCCTTAGGCTCGATTTGATCGCGGGCAATGCGTTGTTTGTCGATGGCACTAAGATCCGGGCCAATGCTTCCCGCTCTCAAACACACGATCAAGCCTATTACGAGCAACTCTTGTCAGAGATAGATGGTCGTATTGAGCGGCTTATGGAAGAGTCTGAGAAGCTCGATGAGACCGAACAGGATCAGGCCTCGTGGGTCGAAATGGAGCAAGAGTTAACCCAGAAGAAACATCTGAAGGACAAGGTTCAAGAGGTTCTTCGGGTCCTGAGGGAGACGGAGCGAGAAAAGATCAATCTAACTGATCCGGACTGTGCGATCATGCATAGTATTCAGGGGTCTCATGCGAGTTACAACGTCCAGAGTGTGGTGGATGAGCAAAACGGGTTGATCGTGCCTGCGGAGGCAGTCAGTGAGACCAGTGATCTGAATCAATTTGCCCGGCAGATCGATCAAGCCAACGAGGTGTTGGGAAAACCCTGTGAGGTGGCCAGCGCAGACGCGGGCTATGCGGACACGGAAGAGCTTCAAAAGATCGATGGGAAGCAGATCAAAGTGGTGGTTCCCTCTCAGCGTCAGGCATTGCATGAGGAAGAAGGTCCCTTCAGCAAAAGCCATTTCCGATACGACAAGGAGCAAGATTGTTACTGGTGTCCGGAGGGGCATCGGTTAAGTTATGTGGGAAGCGATAAAAGCAGTGGGAAGAGGCATTACCAGATTGCCCGCGGGGAGATTTGTCAAGGATGTGTTCATTATGGGCAATGTACCGAGGCCAAGAAAGGTCGAAAGATCATCCGTCTAGCTCTTGAAGAGGTTAAAGAGAGGTTAGAGGCTCAATATGAGGAAGCCTCTTCTCAGGAGATTTATGTGAAACGCAAAGCTCGTGTGGAGCATCCTTTTGGTCACATCAAAAGGAATCTTAAGACAGATGGCTTCTTATTACGGGGACGCACGGGGGTCAATGCGGAGACCTCCTTGCTTGCCACGTGCTTCAACCTGGCCCGGATGATCACGATTCTTGGCGTATCGGGGTTAATCGAAAAACTCATGGCTCTTAGAGCCCCAGCATTGGTATAACATCCCGAAATTAAAGCCGTGCTGGGTTCGAAACAGGAGAAAGAGCTTTCCCAGTGGAGCTCTTACGACCATCTATCTCTATTTAGTTTTCAAAGAACGTTTTATATCGGGATTAGATCAAGTTTAATCTATAATCGCCCCCTCACCCTACCCATTGTGACACAGTCTCGTTGGGGAGAGGGATGGAGTGAGGGGATGTGAAATAAAGTTTTAAAACGTAGGCCCGCTTAATTAGGACACAACCTCAACAGGGAGAGGCGAAGAGACCTGAGTATGGGGCGAAGGGTGCGGGGAAAACTAAACTCAAACGGATAGGATAATTCTTATGGGCGGCAAAAAGAAGCTTTTTATCGTCGAAGATCATACTATTCTCCGCGAGGGATTGAAAGCTCTCTTATCAACCAAGCCGGATTGGGAGATTGTCGGTGAAGCCGGAGAAGGGGACGCGGCTATTCGGGCAGTGGAAAAAGTAAAGCCAGATTTGGTTTTAATGGATCTTTCCTTACCCAAGATGAATGGGACCGAGGCGATGCGGGAGATCAAAAGACGTTCCCCCACTACCAGAATTTTAGCTTTGACGGTGCATAAGAACGAAGAGTATATTAGTGCCGCCTTTGAAGCAGGAGCAGAAGGATACGTGCTCAAAGATGCCACCCATGCTGAATTAGAATTAGCTATCCAAAATGTGCTGGCCGGGAAGACTTTCATCAGTCCTGGAATATCAGGGAAAATTGTCGCGGCCTATTTGCAGAAAAAGAAGACGGAGAAGGTACTCACTCCTTGGGAGACCTTGACTCCGCGGGAACGGAGTATTTTGAAACTTATAGCTGAAGGCTATAAGAACAAAGAAATCGCTGACTATTTATGCATAAGTGTAAAAACCGTGGAGAAACACCGCTCCAATTTAATGCAAAAGCTTGATTTACATAATGTGTCTGATTTGACGGCTTACGCTATCGCCAAAGGTTTGGTTACGAGGTAAGCCAAGCAGCTTTGACCGTAGTTCCTTTGCCCGGAAGAGAGGTAAAGGTGAAATTTCCGCCAGATAGTTCCACTCTTTCTTTCATGCTTATCAACCCCATTCCTTTAGAAAAGGATTGATGATCAAAGCCGATACCATTGTCGGTGATGGTCAGTTCGAGGTGACTGTTTCTTTTATGCAAGGAGATTAGCACTTCATCCGCTTGGCTATACTTGGCAATATTGTTCAAGGCCTCTTGCAAGACGCGATAGATGACAATTTTTAATGACGAAGGGATGGCCTCTTCGGCTACGGACAATTCCTTAATAATCTTGATGGTGGAATAGATTTCGCTAAAATTCCGGCAGAAATAGTTTATTCCGGAAAGCAGACCCAAATCATCAAGAATAGAAGGCCAAAGATCCATCGAGATGCGGCGGATTTCTTCCATAGTATTCTGGATCATGGGAACGACATCTTCAAGTTTAATCCCTGGATAATGGGCGGTAGAATTGAGCTGACTTATTTTTTTCTCCAAAACAAATTTGATGGCGGCTAAGGATTGGCCAATACTATCGTGAAGTTCCCGGGCTATTCTCTTTCTTTCGTTCTCTTGGGCAGTCAATAATTGGGCCGAAAGAAGATGGAGGCGCTGGGCAGATTTTTTAAGTTCGTCTTCTAAATTAAAGCGGTGCACTGTTTCGCCAATTAAGGGAGCCATTGTTTCAATAAATTCGATCAGGGCCGCGGATATACACCCTTGGCGTGCGTCAGCTAAATGAATAGCTCCTAATACCTTTTTCTGATGCCGAATAGGAATTATAGCTAAGGAATTAAAACCACTGCGGATACATACGCCCCGATATTTATTGGGTCCAACAATGGAAAGGGTTGTTCTAAAAGAAGAGAGATGGTTATGCAAGAATGATCCGGCCTTAGTAACGAAAGGGGCTTCTTCGGCAAAGGGCTTTTCTTGAATAATGCGGCTGCAAAGGCATTCATCATTTTGCAAAGAAAGACAGTTCTCAGATTTCCAGAAAGCGGAAGAAAAGCCCCTATAGGCTTCATAGGGGATATTACCTTGATCGTCGAGGAGGCGAATGCCCACTCCGTGACATTCACTCCATTGGTAAAGAAGATTGACGACCGCTTCTAAGTATTCATGACGAGATGACTTCTTTAAGAAGAGACTCAGCAATTCATTAGTGGCTTGTAAACGATTTTCCATGAGGTACAGGTCGGCTATTTCTTTCTGTAGTTCTTTATTTAGGGCAATTGATTTTTTGTCCTTTGCCGAAATCCTTTTCCGCTGCTCGGCCATCTCTCCTCTCCTTTTTTAACGGGAAAGTTACCAATGAGAGCAAATTATATTTTACTTCGTATTGTATCGTCTCAGAAATATATTGAATATGTTTTAAGTTCGGTTCTTAACGCCAAAT
>FWPU01010756.1_pt1 | contig 13342 bp, 11 predicted proteins | sample 2228361 | NCBI WGS metagenome assembly FWPU01 (sample SAMEA103939777, study PRJEB20133) | metagenome | reverse complement strand
GTGCGCCTGCAGGCGGCCGACGACCCGGGGCCGGCTGTCGCCGCGCTCCAGGAGATCTGCCGGGCCCATCCGGGCGGCGTCCCGGTCTTCGTCCACGTGCTCCTGCCCGAGCGCGAGGTGATCGTGCGCACGCGGGCCCTGAGCGTGGACGGCACCGCCGAGCTGCTGGGCCGCCTCGAGGAGCGGCTGGGGCCGGGGAGGGTGACCGTCGACTATGCCTGAGGCCCTGGACTTCGAGCAGCCGCTGCTGGACCTGGAATCGCGCATCGCCGAGCTGCAGGCCCAGGACGACCCGGCCCGGCGCGACGAGATCAGCCGGCTCGAGGACCGCCTGGCGCGCCTGCGCCAGAAGACCTTCGCCAGCCTGACCGCCTGGCAGACGACCCAGCTGGCCCGGCATCCCCGGCGCCCGCACACCCGCGACTTCTGCCGCCTCCTGTTCGAGGACTTCATCGAGCTGCACGGCGACCGGCTGTACGGCGACGACCCCGCCATCGTGGGCGGCCTGGCCCGCCTGGCGGGACGGAGCGTGGTCGTCATCGGCCACCAGAAGGGGCGGGAGACCCGCGAGAAGATCGCCCGCAACTTCGGCATGCCGCACCCCGAAGGCTACCGGAAGGCCCTGCGCCTCATGCAGCTGGCCGACAAGTTCGGCAAGCCCGTCATCACCTTCATCGACACGCCGGGCGCCTACCCGGGCATCGGGGCCGAGGAGCGCGGGCAGGCCGAGGCCATCGCGCGCAACCTGCGGGTCATGGCCGGTCTCCGCACGCCGATCATCGCCGTCGTCACCGGGGAGGGGGGCAGCGGCGGCGCCCTGGCCATCGGGATGGGCAACCGGGTGCTGATGCTCCAGCACGCCGTCTACTCCGTGATCTCGCCCGAGGGATGCGCGGCCATCCTGTGGGGCGACGCCGCCCGGGCGCCCGAGGCGGCCGAGATCATGAAGATCACCGCCCCCGACCTGCAGCGGCTGGGCGTCATCGACGCCATCGTGCCCGAGCCGCCCGGCGGCGCCCACCGGGACTGGGAGGCGACGGCGGCCAGCCTCAAGGAGGCGCTGCTGGCCCACCTCGACGCGCTGCGGCTGCAGGCGCCGGACGCGCTGGTCAGCGAGCGCTGGGAGCGGTTCCGGCGCATCGGGGTGTACGAGGAGGAGGCGGTCCCCGAGCGGCGGGCGTGAGGCCGACGCTCAGCGCCTGAGCAGCGCCGCCGCGACGTCCTCGTCGGTCACCAGCACGTTGACGAAGCGGCCGCGGAGCGCGCCCCGGATGGCCTCCACCTTGGCCCGGCCCCCGGCCACCGCGACCACGTGGCGGTCTTCCCGCCGCGACAGCGCCTGCAGGCGCTCGCCGGTGACGGCCAGCATGCGCCGCATCAGCACCCGCAGCTCGGGGCGGTCGACCAGCCGCCCGTCGGCGTCGAAGGGCTGGTAGTTGATCTCCCCGACCACGCCCAGCTCCCGGAGCCGCCGGACGCTCACGCCGTAGGTCTCGGCCAGGGAGCAGAACCCGGGCGTCTGCTCGGCGATCTGGCCGATGCCGACCAGGGCGATGTCCACGTTCTGGGCCGCCTCGTAGATCTTCTGGACCTCGGCGTCGCGCAGCAGGCGCCGCCGCTCGCGCTCGATGTCCCGCAGCGAGAGCAGGTGCTGCACGGGCAGGGCGTAGGCGGTGACGTGGGGCCGGTACTTGGCCGCCATCATGCCCACCAGGGTGTTGGGGGAGATGTCCACCAGCCTGAGCGTGCTCTCGCCCGACAGCGGGTAGAGGGCCAGGTCGCGCAGGCGGCGCTCCCGCAGCGCGCGCACCGTCTGGTAGAGCGTGGAGCCGCAGGAGAGGCCCACCTGCCGGCCGTGGTCGGCCGCCTTCTCGAAGTAGCGCGCGGCCGCCACGCCGAGAGCCTCCCGGACATCCCCGCGCCCGCCGGCGGTCACGACGACGGCATCGCGCAGGCCGAAGCGCTCGGTCAGCCCCGTCTCCAGCTCCTGGATGCGGGGCAGGTCCAGCTCGACGCGCACGAAGCCCTCGTCCATGGCGCGCTTGAGGAGGCGGGAGACGGTGGCCGCCGACACGCCCAGCGCGGAGGCGATGTCCTTCTGGCTCCGGCCCTGGCGGTAGTAGAGCTCCAGGCACTGGACCATCAGGCGCAGCTCACCGGGCCGGTGAGAAATTAATTTCATGGTCTTCAAGTTCTTGCTTGACCGGCCCAGTGTACCGCGGCTATCCTCGGAACGTCACGCGTTGTCGAGCACCGCCGACGAGGCAAAGGAGGCTTGCATGGCTGCCAAGCGCTACGGCCCCGCCGACGGGACCCCCAGCCCCTCGCTCGCCGAGTACCACCAGTCCAAGGACGAGCTGGTCGGGCTCCCGCAGACCGTCGCGGAGAAGGTCGCCGTCACCAATACCCCGAACATCTTCTCGTACCGGTCGTACGTGTTCGCCAGGAACCCCGCCCTCGTCCAGCGCTTCGTCAAGGCCACCAAGGCCGACGTCGGCGGCGTGGGCGGCCACGTGGTCGCCGCCGAGGAAGTCAAGTCGGTGGTGGCCAGGTTCGTCCTGGAGAACAACGGGTACCGCGGCGAGCCGATCTTCACCTCGCTGATCGTGACCCACACCGGCGACGACGTGGCGGTGACCGGCATCATGAGCGAGCGGGTCGACATGGGCGTCGTGGACGAGCTGATGTGGGACGCCCTCCAGGAGGGCGCGGCCAAGGCGGCCGAGCTGGGGCTCTACGGTCCGGGCCAGGACCTGGTCGCCGACGCCTTCACCGGCAACCTCCGGGGCGCGGGGCCGGCCACGGTGGCCCTGCCGCTGCCCGTCCGCAAGGACAACCCCTCCCAGACCGTCGTGCTCTCCTTCGCCGACAAGACCGAGCCCATGGCGTTCAACTACTACGCCACCGGCGCCTACTGCCTGCCGCGCTTCAACAGCGGGCTGGTCATCGCCTCCTCGAAGATGAAGCGCGGCTACATCTTCGACATCGTGGACCTGGACACCAAGGCCCAGGCCATCGAGGCCGGGGCCCATCCCCGGGACCAGAAGGCGCTGGACGGCAAGATGGAGGAGCTGGCCAAGGGGCTGCAGGAGAAGGTCATCCGCCTGCGGGCGCCCGAGGACCTCTACGACATCGAGGGGCTCACCCGCTCCTCGCGCTTCGTGGTCGCCCGCATCTGGTCGCGGGACGAGCGCGGAGAGGCCGACCAGCTGGGCTACGTGGTCTCGGCGGAGCGGCTGCACAACATCAAGACCAAGAAGGGCTTCACCTACGGGGGCAAGGACGACCCGGTCCTCGTGGGCCTGGCCCAGGGCGACTGGCCGGCGCCGGGCGAGATCACCTCGCCCTGGGCCGCCTGCCCCATGGTGGCCGGCGATTGCCGGGGCAGCCACCACCTGCACATCCTGCCGGTGCCCATCAACTCGCAGACGTCGTACTGGTCGGGCCCCATCCTCTCCTGCCTGACCCTGTCGGTGAACATCCACACCGGGCGCATCGGCGCCATCGCCGACCAGTTCGCGCTCGGCACCCCCTGGGACCAGGTGCGCCGGCGGGCCTCCGAGCTGGCGATCCAGTTCCGGACCGCGCACGGGATCAAGCAGCCGGCCACGCTGCACGAGGACGAGCTGGAGTACCAGGAGGGCTGGAAGGAGCGCCGGGCGCGCCTGGAGCGGCAGTTCCGCGTGCAGCCGGCCCTGACGTTCACCAACGGCCACGGGCGCGCCCAGGCGGCGTCGCCCGCGGCCGGGGTCCGGGCCGGCCGCCCGGACGAGATCGACTAGCGGCGGCGACCACGACGGAGGGGGCGACATGCCCCCTCCATGTTCCTCCCGGCCGGGCGCCGGCGCCGCCAGGGCCCGCGCGGCGACCGGGGGCCGAGACGTCCCCTTCCGGCCCCGCCGACCGCACCACGCTCGGCTGTGACGGCATCGACCGCCCCGGGAAGGGGGCGAGACCGCCGGGGGGGAGCGCTGCGGATGTGCGCGCCGAGTTTGACTTGGGTGGGGGGGGGTGCTACGGTCAAGTCAGCGACGCCGAGGCGCCCGAACGGCATGGCCAAGCTCCACCTCATCACGTACGGCTGCCAGATGAACGAGTACGACTCCGAGCGCGTCGCCGGTCTGCTCGCCGCCCAGCAGTACGAGCTGACGGGCGACGAGCGCGAGGCGGACCTGATCCTCCTGAACACCTGCGCCATCCGCGAGAAGTGCGAGGACAAGGTCTACTCGAAGCTCGGCGAGCTGCGGCGCCTCAAGGCCGGCCGGCCCGGGCTGGTGATCGGCGTGATGGGGTGCCTGGCCCAGCTGCACCGTGACGAGATCCTGCGCCGCGCCCCGGCGGTGGACCTGGTCTTCGGCTCCCCGGCCATCGCGCGGGTGGGGGAGCTGGTCGAGCGCGCGCGCCGGCAGCGGCCCGTGCTGGAGACCGGCGAGGCGCCCCTGGTCAAGATCACCGCCCGGCCGGACGCGGCGCGCCGGCAGCGGCCCGTGCTGGAGACCGGCGAGGCGCCCCTGGTCAAGATCACCGCCCGGCCGGACGCGGCGCGCCGGCTCAAGGCCTTCGTCACCGTCATGGAGGGCTGCGAGAAGCACTGCACGTTCTGCGTGGTCCCGGTCACCCGGGGGCGCCAGCGCAGCCACACGCCGGAGTCGATCCTGGCCGAGATCCGCGGGCTGGCCGCCGAGGGGTGCCGCGAGGTGACCCTCCTCGGGCAGACGGTGGAGATGTACGGGCGCGACCTCGCCCCGCCCACCGACCTGGCCGCCCTGCTGGAGCAGGTGGAGCGGGTGGAGGGCATCGCGCGGATCCGGTTCACGACCTCCAATCCCTACAACTTCACCCCGCGCCTGATCCGCGCTATCCGCGACGTCCCGAAGGTGTGCGAGTGGGTGCACCTGCCGCTGCAGTCCGGCTCCGACCGGGTCCTGGCCCGCATGAACCGCGGCTACACCAGCCGGCGCTACCTGGAGTTGATCGCCGAGCTGCGGGAGACGGTGCCGGGCGTGGCCCTGTCCACCGACCTGATCGTCGGCTTCCCCGGCGAGACCGAGGAGGACTTCGAGGCGACGGTGGCCCTGGTGGAGCGGGTGGGCTACGACAACGTCTTCGCCTTCCGCTACTCGCCCCGACCCGGCACGCCGGCGGCCGCCATGCCCGACCAGGTGCCGGGCGAGGTCAAGGCGCAGCGCCTGAGCCGGCTGCTGGCGGTGGCGGCGCGGGTCGGGGCCGAGCGCAGCCGGGCCCTGGCCGGCCGCACGGTGGAGGTCCTGGTCGACGGGCAGGCCAAGAAGAACGCCCGCGAGCTGTCGGGCCGCACGCGCTGCAACCGGGTGGTGAACTTCGAGGGCGCCCCCGGTGTCGCCGTGGGCGACGTGGTGCCGATCCGGGTCACCGAGGTGCTCCCCCACAGCCTGCGAGGCGCGCTGGCGACGCTTCCCGAGGAGGCCGTATGTTTGTCGAGATGAAGGTCCGCGGGCTGGCGCTGGATCCGCTCTCGAACATGCCGATCATCATCCTCCGCGACGAGGAGGACAAGCGCTCGCTCCCGATCTGGGTGGGTATCTTCGAGGCGAACGCCATCGCCCTGGAGCTGGAGAAGATCTCGACGCCGCGGCCGATGACCCACGACCTGATCAAGAACATCCTGGAGACGGTCGAGGCCCGGGTGCTGAAGGTGGCGGTGACGGACCTGAAGGAGAACACGTTCTTCGCGGTCCTCCACCTCCAGCTGGCCGGCGCCGAGTACACGGTGGACTCGCGGCCCTCGGACGCCATCGCCCTGGCCCTGCGCGTGGGCGCGCCGATCTACGTGGACGAGGAAGTCGTGCGCAAGGCCAAGAGCCTGGACGTGACGACGGCCAAGGAGCCCGAGGGGCTGAAGGCCGACGACCCGGACAAGATCCGGGAGTGGCTGGGCAGCATCAAGCCGGAGGATTTCGAGAAGTTCAACAAGGCCTGAACGGGCGGCCGCGTGCGCGTCGCGCTGTTCACCAACAACTACCTGCCGTTCTGCGGCGGCGTCACCATCTCGGTGGAGACGCTGCGCCAGGGCCTGGAGGCCCGGGGCCACGAGGTGTGGGTGTTCGCCCCCCGCTTCGCCGCCGCCCCGCCCGACGGGGCCCGGGTGGTCAGGTATCCGTCGGTCCCGGCGGCCACCTATCCGCAGTTCCCGCTGGCGGTGCCGGTGTCCCCCCGGATCGCGGCGGCGGCGCGGGGGCTGGCCATCGACGTCTTCCACGCCCACCATCCGTTCCTGCTGGGCCCGGCCGCCCGCCGGCTGGCCCGCCGGCTCGGCCGTCCGCTCGTGTTCACCTACCACACCCGCTACGACAAGTACGCCCACTACGTGCCGCTGCAGCGGACGCTGGTGGAGCGGGCCGCGGTGCGGCTGAGCACGCGGTTCGCCGCCCAGGCCGACGCCGTCATCGCCCCCTCGGCGCTCGTGCGCGACGAGCTGCGGGCGCGCGGCGTCCGGGTCCCCATCGCCGTGGTGCCGACCGGGATCGATCTCGACGCCTTCCGCCCCGCCGACCGGGGTGAGGCCCGGCGGGCGCTGGGGCTGGACCCGGCCGACCGGATCGTGCTCTACGTGGGCCGGCTGGATCCGGAGAAGAGCGTGAGCCGCGTCCTGCTGGCCTTCGAGCGCGTCGCCAGCGTCGTCCCGCGGGCGAGGCTCCTGGTCGTGGGCACCGGCACGCAGGCGGACGCGCTCCGCCGCCAGGCGGCCGGACTGAGCGCCGCCGGGCGGGTGGCGTTCGTCGGGCCCCGGCCGCACGAGGCGCTGCCGCCGTACTACCAGGCCGCCGACGTCTTCCTGTTCGCCTCCGAGACCGAGACCCAGGGGCTGGTCCTGGCCGAGGCGGCCGCCTGCGGGCTGCCGGCGGTGGCCGTGGCCGCGCCGGGCTGCGACGAGGTGGTGCGCGACGGCGAGACGGGCCTCCTCACCAAGAGCGAGCCCGCGGCCCTGGCCGAGGCGGCCATCGGCGTGCTGCTGGACGACCCGCGCCGGCGGGCGATGGCCGCCCGGGCCCGCGAGGTCGCGGTGGAGCACTTCGGCGCCGGGCTGCAGATCGCGCGCACGCTGGCCGTGTACGCGGAGGCGGGGGCGCGGGTGGGGAGGGGCGCGCGCTGAGCGATGCCGCCGCGCCCGCCCGGCCGCCCCGCCGCATCCGGGTCCGATTCCGGGACGACTGGGCGGGGCCGGACGGCCCGGGGCTCTTCGCCCACGACCCGCGGGTCCGCACGCTGCGGCGGGTCCTGGTAAGCTATCCGGACGTGCGTCACATCCTGCCTGACTGCATCAGCCTGGAGCCGACCGCCGAGGACAAGGTCGTGGAGGCGCTGGTGCAGTTCCTCCACCGCCAGCACTGGCTGGTGGCCTCGGTGCAGGCCGAATGAGGGGCCGCCCGGGCCGGGGCCTCGAGCAGATCGAGACCGAGATCCTGGCCGAGAAGGCCTCGGCCCTCGGCCGGGCCGGCGAGCGCCTGGAGGACGCCCTCCGGGAGGCGTGGGCGCTCCTGGCCCGCCTGGACGCGGCGGCGCCCGGGGACGAGCGGCGGGTGCTGCTGGCCCGGTACCAGGCGGCCCGCGACCGGGCGGCGCATGCCCGGCTGATGCTGCTCATCCAGCGCGAGGCGGTCGGGCTTCGGCAGCATCGCCTCGTGGACCAGGAGTTCCCCGAGCCGCCGTCCCGCCCACGGTCCTGACCGTGACCGCGCCGCGCCCGGCCGGGGGGCCCCGGACGCCGTGATCTGGAACGTTCCCGCCGAGACCCAGGACCCCGAGGCCCGGGCCGCGCTGCAGCTGGCGCGGCTGCGGGACACCGTCGCCTGGGCCGCCGCCCGCGTGCCCTTCTACCGCCAGCGGCTGGCCGGCCTGGCCGTCGAGCGCCTGGACGACCTCCGCCGCCTGCCCTTCACCCGCAAGAGCGACCTGCGCGCGCACTACCCGTTCGGGTTCTTCGCGGTGCCGCGGGCCGAGCTCGTGCGCCTGCACGCCTCGTCCGGAACCAAGGGCAAGCCGACGGTGGTCGGCTACACGGCCGGGGACATGGAGGTCTGGCGCGAGGTCATGGCCCGGGTCATGGTCGCGGCCGGCGCCCGGCCCGGAGATCTGCTGCACATCGCGTTCGGCTACGGCCTGTTCACGGGGGGCCTGGGCTTTCACCAGGGGGCCGAGCGCATCGGGCTGACGGTCATCCCGGCCTCCTCCGGCAACACCGCCCGCCAGTGCCTCCTGCTGCGCGACTTCCGGCCGGCCGGTCTCTGCGCCACGCCCTCCTTCGCCCTCCACATCGCCGAGGTGATGGCGGAGCAGGGGGTGGAGCCCGGAGCGCTCGGCCTGCGCTACGGCATGTTCGGGGCCGAGCCGTGGACGGAAGGCGTGCGGCGGGCGCTCGAGCAGGGCCTGGGCTGCCGCGCCCACGACATCTACGGGCTCAGCGAGGTCATCGGCCCGGGTGTCTCGGGCGAGTGCGAGGCGCGCCGGGGCCTGCACATCTGCGACGACCACTTCCTGCCCGAGATCGTGGACCCCGCGACCGGCGAGCAGCGGCCGGCGGGGCAGCCGGGCGAGCTCGTGCTGACCACGCTCACCAAGCGCGGCATGCCGGTGATCCGGTACCGGACGGGCGACATCACCGTCCTCGACTCCGCCCCGTGTCCGTGCGGGCGCACGTCGGTCCGGATGGGCCGCCTGGTCGGCCGGGTCGACGATATGCTTATCATCAAGGGGGTGAACGTGTACCCCTCGGAGGTCGAGGGGGCGCTGCTGGAGGTGGCCGACCTGGTCCCCCAGTACGTGCTGGTGGTGGACCGCACGGCCACCCTGGCCCGGGTCGAGGTCCAGGTCGAGCCGGCCCCGGGGTTCCTGGACCGGTGCGGCGGCTTCGACGGCTCCCACCCGGCGGTGGCGGCGCTCCGGGCCGAGGTGGCGCAGCGGTTGCGCGCCGCCCTCGGGCTGGCCGTGGACGTGACGCTGGTCCCGCCCCGGACCCTGCCGCGGTCGGAGGGCAAGGCGGTGCGGGTCATCGAGCGAACGTGAGCAGCAGGCAGGGAGGACCGCGGCGATGAGCGATCGCGAGCAGGCGATGATGGCCACGATCAGGCGCGGCGGCCGGCTGGAGTCGGCCGACGAGATGACGCCGGAGTACCGGGAGCACCTGATCCACCTCATGACGATGCAGGCCGACTCCGAGCTGGCCGGCGGGTACGGCTACGTGCCCTGGATCACCAGGGCGCCCACCGTGGAGGAGAAGCACGTGGTGGCCCAGATCGTCAAGGACGAGATCCGGCACGCCACCGTGATGTACGGCCTCCTGGCCGACCTGGGCGTGGACGTGGACCGCCACGTGGAGGCGCACGACGCCGTCTTCACCATGCGGGTGAGCAGCGACGCCGACCTGGGGACCCAGCGCATCACCAGCGACAAGCGGGTGAACATCTTCTACTACCCGATCGAGACCTGGGCCGACTTCGTGTTCTTCAACTTCTGCATGGACCGGGGCGCCGGCCACCAGCTGGAGGACGTCCGCCACTGCTCCTACGGGCCCTGGGTGCGCGCCATCGAGGGCATCTTCAAGGAGGAGAAGTTCCACATCCGGCACGGCGAGTACTGGGTGAAGAAGCTGGCCGAGGATCCGGCCACCCACGACGAGGCGCAGGCCACGTTCAACAAGTGGTACATCCGGACGATGAACATCTTCGGCCGCCCCGGCTCGCCCAAGAACCAGCGCTACCGGGAGCTCCGCCTGAAGGTCCGCGACAACGACGAGGTGCGGCAGACCTTCGCCCGCGAGGTGAAGGAGCTGTGCCGGAAGTTCGGCCTGGCGGTGCCGGAGTGGAAGCCGCGGTGGACGGAGCTGCCCGAGGAGGCCCACATCCCGGGCTGAGCGCCGGAGCGACGCTCAGGCGGCGTCGGTGACCCGGTAGCGCCGCCCGCGCCACTCCACCTCGCGGCGCCAGCGGAAGCCGACGACCGATGCCAGCGCCATGCCGGCCAGCGCGGCCATCGCGAGCGGGTGGCTGAGCGTCACCCACCACGGGTAGCCGGCGCGCCGGTCGGCCAGCCGGCGGGCGAGCAGGGCCAGAGCGACCTCCGCCGCCGGCAGCAGCCCCCAGCGCGCATCGCCGGCCCACCCCGTGGCCAGCCCGGCGGCCAGCAGCGCCGGCGGGAGCAGGTAGAGCCCGGCGACCGCCAGCACCACCGCCGCGACCACCGGCACCGAGCCGAAGAAGACCGGCAGCAGGTTTCTCGCGTTGGCCCGCCAGGCCTCCGCCGCCGTCGCGTACGGCTCGCTCCGCAGCACGCCCGCGCCGTCGAGGAGAGCCACCCGGAAGCCCGATCGCGCCAGGCGGCGGGCGAGGGCCACGTCCTCGCCCAGGGCCGCCCGGACCGTGGCGAAGCCGCCCGAGGCCTGGTAGACCCGCCGCCGCATCGCGAGAAACTGCCCGTTCAGCGCGGCCAGGGCCGCCGGCCGCCGGCGGGCCGGCACCCAGGCCGGCACGAAGCTCAGGAACGCCCAGTTCTGCAGCGCCACCAGCGCCTGCACGACCCGGCTCGGGGCCGCGTGCCGCGGCACGGCCGACAGCGCGTCCAGGCGGTGGGTCTCCAGCGCCGCCACCGCGGCGCGCAGCGTCCCGGGGGCGGCGACCACGTCGGCGTCGGCGAAGACGAGCACGTCGCCCCGGGCCTCGCTCGCCAGGCGGTGGCAGGCCCAGGGCTTGCCGCGCCAGCCGTCGGGCAGATCGCCGCCGTCGAGCAGCCGCACCCGGCCGTCGCCGGCGGCCGCCGCGCGCGCGGACGCCACGGTGTCGTCGGTGGAGTCGTCGTCGAAGACGACGATCTCGTAGGCCGGGTAGTCCTGGCGCAGCCATGCGGCCAGACAGCGCCCGACCCGGCGGCCCTCGTTGCGCACGGGCAGCAGCACGGACACCAGCGGCCGCCGGCGCGGGCGCGCCTCCGGGGCCAGGCGGGGCGCGGTGCGGTCGTTGAGCAGGGTATGGGCGAGCACCAGGGCCAGCACCCCCAGGACGGCTGCGTGAAGCAGCGCCGCGCCCGTCACGCCCTCCGGGCCTGAAATTGACATAATGCCCCTTATCGGAAGTTAGGTCCGGGAGCCTCAGCCCCGAAGCCGGCCGCCGGCCACGATCGTCCGGACGGCCTGGACGATCGCGCCCCGGCCGATGCCGTAGCGCTCCAGGAGCTGCTGCGGCGGCCCGCTGCGCGGGATCTGCCGCACCGCCAGGCTGTGCACGGCCACACCCGCATCGCCGACAGCCTCGAGGACGGCGGCGGCGATGCCGCCCTCGGCGTAGTGGTCCTCGACCGTCAGCAGCCGGCCCCCGGTCTCCCGCGCCGCCGCCAGCAGGCCCTCGCGATCCACCGGCTTCACGGAGTAGAGATCGATGACCCGGACGGCCACGCCCGCCCCGGCCAGCTCGTCGCACGCCGCCAGCGCCTCGTGCAGCGTGATGCCGGCGGCCACGATGGCGAGCTGGTCGCGCTCGCTGCGCCGGACCACCTTGAGGCCGCCGATCGCGAAGGCCTCGTCCTCGCCGTAGAGCGCGGGCGTCTTCATGCGGGTCGTCCGGATGTAGACGAGGCCCCGGTGGGCGGCCGCCAGCTGCACGCACGCCGCCGTGGCGACGCCGTCGGCCGGATAGAGGACGGCCGCCTCCGGGACCGTCCGGAACAGGGCCAGGTCCTCGAGCCCCATCTGGGAGGGCCCGTCTTCGCCGATACTTACACCGGCATGGGACCCACAGAGCTTGAGGTTGCTCCGGGAAATGCCGGCCAGGCGGATCTGGTCAGCCGCGCGCTCCAGGAAGCACGCGAAGGAGGACGCGAAGGGAATCCATCCCTGGGCCGCCAGGCCGGCGGCCATGCTGACCATGTTCTGCTCGGCGATGTAGGCCTCGATGAACCGCGCGGGGTGGGCGTCGCGGAAGCGCTCGGCGTAGGTCGAGTTCTTGACGTCCCCGTCCAGCACCACGACCCGGGGCTCGACCGCGCCCAGCGCCACCAGCGCGTTGCCGTACGCCTCGCGGGTGGCGATGGCCTCCGCCCGGGGCCCGGCCGGCCGCTGTACCGGGCCGGACCGCGCCGGCAGCCGTACCCGCCCTCCGCGCGGCCGCTGGACCGGCGGGGGCGGCACGTGGTGCAGCCGGCGCTCGAGCGCCCGCACCGCCTGCTCGGCGGGCGCGGCCGGCAGCGGCTTGCCGTGCCAGTTCGGAAGCCCCTCGACTCCCTCGATGCCCTTGCCCTTCACCGTGCGCGCGATGATCGCGGACGGCGCGTCGCGGCCGCCCCGCGCCCAGCGGAGTGCCGTCACGATCTGGCCCAGATCGTGCCCATCGACGACGCGCGTGCGCCAGCCGAAGGCGGCGAAGCGGCGCTGGTAGGTCGCCACGTCCCACTCCAGCATCGTGGGGCCCGACTGCCCCATGGCGTTGACGTCCACGATGGCGATCAGCGAGGCCACCCGCTGGTGCGACGCCAGCTGCGCGGCTTCCCACACCGCGCCCTCGGCCACCTCGCCGTCGCCCAGCAGGACGAACACGCGGGCGTCGCTGCCGGCCAGGCGGGCTCCCAGGGCCAGCCCGAGCCCCACGCCCAGCCCCTGCCCCAGCGACCCGGTGGCGACGTCCACGAACGGCAGGCGCGGCGTCGGGTGGCCCTCGAGATCGCTGTCCAGCTGGCGCAGGCTCAGGAGGTCCTCGCGCTTGATCGCGCCGACCTCGGCCCAGGCCGCGTACAGGACCGGCGCCGCGTGCCCCTTGCTGAGCACGAAGCGGTCGCTGTTGAGCGCGCGGGGCTCGTCGGGATCCAGCCGCATGCCGCCGAAGAACAGCGCCGCCACCAGGTCGGCGCTGGAGGCCGAGCTCGAGGGATGCCCGCTGCCGGCGGCGGTGGTGGCGCGCACCACGTCGATGCGCAGCCGGGTCGCGACGTCCTCCAGCGACTGGATCAGGCTCGGGGGAACCTTCATCGTGACAGCTCCTTGGCGTGCAATCCCGGTGCCCCGACCGCGGTCCGCCTCAGGGCGCAGCGCCGAGTCGGGCCAGCCGGGCGCGCACGTCGTCGGCCCGGGCGGTGCTGGGAAATTCCTTCAGGAATGCTCGGTAAGCCTCGATGGCTTCGGCAGTCTTCCCGGCCTGGAGCTGGGTGCGCCCCAGGGCCAGGAGCAGGTCGGCGTAGTGGAAGTCGCCCGGCGTCAGCTCGGCCAGGGCCGCCTGGAAGCTCTCGGCGGCACGCGTCCAGTTTCGCTCGGCCTCCCAGGCGTAGCCGATCCCGGCGCGGGCCAGGGTCCGGAGGGTCGGCGACGCGCCGCCGGCGAGCGCCA
>FWPU01010755.1_pt1 | contig 13342 bp, 11 predicted proteins | sample 2228361 | NCBI WGS metagenome assembly FWPU01 (sample SAMEA103939777, study PRJEB20133) | metagenome | reverse complement strand
TCGCCGCCACCAACCGCCCTGACATCCTGGACCCGGCCCTGCTGCGGCCGGGCCGCTTCGATCGCCGGGTGACCATGGACGCCCCCGATGTCAAGGGCCGGCGGGAGATCCTGGACGTCCACGTGCGGGGCAAGCCCCTGGCCGCTGACGTGGACCTGGACGTGATTGCCAAGCAGACGCCCGGCTTTGCCGGCGCCGACCTGGAGAACCTGGTCAATGAGGCGGCCATCCTGGCCGCCCGGCGCAATTGCCGCTCCATCAGTATGGCCGAACTGCAGGAGGCCATCGAGCGGGTCATCGCAGGCCCGGAGCGGCGCAGCCGCCTCATCACTCCCCGGGAGAAAGAGGTGGTGGCTTTCCACGAGGCGGGCCACGCGGTGGCCATGCACTTCCTGCCCAACCATGACCCGGTCCACAAGGTGACTATCGTGCCCCGGGGCATGGCCGGTGGCTACACCTTGAGCCTGCCCAACGAAGAGACCCGGCTGGTGACCAAGGAGAAGTTCCAGGAACAGCTGGTGGCCTTGCTGGGCGGGCGGGTGGCCGAGGAGCTGCGCTTCAAAGATGTGACCACCGGCGCCAGCAACGAGCTGGAGCGGGTCACCGCCATGGCCCGGGCCATGGTCACCCAGTGGGGCATGAGCCCCAAGCTGGGGCCCATCCGCTACGGAGAGCGGGAGGAATTGGTCTTCCTGGGCCGGGAGATCAGCGAACGGCGCAACTACAGCGATCGGGTCGCCCAGGCCATCGATGAGGAGGTCCGTCGGTTCGTGGAGGAAGCCCACACCCGCTGTCGCCAGCTGCTGTCCTCCCACTGGGACAAGGTGGAACTGGTGGCCCAGTGCCTGTTGGAGGTGGAGACCATCGACGCGGCGGAGTTTGAAGCCCTGATGCGCGGGGAGAACCCCTTTGCCGAGGCGGGGAAGAGCCGGAGCAAGTCGGTGGCGCCGGCGGGCTCCCGTTCGGGCGAAGCCTCCGTGGGCAGCGATAAGCGCTCCGACAGCGGCGTGGACATCGGTGGTACCTTGCCTGCGCCGGCCTGATGGCTTCGTCCCTCTGCCAGGAAGCAGATGGTGTATGGTGCGTAGGCGGCACTACGCACTACATACCAATGGTCTCTTGAAGCCAGGCTACTACCTTGAAGGACGACTCTTGAACCTGCGCATCGGTCAACCTCACAAAAATGGAACCCACGGGGCCCCGCCACAGCCGGGCGGGGCCTCTACGCTGCGTTCGGCTACCCCCCAACCGGTCCGTCCCGTCACCATTTTCCCAGACGAGGCGCCCAGAACGTCCTGGCGGGTGCTGGCCTATGAGCTGGATCGCTTCCTGCTGGGCGGGACGCCGGTCCGCAAGATGGTGAACGTGCTGCTCTGGTTGGTGGCGTTGCTGTGGGCGACGGGGTGGTTGCCCGGTGGCCGGGTGGTGAGCCTGGTGGCCCTGGCCCTGGTGCTCGCGAACTGGCTGCTCTGGGCACGCCTCCGTCGCCAGGACTTTGTGGCTTTCACCGAGGAGAATCCCCCGGCGGTGGAGCCCGAAATGATGCCGGTGGCCCACAAGGTGGCCATCCACGCCACAGGCCAGTTTTCGGTGGAAGGCAAGTACCGGCGTTTTACCTGGCTACCCGGCTTCTACCGCACCTTCGCCACAGGAGAGCACGCGGTCCTCTGCCTGGTGCGGGGGCGCCGCTTCCTGCGGCTGGCCCGCTGGCCCCAGGATGAGGTGGGCATGTGGTACGTCTTCTTCATGCCCAGGGACATTCTGCGGATTCGCTGGGGCCGCCTCCGCTTTGGGCGCCAGGATTCCCTGGCCCTGGCCATCGACTACAACATGACCATCCCCTCGGAGGATCCCCACAAGCCTGACCGCTCCCGGCCCGAGACCCTCTACCTGGCCGTGGGGAATGAGGCAGATGGCTGCCGCATCCTGGCCGACCTCCACTTTGATGTGACCGCGGGCACCTGACCCTTTTCTGCTATCGCTCCACCCTTCCATGTTTCCACTGCTGGCTTCAGCCCTCTCCTGGGTAGCGGACCGCCCCCTGGCCCGGAGCTGGGCCACGCTGCGACTGCTGCGTCTGAGCAATTCCCTGCCTGCCAGCGCCCTGGTGCTGCTGGGCGCGCGGCTGGCCGGCATTTGGCCTCCGCTGCCGCCAGTCTGGCGCGCCGCCGCAGCCATGTGGTGCATCACCGCCTTCGGCTACGTGAGCAACGACCTGGTGGACCAGGCGGAGGATGCCATCAACAAGCCGGATCGGCCCTTACCCGCCGGCACAGTGGCCCCGGCTGCGGCGGGCGGGCTGGCCACGGCCCTAGCCCTGGCCGGACTGCTCCTGGCCGCGCCCCTGGGGTTTCTGGCCACAGCAGTGGCCGGCGGGGTCATCGGCCTGCTGACCTTCTACAACCTGCGCCTGAAGGCCCTGCCCCTGGCCGGCAATAGCCTGGTCGCCCTGTTGGCTGGTGTCACCCTGTGGGTGGGCCCCGTGGCCGTCTGGGGCATGGGCGCGCTGACTGCCTGGCCGCGGCTGGGGCCACTGCTGCCGCCGGCCCTGCTGCTGGCCACGTTCATCCAGGCCCGGGAACTGGTGAAGACCCTGGAGGATATTCCCGGCGATGCGGCGGCCGGCAAGGCAACGGCTGCGGTGCGCTGGGGCGTGCGTCCGACCCTGGCGTTGGTGGCCGGGCTGGCCCTGCTGGCCACCGGCCTGAGCCTGGTGCCCCTCTGGAGCGGCGGTTTTTCGTCCGTCTATCGGGTCCTGGTGCTGGCTGGGGTGGACCTTCCCCTGCTGGCCACGGTCATCTTGCTCTGGCGGGATGCCAGCCCACTCCAGGTGGGTCGATGCCTGGCCTGGTTGAAGGGAAGTTATTTCTGTGGCCTGCTGGCCCTGCTGTTGGCTTGAGGATAAACATCGGGACCCCTTCGTGGGCGCTGCCTCTGGCTACATTGCGGTGGTTGCGCGACATGCGTCCGGCTCTGGCGAAGCCGTGCGGCCGGAAGCCGCGCCTACGATGCACCGTCGCCGCCCTCTCATCCACCCGGGCCTGGCGACGTCGGGCGGGCACGGGGACCCGCCCCTACGTATCTGGGTTCATTCATCTGTGAAACCTGTGGATCAACGAACATCAAGGAGAAGGGTTATGGCGGAAGCTCGCCGCTCCCGTCCTAGCTGGGACGAATATTTCATGGACATCGCCTTCACCGTGGCCCAGCGCAGCACCTGCGACCGGGCCCACGTGGGCGCGGTGCTGGTGCGGGACCGACGCATCCTGTGCACCGGCTACAATGGCGCGCCGGCCGGCCTGCCCCACTGTGACGACGTGGGCCATCTGATGGTGGACGGCCACTGCGTGCGCACCCTCCACGCCGAGCAGAATGCCCTGATCCAGGCTGCGCTCCACGGCGTCAGCACCGAGGGCGCCACCGCCTACGTCACCCACCAGCCCTGCCTCACCTGCGCCAAAATGATCATCAACGCCGGGGTGCGCCGGGTGGTCTACGCTGGCAACTACCCCGACGCCTACTCCCGGGAATTCCTGGCCCAGGCCGGGGTGACGCTGGAGCACCTGCCCCGTCAGCGGCCCGGCGACAGCGTCTATCGGCCGGATGCCGGGCCGGACCCTGTGCCATGACGGAGAAGGAGCTGGCGTTTCCGCCGGGCTTTCTGTGGGGGACGGCTTCCTCTGCCTATCAGGTGGAAGGAGGCAACACCAACAACCAGTGGTGGCTGCTGGAGCAGCGGCAGGACGGCGCCGGCATCTGGAATGGGGATCGCTGTGGGCTGGCGTGCGACTGGTGGCGCCACGCGGAGCAGGACTTTGACCGCATGCAGCAGTTTCACCTGAACGCCCACCGGCTCAGCGTGGAGTGGAGCCGGGTGGAGCCAGCCCCTTCCTGCTTCGACAGGGCCGCCCTGGATCGCTACCGGCAGATGGTGGGGGGGCTGCGGGATCGGGGCATCACGCCCATGGTCAACTGCCACCACTTTACCAACCCCATCTGGCTGGAGGTGGCCGGCGGCTGGGAGCGCCCGGAGACGGTGTACCGCTTCCAGCGCTATGTCCACCAGCTGGTCTTGGCCCTGGCGGATCTGCGCCCCATCTGGCTCACCATCAACGAGCCCCTGGTCTACCTGGGCCAGGGCTGGTTCCGGGGCATCTGGCCGCCCTTCAAGCGGGATCCGGTGGCCGCCCTGCGGGTCTACCGGCACCTGCTCCTGGCCCACGCAGCGGCCTACCACACCATCCATGCCCTGCAGCCGGGCGCGCTGGTGGGCTATGCCAAGGCCCGGCGCCTGTTCACTCCATCACGCGCTGGCCATGCCGGCGACCGCCTGGCGGCCTGGCTGCGTCGCTATCTCTTCGAGAGCCTGTGGCAGCGGGCCACCCAGAGGGGGCACCTCCTGCCGCCTGTGGGGCTGGGCGAGTATCGGGCCGACCTGGCCGACAGCTTTGACTTCGTGGGCATCAACTACTACTCTCGCAGCCTGGTGCGCTTCACTCCCCGACCCTGGTCCCTCTTTGGCCAGGAAACCTTCACCCCGGGCGCCGAGACCTCGGACAGCGGCCGGCGGGGTCCGTACAGCGAACTGTACCCGGAAGGCCTGTACCGCCTTTGCCTGGAGGCCCGGCCCCTGGGCAAGCCCATCTACATCCTGGAGAACGGCCTGCCCGACGCGGACGACGACCGGCGTCCCCGTTGGCTGCTGGCCCACCTGCTGCAGGTGCACCGGGCCATGGCCGCAGGCTGTGACGTCCGGGGCTATTTCCACTGGACCTTCGTGGACAACTTCGAATGGACCGAGGGCTGGGGGCTGCGCTTTGGTCTGGTGGCGTTGGACCCGGTCACCCAGGAGCGGCGGGCCCGACCCAGCGCCTACCTGTACGGCGACATCGCCCGACGCAATGCCATTGCCCGCGAGCATGTGGTTTGCCACGCCCCGGGGCTGCTGCCCCTGTTCGACGCGCTGAGCACCGCCACGGGGTAGGGACCACGTAGCTCCGACCCGGGTGCGCAGCCCATGGCCGATGAAATTTGACAGGCATTGTCTCTTCCAAATAACATAAATGGGCGCGGTGTTCAGCGTTGTTGCCCCATGCCGCCTGCCCTGGCAGAACAGGCGCTTGGAGCCGGGTTGAATCTGCGTACACCATCTCCCCTGGTGTGTGATTGTCTGCCTCCCACAACACGCGTGCGCTGGGGCTCCCGACGTCCCGTTGCACCACCATCAACCCAAACACGCAGCCTGCAACAACACAGGATGATAAACCCATGAAGCCCAACTTACGCATTGCCCACGTGGAGCGCATCACCCTGCGCGTGCCCTTCACCTCGCGGACGGCCCGCTGGAACGCACTGCTGGTCTGGAAGTGGCAGATCGTGGAGGTGATCCGGGTGACCAGCGACGCCGGCCTGGTGGGCTACGGCGAGACGCTGCCCTACTACACCTGGGGCCGGGTCTCGGACGAGGCTATGGAGCGGGTGCAGGGCGGCAACCCGGCCGACTTCCTGGGCGACGATTCCCTGGGCGCCGGGCTGCAGATGGCCCTGTACGACCTGGTGGGCAAGGCCCTGGAGGTGCCGGTCCACCGGCTCTTCAACCTGCCCAAGGTGCGGGACTGGTGTCCCATCGCCTGGTGGAACACCAAGATGGGGCCAGAGGATCTGGCCGAGGAAGCCCAGGACGCGGTGGCCCAGGGCTACATCTTCCACAAGTTCAAAACCCGGCCCTGGATCGACGTCTACGCCCAGGTGGAGGCCGTGGGCGCGGTCACGCCCCCCCACTACCGGCTGGACCTGGACTGGAACAGCATGTTGCTCAACGCAGGCAATGCGGTGCCCGTGCTCCAGAAGCTGGACCAGTACGAGCGGGTCTCCATCTACGAAGGGCCCATCCCCCAGCACGACGTGGAAGGGCTGCGGGAACTGCGCCGCAAGGTGGCACACCCCATCGCCCTGCACTTCGGCGTGCCGCCCTTCCCCACCGCCGTGCGCCACAAGGTCTGTGACGGCTTCGTCATCGGCGGCGGCGTTTCCCAGGTGTTGCGCCAGGGGGCCCTGGCCGGTGAGTTTGCCAAGCCTTTCTGGCTGCAACTGGTGGGCGTGGGGCTGGTCACCGCGCTGGCCGCCCACCTGGGCGCGGTGCTCCCCTTTGCCCAGTGGCCCACCATTACCTGCCTGAACAACTACACCGACGACCTCCTGACCGAGCCCTTGACCATCCAGGGTGGCTATCTCAAAGTGCCCGATGGGCCGGGGCTGGGTGTCACCGTGGATGAGGAGGCCCTGACCTGCTTTCGGATGGAGCCCCCCTACGACCTGCCGGAGCCCCGCCACATCCTCTCAGTGGTCTGGCCCGGAGGCCGGGTGGTCCACTACGCCCGCATGCGGGATCAGGTCTGGCCCGACTTCCTGGCCGGCAACCACCCCGTCCAGGAGCCGGGCGTACGCCTGGAGATCTGGGAGGACGACGGCACGCCCGAGTGGGCCGACCTCTACGCCCGGGTCCAGCAGGGGCCGGTCCGCAGCGCCCGTGCTGGCTGAGTAAGGGAGCCACAAATGTCCCAGACGACCCGGCCAGGCGGCCTGACCTTCACCCGATTCCGTGTCTGGCAGGTGGTGGTGCCGGCCCGACCCGACATCCTCTCAGCACCGGAAAGCCGCGGCCCCCTCTATCGGGATAGCCTGGCCTGGCCCGACATGCCCATCCACCTGGTGGAGGGGGAGACATCGGCCGGTTTTACTGCCGTCGGGGAGTGTGACCGGGGCACGCCCCGGGCCACGGTAGAGGCCACCCTGCGGGATCTGCTGGGGCGCAACCTGCTGGCCATGGCGCCAGCCACCGCCTGGATGGAGGACACCTCGTCGTCAGGCCTGCCCATGAGCTACCCCGCCTGGTCCTGGGAAAGCGCCGGCGGGCGGAGTTACCCGCTGCTGGAGTCCCTCTGGTACGATGCGGTGGGCAAGGCTGCGGGCTTGCCTGCCCACCAGCTCCTGGGGGGCGCGGTCCGCAAGGCGGTGGCCACCGACTTCTGGGTCAATCGGCCTGGGCCAGAGACCCTCCAGGCGCTGATCCGGGAGGCCGTGGACCGGGGGCTGCGGGGCATGAAGATGAAGTCCAACTTCCAGGGGGATACCGCCCAGGCGCTGATCTCCCTGGCCGGGGAGCTGCCCGCGGGCTTTCGCTTCACCATCGACCCCATGTACGCCTGGCGCAGCCTGCGGGAGAGTGCCCGGCGGCTGGAGGCTCTGGCCCGGCTCCCCTGCGAGATCCAGATCGAAGACCCCTTTCCCTGGCAGGTGGCCGAGGACTGGCGACAGGCCCGCTCCATTTCGCCCCTGACCATCATCTGCCACCCCCGCCGGGAGGAGATCTTCCGCTTTGCCCTGCAGGAGGAGCTGGCCCACGCCTACAACCTGGGCACCGGCGGCGTGAACGGCTTTTTGCGCATGGCCCAGGTGGCCGGCTTCTTCTACAAGGACTGCTGGCAGGGCAGTTCTTTGGAGCTGGGGGTGCTCCAGCACCTGCGGCTGCATGGGGCCGCCTGCGCGCGTAACTGCGTCCTGGCCAGCGACCTCCAGAGCGAGTGGGTGCGGGAGCACACCCTGGTCACCCCGCGCATGGCGTACCGGGACGGCACCGCGTTGGTGCCGGAGGGGCCGGGGCTGGGCGTGGCGCTGGACCACGACGCCGTCGCCCACTACGCGCGGGACTACTTCGAAGTGACGTCGGAATGATGGCAAAAGACGAGTCGTTCACATTCACGAGGTTAACAACGCGATGAAACTGAGCTGTCTGCCGGTCTCCCTCTACGCCGACCTGAGCGCGGGCCGGCGTACCCTGGCGGAATGGTTTGCCCTGGCAGCCGACCTGGGCCTGGACGGCGCGGACATGAGCGTGGCCCACCTCCAGAGCCGGGATGCAGCCTATCTGGACGGGCTGCGGCGCCAGGCGGAGGATGCGGGCGTACCCATCACCATGTTGGTCACCTATGCGGACTTCACCCACCCCGACCCTGCCGAGCGGGCCCGCCAGGTGGACGAAGTGCGAGCCTACATCGATGTGGCCGCCCGGCTGGGGGCGCCCTTCCTGCGGATGACCGCGGGCCAGGCCCACCCGGGCGTGGAGCGGGAGGCGGGCATCGAGTGGGCAGTCCAGGGGCTGCTGGCCGGCCTGGAGCAGGCGGCCCAGGCCGGGGTGACCCTGTGCTACGAGAACCACACCATCGGCTATGCCTGGCAATACTTCGACTTTTCTCAACCGGCAGACATCTTCCTGGAGATCGTGGCCCGCACCGAAGGAAGCGGCCTGCAGCTCCTCTTCGACACGGCCAACAACCTGGCCCTGAACGACGATCCCCTGGCCGTGCTGGAGCAGGTAAAGCATCGGGTGGCCATGGTCCACGTCAGCGATATCCGCCAGGCAGGCCGCTTCGAGCCTGTGCTGGTGGGGACGGGCGTGGCGCCCATCGTGCCCATCCTGTCCGGGCTCATCCAGGCCGGCTTTGACGGCTGGGTGAGCGTGGAAGAGGCCAGCAAACGGGGTGAGGAAGGCCTGCGCCGGGCCATCCCGTACGTGGATTGGGCGTGGGTGGAGGCCGGGGGGAAGCCTCGCCGCGCCCGGGTATCGAATCAAGCCGATCCCCTCTGAAACGCTGACTCTACTGCAAAAAGGGGATAGAACCGCAGCGGTGCAAGGACACAGGGATGTTCCAGAGAGGAATTCAGCATTCCCTGCGCCTCTGCGGCATTCTTGAAACTCTTTTTTCGGCGGAGTCAACGCTTGAACAACCAAAGAGGACAGGAGAAAATGACCCAACCCATTTCGTTCGACCTGACCGATAAAGTGATGATCGTCACCGGCGCGGGTAAGGGCATCGGCAAGGCCATCGCCCTGGCCGCGGCCCAGTTCGGCGCCAACCTGGCCCTGGGCAGCCGCACGGTGGATGAGTCCGAAGCCACGGCCGAGGCCTGCCGGGCCCTGGGCCGCCGCGCCCATGCCTGGCCCCTGGACGTTTCCAGGGTGGAGAGCATCCGCACCTTTGTGGAGCAGACCCTGGATACCTTCGGCCGGGTGGACGTGCTGGTGAACAACGCCGGGTACAACGTGCCCAAGCCGGCCCTGGACTACACCGAGGAGGAATTCGACTATATCTCCAACGTCAACTTCAAGGGCGCCTTCTTCATGTCCACCACCGTGGCCCGCCACATGATCGAGCGACAGGTGGAGGGCAGCATCATCACCATCAGCTCCCAGGTGGGCGTGGTGGGCGGCCCCCTGCGTTCCATCTACGCGGCGGCCAAGGGCGCGGTGGGCCAGTTCACCCGCTCCCTGGCCGCGGAATGGGCGCCCCATAAGATCACGGTCAACGCGGTGGCGCCCACCTTCACTCGGACGCCCCTGTTGGAGAAGGCGCTGCAGAACCCCGACTTCGCCAAAAACCTGGAGAAGGTGCCCATGGGCCGCATCGCCGAGCCCGAGGAGATCGCGGCGGCGGTCATCTACCTGGCCTCGCCCGCGGCCCGCATGGTAACCGGCCAGGTGCTCTGCGTGGACGGCGGCTTCACGGCCGTCTAGCACCGCGAGGGGGACAGCTAGCTGCCTAGGAATCCCTTGGTGGGTGGTGCGTCGCCTGGGACACGCACCACCCACCACCCACCACGCACCACGTCAACATCCGTTCGCCCGCTACGAAAGAGGTCCTGTCCATGTCCACCAAACACCGTGTTGCCATCATCGGCTGCGGCGGTATGTCCCGCAACCACATCCGCGGCTACCTGAACTGTGGCCGCTACGAGATCGTGGCCCTGGCCGACCTGGAAGAATCGGCCATGGAGGAGGTCGACCAGCAGTTCAACCTGTCCACCCGCCACTACACCGACGCCCGGGAGATGCTGGCCCAGGAGCGGCCGGACGTGGTCTCCATCTGCACCTGGCACGCGGGCCACGCCACATGGACCATCGCCGCGGCCGTGTTCAAACCCAAGGCCATCCTTTGTGAAAAGCCCATGGCCGACACTGTGGGCCGGGCCGAACAGATGATGATTGCCTGCCGGCGCAACCACGTGAAGTTGGCCATCGCCCACCAGCGCCGTTTCCTCCCGGCCTACACCTTGGCCCGGGACCTCATCGCCCAGGGCGCCATCGGCCAGGTGCAGCTCATCCAGAGCTTCGGCGGCGCCGGCCTGCCCAACTACAGCTCCCACCAGACCGACATGTACCGTTACCTCCTGGGCGACGACGAGTGTGAATGGGTGATGGGCAACATCGAACGCAAGACCGACCAGTACGAGCGCAACACCCGCATCGAAGATTGCGCAGTGGGCGTCTTTCAGTTTCGCAGCGGCGCCCGGGCCCTGCTCCTCAGCGACCTGGTGCCCAACTACTACCAGGGGGCGCTCATCTACGGCAGCCAGGGGATGATCAACCTGACCACGGAAAATCTGCAGCTGATGAACCAGGACACCGGCGGTCGCTGGGAGCTTCACCAGCCCGATGGAAAGTTCTTTACCGTGGCCGAGCTGGGCCGGCGTTTCGAATGGGACGAGGCCGGAGCTGCCCAGGCCGACGAGCTGGCCGACTGGATTGAGGGCAAGATCGAAACCCATCGGGGAGAAGCCCAGAACGGCTACAAGGCCCTCCAGATGATCCACGCCATCTACGAATCGGCCCGCTGTCACGAGAAGGTTATCATGCCCCTGCAGACCCGCCTCAACCCCCTGGACCTGATGGTGGAATCCGGCCACCTGGCGCCCCAGCGGCCGGGCCGCTACGACATCCGCGCCTTTCTGCTGCGGGGCGAACGGATGACCGCGGACACCGAGGGCGCCCAGCTTCCGGAGTGAACCATGGATCCCATCCGCATGGCCCAATACGGGACAAAGCACGGCCACGCCGCGGGCAAGCTGCTGGCCATGCTGAACAACCCAGACGTGGAGTTGGCCGGCGTCTACGAGCCGGACCCGGAACGGCGGGCTGCCCTGACGGCCGCGTCGGGCCTGTTCCAGGATGTCCACTGGTTCGACCACAAGGAGGAGCTGCTGGACGACCCCACCATCGTGGCCGTGGCCTCCGAGGGGCTCAACGCCGAGAGCCTGGACCAGACCGAGGAAATCGTGGCCGCGGGCAAGCACGTCTGGTACGACAAGCCGGCCGGTGACAACTGGCCCCAGTGGCAGCGCGTCGTCGCCCAGGCGCGCCAGAAGGGCCTCCACATTCAGATGGGCTACATGTTCCGCTATCACCACGGCTTTCGACAGGTGGCGGAATGGGCCCGATCGGGCCTGTTGGGCCATGTCTTCGCCATCCGTGCCCACATGTCCACCCACCTCACCGTGGCCCAGCGGGAGGTCATCAGCCAGCACGCCGGGGGGATCTTCTACGACCTGGCCGGCCATATGCTGGACCAGATCGTCTGGATCCTGGGGCGGCCCCAGAAGGTGACCGCGTTTCTGCGCAACGACAGCGGCCTGGTGCCCGCGTTCCGGGACAACACCCTGGGGGTCTTCGAGTTCGAGCGAGCCCTGGCCTACGTGGACATTGCGGCCATGGAGCCCCGCCCCATGGCCCGCCGCTTCGAGGTCTACGGCAGCCGGGGCAGCGCCATCATCATGGATCCCTTCGAGCCGGCCCGGACCTTGCGCCTCTGCCTGGAAGAGGCGGCCGGCGGCTACGACCAGGGCGAGCACTTCCTACCCCTGCCCCCCCAGACCCGCCAGGAGATGTACCAGGCGGAGCTGGTCGCCTTCCTGGCCACCATCCGCGGTTACCAGCTGCCGGACCGCCCCCTGGATCACGAGCTGCTGGTCCAGGAAACCTTGCTCCGGGCCACAGGCGGCATCTGATCCAGTGGTTCGTAGGTCACGCATCCTTGCGTGACAGGGGCGCGGGGAACGCCGACACTATCCTTCGAACGAACTCTGTGGAGGAATCAATGGAACGCATTCCGTTAGCAATTGTGGGCTGCGGTGGGATGGGCCACCGCCACCTGTACGGCTTGGCCGAACTGCACCGGGCCGGCCTTTCCCGCTTTGACCTGGTGGCCGCGTGCGACCCGGTGGCGGACAATGCCAACTCCCTGGCCGATCAGGCCGCGGAGTTTTTCGGGCGGCGACCGGCCGTGGTGGCAGACATGGCCGAGCTGGTCCCCCTGGGCATCGCGGCGGTGGACATCACCACCACGCCCCGCCACCATCACACCCTGGGCGTGACCGCCCTGGAGCACGGCTGGCACGCCATGATCGAGAAGCCGGTGGGCCTGACGGTGCGGGCCTGCAACCGCATCCGGCAGGCCGCCGCCCACAGCGGCTTGGTGGTGAGCGTGGCCGAGAATTACCGGCGGGATCCCATCAACCGGCTGGCCAGGGCCCTGCTGGATGCGGGCATCATCGGCACGCCCCGCTTCATGGTGCACAACACCGTGGGCGGCGGCAACCAGATGCTCATTTCCGTCTGGCGGCACATGAAGGATCAGAGTGGCGTCCTGCTGGATGTGGGCGTCCACTATGCGGACATGATGGAGTACTTCATGGGGCCCATCACCAGCGTCTACGCCCAGGTGCGTCTGCACGAGCCGGTGCGCCACAACCCTGCCGGCGCAGGGGAAGAGCCCCAGGCCAGCCCCGCGGGCGTCTACACCCGGTGGCAGAAGCAGATGCCCGCGGATTTCGAGGTGACGGCCGAGGATGCGGTCTACGCCACGGTCAACTTCGCCAGCGGCGCGGTGGGCCAGTACATCGAGGATCACGCCGGCCATGGCAGGGGCCTCTGGTCCCGTCTGATTTACGGCTCCCTGGGCTCGCTGGATCTGCCCCACGACCGCAGCGGCCATCCCATCACCCTGTACCGGGAACAAGGACGCCAGGTGGTGGATGACGGCCGCCTGCTGGATCTGGTGCCGGACTTTCACCTGAACCGGGCCACGGCCACCCTCTTTGGGGGGGATCGCCTTTGGCGCTATGATTTCCCCTTCGCCGAGACCGACCGCAAGCTCATTGCCGTGGAATACGACGACTTCGCCGGCGCCATCCTGGGCGAGCATCCCATCGATGTGGACCTGGAGCAGGGGACCCGCTCCGTCGCAGTTTCCTACGCCATGCTGGAATCGGGCGTGGCCGGCCGGCCTGTGACCCTGGACGAGGTGCTGCAGGAGCAGGTGGATGCGTATCAGCGGGAGATCAACGAGGGGATGGGCCTTTGAGGGCCATGAGCCATCCGCCCGGATTGGACGCAACGGGACATAGGGCGGGCCGACGGGGTATCGGCGTCCGGCCGGACCCGGCGACAACGGGCGGGCACGGCGGCCCGCCCCTACGGGAACCGGTGCCACGTCGTAGGCGCAGCTCG
>FWPU01010748.1_pt1 | contig 13346 bp, 9 predicted proteins | sample 2228361 | NCBI WGS metagenome assembly FWPU01 (sample SAMEA103939777, study PRJEB20133) | metagenome | reverse complement strand
ATCTGGAACGCCGCCTCCCGCCACGGCGGCCCCGCCGCCAGGGACGACATGTTGGCGCCAGCGAAGATCAGCGCAGACCACAGCAGCGGCGCGGATCCGAACGGCGGCCCGGCGCCGCGGAGGGCCGTGCGGACGGCCGGGACGGACGCCGCCGCCAGGAGGGCCATGACGAACGCCATGCGCGGCGCCTCGGTCGCGAAGCCCGGCGGCGCCGCCAGCGGCGCCGCCAGCAGCAGGCAGAAGAGGGCCGCCGCGAGCCGGCTCATCGCTCACGAAGGAAGCCAGACCCGCGCGGTGGAGCCCTTGTCCACCTGGCTGGCGATCGTGATGTCGCCGCCGTGGCCCAGCACTATCTTCCTTGCGATCGACAGACCCATTCCGGTCCCCTGAACCTTGGTGGTGAAGAAAGGGTCGAAGACCCGCCCGAGGTTCTCGGGCGGGATGCCGCATCCGTTGTCGGCCACCTCGACAAGGATGCCCTCGCGCGGATCGTCCTGGAATCCGCGCCGCTCCGTGCAGCGGAAGACCACCCTTCCTGGACGGCCCGTGCCCATGCAGGCGTCCACCGCGTTGATGCCCAGGTTGAGGAAGACCTGCTTGAGCTTGTCGGGCTCACCCCGGCATAGAAGCTCGCGTGGCACATCGGCGGCGATCTCCACCCCGCGGGCCGCCGGCCGCGCCTTCAGGAGGAGTGCGATCTCCCGGATCACGTCGGCGAGGTCGAACAGGCTCATCTCGAGGGGGCGGTCGCTGGCGTATTCGAGGAAGTCGCCTATTATCTGGTCGAGCCGGTCGCTCTCGCGCATCACCACGTCCAGGAGCTGGCGGTCCTCCTGGCGCGGCAGCCGTCCCGCATGGAGTTCCTGCGCCGCGCCGCGTATGGAGGCCAGGGGGTTGCGGATCTCGTGGGCCATGCCGGCGCTCATCTCCAGCAGCGCCCGGAATCGTTCGGCGCGGCGCGTCGCCTCCTCGACCTGGGCGCGCAGGGACAGGTCGTTGACGATGGCCACGACTCCCCGGAGCCCCTCCCCCGAGCCTGCGGCGAGGCACGAGACGGCCACGGAGAGCGGGACGCCGCCGATCTTGATCTCCCTGAGGACGCGCTGGCGTGACGCGATCGCCTGCTGGAGGATGGTGGTAATCTCCCGGGGCAGCACGTCGCCGATCTGCCTGCCCTTGGCGGCGTCGGGTTCGCGCACCCCCAGCAGGCGCGCGGCCTGGGGGTTGATGAACTGGACGCCGCCGTACCTGTCCGCCGCCAGCACCCCGCCGGCCATGTTCTGGAGTATCTCGTCGGTCAGAATCCGTATCTGGCGCGCCTCGGTCGTGAGCTTGCCGGCCAGAAGCGCCGCCACGTGCAGCGCAAGGCCGAACAAGAACAGGTACGGGAGGATGAACGAGAGGCGGCCCGTATGGCTGCGGATCATCTCCGGGCTCACCAGCGGCAGCCGCAGTCCGTATCCCGACTCGCCGGCCAGGAAGAAGAGGGTGGAGACGCCCGCCAGCACGACGACCGCGCTCGAGGCCAGGGCCATGGCCATGCGGGGGCCCAGGATCATGGCGGCCGCGATCACGGTAGGGAGGTACAGGTACGCGAAGAACCTGTCGATCCCGGTGAAGTAGACCAGAAGCCCGAGGATCGCGACGTCCAGCAAGAGCTGTATCATCGCCAGCGGCCGCAGCTCCGCCCCGGCCCTGGCGGCCAGCAGGTAGACAAGGTTGAGGAGGCAGGCGGCGATCAGCACGTAGTAGGGCGGGTAGCCGGTGCCCGTGGGTTCCCCTAAGAGCACGGCGCCGATGCTCGCCAGCGCGATGGCGAGGCGGCCCAGCATGAGCCATTTCAGCCGGGACTCCAGCTGCCGCCTGGCTGGCCCGGCATCGCGCGGAACGGCGCCGTTCACTTGTTCACTAGGGTCTGCTGTATCTTGATGATCGGCAGGAAGATCGCCAGCACGATCCCGCCCACGATGGCGCCCATCATCGCGATCAGCAGCGGCTCGATGAGGGACGTCAGCGCCTTCACCGTGGCGCGAACTTCCTGGTCGTAGAACTCCGATATCTTCATCAACAGCTTCTCCAGTGCGCCGGTCTTCTCGCCGATGGACACCATTCTCGTCACCATCGGCGGGAAGACCTTGGTGGCCGCCAGCGGATCGCCGAGGGTTTCGCCCTTGGAGACGGCGTCCTTGGCCTTCAGGACCGCCTCCTCCACAAGGACGTTGCCGGCGGTGGCGGCGACTATGTCGAGGGCGCCCAGCATGGGAACGCCCGACTGTATCAGCGTGGCGAATGTCCTGGAGAAGCGCGAGATCGCCACCTTGCGGAAGAGGACCCCGAATATGGGGACGTGGAGGAGGAACCAGTGCCAGTGGCGGGTGCCGATCTTCGTGCGCTTGTAGAACATGAAGGCGATCACGACCGCCGTCAGGACCCCCGCGACGACCAGGAAGTGCTGCCGCATGGCGGTGCTTATCGCCATGAGGATCTCCGTGGGCAGCGGCATGTCCTTTATTTCCATCTGGTCGAAGATCATCTTGAACTTGGGGACGATGCCCACGACGAGGCCGATGGTGATGGTCAGGATCAGGCACAGGGATATGATGGGGTATGTCATCGCGGCCTTGATCTCGCGCTTGAGTTCCTCGACGTTTTCCATGTAGTCGGCCAGGCGCTGGAGGATCACGTCCAGCTGGCCGCTGGCCTCGCCCGCCTTGATCATGTTCACGTATATCCGCGTGAAGAGCCTGGGGTGTTCCGCAAGGGCGGTGGAGAAATCGCTCCCGGCGCGGACGCGCTCGATGATCTTGTCGAGGGCCAGCTTGAACCCGGGGTCGGACGCCTGCTCGTGAAGGATCTCCATGGACTCCAGGAGCGGTATGCCGGCGCTGATCATGGTGGAGAGCTGGCGGGTCATGACCGCGATGTCCTTCTGCTTGACGCGCGGCCGCGGTGGGCCGAAGAGGCCGCCGGCCTTGGCCTGCTTCTGTTCCGTCAGCGAGCTGACCTGGAGGTTCTTCTTCTTCAATTCGGCCTGGGCGGCCGACTTGTCCGCCGCGCGGATCACGCCGTCGACTTTCTTCCCGTCGGGTGTCTTGGCGGCGTAGGCGTACACGGCCATCGGGCGCTCCTTCCCAATCTCGGCTCCACCTGATGAGTTTACACCGTAAACCGCCCGGTGTAAACGGCGCGTCAGTCGGCCAGGGTGTTGCGGAGGACCTCCTCGATGGAGGTGTCCCCTCGGGCGGCGGCCATGCAGCCGGCCATGCGCAGGGTCCGCATCCCCTGCGACATGGCGAACTGCTTGATGTCCACCGCCGACTTCCCCTCGATGATCAGCCTCTGGATGTCGCGGTTTATCTCCAGCGCCTCCATGATCGCGAAACGCCCGCGGTATCCGCCCGCGCAGCTGGGGCAGCCCACCGGCTTGTAGAAGTTGGCCTCCTGGAGATCCTCCTCGCGGAAGCCCATACTGAGCAGGTCCTCCCGCGGTGGCACCGCGTCCAGCGGCTGCTTGCAAAGGCTGCAAAGCCTCCGGATCAGGCGCTGGGCCCCGATCATGATCACCGAGCAGGCCACCATGAACCCGTCCAGGCCCATGTCCACGAGCCGCGAGATCGCGCTGGCGGCGTCGTTGGTATGCAGTGTGGAGAATACCAGGTGGCCCGTGATGGAGGCCTTGACCGCGATGTCGGCGGTCTCCAGGTCGCGCACCTCCCCTATCATTATGATGTCGGGGTCCTGCCGCAGGATGGATCTCAGCGCGGCTGCGAAGGTCAGGCCGCGCTTGACGTTGACCGGCACCTGATTGACCCGGTCCAGCTGGTACTCCACCGGATCCTCCACGGTGACGACGTTCTCCTCCAGGTTGAGGACCTCGCGCAACGCCGCGTAGAGCGTCGTCGTCTTGCCCGATCCCGTCGGCCCGGTCACCAGGACCCAGCCGTAGGAGGCGTTGACCGCCCTGCGGAAGGCGGATTCGGCCTCGGGCCCCAGCCCGAGCTCGGATATCTTCAGCTCGAGGCTCGCCGAGTCCAGCACGCGCAGCATCGCCTTCTCGCCGTAGATGGTCGGCATTATAGAGACGCGGAAGTCGATGGGCCTGTTCTCGTACCGGACCTGGAACTTGCCGTCCTGCGGCACGCGGCGCTCGGCGATGTCGAGGTTGGAGAGTATCTTTATGCGCGAGATCAGGCCGTCGTGCATGGATCTCGGCGGCGAGGGGGCCTCGCGCAGGACGCCGTCGACCCGGATCCGGATGCGGGTCCGCTTCTCCAGCGGCTCTATGTGGATGTCGCTGGCCCGGCTGCGCAGGGCGTTTATCACGATCGCGTTGACCGCGTTGACTATGGGCGCGTCGCCGGCCTCCGCCGCCGCCTGGGAGACGTCCACGACCTCCTCGACGGGCTTGGTCAGCTCTATGTCGTCCCCCATGCCCTCCTCGACGGCCGACTCCAGCTGCTCGACGAACTTCTTCTCGCCCATGTAGGCGCGCTCGATGTTGCGGCGAATGCTGCGCTCCGTCACCACAACCGGCCTGAGCTCGCAGTTGGTGAGGGTTCGGACGTCGTCCAGCTTCAGGATGTCGAACGGGTTCCCCACCGCCAGCGTAAGGACGTTGCCGAGCTTGCTTATCGGCAGGACGCAGTAGTAGGTGGCCAGCTCGGCGTTGATGGTCTCCAGCGCCTCAGGCTGGAAATCCACCTTGTCCAGATCCACCGGAGGCAAGCTCGTCTCGAGGGAGACGGCGCTGAGGAGATTGCGCTCGTCTATGTATCCCTTTTCCAGGAGAAGCTCGGAGTACGAATCCGCCCCCGAGCTCTCCGCCAGCGCCAGGGCCTCCTGGGCGCGCTCCTCGGGGAGCGCCCCGTGCTTGACCAGCACCTTCTTGATCCTCTGCCTGAACTTGTCCATCGCCGGACCCGTCAGTCTCCCATGGTCATCCTGAGGACCTCCTCCAGCGAGGTCTTGCCGCGCAGCGCGTTGAGCAGGCCGGTCCTCCGCAGCGTGAGCATCCCCTTGGCGAGGGCGTACTGCTTGATCTCAGGGGCCGAGCGCCCCTCGATTATCATCTTGCGTATCGTGTTGTCCACCTCGAGCGCCTCGATGATGGCGAACCTGCCGCGGTAGCCGTTGACGCAGGCCGGACACCCCACGGGGCGGCGGAGATCCTTGAGCTTGTCGAAGTCCTCCTCCAGGAAGCCCATCTTCAGCAGCTGCTCCTTGGGCGGCAGTGCGTCCATGGGCGCCTTGCAGTTGTCGCAGAGCTTCCGGCAGAGGCGCTGCGCGGCCACCAGTATCACCGACGAGGCCACCATGAAGGCGTCCACCCCCATGTCAGTAAGCCGCGTGATCGCGCTGGCGGCGTCGTTGGTGTGGAGGGTCGAAAGCACCAGGTGGCCGGTGACGGCGGCCTTGACGGCGATGTCGGCGGTCTCGGAGTCGCGGATCTCGCCCACCATTATGATGTCGGGATCCTGGCGCAGCACCGACCTGAGGGCGGAGGCGAAGGTAAGCCCGGCCTTCACGTTGACCGGCGTCTGGATGACCCCCTCGAGCTGGTACTCGACGGGATCCTCGATGGTCACCACGTTCTCCTCTGGGGTGAGGACCTCGCGGAGGGAGGCGTAGAGCGTGGTTGACTTGCCGCTGCCGGTGGGGCCGGTCAGCAGCACCATGCCGTAGGATGCCGCCAGCGCCCGCCGGAAGGCCTGCTCGGCGGCAGGCTCATACCCAAGCTGGCTGATGCCGAGGTTCAGCTTGGAGCTGTCCAGGAGCCTCACCACCGCCTTCTCTCCGTGTATGCAGGGCAGTATCGAGACGCGGAAGTCGACCTGGCGCCCCTCGAACCTGACTTGGAACTTGCCGTCCTGGGGCACCCGCCGTTCCGCCACGTCCAGCTGCGACATCACCTTGACGCGCGAGATGATCGCGTTGTGCATCGACTTCGGCGGCGTCGCCACGTCCTTCAGCACGCCGTCGTTCCTGAATCGTATGACGGTCCCCTTCTCGTAGGCCTCGATGTGGATGTCGCTGGCCCCCTCGCGGAGCGCCTGCGCTATCAGGGTGTTGATGATCTTGACGATGGGGGAGCCCTCCCCCTCCTTCATCGCCTCGGATAGATCTATCACGTCCGATTCCGGGGCCTTCACCTCCAGCATCGAGTCGTCCAGCCTGGCGGCCGCCAGCCCGCCGTCGGCCGGCCCGGCCGTCTCCGGATGGTACGCCCTGGGGATCATCCTGCGCAGCACCGGCTCGCAGGAGACCACGGGCCGGATTTCGCAGTTCGTCAGCGTCCGTACGTCGTCCAGCTTCAGGATATCGAACGGATTCCCCACCGCCAGCGTCAGCACGTCGCCGACCTTGCTCACCGGAAGCACTCCGTAGTATCCCGCCAGCTCCTCGTTTATGACCTGGAGGGCCTCCTCCTGGAAGCCCAGCTTCTCGACGTCCACCGGCGGCAGGTTGGTCTCCATCGAGACGGCCGAAAGGTATCCCATCTCGTCGATCATCTCCCGCTCGATGAGGACCTCGACGAACGGCTTGTTCTCCCTGTCCGCCAGGGCCGCGGCCTCGTCCGCCTTCGACTCGTCCAGCACCCCGTGCTTGACCAGCACCTTCCGTATGCGGGAGTAGAACTTGTCCTTTATGGCCATGGCTATTTCTTGGCGGCCCCCGCGGGCTTCCCGTCCACCGGCGCGTATTTCTGCAGCGCCTTCTTCACGAGGCTCATGGTGGAGACGTATATGAACAGCTGCGAACCGGTAACCTTCTCCAGCTTCTCAAGCACCTCCCCGTTGACCAGCCCGGCCACCGCGACGATGAGGGTCCTGCCGATCTTGTCCAGCACCACGAGGTTGTTCTGCCACATTAGATCCCTCGGGACCGCCTCTATCGCCTCGCGAGGGATCCTGTAGGAGGACGCGTCTATGTAGGGCAGGCCGAACTGCTTGACGATCACCCTGGCGATGTCCATCTCGGTCACGTAGCCGAGGTTGACGAATGACTCCCCGAGCAGCTCCCCGGTGATCCTCTGGCGCTTGAGGGCCTCCTGGACCTGCTCCTCCTTGACGAGACCCTCCTCCATCAGGATCTCGCCCAGCTTCTTCCTCAGGAGCCTTGAGACCTGCACCATCTAGGGCGCCTCCGACCCGCTAACCCCTCTGGAAAAGCTTCTTCAGGTCGTCCGGATCGCTGGTGTACTGCAACGCGTCCTCGAACGTCAGGTGCCCGGCCTTGCACAGCTCGAAGAGCGACTGGTTCATGGTCTTCATCCCCATCTTACCGGAAACCTGGATGATGGAGTAGACCTGGTGCGCCTTGTTGTCCCTGATCAACGCCCGCACCGCCGGGGTCGCCAGCAGGATCTCCGCCGCCAGCACGCGCCCCTTGCCGTCGGAGCGCGGGATGAGCTGCTGGCAGAAGATGGCCTCGAGCACGAACGAAAGCTGGGTGCGCACCTGCTGCTGCTGGTGGGCCGGGAAGACGTCCACCACGCGGTTTATCGTCTGAACCGCGTCCGAGGTGTGCAGTGTCGCAAATGTCAGGTGTCCCGTCTCGCTGATGATCAGCGCCGATTCGATGGTTTCCAGATCCCGCATCTCGCCGATGAGCACCACGTCGGGATCCTGCCTGAGCACGTGCCTGAGAGACTCCTTGAAGCCGTGCGTGTCGCTGCCCACCTCCCGCTGGTTGATGAGGCAGTTCTTGTTCTTGTGCACGAACTCGATCGGATCCTCGATCGTCATGATGTGGAAGTTGCCGGTCCCGTTGACGTAGTCGATCATCGCCGCCAGCGTCGTGGACTTGCCGGAGCCGGTGGCGCCGGTGACGAGCACCAGGCCCTTGGGCTTCTCGCACAGCTCGGTGCAGACCTTCCTCGGCAGGCCCAGCTCCTCGAAGCCTCGGATGGCGTGCGGCACCAGCCGGAAGACCGCGCCCACCGAGCCCCTCTGGACGAAGACGTTGGTCCGGAATCTCCCCAGGTTGTCCACGCCGAAGGAGAAATCCAGCTCCAGGTCCTTCTCGAAGCGGGCTATCTGGTCCTCCGAGAGGACCCCGTAGACGAGCTTCTGGGACTCCTCCTTCGTCAAGACGTCGAACTCCGTGGGCAGGAGCTTGCCGTCAATCCTGATCCTCGGCGGAGATCCCGCCGCTATGTGGAGATCCGACCCGCCGCGCTGCACCAGCAGCTGCAGCAACTCCTCAAGGCTTACCATATCACTCCTCTTCTTCCTCGACCTTCTTCGCCTTGGCCACTATCGACTCGGCTATCTTCTGCGGCAGCACGTCGTAATGAGACGGATCGATCGAATACGAACCCTCGCCGCCGGTCACCGAACGAAGCTGCGTCTCGTAGTCCATGATCTCCATCATGGGGATCTGCGCGCGCACCACCGAAACGGCCCCGCGCGAGTCCATGCCCTGTATGCGCCCGCGGCGGGAGTTCAGATCCCCGGTTATGTCGCCCATGAACCTGGCCGGCGCCGTGATCTCAATGTTGACGACCGGCTCCAGCAGCACCGGCTTGGCCTTGGCGAACGCATCCTTGAAGGCCTTCGACCCGGCCAGCTCGAACGAGCCCGGCCCGGAATCCACCTCGTGGTACGACCCGTCGTATACCTCCACCTCCACGTCCACCACGGGATAGCCGGCGATGACACCCTTCTCGCACGTCTTCCTGATCCCCTTCTCTATGGCCGGGACGAACTGCTGGGGGATCCGCCCCTGCGTGATGGAGTCGGTGAACTTGAACCCCTCGCCGCGCGCCGTCGGCCTGATGCGCAGGTACACCTCGCCGTACTGCCCGTGCCCCCCGGTCTGCTTCTTGTGCTTGTGGTGGCCCTCCGCCCCGGCAAGCACCGTCTCCTTGAGCGCCAGCTTCGGCGCCTTGGTCAGGACCTGGACCTCGAACTTGCGCCTCAGGCGCGCCAGCACGATGTCGATGTGGAGCTTCGAGCGGCCGGTGATGACCAGCTCGCCGGTCGCGCGGTCGCGCAGGAATTTGAACGTGGGATCGGAATCCGCCATCTTCTGCATCGACTCGGACATGCGCGCCAGATCCTGCTTCGTCTTCGGCTCCACCGCCAGCGACACCATCGACACAGGAAACTCAAAGGGCGAATACCTCACCGGCCTCTGCGGATCGCATACGGTGTCGCAGGTCTGAAGCTCGTTCACCTTCGTGACGCAAACTATCTCCCCGGCCACCGCCGACGCGCACGGCCGGAGGTCCTTCCCGAACGGCTTGAAGAGCCCGCCGATCCGCTCCGACCTGCCCGTCCGCTGGTTGAAGATCGGCTGGTCGCCCTGGAGAGTCCCGCTGTAGACGCGTACGTACGAGAGCCGCTGCACGAACGGATCGGCCACCGACTTGAATACCTGCGCCGAAAGGGGGCCGCCCGCCTCGAATGCGATCCGACCACCCTTCCCGGGATCGTCGCCCTCCTTGGGACCGGCCTCCAGCGGCGAAGGGGCGTAGCGCGCGATGAATTCCATCAGCTCGCCCACCCCGACGTCCTTTTTGACCGACGTGCATAGTATCGGCACGATCTTGCCGGCCGCCAGCGCCCGTGGAAGCGCCCTGCCGACGTCCTCCGCCGTCACCGACGCGCCCTCCAGGTACTTCTCCAGCAGGGCGTCGTCGCACTCCATAAGCTTCTCGCGCGCCTCGCGCGCCAGGTCGCCCAGGCCCTCGGAGGACCCCTCGGGATCCTTGATCAGATCCACCAGCCCCGCCAGCGAATCCCCCGATCCGCGCGGGAGAAAGACCGGCACGCACTCCCGCCCGAAATTTTCCCTGATGGAGCCGACCAGCTCCGCATACCGCACGTTGTCGGCGTCCATCCGGTTGATGCATATCATCCTGGTCAGGCCTAGCCTCGTCGCCAGCTGCCACATCTTGCCCGTGTTGACCCTCAGGCCGTCGACGGCATCGACGCACACCAGCGCGGTCTCCGCCGCGTTGAGCCCGCAGATGGCCTCGCCGATGAAATCGGGGAAACCCGGGGCATCGAGGAGGTTCAGCTCGCATCCTCCGGCCTCCACGAAGGCCGCCGCCAGATCGATCGAGTTGCGGCGCTCCTTCTCCTCGGGCTCGAAGTCCATCACGCTGGTACCTTCATCCACCGAACCCAGCCGGCCGACCGCCTTCCCCTTGTAAAGCATGGCCTCGACCAGGCTCGTCTTGCCCGAGCCGTTGTGACCCACCAGAACTACGTTGCGAATGTCCTTGGTCTCGTACCGGGGCATCCTGGGATTCTCCTCCTTGAGGCGACCTTGGCGAATCCGCCGGACGATACAATGATCGCCGGTCCCCCTCCTTCCTGGCCGAAACCGCCCGGATTGAACGCTTCCGCCGGATTATAGCGGCACTTCGCCGGGGTGTCAAATGCGAGGACTCGGCCCCAGGAATTGCTCGAGCCATCGCCGGCGGCGCCGGCCAAGGTTCCGCCAGCCCCCCCAGTATCCGATGTTACCGTTTGGTGAGAGAAAGAAAGTAGGCGGCGTCGATTTCCCCCGGTCCCGGACCGTTGCCCAAGAGGGCCCAGGAACTCTTCGAGCCCCGCAAGAAGCCCGAGATTCCCATCTCGCAGCTGTTCTGCCTGATCGTAGGAAGGCTGGCGCTGATGAACCGTGTCCAGCTGCGGCAGTTCGTGCGGGAGGCCTACCGGCGGCTCCGCCTGGATCATTACGAAGTGTCGGGTTCGGCGGCTGACGCTCAAGCAACCCGTCGAGTACTGGCTGATGTCCATTCACGAGGCCGAGGGCCTCTTCGCGCTCACCGGCTGAGCGCACCCCCGGCGGAGCAGAAACGGGTCGGGCACGATCCGCATCGCGCGGGGGCGGAAATCGTCCGCCCGCCTTTTCTTGGAGACCCATTCGATTGCCTATCCGCTTGACTTGGAAATCGTTAGCCGAGGGCGTCACCGCCGGCTGGGGAATTCCTGACCCGGCCGCCTCTCCTACCCGCCGCGGACGACGCCCCGGCAGAAATCCACGTACGCCCGCAGCGCCCCCTCGACAAGGGGGGACCAGAAAAGCATCACCAGCGCGCCGAGGGACAGGAACGGGCCGAACGGAACGTAGCCCAGCCGGCGCGAAACCGCGTAACGGCCGATCCCGAAGATCGATCCGAAGACGCACGCCAGCAGGAACGCCAACAGCACCCCCTTCCACCCCAGCAGGGCGCCGGCCATGGCCATGTACTTCACGTCTCCCAACCCCATGGCCTCCTTGCGGAACAGGAGCTCCCCGAATTTCCCGACCGCGAATATCGATCCTCCCCCGGCAAGCGCGCCGAGCGCCGACGCCGCCAGGCCGCGCAGGTGCGGCTCCCCGACGGCCCGGAACCCCCCGCCCTCGTGCAGGAACGGGAAGAGCCCCGAAGCGCCCAGCGCGACTATAAGGCCTGGCAAGGTCACCTCGTCCGGCAGGATGCGGAACTCGAGATCAACGAACGTGCAGACGATCATGGCCCCCAGGAACGCGGCCTCCACGGCGAAACGGACGGCCCGCTCGGGACCCGCCCCGGATGATCCGTAGAGCTGCCTCCAGCCGGCGTGCAGGAACAACGCCCCGGTCAGCAGCTCCACCAGAGCGTACCTCGGCGAGATCGGCGCGCGGCAGCGGCGGCACCTGCCCCCGAGCGCGATCCAGCTCGCCACGGGAATGTTGTCGTACCAGGCGATCGGGGCCAGGCAGCGCGGGCACCGCGACCGCGGCCGGACCGGCGACATGCAGCTCCGCGGCAGGCGGAAGACGCATACGTTGAGGAAGGAACCCACCACCAGACCCAGAAGGCCTGAAAAGACGAACAGGACGACCCGCTGACCCTCGGACACGCTCCGCCCCCCGCGGCCGCGGCAACCCGGCCGCTATTCGGGATGCATCGCCAGGCCGAACTGCCCCAGCTTCTTGCGGATCTCCCTGATCGAGGTGACACCCAAGTTCTTGCTTTTGAGCAGGTCCTTCTCGGTCCGCTGGAGGAGATCCTGGATGGTGACCAGGCCCAGCTTCTCGAACACCTTCCGTATCCGGCCCGACCACTCCATGTCCCCCAGGTTCTTCTGGAGGATCTCCATGCCGGTCCCCGCCTCGGCGGCCTGCTCCACGGCGACGGGCGCCATCCCGCCGGAGGCCAGCGACAGCCCCTTGCCGCTCAGGAACTCCTTCAGTTCGCGGAGCGAGGTGCGCCCGAAATTGGGCAGGGCGAGCAACTCGTCCTCGGTCTTCTGAACCAGGTCCCCAAGCGCCGTCACTGAGAGCTTCTGCAGGGCGTTCCGCACGCGCGGCGAGAAGGCGATCTCCGCCACGGGCTGGGCCAGGATCTGCTGGAGCTTGGCCTCCCGCCGCGCCGCCTCCTCGTCGTAGAACATCGTCATCGAGGCCCGGGCGTCACTGAGATACAAACGGGCCCGCTTGTGGTTCGGGAAGTAGTCCAGCACGGCCTGGTAGCACTGACAGGCCTTCTCGTAGTCGCCGCGATCCTCGTAGAGGACCCCGAGGTTCATCATGGTGTTGAGGTGCATCGGCCGCAGCTTCCTCAGCTGCTCGTAAAGCTCCATCGCGCGGGCATCCTCGCCGCGCAGGTCCATCATGTACGCCAGGCGGAAAAGCGACTTCGCGTGCCCCTGCTCCACCTCCAGCGCCTTCTCGTATGACTCCTGGGCCTCGCCGCGGCGGCCCTGCACGTCCGCCAGAAGCCCCTTGAGATACCAGGCGTCGGCGCCAGGATCCTTCCTCTTCATGAGGCGCCCGACGTGACTCTCCGCCTCCTCCAGGCTGCCGGCCAGGATCTTGGCCTCGCAACAGGCCGCCGAGACGAGGGGATCGGACGGATCCGCGTCCATGGCCTCCTTGAGCGGGGCCAGGGCACCCCGCGGACACCCCTCCTCAAGGAAACACATGCCAAGCACGTAGGAACGGTTCCTCGAGGCCTTGGCCGCCTTCAACACCCCGATGGCCTCCTCGTCCCGCCCCAGAAGCCAGAGGATCTCCCCCCTGCGGATCTCGGCCTTGTTCTCGCTGGACAGCTTGCGCGCCACGGCGCCGAAATCGGCCAGCAGCTGCTCCACCTGCGCCCTGAGCTCCACCCGGCAGTGGATCTCCTTCCGCAGCTCGTCCAGACGCGCCGGAGGCAGATCCTCCGCAAACAGGATCTCGCGAACGTCCTGGACCTCGCCCGAGGCGGCCATCAGTCATCCTCGAAAAGCGCGAATCTTATATCGAAACTCCCCCCGGCCGTCAATAGTAGGCTCCAGTAGTTCCCCATAAGCCCGTGGCGGCGGCGCCGGCCGGGCAGCGGGACGCCGTGGGAGTGGTGATACACCAGCTCGGGACGAACCCTC
>FWPU01007735.1_pt1 | contig 13346 bp, 12 predicted proteins | sample 2228361 | NCBI WGS metagenome assembly FWPU01 (sample SAMEA103939777, study PRJEB20133) | metagenome | reverse complement strand
TCATCACGCGTCACGCTATCCTGATAGGACTTTAAGAGAAATAGCTCAAATTTTTCAAATAAAATTAGAAAACATAATTTACGAGCCTATTCAGCCTATTCATAAGGAATTTTACATAAAGGTTAAATTATTTGACTCTTTAAGGAAAATCTTTGGGCTTTCGCGAAAAAGTTTAGATAATTCATTCATTAGCAACATTTTGTATGTAGGAGTATGGGTGTATAGTAAAATTTTTACTAAGCTGAAAAATTTTGATAAGATAAAAGGGGTTTCGGTTGTTGCAGTTTATCAGAAATAGTAATATGCGTCTAAAAATTCAGCATATAAGGTACGCAATCATTTTGCTATTTTTGCTGTACGGGTTAAATAATACTTATTTTGAAAGAAACTTCTACTTCAACGAAATTCTTTCTTTGTTTGGTTTCGGAGTTTTTGTTTTCGCTTCTTTGAAAAAAAACTTAAAGTTAGTATTTCCTAAAAGCTATTTGATACGCTTGCTTTTAGCATATTGGGCTATATTTCTGATTTATGCAATAGTGTCTTTGCCTCTAAAAACGGAGTGGTACTTTTATTTTCGCCATTTTTCAATTTTTTATTCATCGTTTATTTTCTTTCTGGGCTTTTATTGGTTAGAGGATTTTAGAAGGCTGATGCAGAAATTAAGAAAATTACTGATAGGTTTTTACCTTTTATTTATCCCGACGGACCACCCTCATTATTTTGGTAGGGTATTAGATAGATATTCTGTTTCTGCTTTTTTTCCTTTTGCTTTCAGAAAAATTAGCTACTGGATTTTGTTTGTAGTCAATATTCTCTATGCTTATTTTTTTGACTCTCTAACGGGGATTATTCTGAGCATTATTATCCTGGTAGTTTTAATTTTACCTACGTATGCTCATTTTCGCCTGCTTTTTATAGCGGCTCTTATCAGTTTTTCGGCATTATTTATGTATCTTTCTCCTTATTTTGCCAAATACAAAGAAAATGCACAAGGCAATCATTTATTTGGGAATTTGCATTATGTATATCAACATAGCAAGATACTTCAAATAGACCATAATACTTCTTGGCGAATGGTCTATTGGTACAGGCTTTTGGTAGAGGACTTTCCCGAAAATATTTTTGGAAAAGGCATTGGCACGCCTTATTTACCATACATAGAAGGTAAAGATACTGCTGAAAGTAATTATGATGATAAACACGATGCTCATACCACAGGCTCTCATAATACTTACGTTTCTATGTTTGCCAGATTCGGTGTAAGTATTTTGTTGTTTTTTTTCTTGCTCTACACCTACATTTTGAAAGATTTTTATAGAAATAAAATTTACTACACCCAAAAGGGTGATGTTCTTTTTTTTGTTGCTTTTTTCACTGTTTCGGTAATAGGGCTGTTCAATCCATTCTTGGAAACCCCTACCTATTCAGGTTTATACTGGTTTTTCTTAGGGGCAGTAGCCAAAAGCATTTTCAATCGTCAATTTGCCAATGAAAATCCTGCAAATTCATAACCGATATACCAAAAAAGGGGGAGAAGATGGGGTTGTAGAAGCTGAAAAAAACTTACTACTCGCTAACAATCATTCAGTAGAGCAACTTTTTTTTGAAAATTCGGCTATACAGGGTTTGGAAAAGTTGAAAATTTTTTACAAAAGCCTCTATAATTGGGAGGCTCAAAAAATTGTAAGAGAAAAAATTAAAACTTTTCAGCCTGATATTATTCACTTGCATAATCTTTTCTATGTTGCTTCGCCTGCTGTATTGTATGAAGCTCACAGGCAAAAAATTCCGGTGGTACAAACCATTCATAATTTCCGCTTGATTTGTGCAGGTTCTTTGCTATTGCGTGAGGGCAAAGTTTGTGAAATCTGTACGCAAAAGACCTTTCCACTGGCAGGTATCCAATACAAGTGCTTTCAAAATTCAGCTATCAAATCTGCTCAACTTACAATGGTTACAGGCTTGCACAAATGGCTTGGCACTTGGAAAAATAAAGTAGATGCTTACATTACACTGACCGAGTTTGTTAAAAATAAACTTATCCAATCTTCTTTGCATCTGCCTAATGAAAAAATATTCATAAAGCCCAATTTTACCTACGATAAAGGTTTTGCCACTGCAGAACAAAGACAGGACTTTTTTTTATTTGTTGGCAGACTTTCGCAAGAAAAAGGTGTCCGAATACTTTTAGAAGCAAGCAAAACTTACGAGTTCAAGCTGGAAATTATTGGCGGAGGTGAGCAGGAAAATCTTGTCAGAGCGTATGCCAGCAGTAACCCTAATATCATTTACCACGGCTTTCAGGGGCAAGATTTTATTTTTGCCAAAATGAAAGCGTGTAGAGCTTTGCTTTTCCCTTCGGTTTGGTATGAAAATATGCCTCTCACCATTTTAGAAGCCTTCTCTACGGGTACGCCTGTGATTATTTCCGATATAGATAATCTCAACGAAATTGTAACTGACCAGCACAATGGTTTGCATTTCCGTACAGGCAATAGCCAAGATTTGGCTCAAAAAATTCAACTTTTCCAGCAAAATAGCTTTTCTCATTTCTATACGAATGCTCGTAAGACCTACGAAAACCTTTACAGCCCTGAAAAGAATTATCAAAGGCTAATGCAAATCTATGAAAGCGTATTGCAAAAGAAGAAAAATGTCGTAGCCTAAAAATTTGTGATTTAGTGCAAAAATTCTATTTTTGAGAAAATTTTGCTTATGAAAATCACATACAATGCCCCTTTTACGCTTACTTTTACACTCATAGCTACTATTATTCACGCTTTTCCACAAAGTTTTACGGAAAGTTTTTTTGCTGTGGGTACAAGTATGGATTTTGGCAATCCATTAGATTATTTTCGGCTCTTTTCTCACGCTCTTGGGCACGCCAACTGGAATCATCTTTTTGGTAATTTTTCCTTAATTCTTATACTCGGACCCATTTTAGAGGAAAAGTATGGTACGCTGATGCTTGCTCTGATGTCTTTCATCACGGCACTGGTTACGGGTATTTTGAACGTAGCTTTTATGAAAAATGGTTTGTATGGTGCCAGTGGCATTGTTTTTATGATGATTTTGCTTTCTTCTTTTACAAATATGAAAGCCAAAGTAATACCTGTAACCTTTATTTTGGTGGTAGTGTTATTTTTAGGCAAAGAAATAATGAATAGTTTTGAGGAAAACAATGTTTCGCAGTTTGCACATATTCTGGGGGGAATTTTGGGCGGTGTTTTTGGTTTTTATACTCATAACTTTGAAAAAGACGAACAGAAAACTTCAAATACTGCGTGAGAGTATAAATTTTCGTAGATTATGCAATTTTTTGCTATATTCTTGTTATTACTTGCTTTGGGGCTGATAATTTTCACCCGAAATATGGTGTATGCCGTTTTTTCATTGCTTTTGCTAATGCTTTGTTTGGTGGTTTTGTATTTGTATTTGGGGGCAGATTTTGTAGCTACGGCTCAACTGATGATTTATGTGGGCGGAGTTCTGGTTTTGCTCATAATGGGGGTAATGCTTGCACCTCGCAACAAAGAAAAAACACGTATTCCTGTAAATTATCGGAGGAATTTTGTTGCCGCAATGATAGCACTCGCATTGGGAGGAATTTTAATGAAAGAAACCCTATTTCTCAAATTTGCTGATGTAGAAAACCCTTTGCAAGCCACTACTGAAAAAATTGGTATTTCTTTCCTTACAGAATATTTAATAGCTTTTGAGGTGGCAGGAATTTTGCTTTTGGTTGCATTAGTGGGAGCAAGCAGTATTGCGGGAAAGAAAAAACATTCTTAAAAAAAAAACTAACAATGTATGCAAACTATTACTATAGGCAGAGCTAGCAACAATGATATAGTTATTCAAGATAGTGCGGTTTCCAAAAATCATCTAAAAATTACGAAAACCACACAAGGAGAGTACATTTTAGAAGATTTAGGCTCAACCAATGGTACATTTGTCAATGGCAAGCCTGTACGTACTTGCAAATTGCAACCCAATGATATTGTAAAAATCGGGGATACAGTGCTTCCTTGGCAAAACTACTTTCAAAAGGGCTATCAGCAGGCAAATGTTTCGGGTAATCTGTTGCGTAAAATTAGCATAGGTAGGGCAAATGGCAATGATTTTATTATCAACGATGCTACCGTAAGCAGTCAGCACGCCTTTTTGGAAGTCTATGATAATGGCAATTTGAGAATTGTAGATAATGGCTCTACCAATGGCACTTTTAGGCAAGGGCAACGCATACAAACGGCACTTATCAATAGTGGTGAATTTATTCAGTTTGGTTCTGCAAAAATCTGTATTGCAGATATTTTGCAAAAGCAAGCCATCAATCCTTTGCAACAAACACCCCAGCCACCCCCCTACAAATCTACCGAAACAAAAGCAAAACCCAAATGGTTGCCTTTTGCAGGAGTAGGTATTGTAGCCGTGGCTTTGATAGCATTTGCTTTGCTCAATAGAACTCAAAAAACTAAAACTGATAATACGCCACAAAATACTCAAGAGCAAAAAGCACCTATCCAGACCCAAGAAGAAAACGTTTTAGAATATAAGGAAGAAAAGCCTATCCAAACAAAGCCTAATGTAGAAAAGAATGAAAAAAACTCGGTTGCCGACCTTGTTGAAATTTCCGAAAATGCTGTTTTTATGGTAACAACTTACCAAAATGGCTCGGGGGTAAGTACAGGAACAGGCTTTTTTATCAGCAATTCAGGGCTTGCAGTGAGCAATCATCACGTATTTTCGCCGGGCAACGAGTGGCAAATCAAACTGAAAAATGGCAAAACCTACAATGTTAAGCGTGTTGTAGAAAGTAATGCAGATTTGGATTATGTTATCTTTGAAACTGATGCCCAAGAAGTTGCCAGTTTGCCTGTGGCAAGCAATAACCCTCGTAAGGGTGAGGATATTATTGTCATTGGCAATCCGCAAGGCTTTGAGCTATCTGTAACCAAGGGAGTAGTTTCAGGTTTGCGAAACTATGATAAATACACAGGTTTTGCAAGCGAAGGAGACACCTATTTGCAAATTGATGCCGCTATCTCATCGGGAAATAGCGGCGGTCCTGTACTCAATTTACAAGGCGAGGTTGTAGGAATTGCAACAATGGTTCATCACGGTGCTTCAGGAGTTACGCAGAATATCAACTTAGCTCTTAATATCCACAAATTGCCTTTGCCTCATTGAATTTTTGTGGGGGTGGGATGTCTGCATAGGATACAGAGAAAGCAAGAGTTTGAACATCAAACTAAAACTTTTGAACCTTGAACCCTTCAAGGCACGCGTTTGAGTTTGGCAAGTCTGGTTCGCATCTCTTCGCGTTTGGTAAGCATTTGTTTTTGCTCACCATAATAATTGCCCAATACTTGCAGTCTTACGTATTTATCATTGCGAATGTACGCAACCGCAGGAACAGAGGCTAAATCGTCTTTGGTAGGGTCCCTGTCTTCAATCATCGCCCCATCAGGGTCATTAGGGATTGCTTTCCAAGTAACCGTTTTAGGCGACATCTGCCTATGATAATCTGCTATTCGCATTCCATAAGCAGGTTGAATGCTGATTTGTATGGTGTAATCCTTTGTTTTGAACCTACACGAGGTAACTTCACCAAATTTGCTAGCGGGTTCGGCTTGAAAGCCACTGCCAAAGGCTCTTTCAATATCAGCCACCGTCAGAGGGCATTGGCTATTTTGAGCAAGTAAGTTGTAACCCCACAAAAGAGTAATTGCAACCAAAAGCGTTTTTTTCATAAAGTTTGGATAGTTTTAAGTTTTAAGGTAATTATTTACGTTCAAAAGTTTAAATGTTCAAGCGTTTGAGGCAAAAGTTTTACTCCGTCTAAATATCCAATGTTTTAAATCCTGTTTCCTGCTTCTTGTTTCCTATTTCCCACAGCAAATTACTCCTAAGTAATTACATTTTAGGGAATATACGAAACTTCCACAGGCACGGCATTTTTCTTTGCTCCAAGGGCTTCAAAAACATTTTTAGAAACCTTGATAAGCACTTTGCTATTGCCAGCACTGGGCAACTTGCCAACAATTCTGACGAAAACACTTTCGCCGTTGGCTTCGTTTTTAATAGCAACAATTGTGCCAATGGGGGCGTCGCGGTGCAAACCTGTGTAGTTGCCAGCTTTTTCATCTTCCATTATTACTGCCATACCTTTTTCAATCACTTTGCTATAACCGCTGATAGTGATAGTTTGACGAGTAATTTCGGGCATTTCGGCTTCCCCAGCAGAGTCGTTCTTGTTTTCGCTATTTTCTTTGTTTTCTTGTAAAGGGTTTCTTTCGGCTCTTTCGGTTTTTGCTTCTATTTTTTCTTTTTTGTAGCCCGAAGGATAAATTTCAAGTTTTTGTCCAATCTGCAAGCGGCTTTCTTGGCTGAGATTATTCCATTCTAATAGTTCGGTAAGTTTTACTTTGTATTTTTTAGCGATAATATAGGGGGTTTCGTCTTCTTGTACTACGTGCATTTGCACTTGTGTTCGGGCTTCTTTGTTTTCAGTTTTTTCTATCTTCTCATTTTTTTCTTTAATTTCAGTTTTTTCAGTCTTTTCTACTTTTTCGGTTTTATCAGTTTTTTCTGATTTTTCCTGCACTTTCACCTCTTTATTCTCTTGTGTTGGGGCAGAAATCCAAAGTTCCTGACCGATTTTTATTTCATTGTTTTCCAGTTTGTTCCACGCTTGCAAATCTTTTACCGAAACATTGTATTTGCGAGCAATGCTGTAAAGTGTCTCTTTGGCTTCTACGGTGTGTTTGAGCGTTTTAGCCTCGCTATTTTTTTTATCTTTGGGGGCAGTGAGCACGGCTTGGCTTTCAAAATCTTTGTAAGGAATGCGTAAAATATCGCCAATTCGTAAATTTTTAGCTTGTGGATTTTCTTTGATAATTTCATCGGCAGTGGTTTTGTAGCGGCGAGCTAGCCCAAAAAGCGTTTCTTTCGCTTCTACTTTGTGAATAATCCAAGCCTTTTTCTTATTTTTATCAATTTCCAAGCGAAGCGAATCCAAAGGAATAGCAGAAAGGGTTTGAATTAGAGCAAAAGCAACCAAAAAAAACATTGATGTAAGTTTCATAACAAAATTTTTTAGGAATGACGATTGAATTTTTGGATAGAAACGCAAATTTTGCCTAAATATCTGTATTTTGCCCGAATTACGCAAATTTTTTTCTCAATTTTGAAATTGCTTTTTACAAAATAAAATTGTAGCTTTGTGAATATTTTTTGAAAAAGCAGGTGTATGAGCAAGCAACTCAAATCTTTTGAGTTTGAGCAATTAGCTCAAGAGCATTTTTTTTATCCACAAGAGCAACTTGCCGAGGTAGAAAAGCAAGAACATACTTTCACCATTGGTATTCCGAAGGAAAGTTATGCCTTTGAAAATCGTATTCCTCTCACACCCGAGGGGGTTGCAGTACTAGTTGCCAACGGACACGAAGTAGTTATTGAAAGCGGAGCAGGTGAAAATGCCCATTTTTACGACAGAGAGTACGGCGAGGCTGGTGCTAAAATTGAATACAACAAAGAAAGAGTATATGCTTCGGAAGTGATTTTGAAAATAGAAACACCTACTTTAGAGGAATTGGAAATGATAAAGCCGGGCAAAACACTTATTTCCACCTTGCCAATGGCAAAAATTTCCCGAGAATTTATTCAAGAGCTTAATAAAAAACGTATCACAGGCATTGCCTACGAGTACATACAAGATAAATCAGGAGGTATGCCCGTAGTAAGGGCGATGAGCGAAATTGCGGGTAGTACCGTAATGCTGATAGCTTCCGAATATTTGAGTTCGGTACATAAGGGCAGAGGAGTGCTTTTAGGGGGCATTACAGGCGTGCCACCAACCAAAGTGGTTATTATTGGGGCAGGCACCGTAGCCGAATATGCGGCACGTACTGCTTTGGGCTTGGGAGCGGAAATTAAAATTTTTGACAATCACCTTTACAAATTACGTAGGCTCAAATATACGCTGGGGCATCAGGTCTATACTTCTACACTGAATCCGTATATTTTGGCAGAGGCTCTGAGCCGTACTGATGTAGCTATTGGGGCTTTGCGTCCCGAAGATGGGCGTCCGCAGTGCGTAGTTACCGAGGAGATGGTCGCTCAGATGAAGCCTAACTCTATTATTATTGATGTTACCATAGACCAAGGGGGCTGTTTTGAAACTTCCGAAATAGCTACACATCAGAACCCTGTATTCAAAAAGCACGGTGTAATTCATTATTGCGTGCCTAATATCGCTTCCAGGGTAGCTCATACGTCCAGCATTGCACTGAGCAATATTTTTGTACCTTTACTACTGAAAGCGGCTTCCGCAGGTGGTTTTGAAAAGATGATGCTTGCCAACAAATGGGCAACCAAAGGCGTTTATGCGTACAGAGGAAAAATCACCAATGCCGCCGTAGGCAGAAAGTTAGAAATGCCCTTTAATGATATTGCCCTGCTTTTGGCAGGATTTTAAGGTTTGAAGTTGGAAAGTTTAAGCCTTCAAAGGCTTTATCTGTAATGTTTAGGTCTTATTGGCGGTAGAGAAACAGGAAACAAGAAGTAGGAGCAGGAATTTAGACAATTGGTGGTAGATACAAAAAATAAACTCCTAAAACTCTTAAACTCCAAACGCCGAATTTTTGAACGAAAATAGTTAATTTATACAAAATAAAACCTTACGCGTTATGTTTTCCAAAGATGAATTCCGAAAATTTGCAACCAAGCACCTCAATATCAATAGCTTAGTTTTTGATGATTATGTGGATACTGTAACCAATCTTACCCCTAATATCATTGAGGAACGCCGTATGAATGCGATTGCAATGGACGTTTTTTCGCGTCTGATGATGGATAGAATTATTTTCTTGGGTGTTCCGATTGATGATTACGTAGCCAATATAGTTGTGGCTCAACTGCTTTTCTTGGAATCGGTTGATGCTAAAAAAGATGTTTTGCTTTATATCAATAGCCCTGGTGGTTCGGTATATGCGGGTTTGGGCATTTACGATACTATGCAATACGTAAGACCTGATGTTGCTACCATTTGTACAGGACTTGCCGCCTCAATGGGTGCAGTATTGCTATCAGGTGGCTCGAAAGGTAAAAGAACCGCTCTGAAACATTCGCGTGTGATGATACACCAACCTTTGGGTGGGGCAGGTGGAAAAGCCTCGGATATTGAAATCAGTGCAAGACATATCCTTGAATTGCGTGATGAATTGTACGAAATTCTTTCGGTACATACAGGCAAATCGGTAGAGCAAATAGCCAAAGATTCGGATAGAGATTATTGGATGAAAGCCGAAGAAGCCCTTGAATATGGTTTGATAGATGAAGTTTTAGTGAGAAAATAATATCCGCCGCCAAGGACTTAGCTCAAAAGCCAAGTCCTTGTTTTTTTTGATGAACTAAAAAAGAATATTTTTCGTTTTGTAGAGAAAAAATACGCAATGCCTCGCTTTTTTCTTTCCATAGCATCATTAGTTTTGTTGAGTGCATTTCTTTTAGCACAAACAGGCATTGCTGTTTTCAAACATTCCTGCAAACTGAAAGGAGAAAAAACTTTTATTTTCGCCAAGCCCGAAAATATCTGTTGCAGTGTTCATCAAAATACTCCAACAGACAAAACCTGCCATACTTTACAAAATTCAGCTTGTTGCGTAGAAACTGCCAAACTTTACAAGCTAAGTGCTGATTTTTCTTTGGAATTTGCATTTACCTTTGATTTTGTAGCACATCAGCCTTTACTTTTTACTTTTGAAGCAATTTTTCTTGTTTATCCTTCCGAAAATTTACTTTTACCAATCCAATTTGCCAATCCACCGCCGCCCAAGCGGTATGGAAAAAATCTACTACCCTTTTTTGGTAGCTATCTGATATAGGTTGGGGTACTTTTCTGTTATTTTTTGCAAGCAACTGCTTTGCAAAACACTTCCTTATTTCTCTTTTTCAACCTAAATATCAGATACTTATGAAACGCACTGTTTTTATTTTCTTGTGTGTATGGGGGCATTTACAAGCACAACATTTACACGGAACTCTGAAAAAAAAAAAAAAAAAAGCAATTGTAGGAGCGAATATTTTTTGGCTTGGAACAAGCAAAGGCACTGTTTCTGACGAAAATGGCAAATTCCATTTAGAAAAAACAGCAGAAACCAATCGTTTGGTAATCACAGCAGTGGGCTTTTTGAGCGATACGCTCACCATTGAAAAACAAGACTTTGTAAGTATTACGCTCAAAGCTGAAGAGCAAATCATTCAAGCCGTAGAGGTAAAAGCTGAAAGCCATTTTGTAGATAGAGAAAGCCCAATGCTCAACGAAGTAATTACTCGTAAAGAACTTACCAAAGCCGCCTGTTGCAATCTTTCTGAAAGTTTTGAAACCAATGCCTCGGTAGATGTGAGTTATCCTGATGCTGTTACGGGGGCAAAACAAATTCGTATGCTGGGGCTTGATGGCACTTATGTACTCATCAACGCCGAAAACTTGCCTTTTTTACGAGGTTTGGCAAGTACCTACGGATTAAATTTCGTTCCTGGTACTTGGGTGCAAAGCATTGACCTTATCAAAGGGGCAGGAAGCGTTTTGAACGGCTACGAATCAATGACGGGGCAAATCAATGTAGAACTGCTCAAACCTGATATGCAAGAAAAAGCTATTCTGAACGCTTACCTCAACCACTTTGGCAGAATAGAAGGCAATGCTGTAATGCGATATAAACTTGCCAGTAAGTGGCAAGGAAACGTTTTGGCACACGCCAGTACACTGCAAAGACATATTGATACCAACCGAGACGGATTTTTAGACCTGCCACTCTTTACGCAGTACAACGTTATCAATCGTTTCAAGAAGCAAACTGAACGTTGGAGCGGGCAATTTGGGGTAAAATTTCTTTACGATAATCGTCAGGGGGGGCAGAGTAATTTTTGGAGTAAAAATCCATTGCCCAATGCCTACGGCACGCAAACACTTACACAAAGAGCCGAATTTTTTGCCAAAAATGCTATGCTCTATCCCAAAACCCCTTACAAAGGCATAGGTTGGATTTCATCAGCGATTTGGCACAACCAAGAAGGCTTTTTGGGTAAAAATCTTTACAAAGGAACTCAAAAAACACTCTATAACCAAATTATTTACAACAATATCATCAGCAATACCCAACACAACTACAAAACAGGTATCACCCATATCATAGACGACTACCAAGAAAGTTTCAGAGATTCTGTATTTACTCGCAGAGAGAACATTTTGGGTGTTTTTGCCGAATACACGTACAATTCCCCTGAAAAGTTTACGCTTGTGGTAGGCAATCGTTTGGATAAACACAACCTGTTTGGTTGGATTTACACGCCTCGCTTGCATTTCAGATATGAGTTTGCCCCAAACACTATTGCAAGACTTTCGGCGGGTAGAGGTTTCCGTGTTCCTAATCCCATTGCCGAAAATTGGGGTTTCTTGGTAAATAATCGCTCTATTTTTGCCGAAAATAACTTAAAACCCGAAATTTCGTGGAACTATGGCATTAGCTTACAAAAATCTTGGAAATGGGGAATGGGCAAAAAAATTGATTGGACTACGGACTTTTTCCAAACAATTTTTCAAAACCAGTTGGTGGTAGATATGGATAGAAACGCTACGGAACTCCATTTTACCAATTTGCAAGGCAAATCCTTTGCTCGTAGCTTTCAAACGGAGTTGGCTATGCGACTTTTGGCAGGTTTGGAAACCAAAGTTGCTTACAAATATTACGATGTACAAACTACACTTGCAGGCAGTTTGCAAGAGCGTCCGTATGTGAGTAGGCATCGCTTTTTTGTAAATGCTTCGTATGAAACACGTCGTAGCGGTTTGCAGTTTGATGCAACGCTCAAATGGCAAGGCAGACAGCGTTTGCCTGTTTCGCACAACCCTTTGGAAACTGGCGAAACGCAATATTCGCCTGCTTTTGGTTTGCTTAATGCACAAATTACAAAAAAGTGGAATACTTGGGAGTGGTACGTAGGAGGCGAAAATCTTTTAGGTTTTGTACAAGAAAACCCAATAATTTCTGCTGATAATCCCCAAAGCCCACATTTTGATGCTACGATGGTCTGGGGACCTATCTTCGGACAGATGATTTATACAGGTTTGAGAGTACATTTGAGCGGTTCTACCCAAAATCAGTAATTTTTCTAATGAAAATCATTTGCGAAAATCAAAGTATTTTACTTAATTTACAGAAAACTAAAAACTTACTCGTATGAAGCCCAAAATTGTTGTTCCTACCGATTTTTCAGAAAGTTCGCTTAAAGGTTTAGACTTTGCTGTTCAACTGGCTAAAAAAGTTGGGGCAAAAATTATGTTACACCATATCATAGAGGGTTTTCAGGATACCCGTATGTATGGAAATGCTCAGCCTTCGCCCGAAGAGAAAATGATGATGAACCTAATGGATATTGCCGCTCATAAAAAAATGGCAGAGGTAACAGCTCAGTACCAAGATACAGGTGTAGAAATAGAAATGTTTGTGAGCGTGGGTACGGTATATGCCAGTGTAGAAGAAAAAATTGCAGGTGATGATGTAGATTTGATTGTGGTAGGTACGCGTGGGCATAGCAAGCTGGATAAAAAACATTTGGGAAGCAATTCGCATAAAATTATTCGCAATAGTAAGCACCCTGTTATTGTTGTAGAGGGAGATGTGAAACTGGATAATATCAAGCATATTGTTTTTGCTTCTGAATTTGGCGAAGAGCCCGAAAAAGTAATCCGAGAGCTAAATGATTGGCAGGAAATTACAGGAGCAAAAATTACGCTTCTCAAAGTTAATCACCCTAATTTTACGATGAGCCACAAAGATATTGAAGAGGCTTTGAAAGATTTTGCAGTGCATAACCATATCAAAAACTACGAAATAGCTATTTATACCGATATAGACCCTGCTCACGGCATTATTCATTTTGCAGAAAAAGAAGGGGCAGGACTTATCTTTGTGGGTACAGACTTTTATAGAGGCTTATGGGAACGCTTATGGCATCGCCGCACCCAAGTAGCCGAAGAAGTAGCTACCCATACGGGCATACCTGTTATTTCGTATCAACCGAATTAACGCTTCATTCTTGTCAAGAAAAAACTCACAGACTTCAACCTGTGAGTTTTTTGTTTGTTGGCAAGTGATGAAGTCGCTACAAGCAACCTCAATACGCTCAATCCAAAGCCTACTTAGTCGTCCCTTAAAAAGTCTGTTTAGAGAAAAACCAAAGTGTAACAATAGAAATTTCCTTCTCAAAAGATGAATTTTTAAGATGTATTATCGGGTTTAGAGCGATGATGTCGCTCTAAGCGACATCATCGCTTGCTA
>FWPU01010747.1_pt1 | contig 13347 bp, 11 predicted proteins | sample 2228361 | NCBI WGS metagenome assembly FWPU01 (sample SAMEA103939777, study PRJEB20133) | metagenome | reverse complement strand
ATCCTTCTGCACGCGAAAGGCTTCCTCCTTGGTCACGCGCAAGAACTGCACGATGAAGTCGCGGATACGCTCGTCCACCTGCTGCCACAGGTTGAGGTGATGCGGATAGAGCGTGTTGTCGAGATCGAACACCCAGGTCTCGACCGCATCGAAGCCGCGCGCTGCTGGTCTGCTCTTCACTTGAACCGCACCGTCGTTCCGCCGCCGAGTTCGATCACAGCGAATCCGGCGGGGTTAAGCCCCTTCAGTTTGCAATCCTTCTGATCGAACAATTCAAACCTCGTTTGCCGCGTGCACAGGACCTGGTTGCCGCCCCAGCGCATGGGCCGATCATTCGATTTCAGCGCGTTTCCGTTGGCGTCAACCGCTTCGGCGAAACTGTAGACGCGGCTTGGCCGGCCGGGAAGTTCCGGCCGCACGCAGGCGCCCGGCGCGATCCGATACCAGCCGCGCGTGGTCAGCGTGCCGTTCTCGTCGAACCCGATCGCCGCCATCACCGGATAGGCCGTGTCATTGCACCAGGCAAACGCCGCGCCGTCGGGCCGTTGCGCTGCCGCAATCAGGACGTCAAAGAAGTCGCTGCGCCCGGCCGCAGTGGGGGGCAGTTTGTGGTCCTGCAGGAACTGGATCAGCGCCGCATCGGTCTTGGGACCGCGCACGCCGTCGATCGGGGTGGCGTCGTAGCCGGCAATCACCAGAAGCCGCTGGATGCCGGCATCGCGCGCCTGCTCGCTGGTATATTCGGCGTCTTCGGCAAAGCTCGCGGACAATCCCTGCTCACCGGCGCTTGGCTTGACCGCGGTGAAGCGCACCAGCCGCTCGCCCGGGCGGTTGCAGCGGCGCGCCTGCACGATGGTGAAATCCTCCTCTGCGACGCACAGGTCCACATGGCCGGCCTGCGGCAGGGGCGCGGCGCCGTAGAGCGGCAGCGTCCGCGCGTGCAGGTAATAGGCGTCGGCTTGGGCGGCGCCCTGCAGCACGGTGCGGCACTGTCCGGGATCGATGCGAAACCAACCACGGGTCGTCACCGCGCCCTTGTCTTCCAGACCGACCGCGGCCTGCACCACGTAGCTCATGCGGTTGCAGAGTTGGAAGTCGGCGCGCAGTGTCGCACCAAGCGGCAGCATGGCGGCGGCCAAGCCCGCAGTCACCGCCGCAATGCGAAACACAATGCCGATCCTTGCCGCCATCTCGTTATCCGGTGCGAATCGTTTCTCGCCTTAGGGATGGATCGAACCGCCGGCCTCGGCAAGAGCCGCTGTTGCCGAGGATCGCGGGCCGTCAGCGGCCGGTCGCGGCAATTTCCATAACCAGCTTCTTGAGGATCGCCTGGGCGAAAGCGTCGTAGTTGGCCGCCGGCACCATGATCGCGCCGGGCCCGCCGATCACATTCTCGAAATAATAGCGGTCGAGATCGGGCTCAAGCGCAAGGATGGGCAGGCCGTTGATGGTGATGCCGGCGCGCACCGCGTCGTCGCGGGCGAGCGTGACCGGGCGGCCGCGGTTGTTGGAGCCGTCGCCGGACACATCGATGATCCGCTTCATGCCGCGAAACGGGCCGGTCGGCATCAGCGTCACGCCGAAATCGATGGCGCCGCTGATCGAAGTGCCGCCGCTGAACAGTTGCCGCTGCGACTTCTCGATCGCATCGGCAAGCGCGTCGGCCGATGCCTGGTCCCGCACCAGGGTCCACGGTACGACGATCACCTGCATGGTCGGTCCGGTCCATTGCGTCATGGTGACCGCGATCGACTGCGTGCGTCCGGAGCGGATGGCGCGCAGCACCTGCGGATGGCGAAAAGCCGCCGCATATCCCTGCTTCTGCAATTCGAAACGTTCCTGATTGACGCTGCCCGAGGCGTCGACCGCCAGCACGAGCTGGAGGTCGACGTTGGCCGTCTGGGTCGCGCCCCGCTCGCCCAGGGTGAACGCAAACAGGATGGCGACCGCACATGCGGCGGCGGTCCGCCAGGCGGCGGCTCCGCCGGCACTTGTCGAACGCTTGCTGCGCACCGCGCAATGACCCCGACTGCGACGGCCAAAGATCGAGGAAAGCAGAGGATCGCGCAAGTTCAAGTTGCCGCGGCGGCGCTCGCGACAGGGGCGGCCGGCAGCCGATCGCCCGCCTTTCCGTCGATCTCGGCGATGCGGCGGTCGATGGCGGCAATCACGGCGCGGGAGAACGGGCCGAGATGCAGATACATCGCCATCAGCATCACAATGTAGCGCAACGCCGCCGGATTGGTTCGCGCGCAGTTGATGAAGGTCTGCCAGAAGACATCCCGCACTTGCGGCAGCCGGTTGATGATCTTGTGGACGGTGTCGATCGACCCGAGGCTGCGGCGTACATCGCCTTCCGGCAGGTCGCGGCTGCGGCCCGACCGATCGAGGAGGCGCGCGAGACGGTCGAGGCGCCCGGCGTAGGCCGAAGGCTCAAACACGCTCTCAAGAATCCGCCTGTAATCGAGCAGAACGTCGCGCAACGGTCGCAGCGTGTCGAAATTAAGCCCGCGCGTGCATTGATCGCCCGCCGCGGCGGGCGGCATCACATCGTGATCGCGATGCAGCCGGCCCTCGCGTTCGAGCCGCCGCGTGAGCTGCGTGTTCGGCAACGCGTACAGCAGCCCCACCATGCAAACCGGAATCGCCGCGTCCTCAATGAACTCGGTCATGGCGTCGGCGACCGAGACTTTCTCGCTGTCGAACCCGACGATGAAGCCCGCGGTGACGAACATCCCCGCCCCATAGATCCTGTGGATGCTGCGCACGAGGTCCCGCCGCGTGTTCTGCTTCTTGCGCATCGCCACAAGCGTCTCCGGATCGGGACTCTCGATGCCGACGAAGACCGCAAAGAAGTTGGCCTGCCGCATCATTGCGAGGAGCTCGGCATCGTCGGCCAGGTTGACCGAGGCTTCGGTGGAGAACTCGAACGGATAATCACGGCTTTCAAGCCACGAGCGGAGCTCGGGCAAAAACGCCTTCAGCGCCTTCTTGTTTCCGATCAGATTGTCGTCGACGAAATCCACATGGCCGCGATAGCCGAGCCGGTAGAGCGCCTCGAGCTCGGCCAGTATCTGCGGCGTGGTCTTCGTGCGCGGCACGCGCCCATAGAGCTCGATGATGTCGCAAAACTCGCAGGTGAAAGGGCAGCCGCGCGAATATTGTACGCCGATGTAGAGATACTGATCGAGCTTGAGCAGATCAAACCGCGGCAACGGACTCTTGGTCACGTCGATCTGAAATTTGGGCGCGATGAAAGTCCCCGAACGATCTCCGCGATCCCAGGCCGCGATGAATTCGTCGATGACCCCTTCGGCTTCCCCGAGCACCAGAAAATCCGCCGTGCGGTAGATATGCGGGCTCGAGGTGGCATCCGGCCCGCCGACCACCGCCGGCTTCGCCTGCGCCCGCGCCAGCGCAATGATCTCCAGCGTGTCCGGCTGCTGATTGAGCATGCCGCCGGTCATCACCATGTCGGCCCAGGCAATGTCGTGCGCGGAGAGTTCCTCGGTGTTGCGATTGACGAGGCGGACTTCCCAGTGCGGCGGCAGCAGCGCAGCCACGGTGATCAGTCCGAGCGGCGCGGCCGGATAGCGCGCGTTCACCAGTTCGCAAGCTTCGGTGAATTTCCAGAACGAATCCGCATTGAAACGCGGATACACCATCAGCACGCGACAACTTCGCGGGACGGCCATCGGCCCCTCCACCCCGGGGGTTATACACCAAACGGCGCGGTCGCATAAGGCTCAACGCCGCAGCTGAAATGCCACCAGCGCGGCCAGCATGACAGCGCCGCCCAGGGCCTGAATCGGGGTCATGGTTTCACCGAGCACCGGCACGCTCAGCAACGTCGCCATCAGCGGCTCGAAGTTCATGAGCAGGGCGGTGCGAAACGGCCCGATGCGCGCGGTCGAAATGAAGATGGCCAACGTGGCGACGGCTGTGCAGACGCTGACCGCGATGAGCGCCGCCCAGCCGAGGACGGTTTGCGGGCTCTGCCAATTCAGGGTGACGAGCGCCGCGACGGCGAATATGGCGGTGGACGACACGAGCGAATTCCAGGTCGTCAACCGCGGATCGGCGTCGTTGAGCTTGGCGCGTGCGATGAGCAACACCGCTACGCGGCAACACGCGGCGAACAGAGCAAACGCAATCCCGGCAACCGCGATGTCCTCCGGATGCGCCCTGATCGTCAGGACGAGTCCGAAGAAGGCGGCCAGAGCGGCCACGGCGCCGCGCCAGGTCAGCCGATCGATACCCAATGCGGCGCCGGCGATTCCGGTGAGCAGCGGATAGGCGAAATAGGTCAGGATCGCGATCGATACCGGGACGAGTTCCAGCGCCTTGAAGATCCCGAAGACGATTCCTGCGAACAGGATGCCGAGACCGAGCTGGATCCAGCGCGTCTGCGCGGTTTGCGGCGGCGGTTGCGGCCCGAGGCGCAAATAGGCGTACATGATGCCGAGGCCGACAAAGCCGCGAAACAACGACAAGGTCAGCACATCGGTTCCCGTCGCAAAGACGATCTTGCTGAGGACATCGGTAATGGCGAACGCCGTCGCCGCGGTCATGCCCGGTCCGATGTCGTAGAGCCGCCCACGCGCGAGTGCTGCGTCCATCGGGCTATCGGTGGATCAATGTCCCGGCGCCGTGGTCAGTGAGCAGTTCGAGCAAGACCGCGTGCTGCACCTTGCCGTCGAGGATCACGACACCCTCGACCCCCTGTTCGATCGCGTAAATGCAAGTTTCCACCTTGGGAATCATGCCGCCGGAGATGGTGCCGTCGGCGATCAGGCGGCGAACGTCGGCGACCGAAAGCTTCTCGATCAACTTCTTGTTCTTGTCCAGCACGCCCGGGACGTCGGTCAACAGGAGAAACCGCTTGGCCTTGAGCGCGCCGGCGATCGCGCCGGCAAAGGTATCTGCATTGACGTTGAAGGTGCCGCCGTCTGCCGCGCTTGCAACCGGCGCCAGCACCGGAATGATATCGCGGCCGAGGATCTGGGTGAGCACCGTTACATCCACCTTCTCCGGCTCGCCGACAAAGCCGAGATCCACGACCTTCTCGATATTGGAATCCGGATCGACGACTTTGCGGGTGACCTTGCGCGCCACCACCATGTTTCCGTCCTTGCCGCAAAGCCCAATGGCCTTGCCGCCCGCCGCGTTGATGTAGCCGACAATCTGCTTGTTGATCGAGCCCGCGAGCACCATCTCGACCACTTCGAGTGTCTGAGCGTCGGTGATGCGCAGGCCGGCGGCGAATTGCGACTGCACACCGGCCTTCTTGAGCATGGCCTCGATCTGCGGTCCGCCGCCGTGCACGACCACCGGCTTGACCCCGGCCTGCTCCAGGAGCACCACGTCGCGGGCGAAGGCGCGTGCCACCTCGTCGTCGCCCATGGCGTGCCCGCCGTATTTGATGACCACGGTGGCCGCGTCGTAGCGCTGCATGTAGGGCAGGGCTTGCGAGAGAATGTGCGCGATTTCGTGGGGTGAGACAGCCATGGTGCGGTGCGGTGAAAGTGTTGCCGCGACCTTTTAGCTGATTTATGCGACCGCGCGGAAGGGGCAGTAATGGGCGCGGGGACCTTTGGGGGCCGCGGGGGATCAAACCTTCCGCGCGGATCGACTGTATGCATGCGCCTGAGGCTCGCGTGAAAGCGGGCGTTCACAGCTTTGGTGATTTTGAGCGTTCGACCATCGCCCTATTCTTCCTGGCGGTGCTCGGGCTTGTCGCCATCCCGGTGGTCACTCACACTTTCCCCCCGCTGTCCGATTACATCAACCATCTCGGTCGCGGCTACATCATCAATCACATCGATACCGATCCTTATTTTGCCCGCTACTACTTCACCAAGTGGCAGGTGTTGCCGAATTTGATGATCGACCTGTTCATGTTGGTCCTGCTTCCATTCATGGATGTCTACAGGGCCGGTCAAGTTTTCACGCTCACCGCCTTCGTCCTGATGCTCACCGGCACGCTGGCGCTCAATCGCGCCCTGTATGGCCGCTGGTCGGCGCTGCCGCTCATTGCCGCGCCTCTGCTTTACAACGGCGTGCTGCTTGTCGGCGTCATGAATTACATATTCGGCATCGGCCTCACTCTGTGGGCATTTGCGGCCTGGATTGCGTGTCGCAAGCGGCATTGGACGCTGCGGCTCCTGGCGTCCACCTTGTTTTCGGTCGCATTGTTCTTCTGTCACCTTTATGTGGTCGGCATCTATGGTCTCCTGGTGCTGGCCTATGAGCTGCATCTGTTGCACGTGCGGCGCGCGGAGCCGCTGGCCCCGCGGCTTTGGGAGTTCTTTGCCGCCGGCTTGCCTTTCCTGCCGGTGCTGGCGTTGTTGAGCGCGAGTCCCACGCTGCGGGCTGTCAATGACTTCTACTGGATGGCCGACGGCAAGATGCTGGGGCTTTCGCTTGCAGTGTCGGTCTATTACGACGCTGTGGCGCTCGTGCTTGTGGGTTGCACGGTCGCCGCCGCGGCATGGGCCCATCGCCGGCAAGTTCTGCATTTTCATCCGGCGGGATGGATCATTCTCATTGCCGGAGCGCTCGTGTACATCGCCATGCCGCGCGCCATTTTCGCGGCGCATCTTGCCGATCAGCGGCTGCCCATCGCGCTTGCCTTCGTGCTGATCGCCTGCTTTCGCGCGGACTTTCGTCAGCTCGTTGTGCGGCGCGCCTTTGTCGGGCTGGTCGTCGTCCTCTTGGCGATCCGCATCGCCGAGGTCCAAGTGGTCTGGGATCGCTTGGGATCGGTATCCGAGGCGTTCCATCGCTCCGTGATGCTGCTGAAGCGCGGCGCGCGGGTGCTCGTGGTCCATGGCGATCGATCGAGCGGCAAGGAGGTGAGCGATTTCGAGCTCATGCATGCGGCCTCGCTCGCAACCATCGAGCGCTCGGCGCTCGTGAGCACCACCTTCACAGTAAGCGGAAAGCAGATCCTGCACGTGCGCGACGAGTTTCGGAAATACGTGGAGACCGAAGATCGCCTGCCGCCCTCGCTGCCCTATTTCCTGGAGGCGGCGGATCGCGATGTTCCCTATTTTTTCACCCGCTGGCCGCGCAATTACGACTACGTCTATATCCTGTTCACCACGAACGGCCCGAACCCGGACCCGAAAGATCTCAAGCCGCTTTTCGACGGTCCGTATTTTCAGCTCTACGAGGTCATCAAGCCCAAGTGAGTCGCGCGCAATCCGACTGATCAGGCCGAGTGTTCGGCAGCGAGGCGGGCGATCGCCGCGCGCAGCTCGGGAATACCGCTGCCGCGCCGCGCCGAGGTGGCGATCACGGCCGGATAGGCGGCCGGACGTCGCGCGATGATCCCCTGCACCGCTTCGATGCATGCCGCGAGGGCGGCTGCGCTCACGGCATCGGCCTTGGTCAGCACAATTTGGTGACTTACCGCGGCCTGCCCCAGCGCATCGAGCACCGGGGCATCGGTGTCCTTCAAGCCGTGCCGCGCATCGACGAGAAGGTAGACGCGCGCCAGATTGGCGCGGCCGCGCAGATAGTCCTCGATCAACGCCGTCCACGCCTTGACCTTCTGCCTGGGCGCCGCCGCATAGCCGTAGCCGGGCATGTCGACCAGCGTTACCGGCCCGTCCGCACGGAAGAACAACAGCTCCTGGGTACGGCCGGGCGTGTGGGAAGTGCGCGCCAACGCCTTGCGGCCGGTCAGCGCGTTGATGAGGCTCGATTTGCCCACGTTGGAGCGGCCGGCGAAGGCGACCTCGAGGCCGCGCATCGCGGGCAGCGCCGCCACGGAACCTGCGGCCGACACGAAGCGCCATTCGCGCGCGAACAGCCGGCGCCCTGCCTCGATCTCGGCAGTCGAAAAATCAGATGCAATGGCCACGGCGGTTAGGCTATAGGCTTGATCGTCAACGCTGTCATCCGACGGGAAAGCTAACCATGCCAGTCTCGATGTACACCGTCTCCATTCCGGTTTTCATCCAGCATCTGAACGGCCTTTCGACCGTCCTCGACAAGGCGGCCGCCCACGCCGCCGCGCGCAAGATGAACGAGACCGACTTCCTGAACATGCGGCTGGCGCCCGACATGTTCCCGCTGGTTCGCCAAGTGCGCGCTGCCACCGACCACGCCTGCAACGCCGCCGCCCGGCTCTCCGGCAAGGAGCCGCCGAAGTTCGCCAATGACGAGACCACCTTCGCCCAATTGAAGGACCGCATCGCCAAGACGATCGAATATCTGAGGGGCTTCAAGCCCGGCGATATCGACGGTACCGAGGAGAAGGACATCACCGTCACCTTCCCGAACGGCAGCACGCGGCAGTTCAAGGGGCAGGGCCTTTTGCTCGGCAACAGTCTGCCGAATTTCTTTTTCCACACCACGACGGCTTATGACATCATCCGGCAGTGCGGGGTGGAGATCGGCAAGCGCGACTTCATGGGAACACCGCCGTCTTGAGCGGCGGGCTCAGGTCGTCTTTTTGCGGCTGAACATCTCCTTCAGATTGTCCCACAGCTCGATCTTGGCGCCGTGTTTGCGCATGATCACGCTTTGCTGGATGATCGAGAGGAAATTGTTCCACGCCCAATAGATCACAAGCCCCGCCGAGAACGATGCCAGCATGAAGGTGAAGAGGACGGGCATCCAGTCGAAGAGCACCTTCTGCGTCGGATCGGGCGGCGGCGGATTGAGCTTCATCTGGACCCACATGGTGATCCCCATGATGATCGGCCAGATGCCCATGTGCAGAAACGGCCCGATCAGCGGCACCACGGTGGGATCCCACGGAATCAGCCCGAACAGGTTGAAGATGTTGGTCGGATCCGGCGCCGAAAGGTCCTTGATCCAGCCGTAGAACGGCGCGTGTCGCATCTCGATGGTGATGAACAGCACCTTGTAGAGGGCGAAAAACACCGGAATTTGGATCAGAATCGGCAGGCAGCCGGCCACCGGATTGATCTTTTCCTTTTTGTACAGCTCCATCAGCTCCTGCTGCTGCTTCACCTTGTCGTCGGGATAGCGCTCGCGGATCGCCATCATCTGCGGCTGCACCGCCTTCATCTTCGCCATGGAGGCATATGACTTGTTGGCGAGCGGGAAGAAGATGATCTTGATGATCACCGTGACGGCGAGAATCGCGAGGCCGAAATTGCCGAGCCAGCGAAACAGGAGGTCGATCGCCCAAAACATGGGTTTGGTGACGAAATAGAACCAGCCCCAGTCGATCAGAAGCTCAAACTTGTTGATGTTGTATTGCTTCTCGTAACCGTCGACGATGGCCACCTCCTTGGCGCCGGCGAACAGCCGTGTGCCAGTCGTAGCCGTGGCGCCCGGCGCAATGGTCTGTCCCTCGCCGAGATAGTCGCTCTGATAGGTTTTCAGGGTGCCGATGTTGGTCGCCATAAAGCGGGCGTCGATCTTCGCCTTCGGGTCCGGGATCAAGGTGGCGGCCCAATATTTGTCGGTGATTCCAAGCCAGGCGTTCGAGGTCTTGTTGAAGGTCACGATTTTCTTTTTTTCGACGTCCGAATAGGTGAATTCCTGCAGCTTGTCGTCGATCACGCCGACCAAGCCTTCGTGCAGGATGAAATAGCCGAGCGTCTCCGGCGTGCCGTGGCGCGAGATCAGCGCATAGGGATAGAGTGATACCGGCGCGGCGCTCCGGTTAATCACCTGGTCCTGGACGGTGAACAAATAGTTCTCGTCCACTGCAATCGTGCGGCGGAATTCCAGCCCTTCGCCGTTGTCCCAGACGAGCTGCACCGGCTGCCCGACGCCGAGACTGCCGGTGCCCTCCTGGCGCCACACCGTATCGGCCGTCGGCACTTTCACGTTGCTTCCCGTCGCAGCCACCCAGCCGAATTCGGCGTAGAACGGATGCGGACTGCCGGAGGGCGACAACAGAATGATGGCGGGAGACTTGGGATCGACCGTCTCCCGATATTGCACGAGCGCCAGATCGTCGATGCGCGCTCCCTTCAATGCGATCGAACCTTGCAACTTTGCGGTCTCGATCTTGACGCGCGGTCCCGCCGCTTGGATTGCCGCCGCACGGTTCAGCTGCTGGCCGGCCGTCGGCGCGGCGGTCTGGCCGGGCAGCTGCGGTCCCGTGCCGGTTTGCGAGGGTTGCGGCACCTGGCCCGGTTGTCCAGGAGCTTGCTGCTGTTGTTGCTGCTGGGCCTTCTGTTGCGCCTCGAGGCGCTGCTTCTCGATCTGCGGCCATCCCACAAAATACTGCCAGGCCACCAGCACCAGGGCCGAGAGCACGATTGCGAGAATGGTATTTTTCTGGTCCTGCTGCATTTCAAAAGCCCTGATCGCCGAAACACGTGCGCGTCGCCGCGCCGGTGGCGCGGGAACGCGGATCACTCCCGCGGCGAAGCGGCTGCGCGCCTGCCGTGAATGCGCCGCAGCGCCCGATCCAGCTCCGCCACCATCCGCTCGAACGGCAGATCAAGCGCCGCCCGTCGGCCGACGAAAACATAGTCATGGCCCGGCCGCATGGCCGCTTGCCCCGCGCGCGCAATCGCCTTCAGCCGGCGGCGGACCCGGTTGCGCTCGACCGCGCTGCCCACCTTGCGCGACACAGTAAAGCCCACCCGCGGCGGCCCTCCGTCCCGTCGGTCGTGCGCTTGTAACACGAAAGCCGTTCCCGGCGCGGTGGTGCCGGCTGCCGCAGCGAGAAATTGTGCACGATACCGCAGCCTTTCCATGGACGACGCGGCCCGCCGCGCCAAACTCACGCGCTGAGCCGCTTGCGCCCGCGTGCGCGTCTGGCCGCAATCACCCTGCGGCCGCCTTTGCTCGCCATGCGGGCACGAAAGCCGTGGCGTCGTTTGCGCACCAGTCTGCTGGGTTGATAGGTCCGCTTCACGGGAATGTCTCCGCTTGGCGCGGCGACGGGGCCGAGCCATTGTCGGCCCGGTGCCGCACGCATGTCTTCAGCCGCGTGAATTCGTCGAGCTGACGGGGTTTTGCGTTGCGCGGGCTTATAAGGGAGCCCCCCAGGGTCGTCAATGCGACCGCTTCGTGCGGCGGGCCGGTCGAATTTGCTTCGGAAAACAGCGGATTGGCAGCGCGGCGGGCGGAGTGCGAACCGCGCATGCCGCCGACTACGGAGGGGAGGCGGCGCGCCTGGCGGCATCCATTTCCGCACTTTTGACCACATCGTGGTAATCTATGCCGGCGCGGTAAGTATTCGCCCTTCGGGGGTTGACGCATGACGGAAGTGGCACCGGCGAGTGGCAAGGCCCGTGAGCCGCGCCTGGGCCTGTCGGCCAAGCTGCTTGGGCTCACGATCCCGTTCGTGATGATCGCAGCGGTGCTCATTTATGTGCCTGCGGTTGCCAACTACCGGATCAACTGGCTGAACGACCGGCACGCCGCCGCCTCAGTGGCGGCCCTAGTGCTTAACGCGGCGCCAGCACGATCGCCGGAGAGTTTGCCGGAAGATCTGCGCCGGCAAATTCTCGAGAACGTGGGTGCCAAGCTGATCGTGATGAAGCTCGGTCAGCAACGGCGTCTGCTTGCGGTGACCGAGACGCCGACAACGATCCATCAGGACGTTGACTTGCGCCACGGCTCCGCCTTTGAGGCGATCATCGGCGCGTTCGACACCATGTTCCTGCGCAAGGACGAAGATCTGGTTCGCGCCGTGGGCCCGGCGCCGATGGAGGGCGAATTCGTCGAAATCGTGCTTGAGGCGGGCCCGCTTCGCAAGGCGCTGTTCGACTTCTCTGCTTACGTCATGACGGTGGCGTTGCTGATTTCCGGCGTTACCGGAATGCTGGTGTATCTCGCCCTCAACTTCCTGTTCGTCCGCCCGCTGCGGCGGATCACCGCCAACATGATGGCGTTCCGCGAGAGCCCGGAGAACCCCGCCCGCGTCATTGCGGCGAGCGGCCGCCGCGACGAGATCGGGTTGGCTGAACGCGAACTCAGCGCCATGCAGCGCGACCTGGCGTCCATGCTGCAGCAGAAAAGCCGGCTGGCGGCGCTCGGGCTGGCGGTGTCCAAGATCAATCACGACCTGCGCAACCTTTTGGCCTCGGCGCGCCTGTTCTCGGAGGGTCTGAGCAATCTTCCCGATCCGCGCGTGCAACGCTTCGCACCGAAGCTGATGAATGCGCTCGAGCGCGCGATTGCGTTCTGCGAGTCGACGCTCTCCTACGGCCGCGCCCAGGAGCGCCAGCCGGACCGGAGGCCGGTCGAATTGGAGCCTCTGGTCAAGGAAGTGCGCGAGACGCTCGGGCTGGTGTCGGATGCGCGCATCGGCTGGATCGTCGCGGTCGAACGCGGCCTCGTCGTCGATGCCGACTACGACCAGTTGTTCCGTGTGCTGCTCAATCTGACGCGCAATGCGCTGCAGGCGTTGGAGACCCGCGCGCCCAACGACCCGATCCGCGATCAAATCCGCATTACCGGCCGCCGCGAGGGCGCCGTGGTGGTGATCGAGGTCTCCGATACCGGCCCCGGCCTGTCGCCGAGGGCGCGCGAGCACCTGTTCGAGGCGTTCCAGGGGTCGACCCGCAGCGGCGGCGCCGGTCTCGGGCTGGCCATTGCCGCGGAGCTTGTGCGCGCCCATGGCGGCGACATCCGTCTGGTGGAGGGCACCATCGGGGCGACCTTCCATCTTACCATTCCCGACCGCGCCATCGACCTCAGCGCCCACCGCGGGACGCGGGCGCGCGCCTGAGGACGTCCGCCCGCCCGCCTTGTCAATGTCGGGTGAAGCCTATAGCTATGCCCGCGTTCTGCTTGTAGCGGCCCTCGCCGCGCGCAGCGCCGGCGCCCGTAGCTCAGCTGGATAGAGCACCAGACTACGAATCTGGGGGTCGGAGGTTCGAATCCTTCCGGGCGCGCCAAGCGTTACCGGTCCGTTCCGGACAGATAGTAACGGAACGTACCTGAGACATGGTTACCGATCAGGGCCTTTTGCGGGCGCCGCGAAAAGCCGCTCAGGATCGATCGTTCCTGCCTTCCGGCGTCGCCGAGTCGAGCATGATGTTGCAGGCATCGAGCACGCCGCCGAACCGATAGCGCAGCCGGAGCCACCGGCCGTCGGCGAAATCGAAACGCCACTCACGGCCGTTGTCGGTCGGTCGAGATCGGGACGGCCATATTGGCGCACGGTGGCAGCGAACAAGTCGGCGCCGCGGGCAAGGCAGGACGCCCGGTCCAGGTCCATCGCACGCACCACCGAGCCGAATACGCGCGTCAGGCGGTCGTCGTCGCCGAATACATAGGTGAGATTGAAGGAGGTGCCGAACATCGCCACCTTGGTCTGCGCCAGTGTCTTGAGCGCGCGCCGATCCCCGGTCACATAGTTGTTCCCGACGCGGGCATCCGGGGTTTCGCGGGCATCCT
>FWPU01010746.1_pt1 | contig 13348 bp, 12 predicted proteins | sample 2228361 | NCBI WGS metagenome assembly FWPU01 (sample SAMEA103939777, study PRJEB20133) | metagenome | reverse complement strand
CTACGGAGCATAAGCGTCCTCGCCGTAGCATAAGCGTCCTCGCTTGTGCGGAAGTGCTGGAGGTGTTTGGACTGCCTGAGCAAGCGAGGACGCTTGCTCTACGGGGCACAGGCGTGCCCGCCGTACCACGAGCGTCCTCGCTTGTGCACGCCTGCATGCTGGGTTCGCCCTGCCCGAGCAAGCGAGGACGCTTGCTCTACGGAGCATAAGCGTCCTCGCCGTAGCACGAGCGTCCTCGCTTGTGCACGCCTGCATGCTGGGTTCGCCCTGCCTGAGCAAGCGAGGACGCTTGCTCTACGGGGCGGGGACGCTTGCACTACGGCATCTCGCCTTAGGCCGGGGTCGTAGCCCATCAGGTACCAGGGGGCTATACTGCTGCCTTTGCATCGGACCGTAAAGCTGCCAGCAGAAGTTGCCCACCGTACAAGCGACCAGAGACAATAATGTAGAGGCCCGGCAACGCCGGGCTCTCCGCTGGCTGTACCGTTCTAACCAGAAAGAGATGAACAGCAACGCCGCCCATGTATCTGAACTCCGCTGGCGCAAGTTTCGCGTGCTGGACGATGGGTTCGTCACGCTGGTCGACTGCATGGGCGACGACCAGGCCGTGGTCCAGGCGGCGCGCGTGAGCTACGGCGAGGGCACGCGGCACGTTTCAGACGACCGCTCGCTGATCCGCTACTTGATGCGGCACCGCCATACCACGCCCTTTGAGATGGCCGAGATCAAGCTGCTGGTCCGCGTGCCGATGGATTGCTGGCGGCAATGGATCCGCCACCGCACGGCCAATGTGAACGAGTACAGCACACGCTATTCGGTAGCGATCGACGCCGCGCAGCACACGCCCCCAGACCAGTGGCGGTTTCAGGCAGCCAGCAACCGTCAGGGAAGCTCGGGCTTTCTTCCCCCCGATGTGGGCGCCGAGCTGTCGGCCGAAGAAGCCGAGCTGCTGCGGCGTGCACGTGAGGTTTATGAACGCCGCATCGAGCGCGGCGTGGCGCGCGAGCAGGCACGCAAAGACCTGCCCCTCTCTACCTATACGGAAGCCTATTGGAAGATCGACCTGCACAATCTGCTGCACTTTCTAGCCCTGCGCATGGACCGGCACGCACAGGAAGAGATCCGACAATACGCCCTAACGATTGGGCACGAAATCGTCCGCCCCTTATTCCCGCTGGTGTGGGAGGCGTTTGTGGACTATCGTCTGGAGGCCCTTACGCTCTCTCGGCTGGAGTGCGAGGTGATTGCCCGCCTGGCAAACCGGCTGCACGCCGCGGGCCGCAGCCTGGCAACCGAAGAGGACTTCTTAGCCGTGCAAGACCCATCCTGGGCGGAGCTGCGCCGCTGCCGAGAGCGAGACGAGTGCCGCGAGAAATTGACCCGCCTCGGGCTGCTGGCTGCCGCCGCACACGTGGAGACCGTCAAGAATGCCCCATGATGTGCAAACAGAACTGCTGGCCCTGAATCAGCGGCTGCTCGACGCCATTGTGCAGCGCGATTGGCAGACCTATGCAGAGCTTTGCCACGAGTCGCTCACGGCGTTCGAACCTGAGTCTTGCGGGCACCTCGTGTCGGGGCTTGCATTCCACCGCTTTTACTTCGATCTTCCCGCGGCCGGGCGGCCGGTGCAAGTGACCATGGTATCGCCTCAGGTACGGCTCCTGTCTGACGGTGCCGCAGTGGTGTGCTACGTGAGGCTCAATCAAACCATCGATGCTGCCGGCCAACCCGTGGAGAGAGCCGTGCAAGAAACCCGCATTTGGCAGCGCATCGACGGCCGCTGGCGTCACGTGCATTTCCACCGCAGCGCCAGCAGATGAGTCCGCCCTTTATGGCGCGGAGCGAAACTCAGCGGCAAATGCCTGGGCAGAGAGGGAGGCACCCGTGGCATGGCGCGTGAGATCGTCCCACCGCAAGGTGCGTCCCGGCGCGAAAACGCGTTCTCGCATGAACTGGCCCACTGCGTGATTGCCGGCGTACACGGCCGATGCTGCATCGTCGCTGTGCAGCACCTCGCGTGCAATCGCGGCATGAAGCTGGCAGGCGAACAGCTGACCCAACATGTAGTTGTGATAGTAGCACGGAGCGCTCACGATGTGGATCTTGCTGGCATAGTCCGGCGCGTTGCGCCCTTCCGGCGGATGCACGAGCTGGTACCGCTCGACGAGCTGCCACCACAGCGCGTTCAGGTCCTGATTGGGGTCCCGGTACAACTCCTTCTCGAAGCGGAACATCACCTGGCACCAGCGAGAGAAAATCAGCAGCCGCTGGCGGCGCATGGCCGCCCCAGCCCGATTGAATGCCTGCCGATCGCGCACCTCTACGCCCATTAGCGCCAGCCAGTCGGCACTTTTGGCGAATCGCTCGAACATCATGGCCACGCCCTCGGTGCATAGCGTGTGCGCATCGGTCCGTAGCAAGTATGGCAGCGAGCTGGGTATGTACCTGCTGCTGTATACGGCGTGGCCCAGCTCGTGCAACATGGTGCTCATCCAGTACTCGTTGGGCACAATGTTCGCCAGCACGCGCACATCTCCTTCGCGGTCGATATCCGTGCAGAATGCGTGCGGACTCTTGCCCGGCTTCTCGTACAGGTCGCTAGCCTCCAGCACCGCGTCGACGGGCAGGCCGATGCCCGCGTAAAACCGCCGGCACAGATCCAGCAGATCCCGCTGGGCATATACTGCGTCCAAACTCACATCGCCAATTGCCTGGGCCTCCTGGAAAAAGGGATCTTGATAGTGCCAGGGGCGCAACTCGTCTGTGCCGATTCCGTAGCGGGCGGCCAGTTGCTCGTCGAGTTCTCGCTTGAGCTGGCCGAACGGCTCGCGAGTGAGGCGATCCAGCTCGTCGAACAGGCGAACCAGGTCTTCCTGGTCCTGCTCGCTCAGGCGAAGCTGCATCGCGTGGTAGTCTGCAAAACCCAGCTCGCGGGCAGCCTGGTTACGCATCTCCACCAGCGCCAAGAGGTCGCTGGCCACGACTTCTCCCACGCGCTTGCTGGCCTCCCAGACAGCGCGGCGCCGGCTGCTATCTCGAGATTCTTTGAGCAGCTTGCGGACCTGGCTGTCGGTTAGCTCCTCTTCTCCCACCCGAGCACGATAGGCGTTGAACCTCTGCTCGATGGCGTTGGCCCGCGCGAGCATCCGCTTGAGCAGTTCCGGATCCACCTGCTTGGCGAGTGCTTGCAGATACAAAAGCTCGATCTGCCGTGCTAAGAGCGGCGAGGCGGGGCCTGCCTCGCGGCAGGCCTTGATGCGCGCGAACCGATCTCGGTCGGCCAGGGCCAGATCGAGGCGGGTCTCGGCCTCTTGTTTGGCGCGAAACGCCTCGTCCGATCCCGTCACGTTCGCATCCCACCAGCGGCGGTTCACTTCGATCTCCAGGGGACGCAGGTCGCGCTCGTACTCGGCAATCAACGCGCTAGCAAGCTCGTCGGCGGTTTGGGCCATGGCAAAGTGTGCACAGGTCAACAGAGAGATCAACAACCAGCAACGCATGCAGGATATCAGCATCTGAGGCGGGCCAGCATCATCCGGGGCAGACAGGCGTACGCAGCCGTTGCATGGCGATCTTCGCTACGACTGCATCATCCGCCATATCCATCGGCGCATGGCAGCCAGGCAGCGAAGCTCCCGAATAGGGATAACTCCATAGTGCGGCTCGATGGCATAGGAAGCATCGAGAAGCACCACCCGGCCCAGCAGGGACCGCTTTCGCTTGATCTTTCGGGGCGCTTTCTTCTTCCGCATTGCGAGAACCTCCTATCTACCGGCCAACTTGCGAGAGATATGGTACCGATCTCGGCCGCACCCAATTGTGGCCAGCAGACCGCGAGCCCTCAAGATGCCCAAACTGCACGGGTCCTCCGCAGGCGAGGTGGGGCTGCTTGACCCTGCACGGCCTGTAAGAAAGGCCATCTGCCGGAGACCAGCACCCCACGGGCGACAACCCCTGTCCGCACAGTGTAAGCCTTGTGCAAACCGGTAGCCGCGGCGCAGCCCCGCTCTACCCGCCCCAGACAGTTGTCAGGCATGCTGCTAGCCAACGCAAGAACTTGGCGCCCACGCCTCACAGCACGCAAAACACCTACAGAGCGTGTCTGCGGGGTTGACCTCGCGCAGCGCGCCCAGTACCCTTGCCACCCTCAGCGGGCGAATCTGCAACCTGCCGCAGGTAGGATCTTTGCCGAATGCTAGCAGTCTATGGCAACCGGCCGCCGCACAGGCCGCAGCAGAATTGGCTCAGGCTGGCGACCGCGCCCCGCTGTGCCTTGCGCCCACTGGTCGCGGCGCTGCTGGCCCTGTACTGCACCGGTTGTGCCGTTGCCCCAGCGCGCCGCACGGCTCTGCTGGCACCGGCGCAAAAGGCGCCCGAAAGCGTTGGCCTAGAGATCTTCGTGCTCCGCTACGCCCCGGACGACCCCAATCTGGCACATGAACTCTGGGACCAGATCGATGAGCAGCAGTTGCCGCCGGCGACGCGGCGCCTGCTGGCGGCGAACGGCCTCCGCGCTGGCCTGGTAGGCGTGCAGTTGCCCGAGCCGCTTGTGCGGGCCATGGATCTCCCCGAGCAGGCGCCTGCCGACCCCGAGAGCACGCAACTGGTCGATGTCTCCCAACAGCCACGGCTCGCGCGGCGGCTGTTACAAGTGCGCAGCGGCCAACAGGGCCGGATTATCACCACCGGAGAGTTCGCTCGCCACCCCGAGCTGCCCATACTGTTATGCAACGCGCAAGGAGAGGTAGCAGGTCGCACATACCAGCAGGTGATGGGGCTGCTTTCGCTCGAGGTGCACGGGCTGGGAGATGGGCGTGTGCAGCTCGCGTTGACGCCCGAGATCGAGCACGGCGAACCGCAGCGGACCGTAATTGCGCGCCACGGCGTATTGCAGTATGACTTCGGACCGCCCCGCCAAGCATTCGACGAGCTGCGGCTGGCCGTGGTGCTCTCCCCCGGCCAGTCGCTGGCCATCGCCGCCTTACCGGGGCGGCCCGGTACATTGGGCCAGCGTCTGCTTAGCGAACTTGTGTCTGGCCGCGAGGAGCAGAAGCTGGTGCTGATCAGGCTCTATCAGCCGCAGGTTGACGCACTCCTTGGTCCACACCTGGATGCAGCCGAACCTGCCGTTCCGCCGGTGCCTGAACGAACGGGCACAGACGGAGCGTAAGGTACGTGTGCTAGACCTCGTCGCCGCCAAGACCGAGCCATCCGGGCGCAAGTGAAAGCACCCGCGTGCGGCCGCACCGCAGGCTCCCTACGTGGCCAGAGTTGCGCGTACACAGCGGTTACGATCGCACAGCCAGCATGGCCCGCACGCCTTCGAGCTGGCCCGCCGAGCCTAGCAGCTTGCTACGGCTGGCGATGAACGCGGCATACTCGGCCATGAACCGTTTGCCCGGCGTGCGCAGGTCGAACTCTGCCGGCATGTCGCGGAACGTCTCCCGATGCACGGCGCACCAAACGAGGCGGCCGTCCGTATCGATATTGACTTTGGTCACTCCCAGGCGAGCCGCGGGAAGGTACTCTTGCTCGGGGACGCCGCTGGTATCGGGCAGGTTGCCGCCGGCCTTGTTGATACGGTCCACCAGCCAGCGCGGCACGCTGCTGGCCCCGTGCATCACCAGCGGAAATCCCGGAAGCCGCTGTTGGATGGCCTGAATCCGGTCGAAGTGCAGCCCTTGCTTCCCCTTGAATTTGTACGCGCCGTGCGAAGTGCCGATGGCCACGGCCAGAGAGTCGCAGCCCGTGCGCTCTACGAATTCCACCGCCTGGTCCGGGTCTGTCAAGCAGGCATGCGCCTCATCGACCTTGATGTCCTCCTCCACACCTCCCAACATCCCCAGCTCCGCCTCGACCGAAATACCGCGCTCGTGCGCCCGCTCGACCACACGCCGGGTGATGGCCACGTTCTCTGCGAACGGCTCGTGCGAGGCGTCGATCATCACCGACGAGTAGAAGCCGCTCTCGATGCACTCGTAACAAACCTCCTCGGTGCCGTGATCGAGATGCACCGCAAAGATGGCCTCGGGAAAAATCTCCTCTGCCGTGCGGATCATGGCCTCCAGAAAGCGCTTGTCCGTGTAGCTCCGCGCGCCCCGCGAAATCTGAATGATAAAGGGCGCAGCTACCGACAGGTCCGTGGGTTCGCTGTTCGACTCCCGCTTGCCCAGGTTGCCGCGGAACAGCCCCACCGTCTGCTCCAAGTTGTTGATGTTGTATGCCCCCACCGCATACCGCCCGTATGCGTGTTCAAAGAGTTCTCGCGTAGTGACGATCATAACCTGGACTCCTGGCGTCCTGCGAATGGACGCGCGATGATGCCGGTAAACTGGGCCATTGTACTTTACGCGCCGGGCACCTGCCAGGGGACCTGCTGGGCATCTCGACCGCACGTCCGGGCCGACACCGCTTGTGCTATACTCTCCCGCGCCTACTGGCGAGCGCCTGCCGGAGATAGCACGTACAAACTGCCAACGCCCTGGCCGGCAGCAGGCAAGCCGAGTTCGTAGGTCACAGGCCGCTCGTGGTCGGCAAGCTGTCTGCGCGCGTTATAAACGCGACTGAACTTCCAGAGCATGCGAAGAAAGTTCGTCTGGCCGCGCAGCCCAAGCCGCACCGCGTGCCAGGCCGTCTTGCGCAGGGCTTGCCAGCCCAGGTGCTTACGGGCCAGCACCCGCTGCGTGCCAACCAGCTCTTCGTAGAACCGGTCCAGCGGCAACTGCGTGGGCAGCACAGCGTGCTGCACGTCGAACAAGCGGTAGTCTCTGGTGATGCAACGGCTGGCCTCGCTCAGCCAGGTCTCCGTGCCCGGGTATGGTGTGTTTACGGTCAGGTGCACGATTTCGGGCACGCTCTGGGCCCACTCTCGCACGGCGGCAAAGCGCTCCGCCTCCCAACTAGGGTCGGCGATCAGATTCACGGCCACGGTCAACCCAAGGCTGCGGGCACACTCCAACGCCTCGAAGTTGTGGTCCAGTCCAATGCGCTTGCGGTAGCGGCGCAAGCCTTCGGCATCGACCGCTTCCAGTCCCAAGAACAAGTACCGCAGGCCAAGCTGCCGCCAGCGGCGAAAGACCTCCCGATTGCGTAGCAATACATCTCCCCGGGTTTCCAGGTAGTACTGCTTGCGGATGCCGCGGCGGGCGATCTCTTCTGCCAACGCCAGGCCCTGCTCTGCGTGGATGAATGCCACGTCGTCTACCAGGAACACGCCAGGCTCTCGGATCCGTGTCAACTCTTCCGCGGCACGCTGTGGGTCTGCCTGGCGGTAGCTGCGGCCGTAAAAGGTCCAAGCGCTGCAAAACGTGCAGTCCCACGGGCAGCCGCGAGAGAACTCGATCGAGGCGCATGGATCCAGCATGCCGAGGAAGTACTTGCGGCGCCGGCGTGTAAGGTCCCGGGCCGGCGTCACGCCGTCGATGTTGGGCACGCGCAGCGGCGGCGGACCGCTGCCTGTCAGGCTAACCACGCCGGGCAGCTCGTGCACGCGGCTCCGATCGTGCGTAGCGGCTTCCAGCAGGCGGCCCACGATTGCTTCTCCCTCTCCGCGCACCACGCAGTCGATCGCCCCACCGGCATGCTCCAACAGCTCGCCAGCGATGAAGCTGGCGCTGTGTCCTCCAACGAAGATGAAAGCCCTGGGCAGGGCGAGCCGCGCTGCGCGTGCCAGGTCGACCACCTCCGGCACGTTGGCCAGATAGTTGAGAGAAAAGCCGATCGCGTCTGGACGGCGCTTGTGAATGTGGCGCCAGAAATCCCAGTGCCCGAACACTTGCAAGTCGAGCAGCGAGACGACATGCCCTGCACGTCGTGCTGCCTCGGCCACAAGCTCCAACCCTAGAGGCTCCAGCCTCAAGTAGATCTCTGAATACATAAGCGGGCTGGGATGGACCAGGAGCAAATCCATGGGCATGCTCGCCAAGGGGCCTGGCATTGTCGCGACGGGATGCTGGACGCGCCGCTCGCCGCCGTTATGGTATGCCGTGGCGAGAGATGCAAGTAGCTGACCGAGGTCGCTGGCCATGCGCATTGTGGTGCTCGACGGGCATACGCTGAACCCCGGAGATAATCCGTGGGATCCGCTCGCCGAGTTGGGCGAGCTGGAAGTCTACGACCGTACCCAGCCAGAACTGCTGATCGAGCGATCAAAGTCTGCGGAGATTCTCGTGGTCAACAAACAGCCGCTTACGGCGGCCGATTTGGAGCAACTTCCGCGGCTGCGCCTAGTGGCTGTGTCTGCCACGGGCTACAACATGGTGGATGTGGCCGCGGCCCGGCGCAGGGGCGTGCTGGTAGTCAACGTGCCAGAGTATGGTACGGCGGCAGTGGCCCAGTTCACCTGGGCATTGATTCTGGAACTCTGCCACCATGTAGGGCGGCACGCAGCCAGTGTGGCAGCGGGCGATTGGACTCGCTCGCCCGACTTCTGCTACTGGCTGACACCTCAGATCGAGCTGGCGGGACGGCGGCTGGGCATTGTGGGTTTTGGGCGCATCGGCCGGCGCGTCGCCCACATTGGCCAGGCGCTGGGTATGGAAGTCCTTGCCTGCGGCAGACCGGGCAGCTCGCCGCCCCGAGCTGCCGTAGATTGGGTGGATCTGGATCAACTCTTCCGCGCAGCAGACGTGATCTCGCTTCACGTACCGTTACTGCCTGAAACGGAGCGGCTTGTCGACGCCCGCAGACTTTCTCTGGTGCGGCCGGAGACGCTGCTGGTGAATACCGCGCGCGGCGGCCTGCTGGACGAACAGGCAGTGGCCGATGCATTGCACGCGGGACGGCTGGGCGGTGCCGCGTTGGACGTCGTTTCTCAAGAGCCCATTCGGCCGGACAACCCCCTGCTCTCCGCACCGCGCTGCCTGCTTACACCCCACATGGCCTGGGCGGCACACGCTGCGCGACAACGCCTGCTGCGCGCCACGGCAGAGAATATTGCTGCCTTTCTCGCCGGCAGGCCTCAGAATCTGGTCCATTAGGTTCGGAAGCCAGTACGCCCCTCAGCGCCAACCGGCTCTCTTCTCCGAAAAGAGAGACCAGAGCGACGGCGGTGAATTGGCATATAGCTTCTTCTCGCGAGCGCGCGAACTGGGCGTGCGGCTAAGTTCCACGCGTTCTGAGAGGCGAGGTGGAGCAGAAGCAAATGGCCTTTCGGGCTGGCCCAGGGAGTGCGATCCCCCCCCGACTATGGGCTCCGCAAAACCGCCCGGTTGACGCAGGCCGGCGCATGCAGGGCGCATCAAGTGGCTAAAGAGCCCGGCGGCGTGAACCCCCGCTGCTCGCAGGAGCCGCAACGAGCGCCGGGGGTTATCCGACACCAGGCCACGTCGCCGTTCGACTCAGCGGGGCGTCGGGCACCGCGTTCTTGCCCGCGGAGACAACTCTGCCACTACGGGGTGTGCGACATTCGGCGCGAACGCAAGGCTCTTGGTGGTTGAGAGGCCGTTTTGCTGGCTGAATCTGCCTCGGTCCATCCAACAAACGGGGCAGACTGGCGGCGAGGGGTTCTGTCAAGATGAGCACCTGATCCCTTCTGCTCGCGCCCTGCGTTCGCCGCAGGCCTGGCGCAGAAAGAGGGGGGCCAGATGCTTGTCAAGCCGAGGGAGGTTGGGCAAGTGCCTTGGCCAACAGTTCCCACAAGGCATCTAGAGACTGGGGGATGACATTGATACCGGCGAGGATGGGCATGAAGTTCGTGTCCCCGGTCCAACGCGGCACCACGTGCCAGTGCAAATGGCCGGGCAGGCCTGCGCCGGCTACCCGTCCAAGGTTCAACCCGATGTTGAACCCCTCGGCAGCGAGCACCCTTTCCAACGTGCTTACCAGGCGTGCCAGGCCGCTGCTCAACTCCGTCTGCTCGACTACCGTAAGGTGGTCGAGCCGTGCCACGTGGCGTCGGGGCGCCAGCAGCAGGTGGCCGTTGTTGTAGGGAAAGCGGTTGAGCACGGTGCAGGTATGTTCGGTACGCCAGGCAACGAGGTCGGCACGGTCGTCTTGCGGCACTGCACAGCGGCACAGGAAGCAGTCGGCATCGGCCCCTTCGAGCAGCCGCTCGCGCGGCAGCGGTTCGGCCCTGGCATGAGTTCCCTGAACATAGCCCAAGCGCCAGGGGGCCCACAGTTGATCGTTCGGCACGGCAACATGGCTCCGAGAAGGTGGCATGGCCCCACTGCCGGCACGGCGCAGGGCATGCTCCCCACACTAACGCGGCCTGCCAGATTGGGCAATTAGCCGCGATCTTTGCGGGCGGCTGGGAGCAAATTGGACTGCCGCGGCGGGGCGTGAGACGGTAAGCTGGCCCCATGCGGTTTCGAGTCGAATTAGACGTTTTTCGCGGCCCTTTGGATCTGCTCTTGTACCTGGTACGCCGGCAGGAGGTCGAGATCAGCGAGATCCCCATCGCCGTCATCACCGAACAGTTTCTGGCACACGTAGAGGTGCTGAAGGAGCTTTCGGTCGATGCGGTGGGCGAGTTTCTGGAAATGGCCAGCACGTTGCTGGAGATCAAATCGCGCGAACTGCTGCCGCGTGCGCCGGAAGAGGAAGAACCGCCGGTGGAAGAGCTGCGACAGGACCTGGTGCGCCGCCTGCTGGAGTACAAGAAGTTTCGCGATGCCGCGAGCATGCTCGAGGAGCGCGGGCGGATCTGGCAGGAGCGGTTCGCGCGGCAGGACCCGGGCCTTGCGCCGCGGGCGCGCAACCTGGCCGAGGAGCCCATTCGCGAGGCCGAGCTGTGGGACCTGGTGAGCGCCTTCGGCAGGCTGATGCGCGAGATAGAGGCAGGCAAGCCCGCCAGCATCATCTACGACGATACGCCCATCCATGTGTATATCGAACGCATCTTGACGCAGCTCGATGGGTGCGGCCGTATGCCCTTTGCAGCGCTGTTTCAGCCAGGCATGCACAAATCTGTGCTAGTGGGGCTGTTTCTCGCCGTGCTTGAACTTGTACGCCATCATGGCGTGGTGGCCGAGCAGCCCGAACCCTTTGGCGAGATCTGGCTGGCACGCATCGATCGACAGGCTGCCGGGGAAGAGAAGCCCGTGCGCCAGGCACGCGAACCTCTGCCTTCGCCCGATCGTCCTTTGCGCCGGCGGGGCAAGGGCCGCTAGCGGGCCGCCGGCTGGATTCCTTCCCCACTCTTCCTGGAAGTACGCATGATCCATAACTTGCCCGTCAAGTCGCTGGTACACAAGGGACTCACCATCGAAGGCTACTCGCGCGCCGCCGTGCAGACCTACTGGCGTATTCCCGAGCTGAAGCTGGGGTTCGACTTTGGCGCCCAGCCCTGGGCCTTCATGGCTACGCCTACCTGGTTCGTCTCCCATACGCACATCGACCACATTGTGGCTTTGCCCGTGTACGTGGCGCGGCGGCGGATGATGAAAATGGAGGCTCCCACCATTTACCTGCCGGAGGCAGCCATCGACCCCATCCAGCGGATCCTGCGACTGCTCACACGGCTCGATCGGGGGCGCCTCCCTTGCAACCTTCTGCCCATCAAACCCGGAGACGAGGTGGAGCTTTCGCGCGAGCACGTGGTGACCGTGTCCGAGACCATGCACCGCGTGCCTTCGCTGGGATTCGTGGTGTGGGAGCGGCGGCGCAAGCTGCGGCCCGAGTTTGCACACTTAAGTGGGGAGCAGATCCGCGACCTGCGGCTAGGGGGTACCGAAGTGACGCACGAGCTTCGCATGCCGCGGGTGGCCTATTTGGGAGACAGCACGGCCGCCGGGCTCGACCGCTGCCCTGCCATGTACGAGGCCCAGGTGCTGATAACCGAGCTGACCTTTGTGGCGCCGGGCCACCGCAAGGACAAGATCCAGAAGTTTGGCCACATGCACCTGGACGACTTGATTGCCCGCCGGGAGCGATTTAAGAACGAGTTGATCATCGCAGCGCATTTCAGCACCCGTTACAGCACACAGCAGATCAAGCACTGGGTCAGCCAGGCACTGCCCGATATGCTCGACGGACGCTTGCACCTCTGGCTCTAGCCATGATCTCTGCAACGGCGCAGGCTGGACCGGCAGTCCAGGTCACGCATCCCCCATCGGCATATGTGCACGTTCCTTTTTGTGCTCGCCGCTGCGGCTACTGCAATTTCTCTGTGGTGGCGGGCCGCGGCGACCTGGTGCCGCAATACCTGGCCGCCCTTGAGCGCGAGCTGGCCGGCATGGGCCAGCCGCGAGACGTGGCCTCGCTATACCTGGGGGGCGGTACGCCCACCCAGCTTGCTCTGCGGGAGTTGGAGCGGCTGCTGGAGCTGGTACGTCGGTGGTTTCGGCCGCTGGAGGGGGCCGAGGTGACCCTAGAGGCCAACCCGGCTGACGTGAAGGCGGAACTGGTCACGATGCTAGTGCGGTACGGGGTGAATCGCGTGAGCTTGGGAGCGCAATCCCTGCGCGCGGGCAAGCTGCGTGTGCTGGAGCGGGACCATAACCCGAACGACGTGCGGCGGGCCGTCGATCTGCTGCGGCCTCACATACCGTCCGTCTCTCTTGACCTGATCTTCGCCTCGCCGGGCGAGAGGCTCGAGGACTGGGCGGGGGACGTGCAAGCCGCACTGCGGCTAGCTCCAGACCACCTCTCGACATACGGGCTGACCATCGAGCGCGGCACCACGTTCTATGGACGTTGGATGCGGGGGCAGCTTCAGCGGCCCGACGAAGAGACCGAGGCAGCCATGTACGAGCTGGCCGTTGATGCGATCTGTGCGGCAGGCTTCGAGCACTACGAGGTGTCGAACTTTGCCAGACCCGGCTTCCGCTCGCGGCACAACGAAGCCTACTGGACGGGCCGCGACTACCTGGCCGCCGGCCCCGGCGCCGCCAGGTATGTGGGCGGCTGCCGCGAGGTGAACCATCGCAGCACGTTCACCTGGATGGCTCGGCTGTTCGCAGGGCAGTCTCCGGTTGCCGAACGCGAGCAGCTCGAGCCCGAGGACCGCGCACGCGAGGCGTTGGTGCTGGGGCTGCGGCGGCTGGAGGGGGTCGACCGCCATGCCTTCGCACAGCGCACTGGGTTCGAACTCGATATGCTCGCCGGCCCCTCACTGCGGCAACACGTGCAGTGGGGCTTTCTGTCCGACGACGGCCGCCGGGTAAGGCTGACGCGCCGGGGGCTGCTCGTCAGCGACTCGCTGTGGCCGGAGTACCTGAGAAAGTAAGCCGGGTGAACCGCGGGGATATCTCTTTGTTTTGCCTTGCTGTTGGAGCGCGCGACCCGAGTACGGGCTGCTGCCTGAGCTGCTAATACTACAGCGCTATGTTGGTCTTGCGTGAATTGACGGAATCGAGGAAACTGCCCTCCGCAAGGACCCTTTTGCGGAGGTGCCGACATGGATGTC
>FWPU01010744.1_pt1 | contig 13348 bp, 12 predicted proteins | sample 2228361 | NCBI WGS metagenome assembly FWPU01 (sample SAMEA103939777, study PRJEB20133) | metagenome | reverse complement strand
GGGCTTGCCCCCTTACATGGTAGTATTTTTATAACTGTGAAATTCTGTCTATGTTATCTGTCCGAACTTGTGTCCCAAGCTCAGAGAATAGGACACTTGACAGTCTCTTGTAACTATGTTAAAAGAGAGATTTTGGAGGAAAAAAGCATGAACATTTTAGGCGCCTTGGAAAGAGAGAACCAGAAGGCTACCTTGCCCCAATTCAATGTGGGGGACACGGTAGAGGTACATACAAGAATCATAGAAGGTGAGAAGGAACGTACCCAGATTTTTAGCGGAATGGTTATCGCAAAAAAGGGTGGCGGCCTGAGGGAGACGTTTACCGTCAGAAGGATAGTCCAGGGCGAGGGGGTTGAAAGGGTTTTTGCCCTTCACTCTCCGAGGCTTCTGGATGTAAAGGTAGTCAGGAGTGGTAGGGTTCGCAGGGCCAAACTCTACTATCTGAGGGAAAAGGCCGGGAAAGAGGCCTCAAGGCTAAAGGAAAAATTCCTTGGGAAACAGGAGTTAGAAGAGGAACTGGCCGTAGGGGCAAAAGGAGGGGCCAATCAAGGGAAGCAGGAAGGCTCTGGGTCTGGAGGGTGAAGGTCAGGCAGCTGAAATACTCAAGAGGCAGGGCTACCAGATACTCCACCGCAATTATCGCTCAAGTTATGGCGAGATAGATATTGTTGCGTATCATAAGGGCTCGATAGTCTTCCTTGAGGTCAAGGCTTGTAAATCTACCAGATACGGTCCTCCGGAGCTTAAGGTTACCAGGGAAAAGAGGCGCCACCTCTTTGATGCAGCGCAACAGTACATAAGAGAAAAGAGATTGTCGGGGCAGGACATCCGTTTCGATGTAGTTACTATTCAGTTTAGTAAAGAAGGCAAGGTATTAGACTCTAAGATTATCCAGAACGCCTTTTCCGTTTGAGGAACCCTTCACTTGCCCTATACCATACTAGGTATAGGGCTTGTCCGCCTGAGGGGCGGATACTAACCGGCCATCCGCTTGAGGTGGACCATCCGAGCGAATAACTCGCCAGGAATTTCCATGTTACTAGTAGATACCCATACCCATTTAGACACGACTGAATACGAGGGGGATCTGTCCGAGGTCCTTGAGAGGGCACGGGCGCAGAGGGTGGAGTACATAGTGGTTGTAGGTACTGACCTGATTTCCAGCAGGAAGGTCTTGGGCCTCGTCCAGACCCATAAAGAGCTCTATGCCAGTGCAGGCGTACATCCCCACGACGCCTCATCCGTCACCGATGCAGATTGGGAGGAGATAAAAAAACTCGTACGTTCCCCGAAGGTAGTGGCAGTGGGAGAGACCGGGCTTGATTACCACTACCAGTTCAGCCCCAGGGAAGTCCAGCAGTCCCTCTTCCGCAGGCACATAGAATTGGCCCTGGAGGCTGACCTGCCCCTTATTATCCATAACAGGGAGGCTACGCCTGATTGTCTGGGTATTCTCAAAGAGTACTCGGGCCGTCCGCCCAGGGGCGTGTTCCACTGCTTCAGTGGCAGTAAGGAGACAGCCAGGGAGTGCCTGGAGATGGGCTTCTATATATCCTTTGCCGGGCCAGTGACCTTTCCCAACGCCCATCGCCTCCGGGAGGTGGTTAAATCAGTTCCTGTAGAGAGGCTTCTCCTGGAGACAGATTGTCCCTACCTGACGCCGCAGCCCTATAGGGGCAAGAGGAACGAGCCGGCATATGTAAGGTATCTGCTCCCTGTCTTTTCCAGGCTCCATGACCTCACAGAAGAGGATATCGCCCGGATTACCACCCTCAATGCCTTTCAGTTATTTGGTATGGGCACCAACCACAGGGAGGGCAAGATAGCCTACAGCATCAGGAACTCTCTTTATCTGAACATCACTAACAGGTGCCCTAACACCTGCGGCTTCTGTCCCAGGCTGGAGAGGCCCTACGTTAAGGGTCATTACCTTGGGCTAAAGAAGGAGCCTACCGTTGAGGAGGTACTGACGGCTGTGGGTGATGGCGTTGAGAAGTATGATGAGGTAGTGTTCTGCGGATACGGTGAGCCCACGGAGAGGCTGGAGGCCCTGAAGGAGGTGGCCAGGACCTTAAAGGGAAAAGGGGCCAAAAGGATAAGGTTGAATACCAACGGACAGGGGGACCTGGTAAATAAGAGGTCTATCTGTCCGGAATTGGCAGGGCTTGTGGACTCTGTCCACATAAGCCTCAACAGCCCTTCCGAGGAGGGATACAGGGAGCTATGTTCTCCCAGCTTTGGTGACAGGGCCTACCCGTCCCTCCTTTCCTTTACGAGACAGGCCAGGGACTTTATCCCGGAAGTAGTCCTTTCTGTGGTGGACGTTCCCGGGTTAGACGTGGAGGCCTGCAGGCGTATCGCCAGAGAGTTAGGGGTAAAGTTCAGGGTGAGAAGATATAACGACCTGGGGTGATGAAAGGCATAGGAACATGATAAGAAAGGCCCTGGTCTCAGACGTAGAAAAGATTCAGAAGATTGTCAACCATTTTGCTCAGAAGGACCTCATGCTCCCCCGTAGCCTGTCGGAGATATACGAGAATCTCAGGGATTTTTTTGTTTATCTGGAGGATGGGGAGATAGCGGGTTCTGCGGCCCTCCACGTATTCTGGAAAGACCTCTCAGAGGTAAAATCCCTGGCGGTGCTGGAACCCTATCAGAAAAAGGGCATAGGGGGAAAGCTCCTGAGCAGTTGCATAGAAGAGGCAAAGGCCCTGGGTATAGGCAAAGTTTTTGTTCTTGCCTATCAGCCCGATTTCTTTCAGCACCGGGGATTTCTCCCCATTGCAAAGGAGGGCCTACCCCACAAGGTATGGACCGAATGTGTCAGGTGTCACAAGTTTCCAGAATGCAAGGAGATCCCTTTGATAATGGAACTGTAGCATGCCCCACCTCGGGCGGGCCTGGCACGCACCTTAGACGAGCCGCGCGCTACAGTTATCGCCTTCTCCTGATGGCTGGTCTTTCTTCCGGTGGAATTTCCTCTTCTGCCTCAGCCAGTATCTTTTCATAAAAGAGGGCGGCTGCTATACCCCCAAGGATTGGGCCTATCCAGTATACAAAATGGTCCTTAAAAAATCCCGAGGCGATGGCAGGGCCAAAGGTCCTTGCAGGGTTCATAGAACCACCTGTAACGGCCCCACCGATCATCACACCGAACAGTATTGCAAAACCGATGCAAAGACCGGCAAAGGCCTTTGATGACCTCCTGTCTATGGCTGTTGTGAAGACGGTCAGGACTAAGAGAAATGTGATGACGACCTCCATAAGCACCCCCCTTGCCAGGGGCACTCCCTGTCCCAGGAACGTAGTCCCCAGATGCACGCTGGCCACTGCATTGGGGTAGAGTGCCTTGAGGGCGAAGCCGGCAATGGTGGCCCCTACGAGCTGAGAAAGTATGTAGAAGACCGCCAGGTTTGTATCCATCCTTCTGGTGACCCAGCAGGCCACGGTTACGGCGGGGTTGATATGACTGCCAGAGATGTAGCCCAGGCCGTAAACAGCGGCTATGACTGCCAATCCAAAGGCTATTGATACACCCACCAATCCTATCCCAGCGTTCCCCGCACTCTTTAGATAGTAATCCGTGCAGACCGCTCCTGCCCCTATAAAGACCAGGGCAAAGGTGCCTATGGCCTCTGCTATGTACTTCCTATAATTTTCGTTCATCCTGCCTCCTCTCCCCTTCTGCGCTCCCGCCATGAACCATACGAGGTTCATGGCTACCTTGCACCCCTATGGTGCACTGCCCTCCGCCACCCTTCTCGGCGGTATTTAAACACATGAAAAGTAAAAAGTCAAACATAAATGTTTTTATTTTGTGGAATATGCTGGCAAGGGATAAAACTTATGCCTTTTACTACGATACGTCCGTTGACCTGCCCGCTTATGACCTTCCGGGATTACGGGTATTAAAATCTAGCCTTCAGGTCTTCTTACCCATTATCTCCACCATCTGCCGAAGGTTCATTTCTATGTCTTGCAAGAGCTGGACCCCCTTTACTATGATTAGTAGAACAAAGGCAGAGAGCGCCAATTGAAAACTCATAGGAAGAAAAATCAGGAGCGGGGGTAATGCAATCCCAATCACGCCCAATATGAAAAATACTATAGCAACCCCCAGCATTACATAAGAAAATACGCTGATGTAAACAAAAGGTACTCGCAAGCTTGGGTACTTTGGATGTATACCCTTCCCGGCTTCTCTTTGTTGTTCAGTCTTAGACATGGTTTCCTCCAATAGCTTAATAAAGGGTGGCAGAAGAGAAAGCCTTGAACTACCTTTTGGTCTTTCTTATTGTTTGCCGCCTCCTTCCTGCACGGGGGCTTCTGTCTTTACGTCCTTTTGAGGAGGTTCGGTTGTTCCTTTGGCCTCGGGTTGAGTCTGCTCAGCAGGTTTTGCCTCTGCCTGCTGGGGTTCAGGCGATACCTTGACCTCGGGTGGGGCTAGGGCTGGTTCAGGCTTTTTACCGACTGTGACGCTGAGGGTCTGGTTTCCCCTTTTTACTGACAACGCCACACCTTCTTTCCCCTCAAATCCTTTAGAGACTTTTACAAAGGCGTCAAGCGAATTTACGGACTGACCTTCTATCTCTATGATGATGTCGCCGGTCTGGAGTCCTGCAACGTAGGGTTGACTTCCGTCCAGTACCTCAAAAACCCTTGCCCCGGGTGGTTCCTTAGAATCCGCCAGTACAAGCCCGGAGAAGGGCGATAGGGCATAAGTGGCCGTGGGGTAAAAGAATTGAAGCACAAGAAAGAGTAATAACAGGGATACGAAAAGGCTGTTTCGAAGTTTCACTCTAAATTCCTCCTGTACTTATTGTTTGCTGGCACCATGCTGTCCTGTACCCGTGATGCTACTATCATCTGAGACGGCTACCGAACGCTTAAGGCTGAGTTCTCTTAATTTTTGCTGTAGCCCCTGCCTGTGCATCCCCAGGGCCTCGGCCGTCTTGGTGATGTTGCCCCTGTGGGCCTTAAGACTACGGAGTATGTACTCCTTTTCAAAGGATTCTACCACCCTCCGCTTCGCCTCCTTAAAGGGGAGTGAGGAATCCAACATAATTGGCTGGGAGACAGGAGGCTGACCACCCTTCAAGTCTACTGGCAGGTCTTCCTGAGTAATGGTGGCATCTTCAGCCAGGACTACTGCCCTCTCCAGGGTGTTGGCCAGTTGACGCACGTTACCAGGCCAGTCACAGGATAGGAGCGTCCTCATTGCCTCTCTGGAGACGTTTTTTACCTCTTTGTTGTGTTTATTTGAGAAGAGTTTTAAGAAATGCTGTACCAAAAGGGGTATATCCTCCCTCCGCTGGCGGAGGGGGGGGAGTTCAATCTCCACCACCTTCAGTCTGTAATAAAGGTCTTCACGGAAGTTGCCCTTTCTTATCTCAGCCAGGAGATCCTTGTTAGTGGCACTTATTACCCGGACGTCTACCCCTATCGTCTCCTCTCCGCCAAGGCGTTCATACTTCTGCTCCTCTACTGCCCTGAGGAGCTTGGCCTGGGTATTGGGGCTCATGTCCCCCACTTCATCCAGGAAGAGGGTACCGCCATTGGCCAGCTCAAACTTTCCTATTCGCCTCTCAGTGGCACCGGTGAAGGCCCCTTTCTCGTGACCGAAGAGTTCACTCTCTATCAGGGTTTCTGGCAGGGCGGCGCAGTTCATCACTACCAGGGGCTTATCTGCCCTGTGGCTCCGCTTATGAATCTCTCTGGCCACCAGTTCTTTCCCGCTACCGCTCGCTCCACGTATTAGTACCGTTACTTCTGTAGGGGCGACCTTTTCTATTATTGTGAAGAGTTCCCTCATGATGGTGCTCTGGCCCACTATCTCCCCCAGTCCTTCCAAAGTGGATAGTCCGCCTAAGGCGGACAGTTGAGAGCGAAGCCTGCGATTTTCGTCCTGAAGGGCCAGTCTTTCCAGGGCGTTTCTGGCGATGAGCCTGAGTTCTTCAATGTCAAAAGGTTTGGAGATGTAGTCATAGGCCCCCTTCTTCATGGCCTCAACGGCTATCTTTTCAGAGCCGTAGGCGGTTATGACTACTACCAGTGGGGAACACTCCATGCCTTTTATCTTCTCCAGTACCTCAAGGCCGTTCATTTCAGGCATGTTTATGTCCAGAAAGACCAGGTCAGGGAGTCGGTTCTTTATGAATGCCCGGGCCTCCTGGCCGCTGGAGGCCTCAAAGAGGGAATAGCCGTCCTTTTCCAGGGCCTTCTTCATCCCGAAGCGGGCGCCCTTTTCGTCGTCGGCTATCAGGATAGTGGGGGCCGTCATGCCGTTTTACCGCCTGAATTGGGAGTTGTGGTGGTACTGCTGTTTAAGGTGCCTGCTGTGTTATTGCTGAATTCCTCTGCCGGAAGGTGGAGTATGAAACGTGTGCCGTTGGGCCCCGTCTTGAGGTCTATCCTGCCGTCCATCGCTTCCAGTTTCTTTTTCACGATGGGGAGTCCCAGCCCTGTGCCAGATTGCCGTGTGGTAAAAAAGGGTTCAAAGACCTTGTCCACGATGTCTTTCGGTATGCCGGGTCCAGTATCGGCGATGGTTACCTCAATGCTTTGATTTTTTCCCGGCCTGGCAAGGAGGGACAACGTCCCCCCTTTGGGCATGGCCTGGAGGGCGTTGTGTATAAGATTGAAAAAGACCTCCTGGAGGTCACCATCCTCAGCCCTTACCCGTGGGAGGTCTTCTGGTATCTGAGAAGAGATGGTTACCCTGTTTTGTTTAGCCTCGTGCCCCAGGACGAGGAGCACTCCCTCAATTACCTCGGAGAGACTGTAGTTGAGCCTCTTTACACCTTCGGCACTGCCACCGTTAGAGGCTGAGTTCAGGCTAAAGCCCGGAGGCCGTGCAAACTGGAGGAGCTGGTTAACTACCTTGGTGAGCCTGTCTATCTCATCCACAATGATTGAGAGGGACTCCTGACTCCTGGGGTCTTCTTTCATGTCCTCTTTGAGTACCTGCACTATGGATTTGATAGAGCTGAGAGGGTTTTTGACCTCATGGGCCACGCTGGTGGAGAGTCGTCCCAGGCTCAGCAGTTTCTCACTCTCCATTATTTTTCTCTCGAGTTGCAATTTTTCATCAATCAGCTTTGCCTTACCCAGGGCAGAGGCTATCTGGTTGACGATGATGAGGAGTTGTTCCAGATTGTCGGAAGGCAGGGAGAGTCCGCGGATGGGCCTGCCCAGGCACAGTAGCCCCATAAGGCTCCTCTCCTCAAAGATGGGAAAGATGTAGTAAAAGTCCAGGGGCTTCATCTCATTTATGATGGCCACATCTTTAGTCTCGTGGCGGTCAATGGCGCTCAACACTCCATAGGAAAAGTATTCACAGACCTTCCTGAACTGCCTGCGGGTTAGGGATCTTTTGTAATCATCGCCCACTACCTGAATTTTTTCCGTCTGCCTGGAGGTGCTGTCGGCCTCTTTAAAGAGCAGCAGGCTTACCTTTTTGACGCCAGTGGCGTTCTTGATGGCTTCTACTATGTATTCAAGAAGCCTGGAGAGGTTCACCAGGGAATCCTCTCCTATGGTGTGGGAGAGGTCGTTGAGGAGGTACTCGCTATCGGTTGCCCTCCTGAAGAGGATTGTTCTCATCAAGTTCTGGAGTTTCTCCTTTAGTGTGGGGAACCAGTAAACCAGGGCTATCACCAGAATGGCCTCCAGTACCTTTGTGTCTGCCTCAAGGTGTCTCTTCAGATAGCCTGAGAATTGCTTAATACCAAAGTAGTACAGGCATATCAGTATCAGTGTGAGGAAGGAATAAAAGAGACTTCGCCTCAGGACAAACTCCATGTAGTTGAAGCGGTATACAAAGTAAGAGAAGATTATGCTGGGGAAGATACTGGAAAGCATGGCAGCAAGGACTAGATAGTTGCCCATGTAATAGTAGGTAATGTCTTTCAGGAAGAATGTAAAGCCTATGAAACCTGCCACGAATAGCAGCACCCAGGAGATGTAGAGGTGAAACTTCTGGTCTTCGGCCTCTTCTGCCCTGCGGGAGACCCGCTGGCAAATAAAGGCTGTAACTGCCAGGGCCACCACCAGCCACAATATGAAGGGTTTAACGAATGGCTGTACGCTGGCAAAGAGGTACTCCTCTTTGGAGAAGATAATCGTTCTGATAGCTACAGAGAAGGGGAGCACCGGTAGATATACGGCTGAGGTTATTAACCGCTGTAGGCTTCTTGCTATCTCCCATCCCCTCTCTATCATATAGAGGATAGAAGTGTGCAGGAGGAGGCTGGGTATGAATCCAATGCCCACATAGGCTATGGCATCTGCCACGTAGCTTATGGATGGGATATTTCTGCCAAAGAGTATCAGGCTGAAGACGGATATGGCGTTGCCCACGTGCCACATGGCCACGGCGAAGACCAGGAAAAGGAAGGCCCTCTCGCTGGGTGTCTTGTTCTTGCGCTGGTATATAAGCCCCAGTAGCACACCATGGAGGACGCTCCCCACCAGGAAGCCCGTGAGGGAGACTATCTCGTACAAAGGCATATTTCTGTCCCTTACATCTAATCTATTGTAAGTGAAGATGATAGCCCTTGCCCTGGCTACTGTCAATAGTAGACAGTTGAACTCAAGACATGAGTTCGGACATTGTCTAAGGGTTGGGGGCATCCGCCTTAGGCGGACGTCACCTGGGCCTTGTTAATATATTTCTGCACTCAAAGCTCCGACGTTTGTTGTTTTCTTCCCCCTTTAAAAAAGAGGGGGATTCCCAAGCGTTTGTCCGCCTGGGGCGGAGATAATTTTTATTGTGTCCGAACTTTTGTCCGAAGCTCAATGGATGGAGATGGTACAATACGGGAGGTGCAGATGATCAGGCCCTTCTCCTTAGAGGCTTTCGGGCTGTGCGTTATTTTCTGAACAGGCCCCCAAAGAGCCACATTAAAAGGGTTAGTATCAGGCTGAGCAGGAGACAGCTTGCCAGGGGGAAGTAAAGGGTGAAATTATCCTTTTTGATGTAGATGTCTCCCGGGAGTTTGCCTGCAAGGGGTATTTTGCCCCCCAGCAGGAAAAGGCCTCCCAGGAGGAGGAAGAAGATGCCTAAGAATAGGAATAGTTTCCCGAACGGGTGGAAATCTACCACTGCCAGTAGCTCTTCTTATGCTTGCGAAGTTTCAATATCTGAGGTCTATGCTCGGCTTGTTCCTCTGTTTGTTTGGGGATGAGTTTTTCATCCCTTTCTCCCATCCAGCAGGCCTCTGGGGCCTTTATCTCTACGGTAAAGCCTTCTCCAAGATAGCTCTTTATGGCCACCGGGTCGTTCACTATCTCTGCTGTGGAACCCTGCGAGACGACCTCCCCTTCATTGAGGATGTAAGCCCTGTCGGTAATGGAGAGGGCCTCTCTTACGTTGTGGTCGGTAAGGAGTATGCCAATGCCCATCCGTTTTAGGCCCATGACCATGGCCTGGAGTTCGCTGATGGCGATTGGGTCGATGCCTGAAAAGGGCTCATCAAGGAGCATCATGGTGGGCGCCGAGGCCATAGCCCTGGCCAGTTCTAATCTCCTCTTTTCTCCTCCGGAGAGGACGTATGCCTTCTTCCTGGCGAGGTGGGTAAGCCCAAAATCTTCCAGTAACTGGGCCGCCCTCCTTTTCTTATCCGTGTGGTTTCCCCTTACTTCTAGAATGGCAAGGATGTTTTCCTCCACGGAAAGCCTCTGGAAGACAGAGGGCTCCTGAGAGAGATACCCCAGCCCCATCCTGGCCCTCTTATAGATGGGGAACCTGGTTATGTCCTGTCCCTGAAAATGGATGTTGCCTGCGTCCGGCCTTACAAGTCCCACTATCATGTTGAAGGCGGTACTCTTACCGGCACCGTTATGGCCCAGGAGTCCCACTACCTCCCCCCTGTCTACCTCCATGTTCAGGCCATTCACTACTGCCCTTTTGCCGTATATCTTGGTAAGCTTTTCTACCTCTAATAGCTTCATCTTATGAGCCTGATGCCCCTTGGGGGCCAGAATACGAGAAAGGCCTTACCTACGAGATTTTCCTCCGGTACAAACTTCCATACCCGGCTATCCTTGCTGTTAGCGCTGTTGTCTCCCAGCACAAAGTACTCACCCGGTCCCATCCGCACAGGAGAAGTTCCTCCCCATCGCCCTGAGGAAAGGTCGGAGCTATAGTATATATCCCTGTATATCTCAATGTCCTCAAAAAGGCAGGCCACGGCCCTTCCCCCCAACTTTATCCCACTCCTTGAAATACCCTGGGCGGGTAGTGTCATGTCATAATCATAAGAGAATATCTCCTGGCCGTCAAGGAAAAGCCGTACGCTACCATCGGCATGGTGGAACTCCACGCGGTAAGACTGTCCGGGAGAGAGATAGACTTCTGCCTCTTGAAGGCGCTTCCCTGAGCGCTCTAAAAAGCTCTTCTCCTGTATGCCTGAGTTGGATTTGACCGCCAGGGAGGCCAGAAAGAGGTCTCCATCCTTCTCAATGGCACAGAGGATTGCCCCGCCGGTTCCACTGTTTATATTTGTTGAGAAGGCAATCTTAACGTCCCCGACTTCCTCGGCACCCTTTACGTCGTTGTAGGCATAACTGTCCTTAATCCTCCTGGCAAAGGTGGCAAAGGAGGTTCCCTGGAATGTTTCAAGAAAGAGGGTTGTATTAGAAGTATTTTTAGTGAATGCGGTCACCTCTTTCCACATAGGCTTCTCTAGTGTCCAGTTTGAGACCAGCTCCTTTTTGGCTGCGTGCCTGCTTGTATAAACTGGTACCCAGAGTTCCTCCTGTACCTGTCTCGGCTTCTTGGCGGCGTGATTATTGATGTATATGTCTCCTCCTGCTATTTGCAGTTCCTCTCCAGGCAGGCCCACCAGTCGTTTTATGTAGTTCTTGTGTTTCCACTTGAGGCGACTGGAACCACACTTCCTGCACTTGAGGCCCTCTACCCGCTCCTGGTCCATCATAACGTAGCCACAATCCTTACAGGTTACCTCGGCCAGTGGATACTTAAAGACCACGACGTCCCACCTCTGAGGCTTTTTGAAATCATAGATAAATTTGTTTACAAATAGCCTGTTTCCCCCATGAGAGCCGTTGTTGCGGATGTCAATGTTGAAGAGGCAGTTGGGGCAGGTAGCCGTAGTGCCGTAGTGGTCCCTTGCAAAACTCCATCCGCAATTGGGGCACTTGACGTCTTTATGAACCCCCAGGAGGGTCGGAGCCATTGAACCGGTAGGAATCTTGAATGCCTCCACCACAAAATGTCTGATCAAGAGAGCAAGCAGGATGGAGAGGATTATCCACTGCAGGTTCTCCTTTATGGCCCTGTAGCGCTCTTCTTTTTCCCCTGAGTATCCTACCCAGGCCCGTACCCTGGAGGCTAGCGTGGCGCCGGTTGTGTTTTTTCCCTTATTCATGAGCAGTCAGCACCGAGAGGAACGCCTCCTGAGGTATCTCCACGCTCCCTACGCTCTTTAACCTCTTTTTCCCCTCCTTTTGTCTTTCCAGTAGTTTCCTCTTTCTGGTGATGTCTCCACCGTAACACTTGGCAGTGACGTCTTTTCTCAAGGGTCTGATTGACTCCCTGGCAATTACCCTGCTTCCTATGGCTGCCTGGATGACCACTTCAAAGAGGTGGCGTGGTATCTCCTCTCTCAGCTTCTTTACCAGCCTTCTGCCCTTGTAGTAGGCCTGGTCCTTGTGGACTATGCTGGAGAGGGCATCTACCTTTTTACCGCCTACCAGGATGTCCAGCTTAACAAGATCAGCAGGGCGGTAACCCAGGAAGGTATAGTCCATAGTTCCGTATCCCCTCGTGGCAGATTTAAGCTTGTCGTAGAAGTCAAATATTACCTCTGCAAGAGGTAGCTCATAGTTGAGAATTACCCTCTTTTCGCTCAGGTACTCAATGCCGACGTACTTTCCCCTCCTCTCCTCTGCAATCTGCATCACTGCCCCCAGGCACTCGCTGGGCAGTACCATCTTCATCGCCACCAGAGGCTCCCTGAACTCCTCTATGTCTCCGACCGGTGGTACATGGTCGGGGTTATCTATCCTTTTTACCTCCCCTTTCTTGTCCACTATTTCGTAAGTGACGCTGGGGGCAGTCTGGATAATGTTGACGTTACTCTCCCTCTCCAGTCTCTCCTGGACCACCTCCATGTGGAGGAGTCCCAGGAACCCGCAGCGGAAACCGAAGCCCAGGGCTGGAGACCTCTCGGGTTCAAAGGTAAAGGAGGAATCGTTCAGGCTGAGTTTTTCAAGGGCCATCCTGAGAGGTACAAGGTCGGTATCGGCCGTGGGGTAAAGCCCGCAGTACACCATCGGGAGAGGCCTTTGATAGCCAGGCAAGGCCGCACTGGCCCTTTCCTTATCGTGTGTGACCGTGTCTCCTATCTCCACGTCATGTATGGATTTTATGCTGGCCACCAGATAACCTACCTCACCGGTGTGAAGGGCCTCCACGGGAGACATCTTCGGCCTGAAGACCCCTACCTCTGTTACCTCAAACGACCTCTGGGTCTTCATCATGTAAATCCTATCCCCTGCCTTGAGAGAGCCATCAAAGATTCTGAGGTGGACTATTACTCCACGGTAATCATCGTAAACGGAGTCAAAGATAAGCCCCCTCAAGGGTCCTTTGACGTTGCCTTTTGGAGGTGGTACCCTCTCAATGATGGCCCTGAAGAGTTCATCAATGCCCAGTCCTGTCTTGGCGCTGACCTTTAGCACCTCTTTTGGGAGCACCCCCAGGGTCTTCTCCATCTCCTCAATCACCTCCCGGGGCCTGGCCTGCTGGAGGTCTATCTTGTTCAGCACGGGTATAATCTCAAGGTGTTTTTCAATGGCCAGATAGGCGTTCGCAACCGTCTGGGCCTCTACCCCCTGGGCGGCATCCACCAGGAGCAGCGCGCCCTCGCAGGCCGCAAGGCTTCGAAAGACCTCGTAGCTGAAGTCTACATGTCCAGGGGTATCTATTAGGTTAAGCGTGTAGTCCTTACCGTCTTTTTTATAATTCATTGTCACGGCACTGGCCTTTATGGTTATGCCCCTCTCCCTCTCCAGGTCCATGTCGTCCAGTACCTGTTCCCTGAACTCCCTGGAGCTGACGGTCTGGGTGCTCTCCAGGAGCCTGTCGGCCAGGGTACTCTTACCGTGGTCTATGTGGGCGATAATGCAAAAATTTCTAATCCTATCGGTGTCCATATTTTTATATAGGGAGTGGCCCTACTACTTTAAAATATTATAAGTTAACAGAAAGGAATTTTGAAGTCAATCAGAGGGGATCTGAGCTTGGGACACAAGTTCGGACAGATAACATAGACAGAATTTCACAGTTATAAAAAATACTACCATGTAAGGGGGCAAGCCCCCT
>FWPU01010735.1_pt1 | contig 13354 bp, 23 predicted proteins | sample 2228361 | NCBI WGS metagenome assembly FWPU01 (sample SAMEA103939777, study PRJEB20133) | metagenome | reverse complement strand
TATAAAGTTTGTACTCACCATTCTTCCATATGTATGTGTTGCTTCTTTCTATCATACTATAAACCTCCTATATGTATTCTTTTCAAAAAAGTCCTCCTACAAACCTTTATCCAGATCTTCCATGAAGAGATCCTCAAGGTTCACTTTCAGAGCATCATCGCCACTACCTACTGAAACAACAGGTTCCTCGTTGACTATACCATCCAAGAAGGACTTCACTCTATTCAACTCGGCATCAGAGAAAGCAGCTAGAACTTGACGCTGAGCCTTCTTTTCAACTTCAGCTATAATACCTTTCTCGACCTGAGCATCAAGAATACTCTCTATCAGTTCTTCACGCGAAGATGTCTTAGTCTCCCAAGACACAACTGTTTTCTCTTTGTCAGTCCTTGATCTTAGTTCACCTGTAGGAGTAACTACAAAAGGTCTTTTTGATTTCTTCACTGGTTCCTGAGCAACAGTAACATTTTCTCTCTCTCCACGGATCTTCTTCAAAGCTGCTTTTACTTTGTCTCTCAGATTTTTCTTATCTCCTTCCCTCTCTCTTTCTTTTCCCTCCTCCTCCTCTTCTTCTTCTTCTAGAACATCAGCTAATCTTCTACAAGCTTCAGCAAAGGGAGAAGTTCTATACAGGTCAGAACCTTCACCAATATCTTCAGATGTATACTTAGTCTTAGGTCTATCCTTTGTCCTATAAATCGTCTTAGGAGCAGGAGGACCATACTTTCTTGCCTTCCTAGCTATCAGATGCTCAAGGTGTTCAATTTCCTTGAGCAATTCTTGTCTAGACATATTTATACCTCCTATGTTTGTTTTCCACTTTTAGTTAAACTTCTTAGAAGTTCAGTTAGCCATCTTCAACACTTAAATTGATATAGTAAACTATTAACTTTCTAACCATATCTGATTCTTAACTTATAACTCAATTTCTCACCTAAGGTAGCATTTATAGCAACTCAGTTTTATCACTAAAAATAGGAATGATAAGTTTCTATTTTTACTTAGTGAGACAGTAACATCTAGTTGGTATAACTAACATCCTTCATAACCAGTCAAATGGTCACTTAACTGGTTCAAAGTTAATATCACTTCATACTCCTTAGAAAACGAGAAACCACCCTGACCTTCCAACAACCTATCAACTTGTCCCAACTTCTTCCATTTCATAGACACATTTGTTACCTTCTCACCTTAAAAGGGCATATCTCGTATTTCATCCACTAAAAGCGTTTGTCCGTTTTCGTCCACCACAGCAGTTCCGTCACCGAGAGACTTATGACCCGGAACAGGCTTAGCCCCAAACTCATCCATAAAAGAAAAAATTACCACTGGTCTTCCACAAAATTCTCTGAGTCATCCTTAGCATAACTCAGAGCTTGCTCAACAATCTTTCTCAGATCTTCGTCCTCATCCCAAGGCCCAGCATCAGTATCATCATAGTGAGCACCTTCTTGGATCATCAATCTAAACTTTCCATCTTCGTGGTCGTATACTAAGAACCAGTAAACATCAAAATCTCCTATTTCAAGATGTGCAACACGGACTACATTATCCGCATCAAATATACCTTGTGAGAAAACCCACTCTGCCTTTTCTGGAAGGTTCTTCAATCTTTTTACAATTTCTTTGGTAGACTCCAAGTGAAGCCTTCGTTTTCCCAACATCCTAGCTACTTGTCTAAGTAGCCTAGCTACTTCTTTATACTTATCTCTTCTCATGCTAGACCTTCTAAACATATTAGACCTTCTACTTATGTTTCTTCTCATGTTAGGTCTCTTACTTTTACAGTCCTTCCATAAAAATCCTTTCCAACTCATTCTGAAGCGGATCGCCACCTTCCAGGACCTGAGTTGGCATCCTAAACTCTGATGGTTTTCCAGCTGTTTTCTTAATCCTAAGCTCTTTCAGAGCAGCTATCTTCTTAGCTACTTCATTCATTGAGACCTTTTTGTTTAGATCTTCGAGGTATTCATCTAAAGTTTGTTTGTTAGACATAGTTCCTCCTTTTTAAACAGGCCACAGATTTTCATAGGTTTTTCTAGTTGCTTCATCAAATTCTTCCCCATCTTGAGTAAGTCTTTCCAGATACTCGTATATAGCAAACTTATCCTCATCGCTAATACCATTACTACTAGCGGTCTTAAGTTGCTTAATCTGCTCTTTAATTTCAGGAGGAAGTACCCTTATCTTATCCCGTATTGGAACTGGATCTTCATAACCACGATCTAGCCTGGAGTCCGGATTTACAACAGGGCTTCTGCCCAATTGAACCGGTTCCTTTAATTTCTTAGATTCATTCTCTTTATTAGGTATACTGCTAGGCAGTTTTTCTTCCTTCGGCATAGTTCACCTCAAAATGGAAGCAAGTAAACTTAGAGCCTTCTTTCCTTTTTCGTTAGCATACGAAGAATATCTTGCAATGACAAGTATAGCTTCCTGTGCAGGATTAGAACCTGACAGGGCTTCATCTAAATCATCCAGGAAAGCATCAGCGAGTTTTCTAGGTAATGAAGCCTGGATTACCCTGAGTAACCTTTCAGGTTCCTCAGTATCTACAATCCTAGAAGCAATAATTTGTAATACCTTAGCTCTAGTATCAGCTCCCTCTCCACCTGCTTTCCCACCCAAATGTAGAGGAACAATAATACTATCTTCAAAGAAGGAAACATCGTAACAAATTTCGTAAACAAGTTTTCTTTCTCCACTAGCGAGAACAACCTCTTGCATCTTATGGTTTCTTACATGGTCACAGAATTCATTCTCGTTAGTAGCAATATTCGAGCAAATGCTACAGCGCGTCCATCCTACTACTGCTCCCATACTTGTATCAGTAACTTTACCACTAAGAATTAAATCCAACAATCCAGGAAAGGTTTCCTCTGTTTTTTTCTTGTCAAGCGCAAGTATGTTTTCAACAAACCCACCATTCTTAGTTTTTTCATCCCAAGGAATAAACTTACTAGAAAGTACATAACCGATAACCTGATCATCTTGATGGTCTATTGAAACCCTCTGTCCTACGAAAGTCTGGTAGTTAGTTTCAAGTTCAGTCCGCGGGAATGCGTCACCATTTTCATTTGGGCCCCAGTGTTCCGTTTCAGATACGGCATGATTTCTAAGATAAAGGTATCTTTCTGTATCTAGTTTATGTAAAGTAGAGAATTTAACGAAGGAATCAAATCCAAATTCCTTCTTAAATTCTCTGGAAGTAGAAACAATCCCCGCTATCTTAGCTGAACCGTACTTAATCATAACTTACACCTCCAACCTATAAGCCCAGAAAGGAGATTTTTTCTCTTCTTTTTCCTTTCCCTCTTTCTCTTCTTTTTCCTTTCCCTCTTCCTCTTCTTTTTCCTTTTCCTCTTCCTTTTCCTTTGTATCAGTAGACACAGACTCAAACTTCATTTCAACTTCTCCTTCTTCATTTACCACAACTTCTCCTCTGTGGACTCCAGTTATCTTTCCTTTTCCTTTCTTTTTAAAAGACATTTATCTCACCCCACATTTTTCTCGAATCCTCAGTTTCTTCCAACAAGATGCTAGCTTGTCTTAGTAATTTAGCCGTTTTCTTAAGTAAACCAACCTCTTCTTTATTTCTTCTCATATTAGACTTTTCTTAGTCGTATGTAAAACTAACCCACCTGGTAGTTCATGTCTCTGGGGTTTACCAGCTTTCATAGCATCACTAATAACAGCACTCAACCCACGAACTAGCCAGTATGAAAGAGCCATATCTGTGCTCATCTGATCCACGAAACCACCAATCTTCTTAAATCCTTGCTCCTGCATTTCTAAATAGAATTCAACTGGTACCTCTTTCAAGTTGTCACCAAACTTTTTAAATGTAGCCCGTTTCTCAGGACCATTCTCTTCCACAGCAAAGTAGATATACAGAGGGCGACCATCCTGAAGTACACCCATGGGATTAGATACCAGTTTCTGGAGCATTACAGCAAAAGTTATATTAGTTAAAAACATAGGATTAGGAAGTAGTTTGATGCTGACATATACAGTGGTTTCTACTCTTCCTTCCACTTCTTTTATGTCTACTTCAGCCCAAAAAGGAGTAGTAATCTTGTAGGTATCAGCAAAGTACTGAAGAACTTTAACTATTTCTTGTTCCATTTCACCCATCTCTTCCATTTCACCCATCTCTTCCATTTCACCCATCTCTTCCATTTCACCCATCTCTTCCATTTCACCCATCTCTTCCAACTCCTCCTCCCCTTTCAACATCCTAGCAGCCTGTCTTATGAGCTTAGCTGCTTCTTCGTACTTATCTCTTTTCATATTAATCCTCTGCAGCCAGATCACTAAGCCCAAAGTTTAGTTCTAACCCCTCTGGACTAGGGGGTGGCTCAACAGGAGCTATATCAGGGAAGTACTTTTTCAACTCTTCAAACTCTTGCTGATATATGCTAGCGGGGACAATTCCTAACTGGTACTTCTTAGAGACCTCAAGGAAAAGTTCTATCTTATTTATATAGAACTTATACAGTTCCCTCTTTTTCTTCAGTTCCTCGACCTCAGTTGATTCTTGAGTTACCTCGGGCAGCTTTTTCTCAGCTCTCATCAGTCCAGCTAACCTATGTTCAAGCAAAACTATCTTGTTCTCTATCTTCTTGACTTCCTTATAGTACTCATCTCTGAGATTAAAAAGTTCTTTCATACTAACCTCCTATATAGTTTGTTTATTCTTCACTTATCCATCTCCTGAAGCTGTTGCTGCTGAATAGATTCAATAGTATATTTTGTAGGAAAACCACACCAGACTGAAGTACTTATCAAGGAGATAAGTATTAAACCGATTACTCGGATTATCCAAGTTCCCCATTCCTTGTAAACACTCCATTTAAGTATCTTAATGTTCTGGTCTAAACCACCCTTTACAGAAACTATACCATTAGCAATACACGCTTCAAGTAGGTTATAAAATTTACTTCTAAGTTCTGTATAATCCTGGTAAAATCCTTCTACTCCATTACCAAAAATCTTAATTCTGAGCTCATTTACCTCGTTTTCCAACCCTGCTATCCTTTTGTCTAAAGTAGCAAACCTATCCTCAAACCTGTCAATCTTACCAAAAAACTCTTCTAGTTTAGAGGAAAGCAGTTCAAGTTTACCGAAGATTTCTGTATTTGTTACCTTGGAACTACTCTTTTTCTTTGACATAAACTAAATCTCCTTGATTTCCTTCTGAATCCAGTTACTGGTTTCCACCCGATACCTCCTCTCTTCACCATCTACTTCAATAGTTACATAGAAAGTGAGTAATAACTCATCTACCTCCTCAGCTGTTAAAGCCTTAGAGGGAGAGTAATCCAACTTTTCAATCTCAACAGACCTTAGAAAACACTCCGAATTAAGATTCCTTTTCAAGAACTCTCTAATAAACCAGTTAATAATGGCTTCAAATGCTAAGACATATAGCTGTTCCCACATATTTACAATCATTTCCGGTTGTTTCCTATCATCAGATACAAAGTACCTGTAGTACCTTTTACTGCCTTTCTTCTGGGCTATACCGAAAGTACTAGTAGCAGGATAAACTAAAAATGATTCCTCACCGAAAGGGATCATTGTCTCAAAATGTTTTCTTATTTTATTTGCTAACTTCCCATCTTTAAGTTCAGATATAACAGTAGTTCTCGGGATTCTAATCCATGTAGAGAAGTAAACAATCCCATTTTCAAACTTGACATTCAAACCTTCTTTTTTAAGGATTTCAGTCAACTCCTTCTTTAGTAAGTCGTAATCATCCTTGTTCACTGGATACTCGTAAGCCTCGTTGTTCAAAAGATCTATATCGTATTCCTTAGCTATCTCTTCACCTAGAGAGTGGACTATATCAAACAACCCTTGAAAACCAAGGATATCCTCAAGGAATCTACCCGTAGGTAATTCGTATGTCATACTTCTACTCCACCAAGTATTTATTTTCCTCATCTAGTATAGTAGCCCAAGGATTTAGTAACACATCCTCATTGAAATCATTACTAGCCACTTCCTTTTCGGAAATTACTTCAAAGTTTGGTTTACCACTAATCCTAGCTCCAGCCTTACCAACCCAGTATTCTTCCACAGCAGCCATAGCTTTGTCTTTCGAAGTAGTTTCCACAGTAACTTCATTTCCATTAGGTAACCTTACTTCAAAGACCTTAGTACCGAAGACGCTCTTGACAGGTCTGATCAAACAAGATACTTTATAAACTACTCCATTCTTTCTCTCTATAACCTTAACAGGTAAAGACGCACTATACTTTATGTTAGAACTCATAGATTCCACATGATAAACACCCTCATCACCATCAAGTTCCGTAGAACTAACAACAACTGGAACATCTGCTTGATCAAATTCTTTCTGAAGAATCCTCATGATTACCTGAGAATCTTCCAGACCTAGTATGGACTCTCTGAGCTCTTGACCATCCTTTGAAAGGGAACTAGCCAGGAGTCTTCCAAGTGAATACTCTCTTTTAAATTCTCCGGGCTCTTCAACCACGACTATGTCGTCCGTCTCCTCAGGAACTAAGCTTGCTGTTTTAGCTAGCTTCTTAGATTTTATTTCAGGAAAACTCTCACCTTCCGCCTTTAGTACGAGCAGAGAAGCATGGTAAGAATCAGAAGCTCTAACTATATACTTCTTACTACCATGGAAGACTTCCCACTTAGGCAGGAAAGTTAACTCAGGAATCTGGTAGTCAACTTCATAGCTTCCATTCTTCTTCATCCGAACAGAAATTGGTATGAAAAGCTGTTCTCCAGTACTCAGAGTTGCAATACATCCTTTCATAGCAGGGTTCAGTTGAACTTCAGCCTGAACACCAGCATTACTTAGTTCCTCTGAGATAGAGACGATAACTTTATCCTCTATCTCCTTCAAGGTCTCTTTAAGGTTCATATCCTCTCCTTATAGTCTACTAAATCTAGCAGCTTGTCTTATCAACCTAGCTGCTTCATCATACTTGTTTCTTTTCATGCTAGACTCCTATATAGCAAAACCAAACCAGAAACTATTTTTTCTTCTCTCCTTTCCTTTTCTCTTTAGAAACAAACTTACCATGAAGTTCCTGATGTTCTGTTATAGGATCTCTACCCAAAGCGTCAAGAATTCTAGAATATACATCAGATTTTCCCAATACCGACCTCAACCTATCCTCACCAAGCTCTGCAGCAATTCTAAGTATATAAGGGTTTCTCACTTTTGTAGCTTCTTTAACAGCTTCTGCTTTTCCATGCAAACCTCTGGTAGGCAAACAGAACTTAGCATCGTCTGGTATAACGGAATCTACCTCTTTAATATATTCTTCAACTTTACCGGCTCCAATAACAGAAGAAGCATTTTTAAAAAACTCTTCAGTATTCATCTTCATAACATCCTTATAGACAGCACTATCTAACCCGCCTTTTGAAACAGAGGCGGGTTTAGGAATACCTTTTATATTTTCTTCCATCAACCTCCTCTGAAATTCCCTAAATGCAGGATCTAATATAGTTCCAACTTCCTTTTCCAAACCATCCTTAATGTATTCAGGATCGTACCCTATTGCATCAACTATAACTTCAAGTGGTAATTCTCCTCTGGATCTAAGTTGCAACAGTAAATTCCTGTAAGATTGGTCATCCAGTAGGTCAGCCTTGTGTCTCCACTCAAAGTCTGGAATACAAGGAATCCTTTCTGCATAAGGCTTTCTAATTTTGTGCGAAAGTTCAGATGCTTCTGTTTCATAGAACTGATTAGCTAGAGCTATAGGCAGAAAGACTTTCTCTTTCCATGCCCTTTCAAGCTTAGCTCTAACAGCTAGGTATCTTGACATTAGAGCTCTATATCCTACATTAGCAGTAGCATAAGTGGGACCTTCTCCGTGAATTAGTGCTTTATTGAGAAACAGACCAGCTAACACTCTTTTCTCTACCCACTCATACTCAGACTGTAGATTAGGCCATTTACCAGCTGCACCTACAATATCTACAGAAACCAAACCGTGAGTAACTAAAGTAAATTGAGGTTGGTTTTCAGCATCCAACAACATTTGTCTAAAGTCATTTAACTGCTGCTGATCTGGTATAAAGTTTGCATCTCCTATCTTCCAAATCTCCTTAGGAGAAATCCATCTATCAGCTACTGCATACATCGCTTCCATAATCTTACTTTCGTAAATCAACTCTCGAAAAACCCTAAGTATTACAGAAGTACCCCTTTCATCGTAAGGGCACGACTTCCTCATCATAGTGAGGAGGTTCTGAGAACTCAATCTAAGATTACGCCCTTCTTGAAGAGCTATGGAGATCTCAGCAGGAAGCTGCTTTAAATCAAGGTTACTCACATGTTTTAATACTTCCATATCCATCAAGTACTCATAAATATATGGATCATTCTCTTCTGAGAAAGGCGTTGTGGTAATCTTAACCCTTTCCGGAATTAGTAGTTCCGCCTTAGTAAAGGTTCCAAATTTGTCGGACCAAGTGAGGAATGCAAATACTTCCCCCATTAACCAGTACTCTCTTAACATGTCAAACATCAAAGAAGCTGCATCTAGGTGCTCAAGCGTTTCCTCATAGAACGCTCTGATAGTTGGATCTTTTACATTCTTTAGTTCAAAAGCAGAAAGTGGTAACTCAGAATGCAAATCTATAGCTGTACCAACAAGAGCATGAAAAGTATCGTAATACCTAATTTGTTGGTTGAGTGTGGTACTTTAACATCGGTCCCAGGGTATAAAGAAATGAACAAACGAGAGAAGCGGAGAAAACCATCTAGGTGGGTAGTAAGCCATGTCAAGACTAGTTGCAACCCTAACCATTCTACTACCTCTGGTTTCTGCCGCATTCACTACAACAGGTGTAGGGAGCCCTGTTTGTTCATTCCTCATACCTTGGGACCTACCTCCTCTTTGTCCTCTTGGCATTTTCTGCCTCCTAGTTTACAGTTGTCTAAACCGTTACCAAAGTTTTAGAAAAGACTTTTAAAAAGAAGGTCTAGTTGTTACGAAACTGTGCATTCTCATACTAGATCTTCTACTTGTCACTACCAAAAACCTTCTCCACATACTCCTTAAGCTTAACAGGTGTATCGTATCCTTGATCTAAAAGCATCCTAAGAACTTCCACATTACGACGAAAGTATTTATCCATCAGTTGTATCAACCACTTAGTCTCGAAGCCCATCTCCTTCAGCTTAGAAGCAAGTTCAACATCTACATCTTCACCCAACTCCCACAAATCTAAAATCTCCTCGACACTAAATCCTTTCCTAAGAAAACTCTTAATCTCAGAAACAGAAAACAAAGTACCAAGTTCCAGTTCGTGAATCTGATCATCTACCAAACCTAGTTTAGATAACTGTTCCCGCTCCTTCTCAGTAAATTCATTATCTTCAGTCCTGACTACCAAAACCTTAGCCGCTTGAACAAGCAGAGAAGCTATATCAATCCATCTTTTACTTCTTGTGAAAACCTCTCTACCAACATCTCCAGGATACTTAGGATAAGCCTCATCGTAATAGATACCACTAAAAGGCATATGCCTAACATCCCTATATCTATCCTCGAACCATTTAGCTTGAGATACTGGATCAACAGCTGTAGGAACTTTCCTTTGAACCATATCATAGTCCTGTCTAGTGGGATTCTGATCTCCTATTTCATAGGCAGGACCTCTCTTGATAACATAAACCAGTCTTTCAAGAGTTTCAGTTAGAGGATTCTTTTTACGGCGCCTAACAGGCATTAAGCAAATCCTCCACGGTTACCACTTCTTTCTCAAGGACCTTTTCAACTGGTGACTTTTCAAAGGTTCTTTCAGTTATTCCCAACAACCACAAAAACTCCTCATACTTTTCTTTTGTTATTTCTCTAATAAACAACTCATTGCCAACAAATTTATAAGCAAAGAAACCATTCTCGCTCTTAAGAAATCCAGCCACTTCCTCCGTACCATAACGGAGCATTGTTAGGTTCAGAGGAACTATGCCTGCCTCTCTCAATCTGGCAAGAATAACAAAGTCAGACAACATAGTAAAGTTTACCCTTACTTATGTTTCTTCTCATGTTAGAAACTAGTTGTAAAACCTCGGTGTCAGTCCTACTTCCTCAATCACTTCTTCTATTACCTCTAGAGGTATTATACCATCAGTAAGAACAGTAACACTAGACTTGCCTAATTCATCCTTGACATAGATCAAAACATCCCTCAATCTTCCAGGAATTACTTCATCAACATCAACCCGGTTTTCCAGATATCTAGGAACAAGAAATATCGTAGCAGTACTCCCTGAACCCACATCAAGACCCCACAGTACAGAACTATCTACACCATACACATCACTTCCTCTCCTATATCTGCTCGCAGTAACCATATCAAGTTCAGAGAGAACAACATTAAGTTCATTTTCCAAGTTAAGTTTGAGATTCCGTAGATCATTCGCGATGTTTGTAACAAAACTTACAAACCGACTACAAAGATTAGTAAACTTATCGAACAGAAAACGAATATCACTCCTTCTCTTAAAACTCTTTCTCTTCCTTATATCAATACGAGTAACCAAAGCACTTTCTTCTTTTAGCTCTTCCTCAATTTTGCGCAATTCCTCATCCCAAGCTCGCAGAACTGAAGCTAAGGCATCTGCATTTCTAAGAAATTTCGGTAGAATCCTATGAAGGAAACCTACTATCCTCTCTTTGAGGATGCTAGCAGATAAAGACTTCTTTTTCTTGTAGCGTTGAATAACAAGGCTTAAACCATTAGCTAAATCACCAATAGTAGCCTTGTAAGTTACTTCAACATCTTCTATCTGGCCAGATAACTCAGTAACCTCCCCTAGTCGCGTTTCCACAACCCTAGAGAAATCCTCCTCTATGACCTCAATCCTCTTCTTTATATCAGAGGAAAGTCTATCAATCTCCTCTAATTTAGTTTTGAGTTCCACCAACTCTTTAGCTTCTTTCCTCAGTTCATTCGGTAAAGAGTTAATAGAAATCTCCAACTCATGAACTACATCACTCGTAGATTTTCTTCTCATGCTAAGCCTCCTATTTATATTTCTTCTCATGCTAAGCCTCCTATTTATATTTCTTCTCATGCTAAGCCTCCTATTTATCTATAAAGTCAGGTCTAGGGCGACCTATAACTTCATACAGAAGAAAATCAACATCTTCTTCTGCCATATCTGTTAGAATCCTAAGTTTACCCTTCTCCACCATTGCAACAACAAACCTACCTTTATCTCGAAATGTTATGAATTCTCTACCATCCTTACACTTACCAGAGTAAACTATCCAAGGAGTATACCCATACTTGGTTTTGATCTCTTTCAAAACATCCATAGGTCTACCTCCTAGATAAAGCGGAAGATAGAGCTTTGAGAGCGAAAGTTAGTACTATTTCATCGTTCTCACCAAAAACGGCACCCTTCGTGGTATCAACGAAAAGAATCGTACCGTCCGCGAAAAGAATGGCATAGCTGTCTCCATCCTTACTTGGGAATACTCCAACAATAACTCCTGCAAATTCGGGATAGTAGTCCCAGAAACCATAGATGTCCTTGAAGAAATCCGCGGCTTCTTCTATGCTTAGACCTTTCGGCATGTCGCCGGGTGCTTCATCTATATGTGACCATTCCATTTTCTTTGTCATGTTTATACTCCATCTAAGCTCTCGCCTTTCTAGGCCGGAGCGTTTTGGTAGCTGAGCTCCCTTTATCCTTTATAAAAGTAGTAGTCTGCTCTACCAAATTTAGTTCTCCTTACAATTCTGTCTTCAGAACTCCTAGATACAAATCTCCCTCTTTGTCTCCTACCACAAGTTCTACAACCTGAAGACTTTCTAGGTTCCCCAAAGCTTTCCTTCATCTTCTTGCCACCAGCAAAGTCCTCAGGGTGGTACCAAAGACCTCCACAAAAACTTTCCGGATCATCGGCAAACTTTTTAGCCCTAGCTATACAGTTCTCCCACCAACCCTTTGGCGGTCTTCTGTCTTCAGGGGCAGTCTTATGAAAAGAAAGTTTTCTAGGACTTTTACCCTCTAAAGCATCAGCCAACTCTAAGAGAACTTCAGAAAGATTTCTCATGTTAGTACCTCTAAGTCAAAAGACTATTGTAACCTCGTACAATCGACGCAGCGATAAGTTCTGGATTGAAAAGGAATAATATCATCTCAAACCGTATTCCTCGTTTCTCGTCGTTAAAGGTTCCTCTCTAAGCAATTTACCTTTCAAAACATACCTCTTATCTTTTAACTCGAAGATTTTCCAACCTTCTACTGTCTCGTATACATCTGCCTTACTGAGTTCCTTAATATACTTCTTAATCTCATCATCGGTGTATCCTTGAGTTTCCAACATAGCTCTAATTCCCACTATATCTATTTCATCCTTAGGAACTCTCCTGCGTATCAGATATTCTTTCCTAGGAGTAGGTTCAGGTCTCCAGATTTCCTTATAATCATAATGCTGCTTAAGCTCCAATTGGTCAGTTGGGACTATATCTCTAGAACCATCCATCCAGAGAACCTGGGCAAACTCCTGAGCAAGTTTATGATCTGTCCATATAGCTTCCACAACACCAGTAAATCTAGGCCTCACTCGGTGTGTCACCAAAGTACCAACTTCAAACCAAGACCTATGTCTAACAATCCTTTCCTGCGTATCTGAGGGTAGAATTTCTTTCATATCAGTTCTCCTATTAATCAAGAATCTTACCACTCAAATCAGTAAGGATTTCAGCAATTTCTTCTGGTAGATCTTCTGGAAAATTATCTTCCTCAATTATAAGCTCTTTTGGTTCTACCTCTACCACCACACTAAAAACATTCTCCAATTCATAAGATCCATCCTCACTCTCAATAATAGCATCAAAAACGATTTCATTAGAACCTGAAAGGGCAGATGCAACTAAACACACTTTACATCCTTTAGGTAGTCTTCTATCTATCATCTCGCCTATCCGGTCACTTAAACTGCCCCAAACATCTTCTATCATCTCGTTCATCCGGTCACTTAAACTGTCCCAAACATCCTCAGCAAAATCAGATTTACCGTAAGCAACTCTAACCAAAGAAGATATTATCCTATGACCTTCTCTCTTGATTAGAGAAGCTGTTAACCCTTGTTCAGCTATAGTTTCCAAAGTAGGCATAGCAAGAGCGTTAGCTACCTGCTCCTCAGTAAGTTTTTCCACAAGCTTTTCAACAATTACAGGTGCTATCCTTGGATCAGTGAAGATTTCCTTAAGGAATTGTCGGTTGATAGAAGTCCCAGTTTGAGGTGCTTCAGGAGTTTCTATAAGATCCTCGGGCTCTGTAACCTCAATACTAGCAGGACCTTGAGGTTTTACAACTGGAGCAGCTGCAGGTCCT
>FWPU01010733.1_pt1 | contig 13357 bp, 10 predicted proteins | sample 2228361 | NCBI WGS metagenome assembly FWPU01 (sample SAMEA103939777, study PRJEB20133) | metagenome | reverse complement strand
TAGATTGGGTTTGGTTTTAGTGTTCTATTCTACACATCTTCGGAGGTCCTTCTATTCCTACTTCACTGACAACTCTTACTTGCACCCCCCCACCTTTTGCCAGTACAGGATTCAGCCAGGTTATGCTATAGTCATGCTGTTGTCATCTGGGGTTTAACCGGGAGCGCGCACAGATCGTCCTGGGCGTTCCAGGCCTTAACTGTGCCGGGAGGGATCCATGTACCACCATAGCTGGTGGCGCTACATTGCCTACGACGAATCGAAACCCCGGCCGCGGGTGGACCGGGCTTTGCTGAAACGAATTTTCGCCTACGCGCGGCCCCACACCCGATCGGTGCTCATCGTCCTGGTGACCATCGTCAGCATCTCCCTGCTGGAGCTAATCCCGCCCCTGCTGTACCGGGACCTGATCGACAATGTGTTGCCCAATGGCAACGTGGCCCGCCTCAACTGGCTGGCCGTGGGCATGCTGGGCATCCCGGTGCTCACGGGGCTGATCGGCGTGGTACAGCGCTACTACAGCGCCCGGGCCGGCGAAGGCATCATCTACGACCTGCGCCAGCAGATGTACGAACACCTGCAGCAGATGTCCCTGCGCTTCTTCACCCACACCAAGGCCGGCGAGATCGTCTCCCGCTTCAACAACGACGTGGTGGGCGCCCAGAACGCCATCACCGGCACCATCCCCAACATCGTCACCAACACGGTGACCCTGGTCTCCACCCTGGCGGTGATGGTGACCATTGAGTGGCGGCTGGCCCTGCTCTCGGTGGCGGTGTTGCCCCTCTTCCTGCTGCCGGCCAAACGGGTGGCCCGTACCCTGCGCCACATCCGGCGCCAGGCCATGGAACACAACGCGGAGATGAGCAACATCGTCAGCGAGACCCTCTCCATCAACGGCGCGCTGCTGGTCAAGACCTTCGGCAGCCAGGCCCGGGAACGGGAGCGCTTCAGCGAGGCCAACGCCGCGGTACGGGACATTGGCGTGCGCCGGGCCCAGATCGGCCAGCTCTTCTTCATGGGCATGGGCATCGCCGGCTCCATCGGCGCGGCCCTCATCTACTGGATGGGCGGCCATCTGGTCCTCAGTGGGGCCATCAGCGTAGGCACCATCGTGGCCTTCGCGGCCTACCTCTTCCGGCTCTACGGCCCCATCTCCGCGCTGACCAACGTCCAGGTGGAATTCGCCCAGTCCATGGTCAGCTTCGAGCGGGTCTTCGAATACCTGGACATGCCCCTGGAGATCACCGAACGGCCCGGCGCCCGGCCCTTCCGCCAGGTGGCAGGCCACGTGGCCTTCGAGCACGTCTGGTTTCGATACCCCCGGCTCCATGCCGCCCAGGACGGACAGGATGGACAGCGCGGAACCCGCGGCCAGGAGAACGGGGCAGACCTGACGGGCTCAGCCGAAAGCAGCGGTGACGGCGTCCTTGCGCCGGTCCCCACCCGCCCCTGGGCCCTGGAGGACGTCTCCTTCGAAATTCGCCCGGGCCAGCTGGCCGCGCTGGTGGGCCCCAGCGGCGCGGGCAAGACCACCATCACCTACCTGCTGCCCCGGCTCTATGACCCCACCCAGGGCCGCATCACCCTGGACGGCCGGGACCTGCGGGATGGGACGTTGGAGTCCCTGGCCGCCCAGATCGGCATGGTCACCCAGGAGACCTACCTCTTCCACGACACCATCCGGGCCAACCTGCTCTACGCCCGGCCGGACGCCACCCAGGCCGACCTGGAGCGGGCCTGCCGGGCTGCCCACATCCACGACCTGATCGTCTCCCTGCCGGAGGGCTATGACACGGTGGTGGGGGAGCGGGGCTACCGGCTGAGCGGCGGCGAGAAGCAGCGGCTGGCCATCGCCCGGGTGATCTTGAAGGATCCCCGCATCCTGGTGCTGGACGAGGCCACTTCCCACCTGGATTCCCAGAGCGAGGCGCTGATCCAGGCAGCGCTGGAGCCCCTCTTCCAGGGGCGCACCAGCCTGGTCATCGCCCACAGGCTCTCCACCATCCTGGCCGCAGACATCATCCTGGTGCTGGACCAGGGGCGGCTGGTGGAGCAGGGCACCCACCGGGAGCTGCTGGCCCGGGGCGGCCTCTACGCTCACCTGTACGAGACCCAGTTCCGCCAGCGGCAACCGGCGCCCCAGTCGTAAATCCCTGAATCCCTGACAAACACACGGAAAGGTCCCATGGAGCGAGAAATCTACGTCCCCCCCATGCAGCCGGGCCAGATCCCGGCCCCCAGCCGGGAGATCTACGGGCTCATGGGGGAAGAAAACATCTTTGCCATGTTGGAGGATTTTTACCGAGAGCTGGAACAGTCGGCCATTCGTGCCATGTTCCCAGAGGATATGGTGGCCGCGTCCCGCAAGTCGGCCGCCTTTTTCGTAGGCCTGTTGGGCGGGCCGCCCCTGTACCATCAGCGCTACGGCCCGCCCATGATGCGGGCCCGCCACATGCCCTTCGTCATCGACGAGGCGGCCCGGCAGGAATGGCTGGCCTGTTTCGACCGGGTGCTGGCCCGGGCGGTGGAAAAATACAACTTTCCGCCCGAACATCTGCCGGGCTTCCGGGCCTTTCTGGCAGGGTTCTCGGCGTGGATGGTAAACAGCCGTTGAGGGACAAACAACATGAGCACTGGCCGGTGGCGATCGCCACCGGCCAGTTTGTTTACCGGGTCGCCTCTTTCCCGTTACCGGGTGGTCCAGACGGGTTCGGGGTGGATGTCGGGCTCGGGGCGGGGGCCGGGGTCGGGACGGCCGCTGCCTTCCAGGCGGCTGATGGCCCGGACGGTCATGTCCTGTTCACAGAGGATCTGACAGGAAAGGCGGACGCCGGTGAGGCCGCGCTCGGCCAGCTTCTCCTTTTCGGCCACGGTCATCTTCTCGGGTTCGCCTTCGACGAATTCCACCCGGCAGGTGGTGCAGCGGCAGTTGCCGCCGCAGGCGTGAAGCTGGTCGACGCCGGCATCCTCTTCTAGCGCCAGGACCAGGCGTTTGCCCATGGGGACCTCAAAGGTACCGAAGCCTTCCACTGTCAACTTGGGCATGGTGCATCCTTTCTGTGGTTGGTTGGGTGATGATGGATGGTTGACGCTGTACCGGCAGCCATTATACCCCAGGGGATGGACAGGCCCAATCCGACGGAGCTTCCCAGAGGCCGGTTCCTCAGCGCAGGACGGCGTTGGTCATCATGGTCTCGGTGACACTCCCATTGCGGGTATGGATGGTGGAGACCACCAGCTCCCCATCGGCCACGATAACCGCCGAACCACTGAAGCCTATCGGAACCGCATCGCCCAGGTTGACGGTCCCCAAGGGGCTGTTGATGGCAAAGGCATGGGGATTGCCCGCCGCCTGGCTGCCGTCGGGATGGTAGAGATAGAGGGCAGCTTGTGGCTGGGGTTGGCCCCGCTACAGCTCCCGTCGCTGGCCACACAGGCCGAGCCGATAAAGCCCGGGTGCTGTTGCAGGCAGCCCTCCACGGTGAAGACAGAGCTCTGGGCCGGGGCCAGGTTGACGGGCCCATCACTGCAGATGAACCCACCGTTGACGTCGTAGTAGCGGGCCCAGGCGCTGATGGCCACATCGTCCTTGATATTCTGGGCCGCCAAGGCCGTAAAGGCATTCTGGGCCGCATTGTTCTTGGCCTGGGGCACATAGATGCGATTAGCCGTCAGCACCCCTTCCACCCCATCCTGGGCAAACACGTTCTGCTGCTTGTGGATGGCCCCACCGGCCCCCTCTTCCACCGCCACCACGGCCAACGGATAGGCCGACGACGTGATGCGGGCCGCGTAGCGGCCGTCGCCGCAGCCCAACTCCGCCGGCGTGGGCGTCCAGCGGGCCTGGGCCGTCAGCATCGCGCTCCCACTGCAGCCGTTGCCACCGCCCAGGGGCGTCAGGCTCACCGTCACCTGGGTGCTGCCTGCACCCGTGTTGAGCATGGCCAGCCGCGTCGTCTTGCTGTTGGTGTCGTTGCCCTTCACCAGGGGCACGAACAGCCGCTGCCCCACCTGGCCCCACCCCAGGTCCAGGGCATCGGGCGCCAGACCCGTGTAGTTGTTGGCATAGGACACCCCGCCGGCGCTGCCCTCGGTCTCCACCACCACCGAGAGGTCCTGGCTGCCGTCCACCACCGCGCTGCCCCCGTGGAGCCACCACGGCGGTTGCACCGTCCAGACGGCGTTGGGTTGGAGCTGGCCCGGATAGTCCTGGCTGGCGGCGAAGGTGCCGTCGGTCAGGAAGTAAGTCAGACGCACCGGCCGCGGCTCTGCCCCCTCATTGCGCACGGTGATACTGCTCGTCCAGCCGCTGTTGCTGCCCCGCACGTCGGGCAGGTAGGTGGCCTGCTTGCTCCAGGCGATGGCGACTTCGTTGAGCACGTTGGCGGTGTCGTTGGCCGAACGGATCACCCGGATTGTGTAGAGCCCGGTTTCGGGCGCCACGAACTCCACCAACTCATTGCTGTTGTCCCAACTGGCGCTGTAGCCGTCGGTGACCTGTCCTCCGGAGGGGGCCATGACTTGCAAGTTGAGGTTGTACTGCAAGCTGTCTGTCCAATACCAAGGATCGACCTGGCTGAACCAGGCAACGGCCACCCGAATGCGTTCGCCCCGGGTGGCTCGGAAGTGACGCGTGATCATGTTTCCCGGTGGGATCTGCACCAGGTCCGTAGCCCACCAGCAGGGACGGTTGCAGCTGGTGCTGTTGTTGGCCCCGTAGCCGATCTCGGCTGTTTGGAGGGCCAGAGCAGCGTCGATAGACCCCGCGCCGTCCCGCAGGTCCTGGCCGGAGGGCATGACCCGGCTGTCCTGGATGTTATGCGCCGCCGAGGCCATGAGCACGGCTTTGACCGCTTCCGGGCGGTCCACCAGCCCGCCGTTGCGGTTCATGAGCAGGGCGGCCAGACCTGCCACCTGCGGCGCGGCATAGCTGGTGCCGGACGGTGGCGGGACAATTGGATTTCCTCCGGGTCCGATCATGGTGATGTTGGTGCCCGGCGCGACCAGATCTGGTTTTTCGTGGTCGTTGTGGGTGGAGCTGGGATTGGTGTAGTTGGAGAACCCGGCGACCGCATCATCACCCCAGCCCGAGTTGTTTTGATCGTCGATAGCGCCTACAGTGATGACGTTCCAGCCTTTACCAGGTGATGTAACGTTAACGGTATTGTTGCCAGCGGCTACGACAACCACAGCTGGCCCGTAGCGCAAGCGCACCCAATAATCCAGCACACGATCATCCCATCCCATTGTCTGCGTGCTATCTGTTTGAAAACTAGCATTCACAGCATCAGCACCCGGAGTCTGAATTGCCCACGATACAGCGTCTGCCATATCCGGATTTGCTTGGTTTCCGTTGTAACCGGCGTCGATGAGGCTGGCGTTGTAGGCGATGCCCCGGTAGGTGGCGTTGTTGCAGGCCAGGACGCTGGCAACTCGGGTCTTGTGGTCAGGATCGTAGCCTGGGGGTCGCACCCCTGGTCTCGAGGCCACGACGTTGAGACACCCCGTATTCTGGATGTTGTCCGGCTCCAGCACGGCAATGCGCCGGCCCGCGCCGCTCAGAGTCCCCTGATACCAGGTCTGGGGCATGCGATCTGTGCCCACCGCTTCCACAAGCGCAGGCTCGGGCTTCATCTCCAACAGGTAGATGCGGTCGATGTCCTCCCGCGCCTGCAAGGCCAGGATGGCCGATTTGGACAGGCGGGCAAAGAGGGAGGGCACGGGTTCCAGGGTGGTCACCTCGCTCCCCTGTCCTTTCAACTGCTCTGCCAGGGGCCGCAGCCGGCGGAGGGCGTCGTCAGAGAGCGCACGGAAATACGCCTGCCGAATCTCCTCACCGACGGTCGCATCGTCCACCCTCCAGGGCACGCCATACCGCGCCAGCGCCTCGGCGGCGCCGGGGAACTGCCTGACCAGCTCGGCGAAGATCGCCTCCTGGCTGCGCGCCGCCGGGTCTGGCGCCATCCACACAGCGATGGGCAGCAACTCGTCCTCCTGGACCTGCTGCAGGCGCTCGTACAGAGCCGGTGTCAACTTCCCGTACCTGGCCCGGTAGGCGGCCTGTTCCTGGGCGACGATGGCGTTGACGTCCGCCTCGACCACGCCGCTCTCCAACTCCACCAACAGGTTGAACTCCCGGAAATCCTTGGGGTCCCGGGTCCAGATGGTGAAGGCTTTGAAGCTGCGGCCGATGAGGGGGTAGGTGCGTGGGTGTTCGTTGACGATCTGGAGATCGGCGGGTGGAAGGCCGTGCTGGGCGGCGAGGTAGTTCAGGGCAATCTGGGCTTCACGGGAGAGGGCCTGCGCGGTGGGGGCCGGCGTGGGCAGAGGACTCGTAAAGGGGGTTATCTGTCTGTCTGTCTGTCTGGGCGCGGGCGACCGGCGTCCATGTCCACAGGACGACAGTGGCCAGGGTCAGGAGGGCGATACCTGTCAATATCCAGAAACGTGTGATCTGTTTGGTGTCCATCTTTATCTCCTCGGGGTCTGAAGTCTCAGGGCAATGAACGGGTTATAGAGGCAACGATCTCTTCCTGGGAGGTTTCCAGCACCCGCTGCCTGCCGGTCGGGTTCACGTAGTCGTGGCGGGTGAGGGCAAGCTGGAAAGTGATTTCGCCTGTAGGAAGCGATTCCTTCTGTAGTTGCACCAAATGATAGTAGGACGCAATTTCCGATGGATGAACGGGCGAGTCAATTAGATGAACATGGAGGGTGACCGTCTGCCCCTGCTGAGTAACGCTGAGGATACAGTACTGCCAAGCACCACCTCCTTCGATGCCGGAAAAGGCGGCTACAACAAGGTAGGCACTGAAATCGACGTTTCGGAGAGCGCCGGCTGCCTCCGGACGAACAAAGGGCTCGATATCGGCAATCTCGTCCGATGCAGTGAGAATCACCAAGGCGGGTTTCTCTTCCGGCCACAACTGGGCATACCCCTGAGCAGATTCCTGGGCAATCGTCTCGAAGGGCAGATTCTCTGGACTCTGCTCCTGTTGGGCCAGTTCCTCACAGGTGGGGGGCGGCGGTGGGTTGGCCGGGGCCAAGGGATAGGCCTGGCAGCCGGCCAGCAGCAGGGCCACTACGACAATTACAACCACAATCGCTTTCATCGGGAACTCCTTTCGTTGAGATGGATCGACAACAAAGGGACACAGTGGCGGGTTCACGTCATGGCAGGCCTCCTTTGCGCACGAGGGCGACGCCCGCCCATGTCCCATAGCGTGTGACCTGTTTAGTGTCCATCTTTATCTCCTCGGGGTCTGAAGTCTCAGGGCAATGAACGGGTTACAGAGGCGACGATCTCTTCTTCATACTCACGCAATTGCTTACGTTTGGCTCGCAGCGGGATCACCGCTTCGGCTTCGTACTCGTCAAAGCGCAGCGAATTGGCCAGACCATCGACACAGACGTGAATTTGGGTGCTGAAGCCGCCTTTGCTGCGACCTAAGGCTTGTTCAGCCTGGCCTCCGTTTTTTTGTGCCCCAGCGGCACACGGATGAGCCGTTGTGGTAATAGTTGTGGCAGTGAACACCCAACTCTAGCCAACAGCCTTGACCGACAGCCAGTGGAGAATCATCCAGGAATTGATTCCACCGGCCAAATCAGGAGGCAGACCGCACAGCCTGGACATGCGTCTGGTCATCAATGCGATCTTGTACGTGACCGTGAGCGGTATCCAGTGGCGGATAGCTCCACGCCCGCACGCGTGCCCGATAGACATCGCGTCCCCGATGCAAAACACGCCCGGCCCACGGCAGTCTCCGCGGGCCGGGCGTGGCATGGGCACAAGATCAAGATATTGAGAATGGTTTACTGCAGGAGGTTACGCATACCGATGATCTTGCGCCAAGGAATTTCGTTCATCTGCTCCCGGATCTCGGGGGGCAATTGGCGTCCGGCCTCGCCGATAATCTCGATATTACGAACAACTGCATCGAAACGCATGGAATCGCCCTCGAAAACAGTCGCATGTCATCAGCGTGACTCTGTGAAGGAGAGGCGTAAAACGTAACGAGTAACACGTAAGGCAAAGGCCACGAGCCCCCGTCACGGGGCAAGATCACGCACCACGCTCTACGCATTACGCTTTACTCTTTACCCCTCCACCCTGCCCGGCACAGCCTCCCGCCCGTTGGCGGAGGGGGCTTCCACCTCCATGTGGCGGAACTGGCTCATGTAGAGCCCGTAGTAGACGCCCTGGCGGGCCAGGAGTTCCTCGTGGCGCCCCCGCTCCACGATCTCGCCGTCCACCAGCACCAGCACCTGGTCCGCGCTGCGGATGGTGCTCAGCCGATGGGCGATGACGAAGCTGGTGCGCCCGGCCAGCAACTGGTCCAGGGCAGCCTGGATCTGGCGCTCGGTACGGGTATCCACGCTGCTGGTAGCCTCGTCCAGGATCAGGATGCGGGGATCGGCCAGGGCCGCCCGGGCAATGGCGATGAGCTGGCGCTGCCCCTGGCTGAGGCCGCCCCCCCGCTCGCCCAACACGGTCTGGTAGCCCTCGGGCAGACGGCGGATGAAATCGTCGGCCCGGGCCAGACGGGCCGCGGCTATCACCTCCTGATCGCTGGCCTCGGGCCGGCCGAAGCGGATGTTGTTCATGACCGTGTCGCTGAAGAGGAAGGTATCCTGGAGCACGATGCCGATCTGTCGTCGCAGGCTGGCCAGGGTCACGTCTCGGACGTCCGTACCGTCGATGGTCACCGCGCCCGCGGTCACGTCGTAGAAGCGGGGCAACAGGTTGACCAGGGTGGTCTTGCCGGCGCCGGTGGGCCCCACGATGGCGATGGTCTGGCCCGGCCGGGCCTCCAGGTTGATGCCCTTGAGCACCGGCTCCCCCGGCTTGTATTCGGCGTACACGTCCCGGTAGACCACGTGGCCCTGGATGGGCGGCAAGGGCCGGGCGTCGGGCCGCTCCTGGATCTCCGGCACCTCATCCAGCAGGTCAAAGATGCGCTCGCCGCCGGCGATGGCGCTCTGGATGTTGGTCCAGAGCACGCTGATCTGCGCGATGGGCTGGTTGAAGCGCTGGACGTAGGCCAGGTAGGTGATGATGAGGCCCAGGGAGACGGCCGCGCCGCCCAGGGGCTGGCCCCGGAGCAGGTAGATGCCCCCCACGCCGGCCACGAGGGCGACGGCCAGGTAGCCCAGGGCCTCCAGGGTGGGGGCCAGGGCCGCGGTGTAGGCCACGGCCCGGATGTTGGCGTCCCGGTTGGCGGCGTTGCTCTGGCGGAAGCTTTCAATGTTGGCCTCCTCCCGGCTGAAGGCCTGCACCTCCCGCACGCCGGAGATGCCCTCCTCCAGCTCGGCGTTGACGTTGCCGATCTCCTGGCGGGTCTTGCGGAAGGCCTTGCGGGCCTGGTTGCTGAACCAGAGGGTGGCCGCCACCATGAGGGGCACCACCGCCAGCCCCAGCAGCCCATAGGCCAGGTTCAGGGCCAGCATCTTGTAGGCGATCCAGAAGAGGAGCAGGCCGCCGCTCAACACCTGGACCAGGGCAAAGCTGAGGGCCTGCTGGATGGTGCTGGTGTCGTTGGTGATGCGGCTCATCAGGTCGCCCACTTCGTTGCGGCTGTAGTAGCCCAGGGAGAGGCGGTGCAGGTGGTTGAAAACCTCGATGCGCAACTGGCGCAGCACGTGCTGGCCGGTCCAGCCCATGAGGTAGAACATGAGCCCTCCCACCGCGGAGCCCACCACGAAGAGCACGCTCAAGGTGATCACGATCCGCACCAGGCCCTGCAACAACACGCCCCGGCCCGCGTCGGCCGGCACCGGGTCGTACCAACAGTTGCCCTGCCCCGGCGTGGCCGCCGGACCGGGCGTTGCATCCATCCCGGGCAAGGGTTGCTGGGCCACCCCTTCACTCACCACCGCCGGCGCCAGGTAACAGTCCACCGCCTGGCCGATCAGCTCCGGCGAGATCACCTGGACCCAGGCGTTTACCACCAGCAGGACCAGCACCAACAGCAGCACGGCCCAGTAGGGCCGGAAGTAGCGGCCAAAGCGGGCCAGGGTGGTGGTCACACTCTTGGGCTTGAGGGTCTCCTGCTCCAACAGCCGCCGCGGTCCGCCGATCATGCCCGGCCTCCTTCCTGAATCAGCTCGGTCGATTCCGTCGATAGATCCGATAGATCCGGTGCGTCCTCCACCAACTGGCTGCGGTAGATTTCCGCATAGAGGGGGCTGGCCTCCATCAGCTCCTGGTGCCGGCCTTGGGCCACGATCCGCCCCCGGTCCAGCACCAGGATCTGGTCCGCATGGAGGACGGTGCTGATGCGCTGGGCGATGACGAAGCTGGTGCGGCCCTCCATAAGCCGATCCAGCGCCCGCTGGATGAGGGCTTCGGTGGCCACATCCACGCTACTGGTGGAATCGTCCAGGATGAGGATGCGAGGATCCAGCAGCAGGGCCCGGGCGATGGCGATGCGCTGCTTTTGGCCGCCAGAGAGGGTGACGCCCCGCTCGCCTACGGGTGTGTCGTAGCCCTGGGGGAAGGAGATGATGAAATCGTGGGCCGCGGCGGCCTTGGCCGCGGCCATGACCTCCTCGTCGGTGGCGTCGGGTCGGCCGAAGGCGATGTTCTCCCGGATGGTACCGGTGAAGAGATTGGTCTCCTGGAGGACGATGCCAATCTGCCGGCGCAGGGAGTCGATGCGCACATCCCGCACGTCGTAGCCGTCGATGAGGACCTGGCCCTCACTCACGTCGTAGAAGCGGGGGATCAGGTTGATGATGGTGGTCTTGCCGCTGCCGGTGGCGCCCAGGAGGGCCACCGCCTGCCCCGGCTCGGCCACGAAGCTCACGTCCGACAGGACCGGCTCGCTGCTGTTGAAGTAGCGGAAGGTGACGTGGCGGAACTCCACCCGCCCCTGGATGGGCGGCAGCACCACCGCGTCGGGCCGGTCGGCCACCTCGTTTTGGGCGTCCAGGATCTCGAAGATGCGGGCCGCGCTGGCGCTGGCCTGGCTCATCTGGCTGATGATGAAGCCCAGCTGGCCGATGGGAAAGAAGACATAGACCAGGTAGAGGCTGAACTTCTGCCATTCGCCCAGGGTCAGGGTGCTGTCCAGGATCTGGCGGCCTCCGAAATAGAGCACCAGGGCCTGGCCCAGGTTGGCCACCAGGAAGATGACCGGGAAGAGGAAACTGAAGACCCGGGCCACGGTGATCTGCTGGTTCATCAGGTCGGTGGCCGCTTCCCGAAAACGGGCCTGCTCCTGCTCCTCCCGGGCAAAGGCCTTGACCACCTTGATGCCGGCCAGGTTCTCCTGGAGGATGGTGTTCAGGTGGGAGAGTTTGGCCTGGACCTGGGCAAAGAGGGGCTGGCTGACCGCGCCGAAGATCATAAAGAGCACCAGGGCGATGGGCAGAATGGGCAGGATGACCAGGGTGAGCCGCCAGTTGGTCCAGACCAGCATGGCCAGGGCCCCGGTCAGGAGCACCAGGGCCTGGAGGGCCATGAGGAGCCCCTGGCCGATGAAGATGCGCACCTTTTCCACGTCGTCGGTGGCCCGGATCATGAGCTGGCCGGTGCGGTTGCGGTCGTGGTAGCTGAAGGAAAGGCGCTGGATCTTGGCGAAAAGTTCGTTGCGGAAGTCAAAGGCCACGCTCTGGCTGAGCTTTTCGGCCATGAAGGCCTGGGTGAAGGCGAAGGCCCCCCGGGCCACGGCAAAGATCAGGATCAGGGCGATGGCCCAGTAGAGGGCCTGCTCCGGCGCGGCCAGGAGCTGGTTCAGCCGCTCGGCGCTCAGGTTGGCCTGGGCGAGGGCGGCTTCCCGAGCCTGGGCCGGCAGGGCGGCCAGTTGCCGGGCCGCCAGCCCGCCCACCACCGCGTCCAGGATGTTCTGCACCAGCTGGGGCACCATCAACTGGGCGCCGATGCTGATGAACAGGGCGCCGACGGCCAAAGCCGCAGTGCCTCGGTAGTGGCCCAGATACCCGATGGCGCGGACCAGATGGCCCCAGTGCAGGCCCGGCCGCTCGCGCTCGATTGGTTGGCTCATAGACGTATCTCCTTTGCGGCGTCTCTTTGGAGGCGCACCTGACGATCTCATGGATGATCCGGCCCGGCTCCCTGGGCGGGCGCATGTTTCTGCAGGGAGAGGTACAGCCGCTGAAGCAGCCCCTGCAGCACCTCCACCTCCTCCCGTGAGAGTCCCCCGGTCAGGGTATTCAGGAAGGTCATGTAGGCCGGGGTGGATGCCTCTATCAGCTCCCGGCCGGCTCGGGTCAGGCGAATGTGGAACTGGCGCAGGTCTTCGGGATCCACCTCCCGCGCGATGAGGCCCATTTCCTCCAGGGAGCGGAGATGGGCACTGATGGTGTTCTTGCTCACGTTCTGGGTTTTGCTGAGCTGGGTGGGGCTGACGGCGGTGTTGCCCCGCCGCTCTTCCAGGAGGAGGCGAAGCAACAGACGCCAGCGAGGCGCGGAAAGCTGGGTGGCCCGCATCCGCTCGGCCAGGATGGCGTCATAGGCGTTGGCCACCATCCGCACCAGCCGCAGCACCTCCAGGCCGTGGGTCTCCACCACGCCCATGTCCCGCAGCAGTTCCTGGAACGGCGTCTCGGAATGGGGGGCTGTTGTTGAGGCGTTCGTGGTTTTCGTCATGGGGTGAATTATACGCCATCGAACTATTTTTTCATAGTAAGGCCGCGTCCAAAAAGCAGATCTGGCGGGCGGGGTCCACCACAGGTTGGCCCAGGAATGGGTCCCGGTGCCCGCCCGAAACGGGACGCGCGGGGAATGCGCCCTGCGGACGCAGGCAACGAATCGCGAAAACTTGACAATCCGTGGGGGAACGTACAGACTTATGGACAGAGAACCCTTCGCAACGCACCGGTCCACCATCACAGGAAGCCATCCCAATGTCGACCCCAAACATTCTCTATCTGCATTCCCATGACACAGGACGCTACATTCAGCCCTACGGCCATGAAGTTGCCACCCCCCACCTCCAGCGCCTGGCTGAGGAGGGGGTGCTCTTTCGCCGGGCCTTTTGCGCCGCGCCCACCTGCTCGCCCAGCCGGGCCGCCCTGCTGACCGGCCAGGCGCCCCCAGTGGCGGTGCGCCTGGCGGCCGGCGCGCCGCTCACCCCGCCGCGCCAATTGCGGCCGGACGTGACGCTCGGACTGCAACGGGCTATCTTCAAGGCGATGGCGCCGGCGCCGGCTCGGCGCTATCAGTCAGCGGCCGAGATGCGCGCCGCGCTGGCCGCGCTGACGCAGACCGTCGTCGTGGGGCCGGTCGCGCCGGCTCCCACACCGAAGCCGGCGCGACGCGGCGCCCTGGCGGTCGCGGGCGCCGGCGCGGCGGTCCTGGTCGGGTTGGCGATTGTCTTCGCTGCGGGCGTTATCC
>FWPU01007037.1_pt1 | contig 13357 bp, 11 predicted proteins | sample 2228361 | NCBI WGS metagenome assembly FWPU01 (sample SAMEA103939777, study PRJEB20133) | metagenome | reverse complement strand
TGCGGAAGCAGACTCGTTTGCGGTTCAGCCTGCTTTGAGCAGGCTTTCCAGCCGTTGTAGACGCCGAATTCGATTCGGCGGGATGAGGGCTTCAGCGGGGCGCAGGACGTAAAATTTGTCCCCTACCTCCTGACCAACATCCGTCGGAGCAGCGCCTCCCTACGAGGGTTGCAAATTTTACGTAATGCACCCCAACTCAGGTGCGGTCAGAACTTTTGCAAGCAGCCTAATAGACGAACGCGGATACGGTTTGCTGCTACCTATCCGCGTCCGTCCATTAAATCTGCGGGATTGGGGGAGGACTCACAACTGATGCGAACGATCGTCATACTCACAAACGTATTCGTCTTCATGGCTCTTGTAGGCACGCAAGGGGGACTGATGATAGAGTTCGACAAGGCAGACGACTGGACGCCGATGCCTGCCTGGTTGTCGAATCCTGCCGACAAACCCATTGCGCAGGCGGCGGGGGGAGCCGCAGAGTTTCGCGTTGACGAGCCGCGCAAGAGGATGAAGTGGCGCGCCAGCGTTCAGCCGTTCAACGCGGTGGATGCGGGCTACCTCGTGATGCGCTATCGCGCCCTCAATCTCGCGTCGGCGGAGGATTATCTGCTGTAGGTGTTTGACGCCGTGCCCGGCGGTCATCAACTGCTGCCGTTCAACGCGGTGCGCAATGACGGGCAGTGGCATACGATCGCGATTGACCTGTGGGCGTCGGGCGTCACGGGCAACGTGAACGCGCTCGCGCTGCAGGTGCAGGCGGGGCAGCAGACGCCTGCGTCACTCTGGATTGATTACCTGCGCTGTCAGGAGGAAGCGCCCGCCGACGCGGAACGTTACCCGAAGGAACCGCTGAAAGAGATGCAGTGGCAAGAGAATTTCAACAAGGCAGATGAATGGCAGAAACACCTTGACTGGCTGGACAATCCCGACCCGTCCGCGACGATTGTGAATGAGGATAGCGCGGTGCGGATGACCGTGCCCACCGCGGGCAAGGGGATGAAGTGGTCAAAGCGATTCGTGCAACCCGTTGACCTGCGTGATGCCCGTTACGTGGCGATTCGCTACCGCGCTGAGAACATTGCTCCTCGCGGCGACTACTTCGTGTGGATTGGCAGCGAGACGGGCGGGATGCCGCAGGAGTCTGAGAACCTTCTGCCGTTGAGCGCGGTGGAGGACGATGGACGATGGCACGTTTACGTTGCCCCTTTGCGCAGCCGCTTCAAAGTCGCGGAGATGGCGATTCAGGCGCAAGCCGACGCCGCGCCCGGCAGGGCGTGGATTGACTCCGTGCAGTTTACTTCACGCCGCCCCCTCGTTCCCATCGCCGACCACCTACCCTACGCGAAAGGCTTCACCAACCTGCGCCTGAAGCAAGGTCAGTTCGTCACGGTGGACATTTCTCGTCACAGCGACTTCAGTTGCTCCTCTGTAATGAAAGCCCTTGGACTTGCCGACTGGTTCAGCGATGAACGTATCACGGTTGAAGGAATTCCGTTTGTGTTGGCTTCAGGCGAACGCAGCCTCGTGGCAACACCGAAAGGCAAACCGCCCGTTGCCGTTCCCGTCGGGCGCGTAGCGCGAGAACTGTATTTTCTGATGGCGTCCCTCCTGCCCAGCGAGGACATGAGCGGTATGTTGGGCCCACGACCCTTGGCGAAGTTCAGCGACCCGGAGCGATTCGTCGCCCGCGTGCGCTACGCCGATGGGGACGAAGACCTCCACTTTCCCGTCCGCGTGAGCGTGGGGCGTTACGAGATAGTCGGCGGCATGGAGTTGTATTGTCTGCCTGAACTTCGCAGGGCACCGATTCAGAGCGTCGCGTTAGATTGTCGCATGGCAAGCGGGCGGACGATGTTGGCAGGACTCACGTTTAACACAGGCGAGCCGCTGGTGAAGCGACCTTTCATCTCCGTATTGCCATCGTCGGTGAAGGAGCGTTCTGTGCCTGCGGTAAAGGCGTCGGTGATGGTGAAAGATGACGTGATGACGTTGAGCACCCGCACACTCACGGTGAAGTTCAGCACGAAACAGGGCGTAACGCTGGTGTCGCTTCAGATAGTTTGTAGTAAGCCACGCAGCGTAGCGGAGTGGCGTCCGAACGACGGCACTCCACTGCGTTCCGTGCCTGACTACAAACACAACGGAAGTTTCTTTGAACTGGGTGCGGGCGACAAGGTGCTGACTTCGGACAAGGTGAAGGTCAACGACATTCAGCGCGAAAAAAATTCAGTCGTCATCAACATTGACGCTCGCCCTGATGTGCCCATCGCGGGCACGCTGCGACTCACCGCAACAGAAACCGGCGAAATTCTCATGTCGCTCAATGTGAAGAACGTTTCGGAGCAGGCACTCACGCCCATCGTCAACTTTCCGACGTTCTCGCGTTTGGTCATCGGCGACGTGGAGAACACGTGGTATTTCTACGCTCGGCAGGGCGGCATTATCAACAACCTGCCGACGCGACAGCGCGAGCCTTACAGCGGGCGGTATCCAATGCAGGTGACGGGATTGTTCAATCCGCGATTGGGGGGCGGCATGTATCTGCTGGTGCGCGACCTGAACGACATCTACAAATACTACGTGACCGACAAGGACGCGCAGGGCGTGAACTGGCGCATCGAGTATTTTCCCCGCGAGTATCAGGCGGGCGAGACGATTGAAACCGCCGAAACTGCGTTATGCGGCAACACGGGCGATTGGCGGGCGCAACTCGCTGCTTACCAGCGTTGGGTGAAGACGTGGTATCATCCGATGGTGCCGCGCAAGGACTGGTTCCGCGACGTTTACAACTACCGTCAGCATTACGTCCGCTCCGACCTCTACGATTTCAAGACGAAGACGTATCACATCAGGGAAGCGGCAGGGAAAGACAGGGAGTTCTTCGGCTTTAGCGACTATCTGCACATCTTCGACTTCGGGCAGTCGGACCCCTACGGGCGCGTCGGCGATTACTCGCATTACGACGAAATTGGCGGCGTGGAGAAACTGTCGACAGCGATTGCGGACACGAAAAAATCGGGCACGCCCGTCGGCGTTTACATCGAAGGCTATCTCTGCGATGAGCGTGGCGTGTGGGGGCGAGAACACGTCAACGAATGTCACATCATTCGCAAGGACGGCAGCCCGCTGCTTTGGGGCGGCGCGCCGATGGAACACATGATGTGCCCGGCGAACCGCGTGTGGCAGGACTATCTGGCGAGTGTGTATCGGCGGGTGGCAGACGAGTTAAAGCCGAGCGGGATGTATATTGACCAGCACGGTTTCGGCAACGAGTGGAAAATCTGCTGGTCGCGTCAGCACGGTCATCCCGTGCCGTGGGCGCCGATTCGCGGCGAGCGCGAGTTGGGACGGAAGATTCGGGAAGCCGTGCCGCCGCACATTGCGACGCTGACGGAGGAAGTGCCGACGGACGTCAACTCACAGGTGCAGGACGGCGCGTTGGGTTACTCCGTCGCGTTCAACGATCCACATCTCGCGCCGCACCGCGTTGACCTGTTCCGCTTTGTCTTCCCCGACTTCAAGGTGTTTCAACTCGTTTCTTACAACGATTTCATCGAAGGCGGGTGGGGGCTGCTCAAGTTTCCGTTCTTCAACGCAGAGGGCTGGTGGCTGGGCAACACCATTCCCGGCGGATTCGAACCCGCCGCGCAGCAGTTCCTGCGCAAGGCACTAACGATTCTTCACGCGCACAAAGAAGCCTTCCGCAGCGACCACCCACAGCCGCTCGTGTCGACGCTGAACCCGCTCATCTACGCCAACGCCTTCCCGGCGAAAAACGAGACCGTGTGGACGCTCTTCAACGCCGACTACCGCACCCATCGCGGCGCGGCGCTCGCGGTGGAGCACGTCAAAGGCGCGACGTATCGAGACGAGTGGAACGGCGTGGACTTGAAGCCTATCATCAAAGGGAAGCAGGCGATTTTGAGCGTGACGATTGGTCCGCGAGACGTGGGCTGCATTGTGCAGAGGCGAAAGTAGCGCCGACATCCTGTCGGCACTTCCTGCAGGCAGGATGCCTGCGCCACAGTTCTAAAGTAGCGCCGACATCCTGTCGGCACTTCCTGCAGGCAGGATGCCTGCGCCACAGCTTTCAGGAGTTATTTATGCGATACGCAATGATAGTCTCAGGGCTGACGACCGCGCCACAGGTTACGGAACGTTCCAGAGCCACAATCAGAAGGTCGTGAGCAACCGCAGCGGGATTTTCATGACCCATATCCGCACGCGCAACGCACCTTACACCGCGCAGCAGTGGCGACTGTCGCGCAGCACGGATGGCGGGAAGAGTTTCATCACGCTCTACGAATTATGAACTGAAGGGGGACTTCTCATGAACTTCGTCACAATGACACTTCTCATCATCTTCTCTTTAGCCTTCACGGTGGTTGCGCTGGGTCGCAGTGAGCAACCCGCGCCGCTCCGTTACTACGTTGCCCCCAACGGCAACGACGCTTGGTCCGGCAAACTCCCCGCGCCGAACCGAGAGAAAACAGACGGTCCCTTTGCCACTCTGGAGCACGCTCGCGATGAGGTTCGGAGGGTGAAGAAGGCGAGTGGATTGCCGCCGCGCAGCGTGACTATTTTCGTGCGCGGCGGGACGTATTTTCTGCCGCAGACGTTCAAACTCGGCGCGGAGGATTCAGGCGCACCGAACGCGCCGGTGGTCTATCGCGCTTTTGAGGGCGAGAAGCCGACATTCATAGGCGGGCGAGCCATCACGGGGTTCGTTCCGCACAAGGGGCAGATTCTCAAAGCCGACGTCAGCGCGTTGAAAGGCGTCTACTTCCGACAACTTTTCTTCGACGGCAAGCGGATGCACCTTGCCCGCTATCCGAACTTCGACCCCAACAATCCTTACGGCGGCGGGTGGGCTTACGTGGACGGCAAGCCGATTCCGATGTATCAGGAATCGCCCGATGACAGCAGGCGCATCCTGCGCTACAAAGCGGAGGATGCCCGTCAATGGAACCGTCCCGAAGAGGGCGAGGTGTTCATCTTCACGCGCTACAACTGGTGGAACAACATCGTCCGCATCGCCTCGATGGATCGCGACAAGCGAACGCTCACGCTCGCGGGCGATTGCTCGTATGCCATTCGTCCGGGCGACCGTTATTACGTGCGCGGTTTGTTTGAGGAATTGGACGCGCCGGGCGAGTGGTATCTGGACAGGGAGACGTGGACGTTGTATTTCTATCCGCCAACACGGGAGGGCAACGCTCCTGCGGAGCCAAAAGGTTCGGCAGGAGCCTCACTCTCCCTCGAAGGAAAGAACGTCTACGCGCCGACGCTGCGCACCATCGTCGAGATGAACGGCGCGGCGCACGTCACGATGCGCGGCTTCACCATCGAATGTTGTGAAGGCACGGCGGTTGTGCTGAAGGACACAACGGATTGCCTTATTGCATCAAACACGATTCGCAACGTGGGCGATTACAACGGGTCGGGCGTGTCGGTGGACGGCGGCAGGCGCAACGGCGTCGTCGGCAACGACATCTATGAGATTGGCAGCCACGGCATTGCCCTCAGCGGCGGCGACCGCATCACGCTCACCCCCGCGGAAAACTACGCCGATAACAACTACATCCATCACACGGGCGTCTTTTACAAGCAAGGCGTCGGCGTCAGTCTGACCGGCGTCGGCAATTGCGTTTCGCACAACCTCATTCACGACTGCCCACGCTGGGGCATCGGGTTCAGCGGGAACAACCTCGTCATCGAATACAACCACATCCGTCACGTCAACCTGGAGACGGCGGACACCGGCGCGGTTTACACCGGCGGGCGCGACTGGATTTCCTCGCGGGGAACGGTTATTCGCTACAACTACTTCCACGACATTCTCGGCTACGGGCAGGAAGGCGGCAAATGGGTCTCGCCGCACTACGCCTGGGGCATCTACCTCGACGACAACGCGGGCGGGATTGACGTGATCGGCAACATCGTGGCGCGCTCCGTTCGCGGGCTAATTCACCTGCACAACGGGCGGGACAACCTCATCGAAAATAACATCCTTGTTGACGGCAAGTTGCAGCAAATCGAGTGCAACGGCTGGACGGCGACGCACTCTTACTGGACGAGCCATCTACCCAGCATGATTAAGGGCTACGAATCGGTGGCGCACCAACCGGCGTGGCGCAATATGCGCAACATGCACATTCACCCCAACAATGCCGTGCTGCCCAACGGGATGATTATGAGCGGCAACGTCTTCCGTCGGAACATCATCTACTACCGCGACCCGCAGGCGAAACTGTTTCGTTTCAACAACTTTCCGTTTGACCACAACGAGTCAGACTTCAACCTCGTTTGGCATTTTGGCTTGCCGCTGCTGACCGGCGCGAAGTCGGCTGCGGGCATGGACGAATGGGAAGCGTGGAAGTCGCTGGGCGTGGATAAGAACTCCATCATCGCCGACCCGCTCTTCGTCAACCCTGACAAAGACGACTACCGCCTGCGCCCCAACTCGCCTGCGTTCAAGTTGGGATTCAAGCCGATTCCATTTGAGAAGATTGGACCTTACAAAGATTCACGCCGCGCCTCGTGGCCGATTGTGGAAGCGGAAGGGGCAAGAGAGAAGCCGCTGATGACCGTCCATTGATAGGGGATGTGGACTTGATTCTAACGGCAGCAAGGGTTCGGGCTCATCACCTTGCCCCGACAGGAGTGGGCTTCTTAGTTCTGCGTCGTTTGCGTTTGGGAGGCGCGGTGCCGTCCTTTGCCATCATGCGCTCTCCCCAGCCCTGCTTGAGCAGCAGTTTCGCGGCGGCGTCCGCGTCCCAGTTGGTGGCTTCCAGCGCGCGGGTCATCGCGTCGTAGAGTTCTTTGGTGTGCTTGTAACTCATCTTCTCACGTCTCCCGTTTACTGCGGCTTACGCTGCCACTCCGACCCGCAGGGGCGTGAGCACGTAGCGATGATAGCACCACTCAAGCACCATGCGCAAATCAGCGTCCTGCAAATCTGCGTCCGCAACGGTGAATCGCTCAGGCAGGTCGGGAACGACGCCCTGCTTGTGCAGAAGCGGAACGAGGCGCGTTGCGAAGTCCATAATCTCAATACCCACCAGCGTTTGGCGGTCAGCTTCGTCATACATCAGCAAAACGTCGTGCCGATTGCCTCGCGTGACGGAGGGGCAGTCAGGATGAATGGCAAGGTAGAGCATGTCTTTATGCAGGTCATAAGTAACCGATTGAATCACAACTTCGGTTGCCATAGCAAATCACCTTCTTGCATCGTTGCGAAATAGTCCTCATCGTCGGTTGTGAACGCATTCCACAACCGCTTGGGGCGGGAGCGCGTGTCCACAATGACCAACATCATGCGCCCCTCTTCGTCCTCCTCGCTGGCATGGAGGACGTTCAAGTAGACTTCACGCCACGATATTTCTGGGTGGCGGCGGATTTCCAGAGGATTTCTGAGCGTCTCGCTAATCCACCGCACCCGCTGCCGCATTTCGGAGTGTCGCACCACGATGTGTGCCCGTGTGCCCGCATCGCAAACAATCGTCTCCCCACGCGCGTCTTGAATGGACTGAAGTTCTGTGCCGAAAATGGTGGCTTCTTCATCAAGTTCATTGAGCGGCACAATCTTCTTCTGCTCAGACACGGCGTTTCACTCCTGCGACGCAATATCCCATCATCATTCATTGGCTTTGATTCCGATTATACCATGCTGCCGTTTCGCACGTCAACCAAGCACAAGCCGAAAACCGTTTACAAAACTGACAAAAAGGGCTATACTGGAGGGCAACGTGGAGGTCTGGAAGCGCTGCGCCCAACGGCAGAAGCCGAAATCACGCGCTGCGCACGGCAACGAAATCCGTCCCGATGCATCGGGACGGGTGGTCATTCAACTGGTGCCGGAGGAAGGGAGCGGGTAGAGGCTGCCCCGTTCAGAGGCGGTGCTGCGTGAGCACGAAACCTTGCGTGAGGACAAAGACTACTGTCAGCGGGGGGGTTCAACAACGAGCAGCCCCAGCGCCGCATATATCTGGACGGGTTCTGGATTTACAAGCACCCCGTCACCGTGGCGCGGTATCGCAAGTTCTGCGAGGCGACAGACCGGCAGATGTCCGAAGCGCCGTTTTGGGGCTGGAAGGACAACCATCCCGTCGTCAACGTGAGTTGGGACGATGCGGTTGCCTACTGCGAATGGGCGTGCGTGCGGCTGCCGACGGAGGCGGAGTGGGAGAAGGCGGCGCAGGGCACGGACGGCAGATCACATCTGTGGGGCAACGAATGGGACAAGCGAAAGTGCAACAACGGGAGAGCGGATTTCGGATCAACAAGTCAAATAACCCCTGTCGGCAATTACCCGCAAGGAGCGAGTCCGTTTGGGGTGCTGGACATGGCGGGGAACGTTTGGGAGTGGTGCGCGGACTGGTATGAGGGCGACTACTACATGACAGCACCCAATCGGAATCCGGCGGGTCCGAGTTTAGGGCAATACCGGGCGTTGCGGGGCGGCTTGTGGTTCAACTACTTCGTCTATATTTGCCGCGCTGCCAACCGCTTCAGGAGCGCGCCCGCCGAAAGGCGCAACGACCTTGGTTTTCGTTGCGTCCAAAGCCGTTAGTTGCCGTTTGATTGTTTTGCCGTTTGGTCGTTGGGGCGTCAAACCTAAACGGTGCGGTAATGAGGAAACATCATACCCAACACTTCGCACCTGCCGCCGATACGAGAGTTTGCTGATAGGGGCGTGCAATAGTTGCTGTCGCGTCCGCACAACCTGCGCGGGTTGCGTCGGACGCTTGCGTCCGCCAAATCCTTGCGCCGGAACTGGCAGCGGCAAGGAGCGCGAGATTTGGATTTACATCCTGATTGAACACCAGTCGCGCCCCGACCTGACAATGGGGTTGCGTCTGCTGCTTTGCATGGCGTCCCGACAGGTCGGGATGGGAACTTCAGCGGCGCGAGTATCGGGAGAAAAAGACGCCCGTTTCCGAGTGGTGTCTGCGTCCGATTGTGCCGATTGTGTTTCACACGGGACGGCGGAAGTGGATACCCGACCTCAGCGTAGCCGCGCTGATGGATTTGCCGTCGCCACTGGCGCGGTTCACGCCCCCGATGCATCGGGGCTGTATCTGCCGCTCAAGCAGACGTCGCCAGAGGCGTTGACGGCAGCGAATCATGCGTTAGGTTGGATTTTCCGCGTCATGCGCGAGGAGGATGCGCCGCCTGAAGACATACACTCTGCCTATCAAGCCGCAATGTCGTGGCTAACGGAACTGCCCAAAGAGGAACAAGCAATATGGGCAGAGGCGTTACATTTCCTGTGGTTGTTGGTTCAGCACCGCCGTTCCGTCGAAGAACGTGAGCGGCTGTGGCAGATAACAGAGAAAGCCATTCGCGCCCGTCGGGGTGAACGAGAGGTGAGGAAAATGTTCAAAACAATGGTAGATGCTTTGCGAGAAGAAGGCGAAGCGCGCGGCATAGAGAAAGGCAAGGTGGAGGGTGAGCAAAAAGCGGTCCTCCGTCTGCTCCATCTCAAGTTCGGCGAACTGCCGCCGGAAGTTGTCCAGCGGGTGCAAGCCATTCGCAGTCTTGAAAGGCTGGAGGACTTGTTGGAGCAAGTCTGGGCAGCGAACTCGCTCAAAGATATTCGCTGGCGCACGGCGAAAAAGCAGAAGTAGAATCACCATCAATCTTTGAAACCGCCTCGTGATGAGACCCGAACCGATTCTTCGCTTGGTTCTCTGCCTTTTTCTTACGGCAGCAGTCTTGCCCGTCGAAGCGCAGACCGACAACCGCTCACCGAAGAAATTCGTCCTCACCATCACCTCCCGCTACAACACGCAGCAGCGGCAGCCGCAGAGGTTGAGGGAGTTTTTGGCGCGGCATCCCGGCGTGCATCTGGAGCAGTGGGACGGACTGCGGATGCCGCAGGAGGCATGGGGCGCGAGTCTGGCGATGGCGATGGCGGCGAACATCGGACCGGATATTTTTGAGCGGGATATTCGTCAGTCGGTGGCGCAGGGGCTGGCGTATCCGCTGACGGAGTGGATTGGACAGGACGGCGTGCTGAAAAACGGCAAGCCGAAGTTGAAACCCGACGGCACGCGCGACCTGAACGGTCAAATTGACGCCGACGAAGCCAAGTGGGACGGCTGGATGAAAATCAAGCCGCTTTACCGTCAGGTGGTGACAGTGGACGGCATCCCCTACTCGCTGCCCAATCGCGGCGGCACTTACGTCGGCATCCTTTATAGCAAAACCCTGATTCGCCGCGCCGGGCTGGACCCGATGAACCCGCCGCGCACGTGGGATGAGTTCGCCCGCTGGTGCCGCCTCCTTTACAATTGGGAGAAGCGCACGCCCGCTGTGGAGTTCATCCCCGCCAGTTGGGCATTCGCGCCGTGGGTGGCGACGACGGGTTCGAGCATCGTCGTCCAACAGCGCAAAAGTCCGACCACCGGCAAAGTCTACACTTTCAACGAGCAAGCCACCGACTTTCTCTCTAAACGACCGAGTTCGACGACGAGGACGATTCTCGAAGGCGAAGACCTCTCAGGCGTGAAACCGACGTGGCGGTGCAACGTCGGCAGTCCGCCCTGCATCGCCGCTGTCGGGTTCTACCACCGCTTGCGCTGGCAGCCGTGGACGCGCGATCCACAAACCCGCGAACCGATTGAGTTGACGCCACTGGACGTGAAGCGCGGCTGGGTCATGTTTCGCGGGCGGCGTGTGTTCTTCAAGTCGGAGGATGTCGTGGAGGGCTGCATCGGCGTCACGACTGTCAACCTCATCGAAACCCTCAAACGTTTGGGGCGCGACTTGGCGATGTATCCCCTCTGGGCGGGCGACATGACGGAGTTTGAAAACCTGGGCATTCCGCCTGATGACCTCGGCATGTTGCCTTTCCCCGCGATGAACCCCCTCTGTCTCTCCCCCTTACAAGGGGGAGACAAAGAGGGGGTGCGCCCGGTGCTGCAAGCCTCTAACTCGTTTTTCATGATTGGCAAGGACGTGCTGCATCGGGGCGGGCGCACCGCCCGGGAGCGCAAGGCGTATCGGGATTTAGTCTGGGAAATCCTGACCATCATCACCAGCCCCGAGGGGAACGATGAGGAGATTCGGCGCAAGGCGGCGGCGGGGCAGGCGAAGTTCCTCAACCCCCGCGACCTGCGGCGCGTCGGGTTGGACGACTACCTGCGCGAGATTCCACCGGAGAACCTGCGGATGTGGCAGGAAATCGAGTCGGGCGAAATCCTCGAGGTCGTCGAGCCGTTCATGGGCAAGTGGCTTCAGTTTCGGGACTTCTACCAGCGCGAGGTGATTGACCTCGTGCTGCGCCCCAGCGGGAAGAACTTCGACTACGCCGCTGCTTGCAAGCAGTTGGAGCGCGACGCCAACACCGGCATCATGTTCGAGCGACCGCCGTCGGAGTTGGACGCCTACCGTCCGAAGGCGCGCCTGATTGCCGCCCTGATTGCCGCCGTGCTGAGTCTTTTCACCGTTCTTATCGTCAGAGGTCAGATGCGCCGAACGACCAGCGTGGCAGGAGTTTACAAAGGCTGGCTGCCGTGGGCAATGCTCGCGCCCGCGCTGCTCTCCATCGCGTTGTGGGGCTACTATCCGCTGTCGCGTGGGCTGGTGATGGCGTTTCAGGACTACAAAATCGTGGGGCGGTCGTCCTTCATCGGGTTGAACAACTTCATCAGCATCGCGCTCGACCCCAACTTCTATCACTACCTCCTGACGACCTTCCGCTTCGTGCTCTGGAATCTGGTGTTGGCGTTTTTCGCTCCCATCCTCCTCGCCTTCCTGCTGGCGGAAGTGCCGCGCCTCAAGGTGTTTTTCCGCACGCTGTTCTTCCTACCGCAGATGACCAGCGGCTTGGTGGTGACGCTCATGTGGAAGGAGATGTTCGCCGGCACCGCCAGCGGGACCATCAATCGCGTGCTGGGAGATTTGTTCGGGCGCTGGGGCTACCAGCCGATTGACTGGCTGGGCAACCCGCAGACGGTGATGGCGTGCGTCATTCTGCCCGGCGTGTGGGCGGGTGTGGGCATCGGCAGTTTGATTTACCTCGCCGCCTTGAAATCCGTTCCCGAAGAACTCTACGAAGCCGCCGCCATTGACGGCGCGGGCATCCTGCGCAAAGTGCGCAGCATCACCTTGCCGACCATCCTCCCGCTCGTTCTCATCAACTTCGTCGGCGCGTTCATCGCCACCTTCCAGTCCATGGGCAGCATCTTCCTCCTCACCTTCGGCGGACCCGGCAAGGAGACGATGGTGATGGGCATGGCAATCTGGCAGGAAGCCTACGTCAACCTCCGCTTCAGCCTCGCCACCTCCTACGCCTGGATTTTAGGCAGTTTGCTTATCGGGTTCACATATCTGCAATTGAGGATTTTGCGGCGGGTAGATTTCCGGCAGGCGAAGGGGGAGTGAAGCATGAATGGGAGATGTTTACAGCGAAGCAAGGGGAAAAGTCAAATGGGGGAGGGCAGAGAAAAACTTGAATTTCCCCTTGCGGCGTGGTAGAATGTAGCACGATTGCGGGTTGAGTTGAGAAGGAGGCTGCGATATGGCGGTGGCTGCCGAAGTTTTCAAAGAAGGTTTTGAGGGCGCAAAAAGTTTGGTCAAGGGGTTGATGGTCACCGGGACGAATTTCTGGCGCACCGTCACAAAAGGTCAAGCCGTGACGCGACGCTACGGCGAAGACCAGCATCCTGATACTGACCTGTGGATGAGAGAACGGTATCGCGGGATGCACGGTCTGACCTATCATCCTGAGAAAACCTACGAGGACGGCTCGCGCTACGAAAACTGCATCGGCTGTATGGCGTGCGCGAAGGTGTGTCCTGACCAACTGATTACGATGGTGCTGGAAAAAAGGGCGGGGCACAGCGGACGCTATCCTGTTTCCTTCCAGATTGACCTGAACCCCTGCTGCATGTGTGGTTTGTGTTCTGAAATCTGCCCGACGCCGTTCAAGGCGCTGCTGATGACCCGCGAAATCGAAATCGCCTCCACCGACCGCGCTGATTTGATTCTGACGAAAGACCGCCTGATGGAGTTGGGTGACCGCGAATGCGCCCGCCTGCGCCGTGACCACAACGGCGAACTGACGGACGAGATTTCCTACAAAGGCTGGGCACGCGCCGAAGCCAAACAGGAAAAGCGTGAGGCGGTCGCCGAAAAACGCGCCGCTGGGGACGCTGCCGCGCCCGTGAAGAAAGTCCCCGCGAAGGTCGCGCCTAAAGTGGCGGCAAAAGCCGAATCTCCTGAAGTGACTTCAGATGAGTCAGCGAGTCAATGAGCCAACGCCATGCACCTATTGCTGCGTCAAGGTAGGTTTGACAGGTTCATCCCGATACATCGGGATTCATCTGAACGTAGCCGCAGGCTTTAC
>FWPU01005077.1_pt1 | contig 13359 bp, 17 predicted proteins | sample 2228361 | NCBI WGS metagenome assembly FWPU01 (sample SAMEA103939777, study PRJEB20133) | metagenome | reverse complement strand
TTTGAGACAGATACTTTATACATCAGCAAAAAACATCGATTTATATTTAGAGACATTATTTTTAGTCCAGATAGTAATAAAATAGCCTTCATAGAAGATGATATGTTTTTAAATAAAGTTGTTCCCGACACATTAATACAATATAGTAATATATCAAATCCTGAAAATATTGAAATAAAAACTATACATCCACACGTAGAACCATACCACTTAAAGGTCAACTATGAACTTGAAAACAGAAGCATTGTTTATACTCCCGACAGTCAAGCATTAATTTATATCGGTTACAACAATGATAAAAAACCAACACTATATTTTAATGATAAAGAAATAGAAACTTTACCATTTTTAGATACTTATAAAAATAAAAGTCATAAAAATGGAAAATTTGCAACGATAATTTTAAATGATAATTTGTCAAAATATTGTATAAATATAAGCATTACAAAAAACTGGAAAACAACAGCAGAAGAAACGCCCTGGAGGAGTATAGAAGAAATGTTAAGAAAGAATTAATATAATATAAAAGGAAGGAGTAAAAAAATGAGAATATTAATAGATATATTAAAAAACATATATTTTATACTTGATAAACAACTACAAAAAATCATAAAAATAACAAGAAAAAATACTGCGGTAAAATATTTAATATAGAAAGTATAAAATATGATACAAGATATATAATGTTAGTTAAAACAAGTAAAAATAAATACTTCTATGATGTAAGTAAAACCATAACTTTAATCGAAACGAGTAAAGATAAAACAAAATTTATAATAAAAATACAAGACGAAGATAATAAAGAAAAGCTGGTAATCGTAAATAAAACAACAAATGATGTTAAAATTGTAAAAAGTGAAACAGGATTTAATAATATAGTATTTAGTGACGATAACAAAAAAGTAGTATTTTTAACAGAGGTAATCGCAAATACAGAAGTAGATTTGTCAAACTTTCTGTGTAATAAAATCATAAGAAGCCAGGAGCCAGATTATACAGGATACAACAATGATAATAAATTCGCACTATATTTAAATGATAATGAAATAGAAACTTTACCTGTTTTAGATATTTTTAAAGGCGAAGAAGCTTTAAAAATAATTTTTAATAATGATTTGTCAAAATATTATATAAGAAAAACTCTTGCAAATCATAGAAAAATCCTGGAAACACCCTGGAGAAATATAAAGAAAATGTTACAAAAGAATTAATATAATATAAAATGCAGAGTAAAGTAAAAGAGGGCAGGAAAACCCCTTCATCTTACATACCTGCTTTTCTTTTACTTTACCTGCCCACTACATACAACGCCCGCCCAGCCATTATATTTTAATAATAAAGGAATGGAAATTTTAAATTATAATTATTGTAAAAACTATTATACAAAAAACAAACAAATTATTAAAAATGTTTATAAAAAATACAAATAAAGTAAAAAAAATAATATAAAATTTTTTTATTATAAAAATGAAGCGCAGGTTTTTTGCCAAAGAAATGAAGCATAGATATTGCAAATAAAACAGAGATGCAATACTACAAAAATAGTATCAATACCTCTATAATGAAGCAAAGCGAAAAATTTTGCCAAAGAAATGAAGCTGGGATGTTACGCAAATGTAACAATAGCAATCTGGAAAAAGTAACAGGGGTGTTACAAAAATGTAACATCTTAGGTAAAAAATTTGGAACGGTTTATCGTGACTTATTTGAAAGTGACATTTTCGCTCTAAAAAATAGCGTTTTGAAGGGTAAAAAATTACCAAAAATTGTCAGATTTTTTGACCTCAGACACGATTTTTTGAGAATGAAAAGTGCCCTTTTGAATAACTCTATATAATATGGAACTTAATTTAATAGAAGAACTCATATGTTTTTCGGGGGGGTGTGTGCGCGGGCGATTTTCACGACCCCTAAAAAAACGTAGGGTTCTTCTATTAAATAAGCGTTTTCTTATATTAAAGAGGTATCATCCACGATTTTTACATCCTGCTATTTTAAAGACCCATATTTCAAAATCGCATATTTTAAATCCATTGAAAAAGTGGAGTATTAAAAAAGTGGTATATCTTCAAAAAAGGGATATTTTATTAAAACACAGGAAATATTTATAAGAAAGTGTGAAGGGCAGATTGGTGATGATTTAAAAAAGAATAAGGAGGTAGGGGAATGGATATAAAGATAAAAGAGCCGATTTTTCAAAATGAAGATGTTAAGATATATGATATAGACAATATATATTATATAGAGACAAAAGAAGGTAGTAAGGATTTTTTTTCTAAGATAACTCCGAATTATAGAACAATAGATGTATATAATATATTAAGATATATTCCGATGAGTATTTTAATAGGATTGAATACACAAATAGTAATACTACAAGACAAGATATTGTCTAACAGAGAAAAATAAGTAAAATAAGAAGATAAAATGTGGAATAGGAAGGAGGGTAAAAATGATGGGATTAAAAGATATAGAAGCGATGATGCAAAGGGCTTGTAACGTAGTAGATAGAGATATATTTGCGATAAAAGACGACGATAAGGTTATAGGGATTGCTATAAGGAAAGAATTTCAATATAAGGATTTAGGAGACAAGGATTTAGAAGACAAGGATTTAGAAGACAAGGATTTAGAAGACAAGGATTTAGAAGACAAGGATTTAGGAGACAAGGATTTAGAAGACAAGGATTTAGAAGACAAGGATTTAGGAGACAAGGATTTAGGAGGCGATGATATACAATTTACGAAAGCGATAATAAAGATTTTGACAACGAGCAAAATTTTGACAACGTATTGTGATAATTATTACACACCAAGATTTAGTGATGATGGGACGAAGTTTGTATTACTTTTAGTAAACGACGGCGAATATTCAATTATTTTAGGAAATAGGGATGACTATAATAAGAATTATTTAATTCAAGGGTTTAGGAAGTTATGGGAGTATAATTTTACATTTAGTCCTGGTAATAATTGTGTGATATTTTCTGGAGTAGAAGGTAAATTAAATTTTGATTATTTCGCTGGGGGTGTAATTGGTATACAAAATGTAGAAGATTTGCAAGATAAAAAGAAAAAAATTACGAGAATGTATTTGTATAATTATAATTGTGATTTTTTATATAGAAGTAATAGGAAATATTCACATATATCATATTGGCAATTTAGTCAAGATAATAATAAATTTGCTTATTTAGGGGAATGCTTTGATGATACAGAAGAATTGATATTGTGTGAGAATATAAGTGATGTAAATAAAATACAAGAAAGGTTGATAGTTAAAATGCCAGATATATATACAAGAAAAATTCATATAAAACGTTACGATATGGATACATCACATCCCTTTATATTTACTGAGAATGGTAAAACGCTTGTATACGTAGTAGCAAAAGATGTGAATAATTATGCGTTGTATTCTAACGATAAAAAAATAAGAGATTTTAATGGATGGGTAATATTTGATGAGGATTTAACGAAATATTGTATTGTAGATAAAAAAGACAATACTACTGTTTTAAAGACAAATCTTGATAGTCGAGAAATAAAACTGGATTATTCAATAGGTAATGTTAGATTTATACATCAAGGTAACAATAGTGTAATGATAACAAATCGAACGATTATTACAAAAGAAACAAATAAAATGACAGGTAAGGAAGAGTTTTCTAAAAATGTAAGAGAGCAAGCAATAATAAATGGTAAAGTAACAAATGAATATTATAAGATAGAAGCATTAACAGTAAGCCCTAATGGTAAAAGGTATATTTTAGTATCACGACCTGGGAGAAGTTCACGTCAATCATTACTTTTAGTAATAGATGGTAAAGAACAACCTGTGAAATACACACATATTAATAAAATTGTTTTTAGTTCTGATAGTAAAAGATATGCTTTTACAGCGGGTATTAAAGATGTTTCCAGAGCTTTAATACTTGATGGTAAAGAAATACTACAATGTGACTATTATTACGATGCTATTAATTATATAGGTTTTACTGAAGATAGTAAACATTTGATATATTCTTTAGAAAAACGAGAAGAACGAGAATATTTTGATATAATATCAATTGATAATAAAAAAGAAATACTACGAACAAATAAAGGATATTGTTTTATAAATAAGTTTTTAATCAAAAATAATATGATTGCTATTCATTTAATTGGTAAGAAAGAAGAATTTTTAATCGTAGATAATATTATAACAGGTAATCAGTATATTTTTACATCTTATCCGTCTTCACAACAGTATATTTCAACATCTTATCCGCCTCAACAACGAATGTCAAGATATAAAACAATTAAAGCTTTTGATTTATCTAACGACGGGAAATATGCAGTAGTTACTTATAATAATGCAAATCAGCTTGTGGTAATGACAAGTGATGGTATAATGTCGCAGTCTTATAAAACTATCGATTGTATTGCATACGATGCAACAGGAAATCTTGTTTATACAGCTCAAACATATAATGGTTATAAAGTGTTAGTAGTAAATAATAAGATATTGAGAAAGTTTAAAAAATAAGGAGGAAGAAAAATGAATGAAAAGGTAAATATGGAAAGCGGAAATATCGAAAATTGGATTGAAAGCAGGGTTATGGAGTATTATAAAGACAAGTATAAGGTATATAAGAGTAGTGGTAATCGTGCAAGTCAGTTAGGTCATCCTTGTTTACGATATTTATATTTAGAAAGAGTAAATCCAGATGCTAAAAGTTTGCCTGAAACAATACTTATCAGGTTATTTAGTTTAGGTAGTGTATATGAGAAAATAGTAAGAGATGAAATAGAAGGTATTGGATTACAAGTTATAGAACAACATAGCAGTTTTTATGATAAAGAATATAACATAACAGGTAGTATAGATTTTAAAGTTGTAAAAGATGATAAAGTATATCCTGTAGAAGTAAAAAGCTTTTCACAAAATAATTTTTATACAATAAATAGTATAGAAGATATAAAAAAAAGTGATAAATTATATATCAAGATGTATTTAAGCCAGATATATATTTATTTATATTTAACTGGTTATAATGAAGGTTTAATGATATTAAAGAATAAAACAAACAATGATACTAAAGTTTTTAAAGTAGTGATTGATTATCAACACGTTAATGAGTTGTTAGAAAAAGCGAAAGTTATAAATAATTATGTTGAAAAAAAAGAAATACCAGATATAATAGATAACACAACAATTTGTATGGATTGTCCATATTTAACATATTGTATGCCTAATATTCAAGCAAAATATACAATGCATATGAAAGATGAGTATTTAGATAGATTGCAAAAAAGAGAGCAATTAAAAGCTGAATATGATAGAATAAGAAAAGAATATGAGGAATTGGATAATAATATTAAAAATGAGATAAAGACATTTTTTAAGGTCAATGATATAATATATGTCGAGGATAAATACGTTATTAAAATAAGCAATCGTAAAAGAAAAGAATATAAAGTGCCAGCAATTGAATATATCGATGTAAATATTAAAAAATTGCAGGATAGAAAAGAAGAAGAAGAATAAAAAAAATGTATAAGAGCAAAGGAGGTGGTATTTATGAGAGTAGTATAAAAACAAAGATGAAAAATAAAAGTGAAAGAAAGAAAAGATAATAACGATAAAATGTATAAAGGAGGATAAAAATGGTTAATGAAATGAAAAATGTTAAAAATGAGGGGAAAATGGTAGAAACGGAAAGCAAAAATAAAAACAAAGACAAAGAAACGGGAGTGCAAACGACATTAAAAACAGCCAATGCAACGGAAATTAAAGTTGAAGAAGCAGTTGATGATTTAATACAAATAGATAGTGGAGTTGATATTGAAGATGATATAGAAAGTAAAATAATAGAAAATATACCTGTTGTAGATTTTAAATTTAGTATTCAAGAGTTAGAGCAACGAGTAGAAAGATTTAAAAAAATTCATTCATTGATATTTAAAATAACATATGACCAAGATTGGATTATTCAAGAGCATTGGAAAATAGAGACGCAATCGAAATTAGCTGTAGCATATCTTACAGGTGCGGGTGCTGAACGAATTATGAGTGCTTTTGGAATATCTTTAACTAATATCGCTTGTAAAAAAGAGCCATTAGCAAATGGACATTACTATTATATATATGAAGGTGTATTTTCTTTTAATGGACAGAGTTTTACAGCAATAGGAAGTTGCAATACTAAAAAGCCTATATTTTCTATATCCAGAGGAACTATTATACCACCAGAAGAAATCAATGAAGCAGATATAAGAAAATCGGCATATACTAATTTGTTAACTAACGGTGTTACAAAACTATTAGGTATCCGTGGATTAACTGAAGAACAATTAAGAGCTAATGGATTAAATCCTAAAATTATAATACAATATAGAGGTAAACAGTTACAACAATCTCAATCACAATCGCAATCACAACCACAAACATATTCACAATATTATAAAAAATAATAACTACTATGATAGATATTCAAGAGTTTAAAAGGTTATTGAATTTGTATAAAGAATTGGGGTGGGTTGTTATACCTGCCCCGATTTATACAAAACATCCTATAATATCTTGGAAAGAATACCAAAAAAGAAAAGTTACTGAAGAAGAGTATAACATATGGTTTCAAAATCCTCGTAATATTGCAGTTATAACAGGAGGAATTTCCAATAACTTATTTGTGATTGATTTTGATGTTAAAGATAATGTTTTAACAGAGAATTTACAATGGTTTAAAGAAAAGTGGAATACTTTAGATTGGGATAAGATACCACATTCTCAATCGCCTTCAGGTGGGTTACATTTCTTTTTTAAATCCGATGAAGTAGTGCAAAACACTACTAAATCAGTTAAAAAAGATGTCGACACAAAAGGCGAAGGAGGTATTATCATTTTACCTCCATCAATTTTAACAAATGGTGTGTATCGATGGATTGTTGAGCCATCTTTAGATAATATACCTACAATCACATATGAGCAATTAAGAGAAGTTAATATACCGTGTCTGGGTGATGATATTTTAATAGCCGTAGAGAATACTACAATACAAAATGAAGATGATATTCAAGAATTAGTTGCAAGATTTTCACAAAATCAAGCTGGTATGATTTATGAAGGTGCAAGACATACAGTGCTTGCGAGAATATGTGCTTTATTATATCATAAAGGTTTAGGTAGAACATCAGTTTTTTCAATATTGCAACATATAAATAAAAGATGTTATCCTTTATTATCCGAGAAAGAGTTGTTTCGAATAACAAGAAGTATGTATAAAACAGTTTTAAAAACACAAAAAATCAATGTTGAATTAAAAGAAAAGATAATTAAATCACAAGAAAAAATAAAAAGTGAAGGGATAGAATTTCAATCTTTGGTTAAAATACCATATACAGATGGTTTGGAAGCAGATTATATTTTATCTTTTTCTACAGCTGGTAAGACATATACAGCTAAAATACCATCAAGAGATATTGTTAACTTTAAAAAAGTAAAGCAGATTATTATGGTGCAAACGAATATTTTAATAACTGAAATCTCAGCAAGAGATTGGGAATATACATTAAGAAATCTTTTATTAAAAGTTATTACTGAAAAACCCAAGCCATATAGTGAAAAATATGGATTGTTTATACAATTATTATATGAGTTTGTAATGCAAAAAGTTGAGCATTATAAATATTTAACGCAATATAAAGATTTAATAGATGCTATAAATAATAAAAGTAAAATATATTATGATAAAGATTATAACACACTTTATTTTTTTAGAGAAGATATTTTTAACTTTTTAAAAATGCGAAATGCAGATAATTATAATAGAAGAGAAATAATAACTTATTTAGAGAATGCTTGTGGTGGTGTTAAAGCTGTAAAGTCAGGACATTTAAGATGTAGTGCTTTATTTGTTAATATAGATAATTTAACTAAAGAATATGATATTATAATGAGTATGATAGATAATATAAAAGAACAATGATTACTAAAATAATTGGTAGTGCTGGAACAGGTAAAACAACAACATTAAATGAGATTTGCGAAGAAGCTATAAATGTTTACAGCCCTGAAGAAATAGGTTTTTTTTCATTTGCAAAAGCATCTATAGAAAGTTTAGTTAAACGTTTTAAACAATATGAAAAAAAGCGATTTAAATGGTTTAGAACGTTGCATTCATTATGTTATCTATTATTAAAACAACAAAGACAATTTGATTTAATAGAATTGCATTTACAAGAGTTAGCTGAAGATACAGGATTGGATTTAAGAGATTTAAGATATATAAATGAAATGTCTTATCAAAGGGAAGAATATGAGCTATTTAGACAATATTGTATAGCCAGAGCAAATAGAATAAAGCCTGAATATAATGATATTGTTAAGATTTGGGAAGAATATAAACGACAACATAATTATTTAGATTTTTATGATTTAATAGATATATGCTTGGATGAAAAATTGATACCTAAGGGAATTAAGTTATTAATTATAGATGAAGCTCAGGATTTGAATTTTCAACAATGGGAATATTTAAAATTACTTATAGAAAAAGCTGAACAGGTATATATAGCGGGGGATGATGACCAAGCAATTTATACTTTTACTGGAAGTAATCAGAATTTATTTTATCAATTTAATTGCGATGATGAAGTTTATTTATCAACGAGTTATCGGGTGCCACAAAAAATATTACAATATGCTTTATATTTTATTGAAACGAATGTGAAACGAAGATATAAAAAACAAGTTACTTCACAAATTAATAATGGTAGAATTCATATATTATATTTCTCTGATTTGGGTAATTTTCTTAATAAACATTCTTCAAGTAATTGTATGATAATAGCAAGATGTAATTATATGTTAAATGATGTAAAGAAGATATTAAAAGATAATCATTTTGATTGGTATAATCCATATACGGATAATCCTTTTTTTCATAGAATGAGTAGTGTTATATTAAATAATGCTTTTAAATGTATTGATAAATTATTAAATAAGGAAGATTTATTGCAAGATGAAGTATTGGATTTAATTTCAATAATGCCTGTTGGTAAATTTTTTAAAAAAGGTGCTAAGAAAGCATTAACAAGTTATCAATTTAATATTCAGATGGCAACACTTTATCCTTATTTAAAAGATGAAGTAATTGATGCTATAAAACAGGGTAACAGATATGAAATGTTAAAATTTATACCAGAGAAATATGAACAGCATTATATGGAATGGTTAGAATTCTCTGGGAAATCTAAAGATTATAAAAGAGTTATAATAGGAACAATACATTCTGTAAAAGGGGGTGAAGCGGATGTAGTATTTTTATTAAATGATATGTCTCAAAAAATTGTAAATAATTTATACGATAATAATTTTAAAGAGCAAGAAGCAAGGGTATGGTATGTAGGTTTAACAAGAGCTAAAGAAATATTATATATAATAAATGGTGAACAAGCGTTTGATTTGGGATTATGAGGAAACTATTTAAGTTACAAGAAGAAACAATTAAGCGTGTAATAATGAATAATTATTTAGGTATTTTTAATGAATGCGGGACAGGTAAAACATATACAATGTTATATGTTATGCAATTGTTAAAGCAAAAATTCCTTGTTGTTACACCTTTAACTGTTATGGATTGGTGGATTGAAGAAGGCCAAAGTTTAGGTTTAAAAATATTTAAAATATATGGTAATAAACAAGAAAAAAATAATATAATATCTCAAAAATGCGAAAATGCTGATGGTTTTGTTATCAATTATGATAGTTTAAGAACTTTAGTAACTTTTGAAGGTAGTAAAATAGTAGAAAATAAATTAATACCTTTTATTGATATGAATGATATTAAGATACTTATATGTGATGAAAGTACTTATTTTAAACATAGAAATAAAAGATTTAAAGTATTGCAAAATATAATGTGGAAGTTTAATAGAAGGTATATATTAACTGGAACACCTGTAACTAATAGTTTACTTGATTTATGGCCTCAGATATATATATTAGATGGTGGATATAGATTAGGAAGAAGTTGGACTTCTTATTTGAATAGTTTTTTTTATTGTGCCAATAGATTTATTTGGAAATATGAACCTTATCAATGGAGTGAACAAAAGATTTCAGAGTTAATTAAAGATATTGAGGTAAGATATAAATTATCAGATATAACAGAACAAGAGTTACCTGAAGGGATAATATATGAGTATAAATATATAAATCCTAAAGAAGAAGTTATAAAAATATATAAAAAAATATTAAAAGAATGTATAATACGAATTGAAAAGCAAGGGGTAACTGCATTATCAGGCGGTGCAATGTTTCAAAAATTATTAGAAATTTCTTCTGGTTTTGTATATGATGACAATAATAATACTATTGTTATAGACGATTTAAAAATGCGAACTATAGTAGAATGTATACAAAATGAATTATGTAACAAACAAGTAGTGATTTTTTATAACTTTAACGGTGAAGCTGAGATATTAAAAAGATTTTTAAGTAGTTATAGGCATATATCATCACAAACAAGTGAAAAAGAAAGGAGCGAAATAATTAGCGAATTTAAATCAAGATTATTTAATATATTACTTGCTCATAGTAGAACAATGGGAATAGGTGTAAATTTACAAAATGCCTATGCTATAATTTGGGTTTCGCCTCCAACAAGCTTGGAAACTTTTCAACAAGCTAATGCCAGAGTTTACAGAAGTGGTTATCAAGGTAAAAAAGTGCCTTGTTTTTTATTCACGACTAATCAATTATTAGATAAAAAAGTATATAAAGCATTACAAAATAAAGAACAAGTGCAAAAAAAATTTTTAGAATTAATAAAAAATAGTATATAAGGAGAGTATATGGTTAAATTAAAAAATGAGCATTTGCTACAATTTTGGAAAGTATATAAAGAGCCAACATTGAATTATACAATTTTTGCTGATACACATATTCCATTTGAAGATGAGATATTGATAAATAAGGCATTAAAAACAAGTAAAGGAGATATTCTGATTATTGCCGGAGATTTAATTGATGGTTATTCAGCTTCATATTATCCTAAAGATAAGCCTATTACATTCAATGAAGAAATTGAAAAATGCCAAGAATATATGTATAAATTTTCTAAACGGTTTGATAAGGTGTATATATGTTTAGGTAATCACGATTATAGAATTATAAAACAATTAGAAAATTTACCTTTTGGTATTGTAAGTTATGTTAAACAAAACGTATTAGAAGGTTTCCTAAATGCTATTAAAGTTAAATCCAATATATATGTTGGTGCTTGGTGGTTACTATTTATTAATAGTTTAGCAATTGCTCACGCTGATACATATAGTGTTTTACCATTAAGACCAGTATTAACTTTGCAAGAATATATTGCTAAGATGCATCCGACTATATATCAAAATTTAGATGCAATTTTGCAAGGACACACACATCATTTAGGTTTAAGTATATCTTATTATAAAATGTTAATCCAGCTACCGTGTATGCAAAAAGACGCCCCTTATAGATATAAAGATAGATTAACACGTAGCATAAATTATGAATGGCAATTAGGATGGTTGGAACTATCATTAGATAAGAATGGTAGATTAATAAAAGAAAGTATAAAATTTAAATATTGAAAAATAATATAAAGCAATATTATAGAATAGATAAAGTAAGAGATTTATTATATTACGTCTGCTTAAAATGTAAAAAGAATATAGATGTTAAGGATAAAGAGGTGAAATGGACATATAAAAATTATAAAAATTTATTAAATCATATAATAATATGTGTATATGGAGGGCAGAACAATGACATATTATGAGTGTGACAGTAGATTTTGTAAAGATACGTATTGTGCTATATGTGGAATGTATGTATCACAATATTATAAACTGGATACTATAACTATATGTATTGAGTGTTGGAATAATTCCGAAGCATTTAAATATGATAAGGATGAAAATCAACAAGGACTTGACTTTTTAAAATAATAAATTAAAATATATGTGTGTAGAGAGAGGAAGAGTATATATTTATCAATTCTACTTACGTATATAACAACATTTTCTCTTTTATATTATTTTAGAATTCCTCGACCGATTACCCGTCAAAAGCATATATTAGATAGTGGTAAATTAACAGTTTATATTGGACGGGATGTAGATTATACAATAGAAGAGATAGAAAAGAGATATCAAAAGTTTAAATTATGTGTTATTAATGCGGGGTTTGCTTTTAAGTTAGAACCGCATATTGTATATTTTGTTAGTGATACATTCTGGTGGGATAATGTTATAGGGGTAACATATCCAGAGTTAAAAGTTATTTATATTATGTCATTTGCTGAATGGAAAAGTTTCGAACACGAATTATTACACGCATTAAGATTATGGGATTATCGCCATCAATTACCTGATATGAAATTAGCAGAATGTATAATGAAACGTATAAAGTAGAATGAATATGGTAATAGATACCAAGCTACAAAATGATGCAACAACAACATTATTTATTATATTAGCTGTTATTTTGATATTAATTATTGCTTTAATTGTTTTAGATATATGTCAGAAGAAGTAAGAATTTATAAAAAAGAAGATTTTTATTGTGTTTTTTGTGAAAAATTCTTTCGAAATACAATGCAAGTAAGGGTATATAGTGATAATGTTATAATGAATGTTTGTGTGCATTGTTATCTTAATCATTATCAAAATAAGAATAAAAAAGATGAATTAAATCAAGAAAATATAATAGCGTGTATACCACATCACGATGTTATAAAAGCAGATAAATATTATTGTATAGATTGTGGAAAATTTATTGCTTGATTTAATTCTTTAATAATTCTTATTTCATTCTCATAATTTATTACACATTGTCTTAATAATGCAATAATATGATTTTTATCTTTATAACAAGTTTTTTTATTTTTGATACATATTTGATTATTACGCAATTCAAATACTTTTGCAGATACTAATTCGTTGCATATTGGATATATTATTGGCTCTGGGCATTTAGGACATATATTAATAACTTTTGTGCGACATCCTGTGAGAATAAAAATTAGAAAAAATATACTAATTGCCAAAAATCTCATTTAAATCATCTACATCTTTTTGTGTAGGAAATTGTTTCTGCTTAGGTGTTTTTACATTCTTTAATGTATCCTCGCCTTGCTTTTTTATATCCTTCATAATTATATTATAAGTTTTTTCTATTCTTTTATTATTCTGTTTTATAATTTTAGATATATCTTGCTCACAAGATTTTAATATTAATATCATAATAACGATACTTATTAAAACAACTAAATAGCGGAGAATAAAGTTAATTAATATAGATTGCATTATTTGCTTTTTGTAAAAAATTTAACAGTA
>FWPU01010731.1_pt1 | contig 13363 bp, 12 predicted proteins | sample 2228361 | NCBI WGS metagenome assembly FWPU01 (sample SAMEA103939777, study PRJEB20133) | metagenome | reverse complement strand
CAAAGCCACCTTGTCCAACACGTTAGATTCCCGCATTTCGTGATAAAAGTCGTTGCCCTCGCGGGTCCGCTCCCCGACGCCGGCAAAGACCGAAAAACCGCCGTGCGAGCTGGCAATGCGGGCGATCAATTCCGTCAAGATGACCGTCTTCCCCAAGCCGGCACCGCCGAAAAGCCCGGCCTTTCCGCCGCGAACGAACGGCGTCAATAGGTCGATCACCTTGATCCCCGTCTCGAAGATTTCCACTTCCGTGGAAAGCTCCGTCACGTCCGGGGATTCCCGATGGATCGGCCAGAACTCGTCGGCCTTGACCGCCCCCCGATCATCGATCGGCTGTCCGAGGAGATTGAACACCCGTCCCAGGGTCGCCTTTCCGACCGGGACCTTGACCGGCTCTCCGGTATCCAAGCACTTCATTCCACGGACCAAACCGTCGGTCGTTCCCAGCGCGACGCATCGTACACGGCCGCCGCCGAGATGCTGCTGGACCTCTCCGGTCAGATCGATCTTCACGCCTTTGTACTCCTCGCGCACAACGACGGCGTTGTAAATCGCGGGCAGTTGATGCTCGGGGAATTCGGCGTCGAAAATCGAACCGATGATCTGCGTCACGCGACCATAATTCGGTTGCCGGGAACCTTCCACGCCGCTGGCTTTCACGGTTTGAGCCGGATTGGTTGTCATAGTTCAGCCTCAAAAACCTTCCGAAAATCGGGCCGGATGTGCCGCGTTCCCGTTTCCGTCGCAATCGGACCGGTAACCGGCTACTCGCCTTGCAACGCCTCCGCTCCGCTGACGATCTCCAGAATCTCCGAAGTAATCTGCGTTTGCCGAGCGCGGTTGTACGCCATGCTCAGGTTCGCAAGCATCGAGTCGGCATTTTCGGTGGCCGTTTTCATGGCGATCATCCGCGCGATCTGCTCCGCGGCCGCCGACTCCAAAAAACAGCGAAACAAACGGATCTTGAACGTGAACGGCACGATTTCTTCCAAGATGCTTTGCGGCGAAGGGAGGAACTCGTATTCGGCGTGGTGGAGGCCGCCGTTCTCCTCCTCCACCGTCGCTTGGTACGGCAGCAACGTCTCAACAATGGGGTATTGACGACTAACGGATTCCAGTCTCGTATAAGCCACATCCACGCGGTCGAGGCGTCCGCCGAGGAAATCTTCCATATAGCGTCGGGCCAGCACCTCCACCTCCGTGAACGCGGGCCTGGCATCAAAGTGAAAGTACCTCTCGTCCACCGGCAACTTGCGGAACTTGAACGCCGACGCCCCGCGTTTGCCCGATACCTCGACGCTCAGCTTGGCGTACTCTTCCTGCAATTTCGTTCGTTGCAACACCGCCAGACGCATCACGGCGGAGTTGTAACCTCCGCAAAGCCCCCGATTCGAGGTCAGCACCAACAGCACGGCTCGGCGTTTCTCGGATCGAGCATGCAGCAGCGGGTGCGTCACCTCCGTTCCGCTCGCCGCGAGGTGCCCCAAGAGAGCAGTCAATCGGTCCGCGAAGGCCGATCCTGCCGAGGCGCGATCCATGGCCCGCTTGAACCGAGCCGTCGATATCAATTCCATCGTCCGCGTAATCTTGCGGATATTCCGCACGGAACGACGGCGTCTATCCAGAACCTTGCTTTTTCCCATGACTGCCTAGCTCGAAATCAACGCTCAGGCCAACACCGCAGCCGGCTCACGTCTTTGAGCGAAACCGCGGTTGAACTCCTTCAAGGCCTCGATCAACCGGGCCTCGTCGTCCGCGCTCAATTGTTTGCTATCCGTAATGCTCTGCCACACGCCCTGGTGCTTTTCATGGAAGAAGGCCAAGAATTCCTTTTCCCAGCGGCGCACTTCCGTGACGGGCACCTGATCCAAAAAGCCTTTCGTGCCGGCGTAAATGACCAGGACCTGATCCGTCACGTGCATCGGTTGATATTGGCCCTGCTTGAGCAGTTCGGTCATGCGGTAGCCGCGATCCAGGCGGGCTTGGGTGGCGGGATCCAACTCCGTCCCCAACTGCGCGAAGGCCTCCAATTCGCGAAATGCGGCGAGGTCCAAGCGCAAGCCCCCGGCCACCTTCTTCATCGCCGGCACCTGGGCCTTGCCGCCCACCCGAGAGACCGAGATGCCCACGTTCATGGCAGGCCGCTGCCCCGCGAAGAACAGGTCGGGCTGCAAGTAGATTTGGCCGTCGGTGATCGAGATGACGTTGGTGGGAATATAGGCCGAAACCTCGCCCTCCAGCGTTTCCACGATGGGCAGGGCCGTCAACGATCCGCCGCCCAGTTCGTTGCTTAGCTTGGCCGCCCGTTCCAGCAAACGGCTGTGGCAGTAGAAAATATCGCCGGGGTAGGCCTCGCGTCCGGGAGGGCGCCGCATCAGCAACGACAATTGCCGGTAGGCCTGGGCCTGGCGCGTCAAATCGTCGTAGATCGCCAGCGCGTGCCGTCCGCTGTACATGAAATATTCAGCCATCGCGCAACCGGCGTAGGGAGCGATGTACTGCAACGGCGCCGGAGAACTCGCCCCCGCCACGATCACGGTCGTGTACTCCATCGCGCCGTAGCGGCGTAGCGTATCGATAATCTGTGCGACGGTCGAATCCTTCTGGCCGACCGCAACGTAAAAGCACTTGACCCCGGTCTCCTTCTGGTTCAGGATCGTGTCGATACAAATGGCGGTCTTGCCCGTCTTGCGGTCGCCGATGATCAATTCCCGCTGACCGCGACCGATGGGCGTCATCGAATCGATGGCCTTGATGCCGGTTTGCAGCGGTTCGTTGACCGGTTGGCGCTGAGCCACGCCGGGGGCGGGGCTTTCCACAGGCCGAGTTTCCGTCGTCGCAATCGGACCTCCGCCGTCCAACGGATTGCCCAGGGGGTCGATGACCCGCCCGAGAACCGCCTCCCCTACCGGCACGCTGAGCAACAGTCCCGTGCTGCGGACCTCGTCCCCTTCCTCGATCTTGAGGTAATCTCCCAAGATGATGACGCCCACGGAGTTCTCTTCCAAGTTGAAGGCCAACCCGCGGACGCCGCTGGGGAACTCCACCATTTCGCCGGCCATCACGCCCGACAAACCATAGACGCGAGCGATACCGTCGCCCACCTCCAGCACCCGGCCGGTTTCGCGAACGTCGATCTGAGCTTGATATTGCTCGATTTCACTCCGAATAACGGAAGCGATCTCGTCGGCTCTGAATCTCATGGGCACTCCTGTCGATGATTTGCTTGCGAACTCGCTCGAGTTGGACGGCCACGGAGGCGTCGAACACCGTATCGCCGACTTCGATGACGATCCCACCCAACAAGCCCGGCTCGACCCTCTGTTCGATGATCGGGCGACGCTCCAACAAGGACTCCAGCGTTCGTTCCACTTCGGCAACGACCGCGGCGGTCAGCGGCACCGCCGTTCTCACTTTCACGCGGACCTGATTCCGGCGGCGAATCCACTCCTCCTGCACCGCGCGGGCGATCGCTCTCAGGCAGTCCAATCTTCCACGCCGGGAAAGAACGTGCAGGAAGTTCAGCAGCCGCGCGCTGACGCGTCCCCCCAAGACTCGCTGCAAAATCCGCGACTTCTCTTCGTGGGAGATGACCGAAGAAGCAAGGATCGCCTCGAAGTCCGGCCAAGGATCCAGAACCTCGCGCACCAGATCGGTCAGTTCCGGCACCAAGGATTCCGTTTCCCCAGCAACCTGAGCGGCATCCAAGAACGCCTCCGCATAGACCGCGGCGATCCTCTCGACGGTGACGTCGGGCGAGAATTCGGCGGCAAATCGTGCATCTTCGGCGTGCATATCCGCGGTCATGGATACCTTACCTCCACGGCACGGCGCCCCCATCCTTCTTCTCACCACGGGGAAACCCGCGCTGGGCCGATTCCTGCTTGCGAACCATTCCCGGCGTCAATTCACGTCGGCGCCGCGAACGGCGCCCAGCGTCGCCACCGCCTGCTCGATCATTCTCACATGGGCGGCCGGATCGAGTCGCGAAGCAATGATCTTGCCGGCCAGATCGACCGCCAAATTGGCTCCCAGTTGGGAAATCTCCTGCACGGCGCGGTCCGCCGCCTGCTCGATTTCGGCCAACTTGCGGCGGTGCTGGGCCTCCGCCTCTTCCCTCGCCTCCTGCACGATCTGCTGCCCCAAGGCCCGCGCCTCCTGCCGAGCCTTTTCCATCATCCGTGCGATCTCTTCTTGCGCGCCGCTGAGCTTCTTTTGATATTCTTCCAGCATCTCCTTCGCGCGGCGATGGGCCTCTTCCGCGGCTCGAATCTCCCCGCTCACGTGCTGCTCCCGATCGTCCAGAGCGCGGATGATCGGCTTCCAGGCGAAAACCCACAACACGCCAAGGACGCCGAGGAAGACGAAAACCGTCCACAGGGCCAAATCCGCCTTGAAATCGAGCGGATTGACGGCCTCGCCCACCCCGCCTTCGGCGGCACCGCCGTGAGCGTCTGCCGCCGCATGCGATTCCGCCGACGCACCCGCGCGCGGCGCGACCATCCCAAGCGTCCCCAGCACCAAAGCGGAAAGCACCAGCCAGCGCCCAAACATTTGCATCAGGCTCCTGCGGACAAATTGAAGCTCTAAGCCATGGAGGCTCGGACCGCCGGGGAGACGTGCGTCGCATTGATTTCTCGCGGAAAACCTCGCACGCCGCTCCCCGGCCGTCGCGATCCCTCCCGGGGATCAACCCGTGAAGAACAGGGCGATCAAGCAGACGATCAGCCCGAAGAACGTCACGCCTTCGATCAGAGCCGCGGCGATAATCATGGCCGTCTGAATGTTCCTGGCCACTTCCGGCTGACGCGCCATGCTTTCCACGGCGGCGCCGCCGATTCTTCCGATACCGTAGGCGGCCCCCAGAATGATCAAGCCGGCGCCGAAGGCACCGCCCAAGAAGATGTAACCGCTGCGTCCCCCCTGCGATTGGGCCTCGGCGGCGGCCGGCTGGTCACCGGCGGGAGTCGCCGTCTCCGCAAACGCCGGCAAAGCAAGGGCCGAGAATACCAACGTCATCGCCAAAACGCTCAGCAACTTGTTCACGGAACGAATCTCCTTTCTTCCAGGAACACCCGTGCGCGATACCCTGCCGCCGGCGTATCGCATGTCCTTGAAATCACCTTCTGATCACCCGAGAGCGAGCCGCAGCACGGCACGCGCTGATTCCCTCAACGTGGAACGTCCGGACCAACCTTCCCAACCGCGATCCCGGCCTTGCCGCCGCAATCTCGACTCAGTGCTCATGCACCGACATGCCGATGAACAGCGCCGCCAGGAACGTAAAAATATACGCTTGCAAAAACGCCACGAACAATTCCAACATGTTCAGCGCCACCTGCCCCAGAATACTCATGACCGTGACCCCGACCCACAGGATCGTCCACAAGTCGGCGACGGCGGCGATGAAGCCGAGGATCACGGCTAAAACGAGATGCCCGGCGAACATGTTGGCCATCAAACGCACGGCCAAGACGGAATGCTTGATCAAAAGCCCCAGCACCTCGATCGCGAACAGCATCGGCTTGAGGATGACGGCCATCACCGCCGGCAATTCCATCTGCGGCACAAGGCCCAGCCAATAGCGGACAGGCCCGAATTGTCGCATTCCCGCGCCGACCACCGTCAGGAAGGTCATGCCGGCAAGCGCCCCGGTCACGCTCAATGAGCCGGTCGGCGAACCGGCCCAAGGAATCAAACCCAGAAGATTGCAGAACAGGACGAAGAAAAAAACCGTCCACAGGAAGGGCAGGAATCGGTCGGCATCATGTTTGCCAATAGCGGGCCGCGCCACTTCGTTACGGATGAACTCCAGCATCGCCTCGAAGAAGTTGGCCAAACGGCCGCGTGGGGGCCGTCCGCCGCGGAGCCGCCATGCCAAGGGAACGAAAACCAGTATCATCAAGAGGGCGGCCGCCGCCTCCAACACCATGAACTTGGTGACTTGCAGGCGAAGCGGAATCTCCATCCCGAGCACTTGCACGGTGCCCAAGTCGATGAGAGGCAAATCGATGTGTTTACCAAACGGCAGGTGAAACGAGACCGCATCCTTGACGTGTTCACCCGCGTGCTTGATATCCAACATACGTCTCTACTCCTTGCGGGAGCATTCCGAGCCGTGCTCGCAACCCGAGTGCTACGTCCGGACTCAATCTTCACGAAACTGACCGCCACCGAAACCCTCCCTATGAAGGGTTCTCAGTGTCAGCCAAGACTCTCCAGCGAGAGCGACGACGTAAAACACAATACAATACACAAACGCGGTGATACTGACCAGACGCTCCACAAAGATGGAGTATACGCCGACCACTGCCAGCGGGGCCAGGGTTCGCGGCAAAAAACCCAATACCATGGCCCACACTTTGGCATCCGTCCCGCTCACGCGACGGATGATCAACCAGGCCGTCACCGTTCCAGCCAGGCAGCCGAAGGCGGCTACCACAGCCGGCTGATACTCTCCGCCGCCGCTCCCGCGAATCCAGGAAACGGCAGGCACCAAGAGAACATAGGTTACAACCACCGGTATGCAAAGATAAGCCGGCGCCTGCCACCCGCTGAATTGCGGTTGATCTCGCATCGCAGCCCAACCCATCGTCATTGCACTCGAATCAATCGTCCTGTTTCCGTCCGGCCTGCTGATCCAACCGACGGACGAACGCGACAAAACCAAGAATCGCCACGGCAAGCCCGAGAATACCGCCCGCAATTGTCGCCGCCGGAGCGGATCCCAACCACCGATCTAAGAGAAATCCCCCAAAAAGAGGCAGCGCGAATTGCAAGGATAACCCGACGACCTCCGAACCGATAGCCCATCCCTTCGCCAGCGGGGATCGCGTATCCGGCTTTTTTGAAGTGGATGGACTACCGCACTTGGGGAAAGGCTCCCCGGAATCCTGCGTTCGAAAGGAAACCATATTTCACATTCCCCGCCACCCCCACCCTGGGACTACACAAGTTTACCTAAACATCCCACTCTAGCATCCCGTCCTCGATAATAGGCTCCATTGCGGCAACGCGGCCCACGCCAACACATCTTCTAAACGTCTCCGCTTACCACGGTCGCCAACCGGGGCAACGTCGTAAAGCCCCATATAACCGTATCTTACAGATTTTAGCAGGCATTTTTTCTGGGCGGCTACAGTGCGGGAAATTGGTTGCGAGTTGTGGTGATCGTGGGTATAATCAGGTAAGCTGTTGCGCTGGCGATACGATGCCGGTATGAGACGCTTTACATCGCCCGAGCAGGTCGCCGGCGCTGTTGCCAGTGGCATCATCGCGAACGGCCACCCCCGCCGCACCGGCGAGTTGCCACGGATTCACTTCTGGATTTCCACGGGCACGGATCGCCCTGGACATAAACACGGTTCCGCCTTCCCGAGGACGATCGCGACGGTAAGGCTAAGGGCAATGTCGAGATTCGAAGCTTTCCCGAGCCTTTCCGTCCGTTGCGGCACGGTGGAAACTTCCCTCCCTTGGTTGCGCTAATCCGCGACATTTTTGCGGCGTGTTGGAGGTTTGTCCAGTGATTACGGCCTCGCAGCTCAAATTGCATACCGTAAAAGACTTGGCCGAAATGGCCAAACGGAAGGGCATACCTGGCTGGCATGCCATGCGCAAGCAGCAGTTGGTGGAGGCCCTCGTGCGATCCGCCAAACGTGACGAGCGCAAGCGAGGCGGCGTCTCCAAGAGTTCGAAACCGGCAGCAGCCAAGCCCAAGCTCCAGCGGCAAGCGCGTCCGAAGGCTAAGCACGGAGCCTCCGCGGGACGCAAGATCGAATCATCGAAAGCGTCGGAATTGCAAAGCGGCTCGGGCAGGAACGGCAAATCCGCCCAAGAAGCAAGGGCCCGTTCCATCGCGTCTCCATCGCAAACGAAAGAACGGCAAAAAGTCAAGGCCAAGCGAACCAACCAACCGGCCCCTGCCATTCCCACGGCCAAGATTCCCTCGGCGAAAGACTTGGCGCGAGAGGGTTCCGGGAACGGCAAACCCGTCAAGGATCGCCTGGTCGTGATGGTCCGGGATGCCTATTGGATTCAGGCTTGGTGGGAGATATCCAAATCCGCGGTGGAGCGCGCGCGCGTCGCATTGGCCCAGAACTGGCATCTGGCTCGCCCCGTTCTCCGCTTGTGGGAAATCCAACAAGACGGTACGAGTCGGGCGGAGCGTGTGTTGGTACGCGACATCGAGATTGACGGCCGCGCCAACCATTGGTACGTGCACGTCGGCACACCCGACAAGACCTATAGCGTGGACATCGGCTATGCGGCCCCCGAAGGGCGATTCTTTTGCTTGGCCCGCGGCAACTCGGTCACCACGCCGCCCGCCCACTCCGCCGACGTCGTCGATCTCAAGTGGTCCGGCATTCCCGAGGATTTCGACCGCATTTACGCCCTCAGCGGCGGATACGAAGAGGGGTCGGACACCAATGATTTGCGCGAAGTCTTGGAAGAGCGTCTGCAACGTCCCATGGGCGGAAACGTCGTGAGCCGCTTCGGCCCCGGCGTGGATCAATCGTTGCTTCCCCGACCGCATTTCCTGTTCCAGATCGATGCCGAACTGATCCTGTTCGGCAGAACGCTCCCCAACTACTCCGTTACCGTGCGCGGCGAACCGATCGACGTGGAGCCGGACGGGAGTTTTTCGCTGAGAATCCCCTTGCCCGACAAGCGGCACGTCTTGCCGATCGTGGCGGTCAGCGCGGACGGCTTCGAAGAACGCACGATCGTGGTGGCCGTCGAGCGCAACACGAAGATCATGGAGCCGGTGGTTCGCGAAATGGAGAGCTGACCCGGCCTTCTCGTTTCCAGATTCCGTTTCCCCGCGAACATCGACGTCCTTGCGCGGGCACGGGCTTCCCCGCAGCGTACAGGGGTACCTTTTCCGTCTCGTCGCGATCGGCGGTATAATTGACGATTCGCGATTGCGAACGCCCGTCAGCGAATCGCCGCAAAGTCGCCCCAACTCGAGCCCGGTCGATGCGGCAATAACGTTTGGTTCCAGCACGCAGGCGGCCCTCGGCCGCCCCCATCGCAAGCAGGCGAGCCAGGCGGTTGTTCCAACCAAAATGCCGAGGATAGTATTCACCCGTGAGAGTTTTCTCGGACTGCGATCATCCCGAACTTCGCGGCTGTGCGTTGACCGTCGGAAACTTCGACGGCGTACATCGCGGTCATTCGGCGTTGCTTCGTCGCCTCCGCGAGATCGCCGACCGCGACGGAGCGCCGGCCGCAGTCATGACGTTTGACCCCCATCCCGCTGCGGTCGTATCGAGCCATGGCGCGCCGCCGCCCCTGGTTTGGCCGGAACGCCGTGCCGAATTGCTGGCGGAGGCCGGAATCGATTACATGATCGTCCTTCCAAGCACGCCCGCCTTGTTTCGAACGTCCGCCCAAGACTTCTTCCACGACCTGCTGCGCAAGCGCCTCGCGGTTCGGGCGATCGTGGAAGGGCCCGACTTCCGCTTCGGGCGCGATCGCGAGGGCGACGTCCGGCTGCTGGAGAAGTGGTGCGACGATCACGGGATACTTTGGGAAATCGTGCCGCCCGTGGAACTCGGAGGGTTGCCGATTTCCAGCTCCCGGATCCGCGAAGCGATCCGGGCGGGTCGCGTCGATCAAGCCGAGGAAATGCTTGCGCGCCCCTTCGCCACGATCGGGACAGTGGTACATGGAGCGGGTCGCGGAGCCGCCTTGGGCTATCCCACGGCAAACCTGCAAGACGTACGAACCGTCATCCCAGGCCCCGGTATTTACGCCGGCTTGGCCAAGATCGACGGTAATACCTACGCAGCAGCCATCAGCATCGGCGGCAACCCGACCTTCGGCGAGGAACGGGTCAAGTTCGAGGTTTTCCTGTGCGACTTTTCGGGCGACCTTTACGGCCGCGAGCCGGAGATCGTCTTCCTGCAACGGCTGCGGGACGTACTCCGCTTCGACAGCGTTGCCGCGTTGCTGGATCGCATGGCTCTCGACGTGGAGGCTGCTCGGCAAAGGGCTGCCGCATACCTGACAGGCGGTCGGCCCGGCCGGCATTCGGCCGACGGCCGGTCGGAACCGAGCACGACCTCTCAATCCGGCGAGCCGTGCCGCCGATCCGTCGTTCCGAGGCGGTCGCCTTGATGTTCGCGCGGCTTGGCGCCGCTGCAATCGGCCTTTAAGAAGACCGTTATGTTTCGCGACGAGAGCGAAACCGGTCGCAACTTTCATCTACCGATCGGGCGGTATCCATCCTCGGGAGCCTTTCTCATGCAAGACGGTAGCAGCCGGAATTCGATTCCCTCCGATTTCTCACCGGACAACCACGTGACCATCGATTGGGACGGCTTGCGGCGGATCATTCACGATCATCGCTCCTTTCTTTTGACCACGCACATCAGACCGGACTGCGATGCCATCGGCAGTACGCTGGCGCTGTCCAACATCCTGCGACGGCTGCACAAGGAAACCGTGTGCCTAGCCGACTTCGAAGTCCCGCCCAACCTGAGGTTTCTCGACCCCACCGGCGAGATTCATCGCCTCGGCCACCGGCGCTCGGAGGAGTGGCGCGATTCGGTCGAGGTCCTCGTCGTCCTAGATACTTCGGCGTGGGCGCAGCTCGGGGGCATGGCGGACTTCTTGCGTGCCTTCCCACGGACGAAGATCGTCCTCGATCATCACGTGAGCGGTGACGATCTGGGCGCGCAATTCTTCAAAGACACGCGAGCCGAAGCCACCGGTCGCATCGTAGCCGAGTTGGCTGAGAAACTGGAGGTACCCCTCGATCCCGCAACGGCCAAGCTGCTGCTGGCGGCACTGGCGACGGATACCGGCTGGTTCCGCTTCAACTCGGTGCGAGCCGATACCTTTTCGTTGGGCGCCCGACTCGTCGCCGCCGGAGTCCGGCCGGACGAACTCTATCGGGAGCTTTATGAGAACGAGCGCATCGGGCGATTCCGCTTGACCGGCCGCGCCATGCAGCGGGCCGAGACGGAACTCGACGGCCGACTGATTCACACCTACCTCGTCCACGGCGACTTCGCCGAAACCGGCGCCTTGTCCTCTGACAGCGAGGATATCGTGAACACGACGTTGACGGTCAGCGGCACGCAGTTGGCCTTCATCCTCGTGGAACACACGCCCGGTCGGTTCAAGATCAGTTTACGCAGCCGGTGCCATGTGGATTGCAGCAGGCTGGCTGCGGAGTTCGGCGGCGGCGGCCATAAGGCCGCCGCCGGCGCCACCGTCCTAGGCACGCTGGACGACGCACGGGCGAAAGTTCTTGACGCCGCGCGAAAAGCCTTGCAACAATAATGAGGCGTCGTGGTGTGCCTGCCGCTCCCGTTCCGTGAATCCGGGCATTGCACGGGCCGAGGATTCGGGGGACAGGCTCTTTCCGTAACCGTTCCGTTTCAGTACCAGAACGCGACTGTTGCCGTCAATTGTTTCAGTATTTATTACGCCCCAGGGCCGGGATCGTTAACTGGGACTTTCCCGCGAAATATCGCACAATTCCCCGCGTTCGGGGCAACCCATCGGGCATTTTGCAACGTATATTATTGAACGTCTCGGCAGGACAACGGCGCCGTCATGTGTTCGGCTCGGTCGGGCGGTAAGCATGCGTAGCCATCCCCCGGAGCAACCGTCGGCCGCCATTTCTGACATCGGGAGACATCATGACTCAAACGGATCCGCGCTATTCATGTTGCGACACATCCCCGGCAGCCGCACCGGCGCGCCGAGGCTTTTTGGGCAGCCTCATCGCATGGATCTTGGGGATCGTCGCGTTGCTGCCCGGAATTGGCAGCGGCCTTGCGGCCTTCTTGAGCCCCTTGGGGAAAAAGGCTCAAGGCGGGCTGCGCGTGCGGCTGACCTCGCTAGACAACCTCCCGGACGACGGCACGCCCCGCAAGTTTCCCGTCGTAGCGGAGAAAACCGACGCGTGGACGGTGTCGCGCGAACCGGTGGGTGCGGTCTACTTGCGCAAAGTCGCCGCGGATCGAGTAGAGGCCTTGCACGTGGTTTGCCCTCACGCCGGATGTTCGGTCGACTATAAACCCGGCGAAGACGGGGCCGAGGGGCGGTTTTTCTGCCCATGCCACTTAGCCAATTTTTCGCTGACCGGAAAGAGATTGGATGCGGTGTCGCCCAGCCCGCGCGACATGGACTCCCTCGAAGCGGAAATCGCCGAAAACGGCGACGTCTGGGTGGTCTTTCAAAACTTTCAATTGGGCACCTCGGCGAAGATTCCCATGGCGTAGATCGTTGGGCGTGCTCGGCGGCGGCCGGCAACGGCAACCCACGTCACCACAAGGGACCGCAAGAGCAGCCCCCTCGATTGCGACGCAAACATAGAACATCCCCTCCCCCAAGGTCCTGACGATGATGAGCAAGCTCGGAACGGCTTTTTCCAACTGGCTGGAAGATCGGATCGCGTGGCGTACTTTGGTGTCGGCAAGTTGCGGCGGCGGTTGCGACGCCTACGGCCGCTGTTGGTGGCCGATCGGGCTGTCCATCCTCTTCTTTCTGCTTTGCCTTCAGGCCGTCACCGGTTTGGCGATGTGGTTTTTTTATAGCCCCTCCAGCCAGACGGCGTGGGAAAGCGTGTATTACATCCAGCATCAGTTGACCCTGGGGTGGCTCGTCCGCGGCATCCATTTCTGGAGCGCCCAGGTGTTGGTCGGATTTCTCATCGTCTACGTCTTGGGCTTCATCTTTCTGCGCAAATACGCCGCGCCTCGAGAATTCGTATTCTGGACCGCGCTCATTTTGTTGGGGCTATCGCTGGCTGCCTGCTTGACCGGCGATCTGTTGAGTTGGGACGACAAAGCCTATGCCGCGACGCAAACGCGCGTCAGCTTCCTGCTGCTGTTGCCGGGAATCGGGGCTCCTTTGTATCGCTTGGTAGTGGGCGGCCCCGCATTCGGACACCACGCGCTGACGCACTTCTTCGCCATGCACGTGGTCTGCTCTGCCGGCTCCTTGATCCTGATCGCCGTGATCCACGCGCTATTGGCGCGGCGGGCGGGACGACGCGTGGAAGAAATGCCCGACCGCTATCCCGGAGCCAAACCGGATTCCCGCGCACCCGTCACGCTACAGGGCGGCGTATGCTTGGCGACCATGGCGGTCGTTCTGGCCTTCGTCTTCCTGCCCGGCGCTCTGGACCCCGCTGCTTGGAAGGCCCCCGACCGGCATTTCGGCGTCGAGTTGGGCGCGCCGGCTGACACCGACCCCGCCAATTTTTACGCCGCGGCCCGCCCGGAATGGTCCTTCCGCGGATTGTACGGATTCGCCAATCTCTTCCCGGGAGAGATCAAGGTCTTGGCCATCTTCGTCATCCCCGGGATTACGGCGCTGTTGTTCTTTGCAATGCCGCTTTTCGGCC
>FWPU01010725.1_pt1 | contig 13367 bp, 11 predicted proteins | sample 2228361 | NCBI WGS metagenome assembly FWPU01 (sample SAMEA103939777, study PRJEB20133) | metagenome | reverse complement strand
TTGGAGGGGCTGGGGAGCGGGGGGCGCGTGCACTGCGGTCGCGCTTCTTGGCGTCCGCCGGTGCTGTCTTCGATGGTGGGCCCTGGAGCCGCGAACTCCGGTTCGCGGACGTGACAGGAGGTGCGCGGTGGAATCCCTCGTCGGTTTCGGAACGATATTCCTGTCGTCCACGCTGGGGATCGCCGGGTCGTTCGCGGTCCTGTGGGTGCTCGTGAACCTGGCAGGCGGCAGTCGCTGAGCGAGACGCGTGTCGAGCCTCCTTCCCCGGTCCCCCTGGGGACGGGAGCGCCCGCTCGCGTTTCGCCCTCCGCACCACCCAGGTCCCTTCTAAAAAGACCGCAGGACCTCGCGAACCCGTTCACGGACCATGGCGTTGGGGTCGTCCGTCATCGCGGTCAGGTCCGGGACGGCCTCCCGCGCCCGCAAACGCCCCAGGGCCGTGACCGCCCGCAGGCGCACCCACGTGTCCTCGTCGCGCAGGGCCTCGCGCAGCGCCGTCACCACCGGGCCCGTCCCACGCCCGGTCTGCCCGAGGGCCCAGGCGGCGTTGGCCCGGGCCGGGGCAAAGGGGTCCTCCTCCAGGGAACGGATCAGGACGGGCACGGCCTCCCTCGCCCGGATCGCCACGAAGGCCTTGGCCGCGGTCGCCCTCACGTCCGGGTCCGGGTCGAGGAGGACCGCGTCGGCCAGGGCCGTGACCTCCTCCTTCGTCAGGCGCCCCTTCAGGTTCCCGAAGACCAGGCACGCCTGCATGCGGACATCGCGATCCCCGCATCGCAGGGCCTTGCGGATGACCCGACGGCCCCTGGAGCCCTCCCGCGAGACCCGCTCCAGGACCGCGGGTCCCTTCTTCGGGTCGCTCATCCAGCCTAGGACCTCGCGCTCGAAGTCGTCCGAGGCAAGGCGGTCCGCGTCCTCCAGGGGGTACGGCCGCTCCCGGGCCGCAGGATGCGAGCGCGGAGCCACCGGCGTTCCACCCCCACCGCCCGCATCGGCCGGCCCCGCGCCCCCTCCCCCTCCGGTCGCCGATCCGGAGGCAATCCCAGGGTCCACCGGAAGATAGGGGGACCGGTAGCCGTCCGGCACGGTCGTCCGCCCGCCCTCCCCCTTCCGGCACGTCGCGGGAGCCGCCGCCACCAACACCGACAGAAACGACATCCACCGCCGGGAAACCATGTTCTCTCCTCCCGCGTTGCTGATTCAGGATCAGGATCGCGACGGATCCTCTGTAGAACGAGCGCCTCCATGTTACTACAATCCCGGCCGGCGACGTCCCGTGTCCGGCCGGGCGGGAGCGCGCCGATGCGGATCGGGTGAGGTGGAGATGGAGCACCCCTGCGAGAAGCGAGAGCGGGTGTGGCGACGCATTCAGGAAGAACGATTTGACCTCGTCGTGATCGGAGGGGGCATCACCGGCGCAGGCGTCCTGCGGGATGCGGCGATGCGAGGTCTGAAGGTCGCCCTGTTCGAGCGGGACGATTTCGCGTCGGGGACCTCCTCGCGGTCATCGAAACTCATCCACGGGGGACTGCGCTACCTGGAACTTTTCAACTTCTCGCTCGTCTTCGAAAGCACGCACGAACGGGCGAGACTCATGAGGCTGTCTCGCAACCTCGTCCGCCCCCTGCCCTTCCTGCTGCCCGTGCACCGCTCGTCGCGCAACGGGCTCGTCAAGATCACGGCCGGCATGTGGCTGTATGACCTCCTCGCGTCCTTCCGGAACTACCGGATGCACCGGGTGCTGGGCCGCCGCTCCCTGCTGGCCCGGGAGCCGGCCATCCGCGCCGACGGTCTGCGCGGCGGTGTCCTGTACTACGACGCGATGACCGACGATGCCCGCCTGACCCTCGAGACCCTCCTGGACGGCGTAGAGGCGGGCGGCCTCGCGCTGAACCGGGTTGAGGTCACGGGGCTCGCGGTGACCGGAGGACGCCTCCGGTCCGTGGCGGTGACGGACCGCCTGACCGGCCGCGAGGCGGAGGTCGCCACCGGGTGCCTGGTCTGCGCGGCGGGCCCGTGGACCGAAATTGTGCTCGCGCGCCTGGGGGTGGCCGAGACCGGACCGCGCCTGCGGCTGACCAAAGGTGCGCATATCGTGCTGTCGCGCGAGACGCTGCCCCTCGACCATGCGGTGGTCATGTCGTCGCCGGTGGACGGGAGGATGATGTTCGCGATCCCGTGGCGGGGCGCGACCGTGGTCGGGACCACCGACACCGACCACCCTCCATCGCAGGCCGGCGAGGCGTCCACCGCGGCGGACCGGGTCTTCGCGGATCGACAGGACGTCGAATACCTCCTTGCGTCCATTCACCACTACTTCCCCGGGGTCCAGGCCGGGCTCGACGACGTGGTGGGGACCTGGGCGGGTCTCCGCCCGCTCATCGCCCCCAGACCGGACGACGGCGCCGGACGGGGGCTCCTGCCGTCCCAGGTCTCGCGCGAGCACGAGATCACCGTGGACCCGCGGGGGGTCGTGACCGTGGCCGGCGGGAAACTGACGACCTACCGCCTGATGGCGGCCGAGACCCTGTCCCACGCGCGCCCGTTCCTGCCCGACGCGGCCCGGGGGCGGACCCGGACGGGCCGAGTCCCCCTCCCCTACTCCCGGGGACTGCGGGACGATGCGGCCGCGAGGGACCTGATGTCCGAGGCGACCCACAAGTTCCGCCTCTCCCCCGAGGCCGCGCAGCACCTGGTGTTCAACTATGGTGGTAACATTCTGGAAATATTGTCGAAACACGCCAGCAAGGACCCATCGCTCCTGGAGCCGCTCGTGCCCGGGTTGCCGGTCCTGCGCCTCGAGGCGGTCCACGCCGCCGGCCACGAGATGGCCCTGACCGTCGCGGACGTCCTGTGTCGTCGCACTCCCGTGTTCTTCCTGGACCGCAGACAGGGGACTGAAGCCGCCCGAGATGTTGCTGACCTCATGGGCGCTGTGCTCGGCTGGGATGGGGAACGCCGGGACCGAGAAGTCAGCGAGATCGAGTCCCTGGCCCGGGCTCATGCCGCGTTCCGGAGCGAGACCGCGCGATCGCCGCGAGGAACGGACCATCCGCCGGCTTGACCCGGAGAAAGCGCGACACAGGGAGCGGCCGGAGGTCCCCCCGCGTCCCCACCGCGGCGGGATGACCCTGCCCGTTGAGCCGGGGGTCGGACCAGTTCAGCACCGCCACGCGCGCATCCAGGAACGGGGTGGCCAGGACGGTTCCGGACAACTCGAAGCGGACCCGGCCGCGGGCGATGAGGGCGAGCCAGGGGAGTGGGGCGAGGTCCTCCCAACCCCAGGGCCCGACCACGTCCATGACCACCGTCCGGCCCGGAAAGCCCAGCCGACGAAGCCCGTCCAGAAACGCCTGGAACTCGCGGACGGCGTGGCCCTGGCCGTCCGCGCGGAAGGGGTGGCGCAGGTGCAGGACCGGCGGATGGGCTTCCAGGAAGCCCAGGGCCCGAGACCCGAGAAACGACAGGGCCGTCCGGTCCGGGGACACGAGCACGCCGAGGCGGGTCTGGCCCGGTCGGACCTCCCCCACCGCATCCCGCAACGCCCGCACCAGGAACCGGTCGTTGCCCGTGTGCGACACGATCCGGTCGGCGGAGCGCGGGTCCGCACCGTGGTGCACGAAGACGACCTCGGTGGCCCCGGCCTCGGTGGCGGCGGTCACGAGCGCCCGCCCCGCCATGCACGCCCCGCCGTGCGTCACCCGCACGTCCTCGAATCCGGCCAGACGGGCCTTGCGCACGACCCGATAGACCCCCGATGCCCTCAACAGGTCCGTCCCGGCGACCCACACGCGCCTCCCCGTGGCCTCAGGATTTGACCTCTCGATCGCGTCCTCGAGACCGGCCACGAAGTCCTCTTGCGGGAGCAGGGACACGTGGACGCCCGGGCATCCGGTCCGGAGCACGCACTCGCGGCACGCGGCGAGACGCACCAGGCCCACCTCGTCCCCGAGGCTCCGGTCGGCCGGGACGTCGCCGTCGTGCTCGCGGAACGTCGCCCGCTCGTAGTGGTCCATCTCGACGCCCGCGAGCACCTCCCGGAACAGGCACGGCGGCAGGTTGAACAGTTTCGTCCGGAAGCCCAGGCGGATGCCCTCGCGGATCACGTCCCGGACGGCGCGCACCGTGTCCGGTAGCCCCACCATGAGGTCCGCGGCGGTCTCGAAGTTGGCCTTGGACAGGATGACGGGCTGAAACACGAGCAGGCGCACGCCGAGCCGGTGTAGCAGGATGGCGAGGTCCACGAGCCGGTCCACGTTGCGGCGGTTGACAAGCGTGAAGGTGTTCAACCGGACGACGCGGTCGGTCCCGTGCGTGCGGACCGCGTTGTGGACCGCCTGAATCGCCCGCGCGAACGAGCCCTCCCTCCCGGTCAGGCCGTCGTGCGTCGCGGCATCGGGGCCGTGGATGGACACCCCCATCGAGGTCAGCCCGGCCTCGACCGCGTCATGAAAGAAACCGGGTTGTCCGAGCCGCCAGCCATTCGTGGTCACGGCCACGCGGCGGAACCCCTCCTCGCGAGCGAACCGGACCAGTTCCAGGAAATCCGGGCGGATCGTCGGCTCGCCGCCGGTGAACGAGACCTCGTCGAAGCCGTTCGCCGCGCCCCAGCGGATCCGCGAGCGGACCTCGTCCCGCGCCATCCACTTCGGATACCCCGCGACCTCCCGGTACCCTCGCTGGTAGCAGAACAGGCACCGGTTGTTGCAGCCGATGCCCATCTCGATGACGAGGGTCTTCTTGTGGAGCGCCGCCATCGAACGCAGTATAACCCTTGACGCTGACTGCTTCGCTGCCTAGACTGCGGGCAGCGCCTCGGGTCGAACCGGATGATGCGCACGGTGCGACAGGCCGTCGGGGTCCTCGGAGTCCTGGTCCTGAGCGCCCACCTGGCCGTGGGCCATGCGCACGACGACTCGGGTTGCCCGCAGTTCCCGGTTCAGAACCAGCAGGCCAACTGTCCGATTCACAACGGTTTCATGGAGGCCGGGGCCCTCCTCGATTTCGCGGCCCCACCCACGCCCGTTCCGGAAGAGACCGTTGCCGACACGGGAACCGCGACGCCGCATCCGGCTCCCGCCCTTCCCTCCCGTCCTCGCGCCCCACCGCCCTCTGCCTGATGCGATGACTCGTGGTCGGCCCCCCGCGGGGTCCGGTGGGTCGCTCGCCCATCGAACCACCCCCAGGGCTCCACAGGGGAAGCCCGCGGTCTTGTCTCATCGGGATGAGGGGTGTTTCATGAGGAGGTCGAGAACAACTCTGGTGGTTTTGTTCATCCTGATGACGTTCCGGGAGGGGGCGGCCCAGATCGCTCCCACCGGGATGTCGTCCTTTGGGCTTCAGGACCGGGCTTCCGGCCTGGGACTGTCGCGCGAGTACAACCCTGCCATCGGCGCGAACCTGCTGGTGGGAGGCGAGTACCTCTCCCGCGACGTGGCGGGGCTCGCCTGGCCGGACGCGGTCACAGACGGCGCGGGCGAGACGGGAATCCTGTTCCAGGAGGCCGAGGTGGGCCTGGCCGCGGCGGTGGATCCCTACCTCCGGGCCGACCTGACCATCGCCCTGCACCGGCACGAGGGCGAGTTCCACGTCGAGGTCGAGGAAGGGTACGTCACGACCCTGTTCCTGCCTCGCGTGGCTTTGCGCGGCGGCAAGTTCAACCTGCCGTTCGGGCGTCACAACGTCCTGCACGCTCACGCCTTCCCCTTCGTGGACGCCCCCCTCCCGCACACGGCGTTCTTCGGCCACGAGGGCCTGAACGAGGTCGCGTTCGAGGCCGCGTTCCTGGTCCCCCTGCCGTGGTTCGTCGAGGTGTCGGCCTGGGCCGCGAACGGGGACAACGAGGTCCTGTTCCATGCGCCGAAGGGGCGCGACCTCGCGTACGGGGGTCGCCTCCACACGCTGATCGAACTCGGGGAATCGGTCACAACGGAGATCGGGGGGAGTTACGCGGGCGGCCGCAACGTGGCCGAGGGATGGACCCATGTGCTCGGCGGGGACCTGACCCTGCGATGGAGGCCGGCCTCGCGCGAGCGCTACCACCAGGTGATCTGGCAGTCCGAGTACGTCCAGGTGCGCAAGACCGGCCCCAGGCCGGTCGCCCCCGCGCACGAAGGCGAGGGGGGAGTGGCCGATCCCGATCACGAGACAGACCTCGACACCCTGATGGCAACGCAGGCGGCGCTGGCCTCCGGCATGGGCGGCTTCTACAGTTTCGTCGCGGCCCAGGTCGCGCAGCGATGGTGGGTACAGGCCCGCTACGATGCCCTGGGCTACCCCCGGGGAGAGGGGGGACGCAGGCTCCACCGGGCCAGCGGATTGCTGGCGTTCGTCCCGACTGAGTTCTCCGCTGTGCGCCTTCAATACAGTTATTTTCAGGAAGGTTGTGTTCACCAGGTCTTGTTGCAGGTCAATGTCACCATGGGCGCCCACCCGGCGCACGCCTATTGACAGGAGGTCGCCATGAGACAGATCGCCACCGTGCTGGTGTTCCTGGTCGGCTGGCTCGCCGGCGGAGAGCGGATCGCGCTGGCCCGCCTGCGCGTGGTCGCGACGACCGAGGACCTCGCGTACTTCGCGCGCTCGATCGGGGGGGATGCGGCCGAGGTCCGGTCCATCCTCAAGGGGTACCAGGACCCGCACTTCGCGGCGGCCCGGCCGTCCTACATGGTCGCGGTCAGCCGCGCGGACCTGGTCCTGTCCGTGGGCCTGGACCTCGAGATCGGGTGGCTGCCCTTGATCCTGCAAGGGGCGCGCAACCCGGACGTGATGCCGGGCAACCCCGGGTTCCTGGACTGCTCGCAGTTCATCGCCCCGATCGAGGTCCCGCCGGCGGGCGCGGACCGGAGCAAGGGCGATTTGCACCCGAAGGGGAACCCGCACTACTGGCTGGACCCGGACCGCGCACTGGCCGTGGCCCGGGGGATCGCGGCCCGGATGACGCAACTGGACCCCGGAAACGCCCGGACCTTCCAGGCCGGACTGGCGCGACTGGAGGCCGAGGTCGCCAGGGCTCGCGAGGAGGTGCTCGCCTTGCTGCGCGGCCTGGATCCCCCGCCCCTCGTCACCTACCACGTCACGTTTTCATACTTCTTCGAGCGGTTCGGTCTGCACGCGACCGCCTACATCGAGCCAAAGCCCGGCATCCCCCCGACTCCCTCGCACGTCGCGACCCTGAACGAGACACTCACCCGGCTGCCCCACCCTCCCCTCTTCCTGGTCGAGCCGTACTACGACCCGGACATCCCAAGGGAGATGGCCGAGCGGACCCGCGGGAGGGCCGTGATCGTACCCTCCTCCGTGGGCGGGGTCGAAGGCGCGGACTCGTACCAGGCAGTCCTGACTGCCATCACCCGGGCCATCGCGGGGAAGTGACATGGACGAAGGTGCCCTCGCCTTCCTGGTGGTCCCCTTCGCGGTGACCCTGATCCTGTCCGGGATCCACGTCTATCTGGGGCTACACGTCCTGTCGCGGGGCATCATCTTCGTGGACCTCGCCCTGGCCCAGGTCGCGGCCCTGGGGACCACCGCGGCCTTCCTGGTCGGCCACGAGGTCGACAGCGCCGCGGCCTACGACTACGCCCTGGCCTTCACCCTGGCCGGGGCCGTCCTCTTCTCGGCCACGCGCCGCCTGGCCACGCGCGTCCCCCAGGAGGCCCTGATCGGGATCGTCTATGTGGTGGCGTCCGCCGCGATGATCCTGGCCGTGGACCGCGCCCCGCACGGGGCCGAGCACATCAAGGCCCTCCTCGTGCGCGACGTCCTGTGGGTCCAGGACTGGACCGTGGCCGGGAAACTCGCGGCGATCTACGCGGGGGTCGGGGCGTTCCACTTCGTCTTCCGGCGCCGGTTCCTCGCTGCCACCTTCCGGCCGGAGTCCCTGGGCCGGCGGACCCTGTTCCTGTGGGACCTCCTGTTTTACGCGACCTTCGGCGTCGTGGTGACGTCCTCGGTCCAGGTCGCCGGCGTGCTCCTGGTCTTTTCGTACCTGATGATCCCGTCGGTCATGGCGGCCCTGCTCGCGCGGTCCGTCGGGGCTCGCCTGGCGATCGGGTGGGCCGCGGCGTTCCTCGCGAGCGTCGCGGGCCTGGCGGCCTCGTTCCGATGGGACCTGCCCACCGGGGCCACGCTCATCGTGACCTTCGGCGCGGTCCTCGTGCTGGTCGGCGGGGTCCGGTGGGCGACGGGCCGTGGGGGACGGATGGGTGGAGCAAACCGACCGTCGGCGACCGACTCGCGTTGATTCCCGTTCGAAACTCCCACAGAAAAGTCACTGGCGGACTGGCCGGCTCGCAAGCCTTGCGGTTCTTCTCTGCGCGGTCGGGGCAATCCTCGTCGGCCGCTGCCCACCGTAGCCGTGGTCGTCGAGTATCTCTGCAATGAGAGAAGGCAGGTGACCAACGGACCCCCGCCAGCGCGGCACAGGGTCGGAGGATGCAAAGCGGCGAACGTCTGCACCGCAATATCGCCCCCAGTTGTAATCTTTCCCCGTCTCCCCATCCCCTCCTTCGCCTCTCGTTGGGGGCCCCCTGGCTGGAAGCCTCTCTTCGCACACTGTCCGAAAAAGCGGAACCACCTCACTCGCAGGCGAAGGCACGCCACCACCTTTGAAAGGACATAACAGCGCGCCTATCACTCGGCGTGTGCGGATTTGCCTCGCCTCGTGCCGTATACGAACGGCTTTCTGGTCTCCCCTCACGTTGGGGTCTTGTTCGCCCTCCCGCAGCGCCTCACCTTCAGCCTCGCTGTTGGCTACACGTTCGCCTACCGCAAGTGGTCTTCGCACGGCAGGGACCTTGAGGTGTCGTTCCACAGCATCCCGGTCAGTACGGGCCTCGGATACGTGTTCTGACGTCCGGTACGGCGCACGGGGCCGTCACGAAGCGGGCGCCGGGGCGCTGCACGCTGCGATGACCTCGTCCACTTCGTGGCCATCCAGGGTCTCCTTGTCGAGCAGGCGGCGGGCGAGGCAGCGAAGGGCCTCCAGGCGCTCGCGCAGGATCTCGGTGGCGCGGTCGTGGGCCTCGAGCACCAGGCGCTTGACCTCGCGGTCCACCCGGCGGGATGATGCCTCGCTCACGTCGCGCTGGGTGGCGAGTTCCCTCCCGAGGAAGACCATCTCTTCCCGGGTGTCGAGCTGGATGGGCCCCAGGATCGACATCCCCCACTGCGCGACCATCTTGCGGGCGAGTTCCGTGGCCATCTTGATGTCCTGGCCAGCCCCGGTCGTCTCCTGGCCGAAGACCAGGAGTTCCGCGGCCCTTCCGCCCATCGCGATGGCGAGGCGCTTCATCAGGAACTCGCGCGAAAGGGTGTAGCGGTCCTCCTCGGGCAGTTGCTGTGTCATCCCGAGCGACAGCCCCCGCGGGATGATCGTCACCTTGTGCACGGGGTCGGTCCCGGGCAGGGACCGGGCCACGATGGCATGCCCGGCCTCGTGGTAGGCGGTCAGCTCGCGCTCGTGGTCGGACATGACGACCCCCTTACGGGCCGTGCCCATCAGGACCTTGTCCTTGGCCTCCTCGAAGTCCTCCATGGACACGCGGTCCTTGCCCTTGCGGGCCGCGAGGAGGGCCGCCTCGTTCACCATGTTCTCGAGGTCCGCGCCCACGAACCCGGGTGTTCCCCGCGCGAGGACGGACAGGTCCACGTCCTCCCCGAGCGGGACCTTCTTCGTGTGCACCGCGAGGATCGCCTCGCGCCCGCGCAGGTCCGGGCTCGGGACCACCACGCGCCGGTCGAAGCGCCCGGGCCGCAACAGGGCCGGGTCCAAGACGTCCGGCCGGTTGGTTGCGGCCATGATGATGACGCCCTGGTTGGACTCGAAGCCGTCCATCTCGACCAGCAACTGGTTCAGGGTCTGCTCGCGCTCGTCGTGCCCTCCGCCGAGCCCGGCGCCGCGCTGGCGGCCCACCGCGTCAATCTCGTCAATGAACACGATACACGGGGCGCGCTTCTTGGCCTGCTCGAAGAGGTCGCGCACGCGCGAGGCCCCGACCCCGACGAACATCTCGACGAAGTCGGAACCGGAAATGGACAGAAACGGCACGCCCGCCTCGCCGGCCACACCCCGCGCCAGCAGGGTCTTGCCCGTGCCGGGCGGCCCCATCAGCAGCACCCCCTTGGGGATGCGCCCCCCGAGCCGCGTGAAGCGCTGCGGGTCGCGCAGGAACTCGATGATCTCGCCCAGTTCCTCCTTGGCCTCGTCAATCCCCGCGATGTCCGCGAAGGTGACCTTGGGTCCCCCTTCGCTCAGGATGCGGTGGCGGCTCTTTCCAAACGAGAACACCTTGCCGCCCGACCCCTGAGCCTGCCGGATGAACAGGAAGAACAGGAACACGAAGAACAGCATGGGGAGCCACCCGGACAGGATGGACACCCACACGCCGGAGGTGTCTGTCTCGTACCGGATGTCCACGCCCTTCGCGATCAGGTCCTTCTGGAAGTCCTTGATGTCCCCGGTGGTCTTGAACCGCGTTCCGTCCGCGAACTCCCCCTCCAGTTGCTCGCCCATGACCACGACCTTCGCGACCTCCCCGGGACCCTGGGTGGGGAGGGCTCGCCGGATGAACTCGGAGAAGCCGATCTCGTTGCGGTCGGGACGACCCCTCACGGCCGTGAAGATGACCATGAAGAGCCCGAGGAACAACAGCCATACCAGAACGGTCTTCAGACCCGGTTTCAACGGTCACCTCGACTGGTTCGCGTCATCCACCCGCCCCCCGCCCTCCCCTTCCGGCTCCATGGCGGGTCGCGCCACGCGGCCGGTCCCGCGGCCCATGCGGCGGCGTATGGTACCGGTCCGCGCGCCCCTTGGCAAATCACCCGGGGACCACCTGCGTGCCTGAGCGACCCTCCAACGCGCCGTCCAGGTGCTCGGGCGACGTGATGACGGCCCGGCGGCCCCCGCCGCGCAGGAACTGAAGGACTGCCTCGACCTTCGGGGCCATGCTCCCCGTCGCGAAGTGGCCCTCCTCCGCGTACCGCGCCATCTCGGAGGCCGTGACCCGCCGCAAGAGGCGCTGGTCCCGCCGCCCGAAGTGCACGTAGGCCCCCGGGACCGCCGTCGAGATCACGAACGTCGAGACCCCCAGGGCGTTCGCGAGCAGCGCCGACGCAAGGTCCTTGTCAATCACCGCGTCCACGCCCCGCAAGGCCCCGGTCTCCGGGTCGCGGACCACCGGGATTCCCCCTCCCCCCGCCGCGATCACCATGACCCCCAGGTCCATCAGGCCCCGGATGACCGGCACCTCCACGATCTCCAGCGGCCTCGGGGAGGGGACGACCCGGCGGAAGCCCCGGTGGGCGTCCTCCATCATGACCCAGCCCCGCTCGCGCCGTGCCCGCTCGGCGTCTTCGCGCGAGTAAAACAGCCCGATGGGCTTTGACGGGTTCTGGAACGACGGGTCCTCCGCGTCCACCACGCACTGCGTCACCACCGTGACCACATCGGCCCGGTATCCCCGCTCCAGCAGGGCGTTGCGCAGGGTCTGCTGGAGGTGATACCCGATGGCCCCCTGCGTGTCCGCCACACAACTAACAAGCGGCACCTCGTGGATCGCGTGTCTCGACATCTCGGAACGCAGCAGGATGAACCCCACCTGGGGCCCGTTCCCGTGCGTGACCACGACCTGGAAACCCCGTGCGACCACGTCCGCGATTCGGCGCGTCGTGTCCGCCGCGGCCTCGTACTGGTCGGTCACGGTCTGCCGGTTCTGGTCACGGATCAGCGAGTTCCCGCCGATGGCGATCAGGACCCGGCGGTCCGGGTCCCGACCGAGCGCCCTCGCACCGACGGTGGCGCGCGCCCGTTTGCGGCTTGTCACGTCAGAACTCCAGGGTTTCCATGTCCTCGTGCCGTATGATGTCCGACGCGGCCTGTCGCGGCGGATCCGGTAAAAGGGGGTCTCGGGTCGAAGGCAGGCCCAGGCCCACGAGCACGATCGGGACCACGGGGTCCGAGACGTGGAAGCGCTCGCGCAGCGCCGCCTCGTCGAAGCGGAAGATCGGGGCCGTGGCGATCCCGCGCTCCACGGCCAGCAGGATCAGGTTCATCGCGACGAAGCAGGGACCCCTCAGGGCGAGCAAGGCCCGCTCCCACGGCCTTCCCTCGTAGAGGTTGCGCCAGGCCGCCTCCATCGCGCGCGCCTCCTCCTCCGTCATCAGGCCGTCCCGGACCCGCCCTCCGAGGAGTGACCGCGCGTTCTCCCAGGCGCGACTGTCCCCGCACACCACGATCACGGCCGCGGCTTCGCGCAGGCGTGGGTCCCGGAAGGCGCACTCGTACAGCATCTCCTTGCGGGCGCGGTCGCGCACCACCAAAAAGCGCCAGGGCTGCAGGTCGTCCTCGGAGGGGGCCCGGCAGGCATCCAGGATCATGGCCTCGATGGCCTCGCGCGACAGGAGCAGGCCGTCCGGCTCGAACCGCCGGGGCGTCCTCCTCCGCGCCCCCCCCGAGGATCCGGGCGAACGCCTCCTCCAGATCCGGCTCCACGCGGTCGCAGGCGTGGATCGGGACGCCCGCGCCGAGCAGCCGACGGAGCAGGTCGTCGAGCCGGGCGTCGCCTTCCAGGACCAGGTCCACGCAGCGGCCCCCGTCCGCGGGCTCCTCGGAGAGGACGCGGAAGGGCCCGTCGAGTCCCCGCGGCCAGTGGCCCACCTCGAGCCGGAACCGCCGGTCCTCGGCCCCCCACCGCCGAACCTCCTCCACGGTGCCCACCTTCCGGATGCGGCCGCGCATCAGGATCGCGACGCGGTCGCACAGGACCTCGGCCTCCCGCAGGTTGTGCGTCGCCAGCACGATCGTCTTTCCGTCGCGTCGCTGCAGCTCGTCCCGCACGAAGGCGCGCAGGGCGAGGGCGGCGGCCGGATCGAGGCTGCGCGTGGGCTCGTCCATCAGGAGGATCGGCGGGTCGTGCAGCAGCGCGCGGGCTATTGCGAGCTTCTGCTTCATCCCCGACGAGTAGTCCGAGAAGCGGCGGTCGGCCGCCTCCACGAAATCGAGCTTCCGGAGGAGCTCGTCGATCCGCGCCTCGACGCGGCGGGCCGGAACGTCGTAGAGGGTGGCGAAGAAGCGCAGGTTCTCCCGTCCCGAGAGCCTCCAGTAGAAGGAGCGCTCGTCGGGGTGGATGAGGCCGATCCTCGGCTTGACCCGGTACTCCTCGGAGGTGTCGAATCCCGCCACCAGCGCGCGGCCGCGGTCGGGGAGGACGAGGCAGGAGAGGATCTTGAGGAGCGTGGTCTTGCCGGCGCCGTTGGGACCGAGCAGGCCGAAGATCTCCCCGCAACGCACCTGCAGGTCCACGCCGCGCAGCGCCTTCACCCGCTCGGCCTTCGCGAACGGTCGCGTCACGAGCTCGCGGATGGAC
>FWPU01010724.1_pt1 | contig 13367 bp, 8 predicted proteins | sample 2228361 | NCBI WGS metagenome assembly FWPU01 (sample SAMEA103939777, study PRJEB20133) | metagenome | reverse complement strand
GTACAGCGTGGGGGTGAGGTCGGCTCAGCCTGACAACCTCCCATCTTGTCTGAAGGACTGCCCGCCAATGGACTCCCACCCTGGGACAGCAAGGGCGGGTGGGACCGACAGGCTATGCCTCAAGGTGACAGCCCAGGCTTCCATCAGGCCATACAGGCTGGCGAAAAGGAAATACATACCCCTGTCAACCCGGCAAGCCCCAATACCGGGTGGCAAGGAGAAGCGCCGCCGCTCCCTCACGTGGCCAGCCAGGCATGCAAGGGCCGTATAGGTGTTTTTACCTATTTGTATTTTCGGACAACACCTAAGCAATATAGTTGCCAGGCCGCAAAAATTGGAGTTACATACCGAAGGAGGACACCGAAGGGCAGCGCCAGAATGTAACGTGGGGGGAGTCAGCGCTTCCGTAAGTCGTGCCGGCAACGGCCCTGGAGGAGCCCAAAATGCAAGCACAACAGGTGGGAGGCAACAGCACCGAGCGAGAGGTCAGTCTGTCCGGCCGCATACTGGTGGTAGACGACGAGGAGATCATCCGCGTCCTCCTCACCGAGATCCTTACCGAGGAGGGCTACCAGGTCACCTGCGCTGTGGATGGTCGCCAGGCCGTTGACCTTCTCAAGTCCAACCGGTATGACCTGGTGATCACCGACATGGTCATGCCTGGGCTGAACGGCCTGGAAGTCCTGCAGGCGGCATTCCGCATTGACCCGGAGTACCCGGTCATCATGATCACCGGGTACCCTTCGGTGGAGATGGCGGTAAAGCTGGTCAACCTGGGCGCCGCCGACTATATCACCAAGCCCTTCAACGTGGACCTGATCAAGGTGACCGTGGCGAAGGTGCTGGAGATGAAGCGAATGCGCTCCAAGGCCGGCGCTGGCCCGGCAAAGGCGGCTGAGCCAGCCGGCGAGGCAGCGGCCATAGATGCGCTGACGGGCACCTACACCTTCAAGCTCTTCACCCAGTTGCTGGAGACGGAGGTCGCCAGGTCCCAGTGGCGGGGCCACACCTGTACCCTGCTCATGGCCGGCATAGACAACTTCGACGCCATGGTCAGGAAGAGCGGGGTCCAGTCGGGAGACCAGCTTCTGAAAGCCCTGGTCCAGGCATTGCAGCAGGAGTCCCGCCCGGGCGATATCCTGGGCCGAATGGGCCAGGCCGAGTTCGTCATGATGCTCCCGGAGACCCAGCGCAACGAGGCCGAGAGCCTCGCCTACAAGGTCATGAAGAAGGTGGAGTGGCACTTCACCCTCAGCGCAGGCATCGTGTCCTACCCCCGGGACGCCAGCAACCCCGCTGAGCTGCTGAAGAAGGCCGACGCCGCCATGAGGGCCGCCAGGTCCCGGGGCGGCAACACCGTGCTGCTGCCGCGCTAGCCGGAAGTCCGGCGTCTGGCCGCGCACAGCACAGGGGCAGGCCTGCGTCGCCACAGGGCCTGCCCCTGTATTCATGGGTCTGACTCTTGCTAAAGGCGGCCGGCCCGCCACGGGGCCAGCGTCGCCTAGCCCCCGGATACCCCGCTGGAGAAGCCTGGCTGGGTCATGACGCTGGGGTCCAGCACCCTGTCCAGCTCCTCGGCGGAGAGCTTTGTCCTCTTCAGCGCTATCTCTTTGACGGTCTTGCCGGTAGCCTGGCTCTCCTTGGCGATGGCTGCCGCGGCATCGTAGCCGATGTGGGGCACCAGCGCCGTGGCGATGGCCAGGCCCTTCTCCACCATCTCGGGGCCCCGCGTCGTGGCCTTGAGTCCGCTGATACACTGGACGGCCAGGTTGGCGCAGGACTTCGCCAGCAGGTCTATGGACTGGAGGAGGTTGTAGGCGGCCACGGGCATCATGACGTTGATCTCGAAATTGCCCGACTGTCCCGCCACTGCTATGGTGGTGTCGTTGCCGATGACCTGGGCGGCCACCTGGCATACCGACTCGGGTATCACCGGGTTCACCTTGCCGGGCATGATGGAGCTCCCTGGCTGGACGGCCGGCAGCTCGATCTCGCCTATGCCCGCCCTCGGCCCGGAGCCCAGCCAGCGTATGTCGTTGGATATCTTCATCAGGCTCACGGCAATGGTCTTGAGCACGCCGCTGGCCTCGACTATGTTGTCCAGGGTGCTCTGGGCCTGGAAGTGGTTGTCCGTCTCCCTGATGGTAACGCCCAGCGCCTCCGACAGCTTCTGGCACACGCGCCGGGCGAACTCGGGGTGGGTGTTGATGCCGGTGCCCACGGCTGTACCACCCAGCGCCACCTCCGAAAGCTCCTCCTGTGCATGGTGCAGCCTCTTGATGGCCCGGTCGAGCTGGCCCACGTAGCCCTGGAACTCCTGCCCCAGCCGGATGGGCGTGGCGTCCTGCAGGTGCGTCCTGCCCGTCTTGATGACGGGCAGGAACTCCTCGGCCTTGCGCTGGAGTTCGTGCCTGAGCCTGTCCACGGCGGGCACCAGGTCGTCCCGGATGCCTATCAGCGCGGCGATGTGGATGGCCGTGGGGATGACGTCGTTGGAGGACTGCCCCAGGTTCACGTGGTCGTTGGGGTGGACAGGCTTGCGCGACCCGCGGACGCCGCCCAGTACCTCGATGGCCCGGTTGGAGATGACCTCGTTGGCGTTCATGTTGGTGGACGTGCCGGAGCCGGTCTGGAAGATGTCCACCACGAACTGGTCATCGAACTTGCCCTCGGCCACCTCCCGGGCGGCCTGGACGATGGCGTCGGCCAGCTTGCGGTCCAGCAGTCCCAGCTCGGCGTTGACCTGGGCCGCCGCCAGCTTGATATGGCCCAGGGCGCGGATGAACGTCCTGGGGAACCGCAGGTTGCTTATGGGAAAGTTGAGCACCGCCCGCATGGTGTTGGCGCCGTAGTAGGCGTCGGCGGGGACATCCAGCTCCCCCATGGTATCCCGCTCTTTTCGGACCTTTACCGGTTGGGTCACCTTTTCAACTCCTTGACGAGGCTTCGGCCAGCCATGGGGCAGGCCGCGTCTGATGTGGTTTCAGGCCATCAGCGTTTCCACGAGGAACGCCGCCACCTGCTCGGCCACCGCCTTTTCGTGGCCGCGCAGGCTGTGGTCGGCGCCCAGTATCTCCCGGAACTGGACCGGCTGGGCCATCTCGTCAATGGCCCGCTGCAGCTCCTGGGAAGGGACGATATGGTCATTGCTGCCTACCACAAAGAGCTTGGGGCGCTTATCGCCCTTGACACGTGACTCCCGCACCGCCGACACGGGCGGCGCGATGAACACCAGGCACCTGGCCGCTCTGTAGCCCTGTATGCCGCCCAGCACCACCGCGGCCCCAAAAGAGTAGCCCGCCAGGGCCAGCCGGCCCCTGTCCAGGCCCGGCCAGCGGCGCAGCACGTCCAGGGCCGCCCGCACGTCCTCCTGCTCGCCCCTGCCGTCGCTGGACTGGCCCGCGCTCTCGCCGACGCCCCGGAAGTTGAAGCGCAGCGTCGCCATGCCCCGGCTGTCGGCGGCGCGGCACACGGCCATCACCACCGCGTTGTGCATGTCGCCCCCCAGCAAGGGATGGGGATGGCACACCAGCACGGCGGGGTATGGGGGCGGCACCCCCTCGGGAGTGGACATGACGCCCTCCAGGGTGAGGCCCTTGCTGGTGAAGCTGATGGCGGCCTGGCGCATGGGATGTCTGGACGGCTCCGCGTGGCCTCCCGGGCAGCAGTCCACGAGCGGACAGCTTCCCAAGAACAAGGCCAGTGGGGCGAAGACCTCACCCCAGTAGCCCCTCTCCGAATTCGGAGAGGGGCCATAGATTGGCCAGCGTTGTGCCCTCAGACACTGGGGGTGAGGTCGGCCTGGTCGCCTTCCGGCTACCCTCAAAGCCTGTCCGCTTCTGGGCCGGCAACAGGTGGAGGCCAGTTCCATCTTAGGCGACGCTATGGCGTTTGGCAAGCAGGGTTGGTAGAATTGGGCCTGTGTCAGACTCTTGCCCCGTCCAACAGGAGGAGGACTCATGCGCACTGTTGACTTCCGCAGCGACACCGTGACCCTTCCCACGCCGGAGATGCGCCAGGCGATGGCCAACGCCGAGCTGGGCGACGACGTCTACGGCGAGGACCCGACGGTCAACCGACTGGAGGCCATGGCCGCCGAAATCATGGGCAAGGAGGCAGCGCTGCTGGTTGCCAGCGGCACCATGGGCAACCTCGTTTCTGTCCTGACCCACGCCGGGCGGGGCGACGAGATCATCCTGGGCGACAAGGCCCACATCTTCAGGAGCGAGGGCGGCGGCGCCTCGGCCCTGGGCAGCATCGCCTACCACACCGTGCCCAACGACGAGCGCGGCATGCTGGACCCCAACCAGGTGGAGGACGCCATACGCCCCCAGAACATCCATTACCCGCGCACGGCGCTCATAGCCCTGGAGAACACCCATAACCTGTGCGGCGGCACGGTACTCACGCCCGAGGACACTAAAGTTATCGCCGACATTGCCCACCGGCATAATATCCCGGTGCACATTGACGGCGCTCGCATCTTCAACGCCGCCGTGTACCTGGAGACGCCGGTGTCGGAGCTGGTGAAGGAGGCGGATACCGTCCAGTTCTGCCTCTCCAAGGGCCTCAGCGCGCCCGTGGGCTCCATGATCTGCGGCAGCCGCGAGACCATCGAGAAGGCCCGGCGCTGGCGTAAGGTGGTGGGCGGCGGAATGAGGCAGGCCGGCGTGCTGGCTGCCGCCGGCATCGTGGCCCTGGAGAAGATGGTGGACCGCCTGGCCGAGGACCACGCCAACGCCCGCAAGCTGGCCCTGGGCCTCAGCCAGGTCCCAGGCATCGAGATCGAGCCGGAGCGCTTCCCCACCAACATCCTGTTCTTTGACGTCACGGTGGACTCGCCAGCGGAGGTCGCGCGGCGGCTGGAGGAGCGAGGCATCAAGGGCGGCGCGCCCAGGCGCGCCTGGCGGTTCGTCACCCACTACGGCATCACCGCCGACGACATAGATTACGCCCTGGACGTCATTGACTCCACCTTCCGCCAGTATGCCAGGGCATAAGCAAGACCCCACATAGGACTGGCCTAGAGAGGCAGGCCACCGAATCGGGGCCTGCCTCTTGGTTTTGTTTGGGGAGAGGCCCATGCTTCCTGTATTCAGCAACTCCCAGTTCAGGCTCTTCTGGGCCAGCGCGGCCTTTGGCGACTTCGCCATGATAATGGGCATGATGGCCCGGAACTGGCTTACCCTGACGGTCACCAACTCGCCCTTCTGGGTGGGGGCGGCGTCCGGCGCGGCGGGGGCCGGGATGGTCGGCTTCAGCATCTTCGGCGGCGTCCTGGCCGACAGGCTGGACCGCAGGAGGCTGCTGCTGGTCTGTGGCCTGGCCCGCATGGCCACGGCCCTGGCCCTGGCGGGGCTGGTGTTCTCGGGCGAGGTGCGGCTCTGGCACATCCTGGCCCTGGGCCTGGTGGAAGGCGCCGTGGGGAGCGTCCGGGTGCCCACGGCCATGGCGCTGACCCTGGACATCGCCGGCCGCGACAGGCTCCTGAACGCCAGTGCGGCCCTGTTTGCCGCCGGCAGCGCCATGGGCATAGTCACGCCGCTGGCCGGCGGGCAGATCGTAAGCACGCTGCACATTGGCTGGGCCTTCGCCATCGTCGCCTGTGCCCAGGCCATAATCTGTGCCCTGCTCCTCCTGCTGCGGCCCACCACCCGGCTGCTGGCACAGCACCAGTCGCCCTGGCGCGACCTGAAGCAGGGCATCCGGTACGTGTTCACCGTGCCACGGGTCAGGTCCCTCATCCTGCTGGTGATGGTGGGCGAGGTCTTCGGCTGGGCCCACGAGCCTATGCTGCCTGTGATGGCCCGGGACGTCCTGGGCACAGACGCCCGGGGCTACGGCTACCTGCTGTCCGCCGCCAGCGCTGGCGCCCTGCTGGCCACCGTCGCCATCGCTTCCGTAAGGGACATCAAGGAAAAAGGCCTGGCGATGCTCCTGGGCTTTGGGAGCTTTGGCCTGTTCCTGGCGCTCTTCGCGGCGTCGCCCTGGCTGCCCGTGTCCATGGTGTTGCTGGGGCTGGCCCATGGGTCGGCGGTGCTGTACGAGACCACGCTGACCACCCTGCTCCAGACCACGGTCCCCGACCAGATGCGTGGCCGGGTGGTGAGCTTCCAGGTCTGGGCGTGGGGGCTGACCGGCCTGTCTGGCTTCCACACCGGGGCCATCGCCAGCGTGCTGAGCGCGCCGGTGGCCATCGCCATCGGAGGAGGCTTGCTGGTAGTCCAGGCGCTGAGGCTCGTGCGCAGGGCGGCCTCGCTCCAGGAGCAGCCAGCGCCGCCGGCGGCGTAGCCAGGCCTTGGCCGGCCGCCAGCATCCCTTGACGGATTTCGACGCCTGTGCTAGCTTTTTCCTATACCGCCAAATGCGTTGATGGGGAGTAGTAGCGGGCGGCTCGGCCACAGAGAGCCGGGGAAGGTGGAAGCCCGGCGCCAGGAAGCCCGCGAACTCGCCCCGGAGCAGCCGGGGTGAACATGGCTGTCAGCGGTCAGCGCCCATCGCCTCCCGGGTGGCGCGGGGCAAGCTGATAGCTCAGTAGTCCCGGACGGCGAGCGCCGTTACCGCTTCCGAGAGGCCCGCCCGTGGGTGGGCAAGAAGGGTGGTACCGCGGGATACTCCGTCCCGTCCCTTGGGGGACGGGACTTTTTTGTTACAGGGGAGTGCGCCTATGACTACCACGGTACGGACAACCGAGTTCCGCTACAACCCTCGCGAGATAGATGCCAGGTGGCAGGAACGCTGGGCCAGGGACGGGCTGTACACCGCCCGCGACGAGGACCCCCGGCCCAAGTGGTACGAGCTGACCATGTACCCCTACCCCTCCGGCGACCTGCACATCGGCCACTGGTACGCCATGGCGCCATCGGATGCCCACGCCCGCTTCCGACGCATGCAGGGCTACAACGTGCTGCACCCCATGGGCTTCGACGCCTTCGGGCTGCCGGCCGAGAACGCCGCCATCAAGCGGGGCATCCATCCCCACACCTGGACCATGCGCAACATCGAGAACATGCGCAAGCAGCTCCGCTCCATGGGTTCCATCTACGACTGGGACCGGGAGGTGGTCACCTGCCTGCCCGAGTACTACAGGTGGAACCAGTGGTTCTTCCTCCAGTTCTACAAGGCCGGGCTGGCCTATCGTGCCATGGCATCGGTCAACTGGTGCCCCTCCTGCAACACCGTCCTGGCCAACGAGCAAGTGGTGGAGGGCGGGCGCTGCGAGCGCTGCGGCACCCAGGTCACCCACCGCGACCTGGAGCAGTGGTTCTTCCGCATCACCCGCTACGCCGATGAGCTGCTGGACTTCTCGGGCATTGACTGGCCCGAAAAGGTCAGGGTGCTCCAGACTAACTGGATCGGCCGCAGCGAGGGCGTGGAGGTGGAGTTCGACATCTCTGGGTATGGGCTGGAGGAGAAGGCCATCAGGACCTTCACCACCCGCATAGATACCATCTTCGGCGTCACCTTCGTGGCCATAGCCCCGGAGCACCCCCTGGTGCCGGTGCTGACGACGCCAGAGCACCGGGCGGAGGTGGAGGCCTACGTGGAGCAGGCCCGCCGCCAGACGGAGGTGGAGCGGCTGTCCACGGAGAAGGAGAAGACCGGCGTCTTCACCGGCGCCTACTGCGTCAACAGGCTCAACGGCGAGCGCGTGCCCGTCCTGGTGGCCGACTACGTGCTGCTGACCTACGGCACCGGCGTGGTCATGGGCGTCCCGGCCCACGACGAGCGGGACTTTGCCTTCGCCAGGAAGTACGGCCTGCCCATCAAGGTAGTCATCGCGCCGGCCGGCTGGCAGGGCGAGGAGCTGGCCCAGGCCTACGTCGAGCCGGGGACCATGGTCAACTCCGGCCAGTTCGACGGCCTGCCCAGCCAGGAGGGCTGGCAACGCATCGCCGACTACGTGGAGCGCCAGGGCTGGGGCAAGCGCGCCGTGGCCTACCGCATGCGCGATTGGCTCATCTCCCGCCAGCGCTACTGGGGCACTCCCATACCCATCATCTACTGCGACCGCTGCGGCACGGTGCCGGTGCCCGAGGAAGACCTGCCGGTGCTGCTGCCCGAGGACGCCGAGTTCCGGCCCACCGGCGAGTCGCCGCTGAAGCTGCACCAGGGCTTCGTCAACACCACCTGCCCCCTGTGCGCCGGCCCGGCCAGGCGCGAGACGGACACCATGGACACCTTCGTGGACTCGGCCTGGTACTTCCTGCGCTACGCCAGCCCGCGCTACGCTGCGGGGCCTTTCGACCCCAGGGCCGTCCGGGAGTGGTGCCCTGTGGACCAGTACACCGGCGGCGCCGAGCACGCCACCAAGCACCTGCTCTACGCCCGCTTCTTCACCAGGGCGCTGCGCGACCTGGGCCTGCTGGACTTCGACGAGCCTTTCGTCCGGCTGTTCAACCAGGGCCTGATCACCTCCGAGGGCGCCAAGATGAGCAAGTCGCGGGGCAACGTCATCGCGCCCGACGACTACGTGCAGGAGTTCGGCGCCGACGTGGTGCGCTGCTACCTGATGTTCCTTGGCCCCTGGGAGCAGGGCGGCGACTGGAGCGACTCCGGCATCAACGGCATGGCCCGCTGGATGAACCGCGTGTGGGAGCTGGCCCAGCGCGACGCCCGTCAGCTTGACGACTACCCCACGGACCTGGACGCCGTGCGGGACCTGGAGCGGCTGACGCACAAGACTATCCGCAGGGTGACCGACGACCTGGAGCGGTTCAAGTTCAACACGGCGCTGGCGGCGCTGATGGAGTTCACCAACGGGCTGAACGCCGCCTGGGAGCGCAAGGCTGTGGACTCGGCGGCCTGGGGTGGTGCCATGGAGAAGCTGCTGGTGCTGATGGCGCCCATGGCCCCTCACGTGGCCGAGGAGCTATGGGAGCGCACCGGCCGGCCCTACAGCATCCACAACCAGCCCTGGCCGCAGTGGGACCCCAACCTGGCCGCCGACGAGGTCATCACGCTGGTGGTGCAGGTCAACGGCCGCGTCCGCGACCGCATCACCGTCTCCGCCGACATCAGCGAGGCCGAGGCCAGGCGCCTGGCCCTGGAGAGCCAGCGCATCCGCCCCTACGTTGATGGCAAGACCATTGACCGGGTGGTCTACGTCCCCGGCAAGCTGGTGAACATAGTGGTGAAGTAAAGCAGCGCATAGGGGCGACCAGTCCGGTCGCCCCTGCTGGCTAGGCGCGCCACTGCCTCCAGCCCTCGTCGAGTTCCCTGAATGCTTGTTCCACCCTGGGGTCATCCTTCCAGGCATCATGTATGCGCTCCAGAGCTTGGAGGCGTTTCTCTTTGACCAGGGACCTCAGTTCCGCCAGGGCCAGGAACACGGCCTCAGACTGCGACCTCGCCTGAGTATGCTCCTGCGCCCACTGCAGGAGTTGTCGGCGCTCAGGCGTGACGTGCAGGCTGAGTCGCGCTGGAGAGTGTGTAGGGGCCCTACTTGCTCTGGTCATAGCTGCAGTCTATAGATACCATATTTTACAGTCATACCTAGTCAAAGTTGAGATGGTTCCGAAAGCAGTCCAAGCTACAACAAACGCCAGGATGCTGACCTACTCACGGGGGCCGAGGAATCGATCGCCGTTATAATGTATTAGATGGTCCGGCGTCTCGGCAAGCCACACCTCTGTTTCCCAAGCGATATCCCTAAGATGCTTACGAAACTCAGTAAAGTCAGGGAATGCGCTGACAAAAATGGGTCTGGCTTTGCAACTTGCCAGCAAGACTCTTAATTCGACCACCCTCTTGGGCGTCATCGGCCCGTGAGACGTAACCACTTCGACAAGAAATAGCCAGTTTCTTTGCTTGTCGTATAGTATAATGTCTGGGAGCTTGTCATGTTCGGTAATGGGAATACCAAGGCCCGCCAGGATACCAGCATCCATGTGCAGGCTCTTCTTAGCCGTGTCTCCCAAGTATAGCAAAATAGCACCAGGAGCAAATCTTGGCGCGAACTCCTCAACTACTGCTGCTTGTACTCTATTGTGCATTCCGGGCGATAACCTAATTGTCGTTCCATCTGCAAGACGGACAGGGACTAGATTACCCCTTCTCCGTCTCTCATATATAGTCATGAGGCTTCCATGCTGTGTCACGAATGCGCTTGCAGCGGACTTCCACTTCCTCGTTCCATAAGTACGGATGGCTTTAAGAGCAGCCTCTGTCAGTGCGTAGTGAGCGTGAGGGCTATTCGTTGGAAGATTGGGCTCGAAGGGGTTGTAATCTGCGATACGCGCCTGAATGAAATAGTGAAGTACCTGTCGCCGAAAGGTTTCTCTCGTATTTGGTGCGTAATTTCTTCCAAATTCTCTCGCAATGAATTCCATAATTCCTTTGGTAACGGTTGCCGGATGGCGGCGAGCCTTGCTCCAAGGACTGTTAGGGCCAAGTCCACATAGAGCTAATAATGTCAGTGCAGACATCTCATTCTGTTGTCGAGGTGGCATGCCGAAAGTCGCCAGGATATCTTGTGCTTCCTGTATGCTAGCCATGTATTGCCTCTTGGACTGCCACCTTATAAATATGGCCTAACCCTAAAACGTCCTCGACCAAATCATCTAAATTGAGGAGCATGTCACACTGCATAGCAATACGACCAATTTCAACAATCAGTTCTATAGGTGGAAGTGGCAGCGATCTTATTTCTGTGGCGCTGACTTGGGTGTTGCCGTTATAGGTACGAAAGTAGGTGTCCAATAACCTGCTATTGAGCAATGCTGCTAAGCCGTATGCCTCCTCCCTTGTTAGCTCACTTCCAGGGCGGTGGATGTAATTCAGATGGTTCTCCAGACCTATGAAGTCGGAACTAAGCTGTCCTCTGAGTAGAGGCGCAGCAGTCAAGCGGCGATCCTGTTCTTTCGTGCTGAACCTACGCAGTACAACATAGTTACGGTCCCTCACCAATAACGGAGCAGAATCGTCGCTTACTAGAATAAACTGCTCCTTACCATTGACCTTCCCAGGCCACTCTATGCACATAGCCCTGATGCTTTGCATCCAGATAAGTGGAGCATACTGGCCCGATTCGGCTTTTCGTCTCGAAATCAAGTGCTTATGGCGGAATGGTACAATGGGACCGGTTGATATTTCGAAGCCATATTTGCGCAAATTGCCTGACCATGAGCCAACTATACGTGTAACTTGCTGGTCACCTCGCTTGTAAGGAGTTCTCAGCACCTTCTCGCGGCTAGAAAAATCAAGAACCTCCGATATAGGTACTAGATTTGTAGTCCGTCGGGATAAGTCTCGCGTCCCTTGGCTAGACGAGATGGTTACCATTTTTCTTACATCATCACTGCTGCGCCTTGTCCAACCGTCATCTCTGCGAGCGAACAGTATAATGTTTTCCTGCAAAACGTTATCTCGCTTGAACATATCGCGGCGGGAGTGGAAAAGGTGAATAGCCTCCGGCCGCATCTTTTCGAAGAAACGCTCCCTAAATAATCGGAAGTACTCACCTGACGTGTAGCTGCGTGGGGTGATGAAAACAAGCTGACCCTCTGGTTTGAGCAGAGAAGCAGATATAGCCATAAACAATGCATAGATATTGGGTTGGCCATGCACTACTGAGGTGGCTACTTTAGCGCGAGGATCAGATTTTGAAATCTTGAAGTATGGTGGATTAGAGATGACTATATCGAACTTGCCAGAGTAATCTACGCTTGACGCTAATAAAGATTGGGAACTACTTAGTGCCTCTGCCTGAGAGACTATAAAGTCCTGAGTATGAATTCTATAGTCAAGAAGAATATTTCGTGACTCTAGCCACTTTTTAGTATATGACAATGACACGTCTAGACACTGACATAAATTCTCGTCTGTCTCATATGTTTCTAACTCGATGCGCACCGGGTTAGCATCGCCCGTTGCAAAGGCCTCACATAAAGCACAGGCAAGAATGCCCGCACCTGCTCCTGGTTCGAGGACGTTTATTGTGTCCTGGTGTGGGACTTCGCATAACTCGGCCATGAATCTGGCGATGGGCGCTGGGGTTATATAGAGGCCCACACCTCTTCTATGTTGGGCTGGCACTATGGATGAATACCATCGGCCAACACGGTCAGCGAAGTCTACTGGGTGTTCAGCTTCGAAAGGCTTGGGAGTTTGCTCTCGGATTTCCAACTTATCACACCTATCTCTTACCTAAGCAGGTCGCCTGAGTTGAAATGCACTTTCAAATGCCAACGCTAGCCCCCTCTCTAACTCTCCCCCAAAGGGGGCGGGAACAGTCCCTGCCCCCTGTGGGGGAAGGTCAGGAAAGGGGCAGGGTACCTCGCTCAAATACAGAAGCCCATATCAACCGAGGCTACGTGCTTAGCCGTATGTTACTGCCCTAATTTACCTTGGTCGGCCCCACTCTCGCTTTAATATTAAAGTTCTGTGTCACGAAATTCAATATCTAAGCAGGTCACCTGAGTTGAAATGCACTTTCAGATGCCAACGCTAGCCCCCTCTCTAACTCTCCCCCAAGGTCCGATATAACAGTCCCTGCCCCCTGTGGGGGAAGGTCAGGAAGGGGGCAGTATACCTCGCTCAAATACAGAAGTCTATATCAACCGAGACTACGTGCTTAGGCCCCCTTTTCCAAGGTTGGTTGTAACTGTTCACTACCCCTTCTAAAAAGGCTCCAGAGGCTATGTAACGGAGATGCCGTCACGCTTTACGTAACTTCGGGCCTGTCTATTACAACAAGTCGCATATTTACTGACGATTTTCGCCCACAAGACCTGGCATTGACCGCCACCGGCCGAAGGGGTAAACGGTTTCGTTTGGTTTATTCAATTTACGAATCTTGTCAGCCGGAACATAGCAATGTCGTGCCGTGTCTCACCCTTCGTCGCCAGGTCGGCCATGATCTCGCCCACCACGGAGCAGAACTTGTAGCCGTGGCCCGAGAAGCCGGCGGCGATGGCTACCTGCGGGTAGTCCGGGTGCAGGCCCAGGATGAAGTGCTCGTCCGGGCTGTTGGTGAACATGCACACCTTCAGCGCCATGGTCGGGCCGGCGGCCTCGGGGAAGTAGCGCTGGGTGAAGGGCCGGAGCACCGCCTCGTCCCGGGCGCCAGGCTCCCTGTCCAGGCTGTCGGGGTCCACCTGCTCCTCCAGGTGGTGGTAGCGCCCCACCTTGAAGCCCGGCACGCCGAAGACGGGGAAGCCGTAGTAGCGGCCCTCCTCCACCAGGATGTTGAACACGGGGAAGCGCTCGGGCGTGAACAGCTCCGGGCGCCGGGGCTGGAACCAGGCCAGCGCCTGGCGCTCGGGCGTCGCCAGGCCCCGGAGCGGGGGCAGCAGCACGCTGGCCCAGGCCCCGGCGGCGATTACCAGCGAGCCGGCCTCGTAGGCGCCCCGGGCGGTGCGGACCTG
>FWPU01010722.1_pt1 | contig 13373 bp, 10 predicted proteins | sample 2228361 | NCBI WGS metagenome assembly FWPU01 (sample SAMEA103939777, study PRJEB20133) | metagenome | reverse complement strand
TGGCCCCGAACAGGATTGGTAGGTGAGCAGACGCATGACTTCTCCAGATGTATTGTATCGAAACGGTTTACACTGTGCGAGCCAGGGCTGTGTCGATCGCTCTTTTGACCACCGATGCATCCGCCGGCAGCTCCAGCGGCGGATTGGCCAGGTGGGAGACGACCTCCGGCAGGCTGCGCTCGTGATAGTGCACTTTGAAGTCGGTAAATTTCAACCCATGAGCGGTGGAAAGGACAATCACCCGTTCATGGGGGAGGATTACCCCCCGCTCCAGCAGCTTGAAGAGCACCGCCAGCGCCACGCCGGTTTGCGGGCAGCAATACAGACCTTTGCGGTCGGCGCGCGCGGCCGCATTGGCCAGCTCGTCTTCGCTCACTTGCTCTACCAGGCCGTCGAAGCGGCGCAGGACCCTGACCGCCCGCTCGTAGCTGACCGGCGCGCCAATCTGGATGGCGCTGGCCAGCGTGGGCTGCGCCTCCACTGGGATGTATTGGCGAAAGCCGGTCTGGAAGCTGCGGTAGAAGGGATTGGCGCGCTCAGCCTGGGCGCAGGCCAGGCGCGGCAGGCGGTCTATCAACCCCAACTCATACAGCATGAGCAATCCCTTGCCGATGGCGGCGATGTTGCCCAGGTTGCCGGCGGGGACGATGATCCAATCGGGCACTTCCCAATCGAACTGCTGGACGATTTCGATACCGACGGTCTTCTGGCCTTCCATGCGCAAAGGGTTGAGCGAGTTGGCCAGATAGATGCTGCGATCGGCGGTGACTTCCTGAACGATGCGCATACAACCGTCGAAATCGGTGTCCAACGCCAGCACCAGGGCGCCGTTGGCGATTGGCTGGATGAGCTGAGCGGTGGAAACTTTGCCCCGCGGCAAGAATACGATGGACGGGATGTCGGCAGCGGCGGCGTATGCCGCCAGTGCGGCGGAGGTGTCGCCAGTGGAGGCGCAAGCCACCGCCCGGATAGGGTGGCCATCGGCGCGCATCTGTGCCACCGCCGAGATGAGCACAGTCATGCCCAGGTCCTTGAATGATCCGGTGTGGCTATTGCCGCATAGTTTGACCCACAGGTCGTTCATACCCAGCTCGCGGCCAAGCTGGCGCGCCCAGAAGCAGTTGGTGTGTCCTTCGTACATCGAGACCACATTCTGGTTGTCCAGTTGCGGCAGCACCCACTCTTTCTTGCCCCAAACGCCACTGCCGTATGGCCACTCATTGGTGTGCATGCGAGCGTCGAAGAGCGCTTTCCACGCCGCAGGGCTGCGGTCGCGCAGGGCATCCAGGTCGTGGGCGACATCCAGCAGCCCGCCGCAATCCTCGCAGTGATAAATCACGTCATAGATGGCGTAGCGCCGACCGCAGCCGCGCGAACATTCCAGCCAGCAGGTATAGCCCGGGTTCATTTCTGGAGCTCCTGAAAATCGCACGAATGAAGCATGCGTTCATTGAGAACGGTCAGGATGGTCTTGTCGGTTGGCGATGACGCGCTCGTGGATCCGTCGCAGGGCGTTAGGGGCATCGGCGGCGTCAATCACCATCGAGATGCTGCATTCCGATGCTCCCTGGGCAATGGCGATGACGTTGATGCCATTGTCGCCCAGCGCTCCGAACAGACGCGCCGCCACGCCCGGCGTGCCGCGCATGCCCGCTCCGACGGCGGTGAGGATGACCACGTTTTCCATCGAGGTGACCGAATCGATGTCGCCGCGAGCCAGCTCAGCCGCCATCTCCCGCTCCACCGCGGCGATAACCGCTGGCGTAGTCTCTTCAGGCACGATGAAGCAGATGGACTGTTCGGAGGAAGCCTGCGAGATCATCAGGACACTGGCACCCTGGCTGGCGACTGCCCCGAAAGTGCGGGCGGCGATGCCAGGCACCCCCATCATGCCCCGTCCTGCTACGGTTACCATGCTCAAGCCCTTGATGATGGTGACCGCTTTGACCGTGCCGGGGACGACTTGCGCCTGGCGCTCGATGAGCGTGCCGGGGAAATCGGGGTTGAAGGTGTTCTTTACCCACAAGGGGATGCCGCGTTCGATCACCGGGCGGATGGCGCGCGGGTGTAGCACCTTGGCACCGAAGTAAGCCAGCTCTCCCACTTCACTGTAGGACAGCACCGGGATGGCGCGCGCATCCGGTACGATGCGCGGGTCAGCACTCATCACGCCATCTACGTCGGTCCAGATCCACACCTGGTCGGCGTCCAGGCAGTCTCCCAGGATTGCCGCGGAGTAATCGCTTCCGCCGCGTCCCAGGGTGGTGGTGACACCCCCGGCAGTTGCGGCGATGTAACCGGTGACCACCGGAATCACCCCCTGCTCCAGCAGAGGCGCCAGCCGGGCGGCGACCCGCTCGCGGGTTTGTGCCATGAGCGGGGTGGCGCTTTGGAAGTGATCGTCGGTCACGATCAGCTCGATGGCATCAATTGCCTGAGCGTTCAGGCCGCGCTGGAAAAGCACAGCGGCAAAGAGGCGGGCGTTGATGCGCTCGCCCAATCCGGAGATCGCATCCAGGGCGCGTGGGGTGAGTTCTCCCAGTACGGCGACGCTGTGGCACAGGTTGGTGAATTCCGTCAGGTAGCGCTCAATGGCGTGCAGCGTTTGGCTGTGCAGCTCGCTGCCGGGGGTGAGCAGGGCGTTGGCAGCGTGCGTGTGGTTCTCCAGCAATTCTGCGGCGATCTGGCGGAAGGTTTGCTCATCGCCCGCTGCGGCTGTGTGCGAGCCGCGCAGCAAGGCGTCGGTCACTCCGCTCATGGCGGAGACCACTACCACCTGCTGATCCCACTGGGTAGTTTGGGAGCGTACGATCTGGGCGGCTTGCTCAATGGCTGGTACGCTGCCCACCGAGGTGCCGCCGAATTTCATCACAAGTCGGGTGGGTTGATTCTTGGCGTTCATTGGCTTCACACAATATTGGGTTGAAAATCTACCAGCATCTGGGGCGGGACGCGCGCTGGTCGCCCGCTTCCCAGCTCAACCCAGACGCCCAGGGCATGTACTTCTACCAGCAAGACGCCGTCGGAACAGCGACGGATCTGATAGTGACGAACTGCGGTCGAACGGCGCACATCAGAGACCCAGGTGCTGATCTCCAACTCGTCGTCCAACCGGGCTGGCTGGCGATATTGAATCTGGTTCTTGCGCACCAAAATGACGAAGCCAGTCGCCAACATGCGCTGCACGGGCCAGCCATGCGCGGCAACCGCCTGGAAGCCGCATTCATCGCAATATTCGAGATACACCGCGTTATTGACGTGTTGCATGCTGTCGATATCGCACCAGCCGACTTTGCGCCGGGTGATGAAGACGCCAGGCGGCGGGGCGGGAGCTTTGGGGAAGCGTTGGCGCGGCTGGCGAGGTTGCGAAGCCCCCTCGGGGATAAATGCCTGCGCCATCTCGTCCGGGATGACGGCTGGTTGTCCGCTGACGCGGTTCAGGAAGACCCAGTTTGTAACGCTGTGCGCTGCCAGGGCGCCGGTGCTGGCGTTGTAGAACTCATAGGCGCGATGAGAGGTAGAGCGGCGGAAGTCTTCTACCCAGGTCTTGACCTGGACAACCTCGTTGTAGTGGAGCGGTTGCAGGTATTCGATCTCTGTCTCGCGAATCAGCCACAGGCGTCCCATTTGTTCATAGCGTTTGAGATCGTATCCGGCCGCTGCCGAGGCGTCAAAGGCGGTCTCCTGCATGTAGCGCAGATAGTTGGCGTTGTAAAGATGCCCGTAGGCGTCGCATTCGTAGTAGCGGATGCGGAAGTCGCGAGTATGTATGCGGGGCATGGGGAACGCTCCAGGATAAATTGCCCAATTATATCCCGGTTTGCCCGGAGTGCATCAGGGCAATGCTGACTCAATTTTGGCAAATATCCATCAGGGGCAGCAACCCCGGTTCAGCATCTGGCGCTATTCCTGGATGACTTGTGAATAGAACTCCTCAGGCAGATTGGCGAGGGCGTAGAGGCGCACGTACTCAACGCCGTTGATCCAAATCGTGATTTCCGGCTCAAGCGTTTCCAGCACCTGAAGCAACTTTCCGTTAGGGTAGCGTTGTTTTTGTTGAGCATAGTAGATAACCAGGTAATCTGCAGCGAGCAAATCCTCGCTTTCATCGCTGGCGAAGACATCGGAGGATTTCAGAATCAACGTCTTGCCGGGGAAGTAATATGAAAAAGGCCCGATGCCATACCAGGAGAGGGCAGTCAACGTCTCTGCGTTTGGTTTTCGGGCGAGGTAAGCAGCCGCCCGCTCCAACCCCTCCCCATAGGCGATATTCGGGTTTTCCCTTGCAGGTTGGAAAGCCAGTCGCAACGGGTTGGCATAGGTGTAATAGTACGGGGCATAAGGCAGGGCGCTGGCTGCCTGGAGCAGGACCATCGCTGGCAGAATGACGTAGCGCCGCCATGCGCCTCCCACAGCGCGGCGCTGTTGCTCCAGCAGACCCAACCCGGTGATGATGCCAATGCCCGCTGTCATATCCAGACAAAGGTAGCTGCTCAGAATATAGTGGCTGGAATTACGTCCTCGGGCAAGGCCGAAGAGCAGGATGAACAAGATGGCAGTCAGGATCAGATATATTGCCGTTTTCTTTGCCAGCGGCGACATCACCTGCCTGTCCCAGCTGAACAACCCGCCAACCGCCAGCAGTACGCCAAGCCAGATGAGCGGGGTGCTGCCCCAGGAGAATTTATGCAGGAAGGAGCGGATGCCGTCCAGCTCCAGGCTAAACTGCGCCGGATTCAACCCACCGCTCATAGACAGGCGCGAGCCCTGGAAGGCATAACTGAAAGCATTGCCGTACACTTCGTAAAGCATCTTGCCTGGTGCGACCCACATCCCCGGCCAGAGCAAGAAATACACCCCAACCACCATCAACAGCCAGGCGAACATGGGTTTGAGAGATACCCAAGCTGCACGCCAGAGCGGCCTTCCATTGCCAATGATCCTGCCGAGGATCATCGCCAGCGCCAGCGGGAAAATCAGGATGGCGGAAGACTTGGTCAGCAGCGCCAGCGCAGCAGAAACTGCCGCGAGCGCCAGGAAGAACCAGTGGCGTCTTTTCTCCAGGTAGACCAACAGGGCGAGCAGGGACACCAGTAAGAAGACGGCGAGCAGCGCTTCGTGATTCAACAGGCGCGAATGTCCCAGGAAGTAGGGGTCGAAAGCCGCCAGCAGGATCGCCCCCAAAGCAATCTTGCTACCAAGTAAGTACCGCAGCAGCCAGCAAGCACCCAGCAACGTTGCGCTGACCACCAGCACGGCGATCAGGCGGCTGCGCCACAGCAGCTCCAAGGGGCGTTTGCCGTGGGCTGTCAGGATATCTTCGAACTGCCTGTATTTGATCATGTAGCCCTGTCCCAGGCCGCGGTATTCAGGAAAGTAGCTCAACATTGCGGCTGTGACCATCCACATGCTGGTCACGGCTGGATGATACTCGTAAACCGTCTTGTCGAACTCGCGCTGGCCAAGGGCGTAGTAGAAATTTGCCGAATACATCAACCAGACCGGCTCGTCCACGCTGACGAACTGCTTCAGGCTGGCGATTCGGGGTATGCCAATCAACCCCGCAAGAGCCAGCACCAGTAAAACTTTCCCTGCTTTTGAGTTGCGCATGTGTCTGGCAATTATAGCCCAGCTTCTCTACCGCCTGTGCCGGGACGCGCCCGATTTTGGAGGCTTGGTCGGTTTTGAAGGACGCCTGGCGGCTTTGATGGCGCTATTGACAATCTCGGACGGCAAATCTAAACTTGTGCTCAGCATGCTTCAGCAACTCAGGCGGCTATTTCGAAAGGGTTTGTTCAGACCGGGCGACTTCTGCGTGCAGCGAAGCGCGCCGCTGCTATTGCTGGTCCTGGGGTCGTTAACCTATGGGCTGCTGCTGCCGCGCCTGGGATTTTATTGGGATGACTGGCCATGGATCTATACCTATCATCGCTCTGGGCTGGCTGGTTTGTTGCAAATTGACCGTTTGCACCGCCCGTTGGCGGGTGAGATACTCTGGCTGGGGGGATTGCTTTCGCGGGAATCGCCATTGCGCTGGCAGGTGCTCAACCTCATCTACCGCTGGTTGAGCGCGCTTGGGCTATGGTGGGCATTGACCGCGCTCTGGCCGCGGCAGCCCGAACGGGTGCTATCGGCGTCTTTGCTCTTCCTGGTTTACCCCGGTTTTCGGCAGCAGTTTGTGGCGATCAACAGCAGTCGCCACATCCTGCCGTTGGGGCTCTTTTTCGTCTCGCTGGGCTGCATGGTTTATTCTGTGCGCGGGGCAAAACGACGCACACTCTGGGCGGTTGCTTCGCTTTTAAGCGGGCTGGTTGTCATGCTTTCCAGCGATTACTACCTGGGGCTGGAGCTGGTGCGACCGGCGGTAATTTGGTTGGTGCAGGGCGGGCAGAGGCGCTCTGGCATACACCGATTCAACGCCGCATGGAGAGCTTATATGCCCTATTTGCTGTTGCTAGGCGGAGCGTTGATTTGGCGATACACGGTTTCCACGCGGGTGAATTACCCGGTGACGCTCACGGAGGAACTGGCCCGCCAGCCGCTGACGGGTTCACTTGAAGCATTGCAGAGGGTGGGGTCGGATGCGTACAGCGCCACACTCCTGGCATGGGCGCGGGTATTCGATTTCCCCACGCGAGCCGAGATCGGTTTGAGGCACCTGGCGTTGTATACGGCGCTCGCTTTGGGGGGCGCGGCAATGGCATTTGGGTGTCTTGCTCGCCTGCGTTCGGTGGGGCAGATGCCCATGTTGTGGAAGCAGGAGATTGGTCTGGGAGCATGGGCGTTGCTGGTCTGCGGGCTGCCCTTCCTGGCAACTGGGCTGAAAGTGGGGCTGGATTTTCCCGCTGACCGGGCGATGCTGCCGTTCGCCTTCGGCGCCAGCCTGTTGCTGCTTGGCATGTTGAGGTTCCTCGTGCAGAGCTGGCAACCCAGGATCGCCCTGATCTCCCTGGCTGTCGGCCTGGCGATGGGTTCTCACTTGCTGACGGCAATCTCCTACCAGCGTGACTGGCAAGCCCAGCGGGAGCTTTTCGCCCAGCTTGTCTGGCGGATTCCGGCGCTCAGTCCGGGCACGGCCATCCTTTATACCTATACGCCAGCTTTGAAGGAATTTCGCTCCACCGACAATTCGTTGACCGCCCCACTGAATTGGGCCTATGACCCGCTTGGCGGTGGAGAGGAGATTCGCTACCGTTTTTACGACCTGCGCTTGCGCAACGAATCCACGTTGGGTAAGCTGGAGGCGGGAAAGCCAATCCATGATCTGTATGGCGAACTGGTCTTCCATGGCTCCACCGACGCTCTTTTGGCGATCGTCTATGAACCGCCGGGTTGCCTGCGCTTGCTCCACCCGCGGTACGATCGCTTCGATCCGCAACTACCCGGTTCTACGTCTGCTGCCCTTCCTCTGGCAAACCTGGAGATGGTGCAAACGGCTGCTGCAGAACCGGCGTCGCTGCCAGGCGTTTTTGGCGCTGAGCCAGCCCATGGATGGTGCTATGCTTACCAGCAGGCTGACCTGCGGCGACAGGCTGAAGACTGGGTGGGGGTGGTTGCCATTGGCGAAGCCGCTTTCTCGCAGAGCAATGACCTTCCGCGCGAGGCTGCCGAGTACGTGCCGTTTATCCAGGGCTATGCTCATCTGGCGCGCTGGGAGACAGCCGAAGCGTTGACTGGCGCAGCGCTGGGGGTCAATCCGTTGGCGACGACCATGTTTTGCTCGATCTGGGAAACGTTGCAGGATGAGACGCCGGATGCGCCCGAGAAGAGTGCTGCCGCCGCCAGGATCAAGGCAAAACTGGATTGCGGCTGGTGAAGGGGGTTGGCAGAAACGCAAGTTGACTTTTCCCTGAAACCATTCTAAACTTACCTCATGCTGGCGAGAGTCTATTCCTGCGCAGTGATCGGCCTGGAGGGGGTTATTGTCGAGGTGGAGGTGGATAGCGGCGACGGCCTGCCCTACATGGCTATTGTTGGCTTGCCGGATGCCGCCGTGCAGGAGAGCCGTGAGCGGGTGCAGATGGCGATCAAGAATGCCGGGTTATACTACCCGCGCAAGCGCCTGACGGTCAACCTGGCGCCGGCGTCAGTGCGCAAGGAAGGCCCGGCGTATGACCTGCCGATTGCCCTGGGTGTCCTGGTCGCTACCGGCCAGATTAGTCCTGAAAGCGTCGAAGGCTCTGTTGTGGTGGGGGAGCTTTCACTGGATGGCCGCGTGCGCCACGCCCGCGGCGTGCTGCCGATGGCAGCGACAGCCCGGCAGGAGGGCTTCCGGCGCATCTTCGTTCCCCTGGCCGACGCAGCCGAAGCGGCGTTGATACCCGACCTGGAGGTGGTCCCGGTTGAATCGCTCGCCGACCTGCACGCCCACCTCTCCGGGGCTGCGACGATTCCGCCCCAACCGCCGGTCGCGCCGGAGGAATTGCCTGGCGCAGCTCAGATTGACTTTCAGGAGATCAAGGGGCAGGAACACGTCAAGCGCGCCCTGGAAGTGGCAGCAGCGGGTGGTCATAACGTGCTCATGATCGGGCCTCCAGGAGCAGGAAAGACCCTGCTGGCGCGCGCGGTGCCGGGCATCCTGCCGCGCATGAGCATCGAGGAAGCCCTGGACGTCACCCGCATCTACTCGGTGGCCGATCAACTCCCTCCTGGTGTACCGCTCATCCGGCAGCGTCCCTTCCGTACGCCCCATCATACCATCAGCCACGCCGGGCTGGTGGGCGGCGGCAACTGGCCACACCCGGGCGAGATTTCCCTTGCCCATCGTGGGGTGCTCTTTCTGGATGAGCTGCCGGAGTTTGGCGCGCGCGTGCTGGAAGTGATGCGCCAGCCGATTGAAGATAAAGTCGTCACTATCAGCCGCGCCCAGGGTTCGCTGACCTTTCCCGCCAGCTTTCAGCTCATTGCAGCGATGAATCCCTGCCCGTGCGGCTATTATGGCGATCCGCTGAAGCCGTGTACCTGCTCCTCGGCAATGATTACGAAATATCAGAAGCGCATCTCCGGCCCATTGCTCGACCGCATTGACATCCACATCGAAGTGCCACGCGTAGAGTACGAGAAGCTCTCCGACGACCGCCTGGGCGAACCGTCCGAGATCATCCGTCAGCGGGTCGAGCAAGCGCGCGAGAGGCAGCGCTTACGATTCACCGCAGGGGCGACGCATGCGTCGTCGCCACCGATGGGATTAGCCTGCAACGCCGATATGCGCCCGGCGGAGCTGCGCCAGTATTGCCAGCTCGATGAAGCATGTCGGAGTTTGATGCGCATGGCAATGAACCAGCTTCAGCTCTCGGCGCGAGGATACCACCGCGTGCTCAAACTGGCGCGCACGATTGCGGATTTAGCCGGAAGCGAGCCAATCCAACCGGCGCACCTGGCAGAGGCGCTGCAATACCGCCCGCGGAGTCTCACAGGCGAATGACTGTCAGGATTTGGAGAGTTGTTTGCAGCGGTGATCTATGTGATTAATCGTCGTGTTCGTGTGTAAACTACTGCAGAGAAGAGATAGAAAAGGAGGTTCCTATGTCCATCGATGCATCACGCGCCCGGGTTGTTGGCAGCATCTGGCAGGCGATTGCCCAAAGCGGCGTTGATCTCTCCTCCGTTCCTCAAGAGCAGCAGGAGAAACTGGTCAGCAAGATTGCCGATGGCGTTCTGCTAGCCATGGACGCCATCCTGGAGCAAGAGATGCCCATGGTTGTTCAGCAGGATGAGGTGGATGAGAACAATGAGCGCATCCTCTGGAAAGGGCGCCCATTCCTCTCCCTGGTTGAGAATTACACCATTACAACTGAACGGCTGAAAATCACCCGGGGGCTGGTCTCTCGCTATGTTGAAAATTTTGAGCTGATCCGCGTTCAGGATATTGATTTCAAGCAGGGCATGACCGAGCGGATGTTCGGCATTGGCGACATCCACATTCGCGGCCACGATCCCTCCAACCCTGAGATCATCCTGCGCAATGTGCCCAAGCCGGAGGAGGTTTACGAAATCTTGCGCCGCGCCTGGCTGGAGGCGCGCAAGCGGCATGGGTTGCAGTTTCGCGAGTTCATGTAAAGCCGCTCTCGGAATTCTCAGACACAGGAATCGAGTGCCTTGGAAGGAGTGAGTCCATGAACGTCCGCCTCGCCACTGCTCTGTTGCTGATCATTCTGCCGGTTGCGTTCGTCATAATCCGCTTCCTTTTGCGCCAGATGTTTGATTACCCGGCTATCCTGCGCCAGCCTGCTTTCGAGATTCTCGAGCGCTTTGCCGCTGGAGGCGGGCTTCTGGCAGGAGTGTGGTATGCTTTCACGCTGGCAGCTTTGCTTTTCATACCGGTTGGGGTGCTGTTGCCGCGTCTGCTGGTGCCCGATAACCCGGCTTTCTTCGGTTTGGCGGCAGCTTTGGGCGTGCTTGCCGGGCTGGTGCATACGCTTAGTCTGATCCGTTGGCCGTTTCTTGTGCCGCAGCTTGCCAGACTATCCCGCCAATCTGAAGCAGGGTCGGCTGGCCGTATGGTGGTAGAGGCGACGTTCCAGGCTATCCATCAATATCTTGGCGCGGCGGTGGGTGAGCATCTGGGCGGCCTGTTCACCAGCGGTTGGACTGCACTGATCGCTTACCGGGTGATCCTTCGCTCACAGGTACCCTGGTTCGGGTGGCTTGGGCTGGTATTTGCGGCTGGCATCCTGATTGGGGCGTTGGAGCCGATGGGTTTCAAAGCGGCTGGCAAGATCAATGCCTTCGCCTATCTGCTTTGGTCGCTGTGGCTGATTGCCCTGGGTGTGATCCTCTTGGTCTGAGTCTGCGCAGCGGACAAGCGAGCATGAAACGCCTGGGTTGGCTAGACCTGATAGGCATCAACCTGTTTTGGTTGGGCCTGAACATCCGCAATAACGCCGTGGGGGCGATCTTTATGCCTTACCTGGTGGACGGTTTTGTGCGCGAGGAGCTGCGCAACACCGCCCTGGGCGAGATGCGCACGGCTGGCCTGCTGATCGCCATGCTGGCGCAGCCGGCGATGGGCATGTTGAGCGATCGTTCCACCTCGCGCTTCGGGCGGCGGAGACCGTTCATCTTTGTCGGGGTGCTGCTCGACCTGCTTTTTCTGGGATTGATCGCCTTGGCAGGCGGTTATTGGTTCCTGCTGGCGGCGGTGCTGCTCTTTCAGTTCTCCTCGAACATCTCGCATGGGGCGCTGCAAGGGTTGATCCCCGATCTGGTTCCGCAGGGGCAGCGCGGCGTGGCTTCGGCGATCAAATCGATTTTTGAGTTGCTGCCGCTTGTCCTTTTGGGGATTACCATCGCCCCGCTGGTTGGTGCCGGGCACTTCGGGCTTGCAGTGTTGGTCACCGGTCTCAGCCTGCTCATCTTCATGCTCCTGACGATGGCGCTGGTCAAAGAAACGCCATTGACCGAAAAACCAACGCTTCCCTTGGGACCGACCATGGCGCGTGTATTGGGCATGCTGGCCGGAATTGGGGTTGGGGCGGCGGTAGGGATTGCAGCAGGGGCGGCGCTTGGCGGGCTGGCAGGCCTGATCGCCTGGCTGTTTGCCGGCAAGCAAAACGCCATGACGGTTGGAGTGGCTGTCGGAGGCGTTACGGCAATGGCGGCGGCAGTGGTGGCAGCGGTTTGGGCGGGAACCCTGGCGACGATTGGGAAAGAGGTGTTGCGCCAGCGAAATTTTAGCTGGTGGGTGGTCAACCGTCTGATGTTCCTGGCGGCGGTGACCTCGCTCCAGGGATATGCGCCTTACTTCTTTATGTATAGCTTTGGCGTTGATCGCGAGGCTGCCGCCAGCATGACCGGGACGTTGCTGATGGTGGTGGGAATCTGCACCCTGCTGAGCGCTTTGCCAAGCGGGTGGCTTTCTGATCGGTTTGGGCAGCAACGCTTGGTTGCGCTTAGCGGCTGGCTGGCGGCGCTGGGCACTGTGATCATCCTGTTCAACATCTGGATGCCGAGGCTGGCATTGATCTACCTGGCCGGCTGTATCCTGGGATTGGGAACCGGGCTTTTCGTGACCACCAACTGGGCGTTAGGGACGCGCCTGGTGCCGCCAGCGCAGGCGGGGCGTTATCTGGGCATCTCCAACCTGGCTGGCGCGGGTGCCGGTATGATTGGCACCGGCCTGGGCGGTCCGATTGCCGACTGGCTGAACGCCAGCATTCCCGGCCTGGGTTATTTTGTGATCTTTGCCGGCTACGGCTTGCTCTTTGTGCTGAGCGTTGCCAGCATGCAGGGGATCAAGGGGGAATCCGGATGGAGCGGGATCGCGTAGCGACGCCCTCGTATCCGCGCTATCCTCTGCCCTGGCGCGATTTCCTGGGGTTGCCCGTCTCGCTGCTGCGTAAGAAGCCGCGCAGCTTTCGACAGGATGCCGTGCATTGCCTGGAGCGTAGCCGCCTTCCGCTTTATGTGGAAGGCGGTGAGTATATCCCTCAGAAGGGGCCAGCGCTATTGACCGTCAACCATTACAGCCGGCCTGGGTTCCGCGCCTGGTGGATTGCCCTGGCGATTAGTGCGCTGGTGCCGGTGGAGGTGCATTGGACGATGACCGCGGCGTGGACCGCGGATGCCAGGCTTAGATCTTATCTGCTGGCAGCCATCAGCGAGTGGCTCTTCCCGCGCCTGGCGCAGGTATATGAGTTTACCGCTATGCCGCCCATGCCGCCTCGACAGAGCGAGGTGGAGGCGCGGGCGTGGGCTGTGCGGCGGGTGATGGCGGCAGCGCGCCGCCAGCCGCCGCCGGTGCTGGCGATCGCCCCAGAAGGGCAAGATACCCCCGGCGGCATCTTGATGCGCCCTCCGCCTGGCGCGGGGCGATTGATCCTGCTCCTGACCGGCCTGGGATATCCACTCTACCCGGTGGGGGTGTACGAGGAGGCCGGTTACTTCTGCCTGAATTTTGGGCCGCCTTATCTCCTGAAACAGCCTGTATCTGCTACCAGAGATGAAGCGGATTGGCAGGCGAGCGAGGCAGTGATGCGCGCCATTGCCCGGTTGGTTCCGCCACGCTTGCAGGGGGAATTTCGCCCGTCGGACACCTCGCGGTTCCCTTGAAATAGATTGATCAGCCTGTCAGGATTCATGCCGATGATTTAGGGGCGATATGCCTGCCTGCGGTGAGGCGGCTGCGGAAGCGCTTTGAAATCCAGCGCAATTTGAGCTGGATTGGCGGCAGGCAGTCTTTCGCTCAGCAGCAAGAAATTGTTTTGACCTCGAAATATTTGGTATAATAATGATATAAATTATCGAATTAAGCACAAGAAAGAAGAAAGAGACAATCCATGAGTAATTCTCCTCGTAAAGTATCCCAGATCATTGAGCCCCAGTATGTGATCGAGGGTGCCGGTGTGCTGTTGCGACGTTCTTTTGCTCCCAAT
>FWPU01010721.1_pt1 | contig 13375 bp, 10 predicted proteins | sample 2228361 | NCBI WGS metagenome assembly FWPU01 (sample SAMEA103939777, study PRJEB20133) | metagenome | reverse complement strand
GGACAAGCAGTGCTCAACGCCTTTCGGCATCAGAGGTATTCGCACAGCATCCCGCAAATCAGGTTCCGTTCTTGGCCTCCATTCAAGCACCTCGACGTCACCGCCCACGAGTCCATCATCGTCCAATTGGGACTGTCCCGCCACTAACCGATCCTTGATTTGGCTCACGCTTCGTCAGACGATGCGGAAGGTGCGCTCCGGTTCCCAGCCGTGCCGTCCCCGCTCTTCCCGGACGCCCATGGCGCAGCGTTCACACAACGCGATCATCAGGAGCCCGTCCTCCGGGTCCAGTATCTGTCCAAGCTCCCACCGTAGGCGCTCCACCTCCGTCTTGGTGAGCCGGCACCGGAACACGCTGAACTGGATTCGGTCCCCGTGCCCTTCGAGGAGCCGCGCCGTCCGTCGCAGCCGCCTTTCGTCTCGCACATCGTACGCGACCAGGTTCCAGGTTCGCATAGTCACCGCAGCCGCGCCCGGGCGAACAAGCCCGGCGCGCCGCTCCACTCCTTCTCTAGGAGACGCACCTCTAGTTCGATGGCCCGTGCATAGCTCAGCGAGTAGTCCAGCACCGGATGCTTCCACTTGTCCGCCAAACGGGCCTCAAACAGGCTGATGGCCTTCCGGCGGCCGCTCGGGGTGAGCCACACGCCTCCCTGTGTCACCGCGAAATCGTCCCGCGTCCACTGGCGGCGGTTCACGGAACCCATCAGCGGCAGGTCCCACAGCGGTACCCGAAAGAGTTCCATGAGGTCCAGCACCAACGGATAGGCGGCAGACCGAGGCGTGTGATAGAAGCCCAAAGACGGGTCCAACCCGACGGCGATCACCCCTTGGAGCACCCGTGCATAGAGCAGCGCGTAGCCGAAGCTGAGGGCCGCGTTGAACGGGTCTCGCGGCGGGCGCCGGCTCCGACCGCCAGGCGCCAGCCACGAGCGGACGTCCTCGCGTACGAGTAACGGCAGCAGATCAAAGTATGCGCGGCCGGCGGCGCCCTCGTGTCCCCGGAGCTGAGTGACGCCCTCGGCCCTATGAACTGCCTTTAGCTGCTCGCGCATGAGGCTGATGCCGGGCCCTAGCGCGGCCCGCAGCGCAAGGTTCCCGCGAGTGGCGCGCAGCAGGAACCGAATCTGGCTCTCGATCCGTGCTGCCGTCAACCGCCGTGCCAGTCGGAGCGCTGTGGCAGGTTCGGTCACTGCCGCGTACTGCCGGATGCGCCGTTGCACGCGACCGGCCGAAGAGACGAGCCCGCCGACGTACCGGCCGCCCCCTGTGAGCCAGTGCACGCCCACATCGTGGGCCGCGCAGAGGTGTAGCGCCTGGGTGGAGATCTGCACTGACCCGTGGAGGATGATGGCGTCTACCTGGCGTACCGGCAGAGACTCCACCTCGTTCCCTTGCACGGTAATGGAAAACCGGTCGCCCGACCGGCGAACGGTGGCACCCGGCGCCAGAACGTGCAGCACCTCCCGGTCGGGGACCGCCGGGAAGAGTCTGCCCGGTTCCTCCTGGCTCCCGACCAGGAAGCGCTCCTCTTCAGGCAGGCAGACAGGCGCCAGTGAGCAGCGGGCGCACTTGCCTTCATCGGCCGTTACCGGCGGCCGCTCGCCCTGTTCCCGTAGAACTCGCGCTCGCTCGACGGCTTGCCGCACCTGCATCCGGAGTTCCTCGGTGAGCGGCACACGGACGGTCACGCCCTCGCCGTGGTACCGGACACGCCCTTCGGCTACCGGGCGGCCGCGTTCCTCCTCCAGAAGCATCGCGTACGCAGCCACCTGCACCGCGTCTGACGGCCACGCGCGCGGCTCGCCATCAGCGCCTCGGTACGGCCGGCCGCGCTTATGCTCGTACGGAACCAGAAGGCCGTCCCGTGTCCGCACGGCATCGACTCGACCGATGAGGCCGAGCCGCTCGCTGGCCAGCTCCAGACCACGGGCCTCACGGCCGGACTCGTCGTCCTCACCACGCTCCGCGTGCAGCGTCCGGCCCGCGTAGACCGCCTCGTCGGCCAGCCGGATCTCCTCCACCTCCTCCAGGTAGTAAAGCCGCTCGCAATAGGTCAGGGAGTGAAGCCCCATGACCCTCACCAGCGGCTCGCCAGACCCGGGCCCGACCACGTCACCGCCCCCACCCTGCCGGCGCGATGGCAGTCCAGGCTGCGGCCGGCGGCTCCCCACCGCCAGTCTCCAGCCGGAACTGTCGGAAGACGGTCCCCGCCGAACCGACGTGGTCCGGCCAGACAGGCAGCGCAAGGGGACCGTCCGGGTCGAGTACCAGCCACTCCACGCCGCCTTCCGCCAGGTCAGCAGTTCGGAGCGGCCGAAGTTCGTCCACCAGGTGCGTGCTCTCGCCCAGGGACAGCCCGCCGAAACGGGTGACGGAGGCGGGCGCCCCCAGCGCCGCATCCAGCCGGTCCGCCAGGGCCGGCCTGGCCTCCTCCGTCATGCCGGACCGGACATGCACCGCTAGACGGATGCCCATCAGCAGTTCCTGGAAGTCCGGCCGCTTGTTCTCACCTAGGCCGGGAGGAATGTTCCTGTCCTTCACCCGCCAGAGTGTCCGCACGACGCGGGAGAGCACCGGCCGGGCCAGAAGCCCTATGGCGAGTTCCGCTCCCCGGTGGACCAGACGGTCCGGCTCACCTACGGCGGCGCACAACATGCCGTAGATGGTGGACGGAGGCGGGACGGTCAGCGTCTCCCAGTACTCCCGGGCATGGGGCGCGCGGAAGCCAGCGACGGGCACGGCGACGAAGCAGGCGACCCGCGGCATGTCACTACCTTCCGCCGCCGTTGGCGTCCAGGTGCGCCCGCAGTCGCGCCTTCACCTCCTCCGCGGCGGCCAACACACCGCTGTGGACCCAGGCACCCAGCGCCCGCAGCGCCTCCCCGTCAGGTGTGGCGGCGATGCCGCCGCCCAGGACCAGCTCATCGGCCCGGACGTCCCCCGCGCGCACTCGCTCCACCAGGGCCGGCACACCGAGCGTTCCTCCTTCCTCGCGGAAGGCGTACAGGAATCGCGGGGCGAAGTCGTCCGTCCAGCGGAAGACGACGGACTCCGGCGAGAAGTCGAAGAGGAACCGGGCGTGGTTCCCGGCCACCTCGCCCAAGGCCATGAGGCCGTCCACCACGTCTAGTGCTCGGAATGGCACTGCCAACGATTCCGGCGTCAGGGCAAACCCGTACTGGTAGCGGGTCGCGTGGACCTCCGTCCCGTACGGGACGGGGAAGGCGCCCTGCATGGCGGCCGAAGGGGTAGCGTTGACGCTGGCGGCGTTGAAGGTCACATCGCCGGCCCACGGGGTGAGGGAGACGGCCCGAGTCACCTCGAGGCGCGCCCGCCGGGCGTCGGTACTACCTCGCGCGCGGCCCCGCCGACCCTTTGCTTCCGTCTCGCTCGTCTCCACCTGGGCCGCGCGCGCCGCCATGTAGCCGAGCACGTCGTCATCGATGAAACGGGAGGTCGTGTCCTGGAAATCGAAGTCCTCCCACGCGTGCTGGTTCTGCTCGTCCTGCCACCGCCGATTCACCGGGAGACCGCGCTGCTGCCAGCCATAGCGGAGCGCCCAGCGGATGGCCTCGGCGGAGACGGTGGTGTGGACGGCGCCGTTCCAGAGAAGCTTCTGAAGCGTGGTGACGTTCCCCTCCGTCTCGGCCCGGTTGTTGGCCGCCGTGCCGTGGTGGGTACAGATGATCCCGAAGAGGTGCTTGCTCACGGTCTTCCTCCTCTCAGCTCCCGGTGGTGGTTTGCTGCTCCGGCGTCCCCGCCGCCTCGCCCGCATAACTCGCGAGCGCCAGCAAGGCGAGGTCCCGCGCCAACTGCCAGCGGTCGGCACCGATGTACGGTATCACCGCCTGCCAGCCCGTCTGGAGCGCCGGTAGGGGCGCGCCGGCCCGAGCCCAAAAGTCCACAAGCGTAGCCCGCAGCGTATCGGCGTTCTTGCAGTGGACGAGGGCGACCCGGAGCCGTTCACGCTCGCGGTCGGCGAGGTCCTCGAACCGCTCGCCGCTCTGGTTCGCCCGCTCGGCCAGGGCGCCTAGGCGGCGGCGCCACGCTTGCTGGCAGGCTTCAACGATGGCGGTTTGAGCCGATTCGTCGAAGGCGTTCGGTTGCTGCACCACGGCTGCCACTCCTCTCGGTGAACTCTGCTGGCGCTGCGCCAGCAGGGCCTCATAGCTTCGGAACTGCCGCCACGTTTCCGGCGACTGCCCGATCCGGGTAAAGCCCTCCCACCAAGGCCGCCCGGAGGCCAGGTTGCGGCCCATGAGGTCCAGGACCGGGGAGACTTCCCAGACCAGGATCTCGCCGTCCGACGGGCTCTCTTCGTCGCCCCCTGCGCCGCGCTCCACGCGGTGAAGCAGGGGCGGCAGCAGGTGGACCGCCGCCCGGTAGAACCGCAGCGCGGCGGGGGATGCTCCCTCCACCGTGAAGCGGTCCACTCGCGTCTTCTGCCGCTCCGACCACGGCGCCACGCCATACGCGATGACGTGGCATCGGCGCGTGTTGACCTGCGCCAGCAGGTCTTCGGCCTCCAGTTCGGCCAGCACGCGGAGAGCCGCGTCCGCGGCTCCCGCCGCCACCAGGGTTCGAACCGGCTGACGTAGGAAGAGCCGCCTAGCACGGTCGTACGTCTCCAGACCGTCCAACTCCGGAAGGACGAGGCAGAACCGGGGCCGGATGCCGGCGCCGCGGCGGCGGATGCGGAAGTAGAGCGCCCCCACCGGCACGAAGAGGAGAGCGAGCCACGCCCCTGGCGGCTCAGTCAGGGCCGTGGGGCCGGAGAAAGCGACATGCCGGACCGCCCCGCCGGGGACCAGCCAGCCGGCTACCTCGAGCCGCCGGTTCGGGCGAAACGTGCTTGCCGCGCGCTGGTGGGCGTACCAGGACACCCGGCGATACCGGAACGTCTGCGCCTCGCCGTCCACGTCCAGCACGAGGGCGCCTCCCGGCGCGCCGCCGGGGTCCGACTTCTGCGTCCGTGGGTTTTGGAGGAGCGTCTCCAGCAGAGCCTCCTGGAGCGTGCAGCCGAGGTCCCTGTGGTTGTCGGGGTGGCCGAGCCCCAAGAACCAGAAGCGGCCGTCGGGCGTGAGCCGGAACGCCGCCGCGATGAGACGTTGGAAGAACGCGCGGCCGTCGCCCGTCCATGTGAACTCCACCGTCCGGGAGCCCAGTGTCCACGCGCCGCCCAACTTCGCCAGCTCCTCGGCCAGGTCCGGCTCGTCCTGCTCGATGGCCCGCAGCGTCATCCAGAGGCCGGCCAGGCCGGCCCGGTGCAGCGCCGTCATGCCCGGGTCAAACAAACCGATCCGCAGCGACCCGTCCGTCTGCGACGGCCGCCCTCCCTTGGTCACCGTCGCCATGTCGCACCCCATCGCTTGTCGTAGTCCACCCGGCCTCGTGGCGCCACCAACACGCCCCGGACCGTCCGCCACTGGGCCGCCTCCCGGGCCACGGGACCCCAGAGCATGGGGATGGTAGCCAGCTCCAGGGACTCGCCCCGAACCCGCCCCGCCTCATCGAGGCACGCGGGCAGGTCCTCCTCCCGGATTACCGGCACCGTCGTACCCGGTTCCCGGAGGGCAGTCGGCTCCAACGCCCAGGCCTCGTCCAGCCAGGCAGCGCGTGCCCGGCGCGAGACGTCGCCTGGGTCCACCTCCCAAAAGGCGGCTGCAAGGTCAGTCTGGGAAGCGGGCTTCCCCGCCACGGAGGCCAGCCAACGTCGGGCGCGCGCCAGGGCCTCTTGCGTATACGGGGCTGGCTGCGGCGGCTCTAGGACGAGCGCGGGACACGGCCGGGCACCGGAGCCCGGCGTCGCCCACCGGTTCAGGCGGCCGAGGCGCTGAATGAGCGCGGGCACGTCCGCGAGCTCCGTGACCAGCAGGTCGGCGGAAATGTCCAGTGAGACCTCACATACCTGCGTGGTCACCGCCAGGACGCCGCCGCGCGCGCCAGGACGGAAGCGGCCCACGACGGCCCGGTGTCGCGCCAAGCGGTCATCGTAGCGGTAGCGGCTGTGGTACAGCTCCACCGGCATCTTCGCCCGCTCCGCCTCCTGCCCCAAGGTCACGGCGCGTTCCACGGTGTTCACGACCCAGAGGACGCGCTGCCCGGCCTTGACCGCATCGAAGGCCTGTTGCCTAGCCCCATCCACGTCGGCCGTGGCAATCAGGTAGCGCGGAAGCTTCTCGAAGTCAGCGGGGCCCGCGATCTCGACGAGCTGCTCCTCCAGCCGCTCGGCCAACGTGCGGAGTGCTTCCCGCCGCCCCGGCTGCAGCGTCGCGGTCATGAGGAGCGCCGGGCTCCCACGGAAGGCTTCAAGAAACGCCAGAAGGGTGCCGAAGAGTCGATCGTCGTACAGGTGAACCTCGTCGAACACGAAGGCAGCGTTCGCCAGCGCGGGGAAGGCGAACGTGCCCGTCCGGTGGTGCTGGAGGAGGCCCAGCACCGTGTCCACCGTGCAGACGGTGACCTTCGCTCCCCAAAGCCAAAGACCTCGGAAGCGCGCGATGTCGCCGTTGGGCGTCGACGCCGTCTCCTCGCTGCCATTGCCAAGAAACGCCACGATGTCCGCGGCGGCTCGGCTGTGCACGAGGCGGGCGTCGGCCCCCAGTTCGGGATGAGCATAGTGCAGGAACCCCTCACTGGCCGTACCGGTGGTCGGGTAGCAGAAAAAGAGCTTCCGCCCGGCGCCGCGGCGGGCAGCCCAACGGTAGGCAGCCGCCGTCTTCCCCGTCCCACACCCCGCGGTCACAAGCGTGAGCCGTGCCAGCGACGCCTCCACGTTCGCCTGGAACGGCCGCAACGGCCGACCCGCCAGGCTTCGGTCGGCCACGGCGGCAAGCTCCCGTCCGCTGCAGACGGTAGCCAGCGCCACCCCGGCCCAGGCTGCGGGGTCCTGCTCCCCCACGATGACTGCCGAACCGCACACGTCAGCGGCAATGACGATGGCCGCAGCCGCCGCGGCCAGCCGCCGCCAGGCGGGGTCCCCATCAGCCCACCACCCGTCGACGTCGGCCAGGAGTTCAAGCACCGGCCCGAAGGCGTCTTGGTCCGTCACAGGCAGCACGACGTCCGCGAGGGCCGGAGGGGCCGGCCGGCCCAGCTCTGCGCCGATGGCGCAGAGCGCAGCGGCGAAATCGGGGTGGCCGCTCAGGATTCTGAGCTCCGTCCGGCCCGACGGCCGGGCCCGCAGCGCCTCGTCGAGCCGAAAGCGCAAGTGGTGCCCGCTGACAGCGCGCACCACGGCATACCGGACCTCAAGGCCCACGCTGTCGAACAACCAGCGAGCAAGGTCACCGCACGTCGTGAGCAGCCAGAGTGCGACCACGTCGTGTCGGAAGGCTTGCGGCGTCTGGTCACCACGCACGGTGGCTTGGAACTGGTCGTTTGCTTTCCCCAGGTCATGGAGAAGCGCGCCAAGGAGGGCCGTCTCCCGCAGCGGGGCCTCCCAACGACGGGGGTCCAAGCCGAGAGAAGACAGTATGGCCCGCCCCTGGTCGTCCACCACGCGGGTCGCCACCCGGCCGACGAGCGCAAGGTGACCGGCCAGCGTTTCGCCAGGCCGGGGATCGTCGGGCGTCTTGGAACGTTTGGCAAGGAGACGGCGAAAGCTCTTCACGCGCGGCCCTCGGGAACAGGTACGAAGATGCCGCAGCCGAACCGACGGCGCCCGCCGAGCCCGACTGCCTGGAGTTGCACAGCGGCGGCTGCCGACAGCTGAGTGACCTCCAGCGCGTAACCAACCACGGTGCGGTCCCGAACGCGGAGGGTACGTCGCACCCATGGCTCCCGCCCGCCGAGCCCGTGATGCTCCACCGGCTGTCGGCTGGGCCGGGGCAGCAGCCGTGGTACGCCGGCGATCTTTTGTGCCTCCAGTTGCGCCCGAGCCGCCGCGAGGAACGTATCGGGGGTAACCATTCCCTTGATGACGACGAGGCGGCTCCGGAGCCGAGCGGCCGGGCGAAGGGGCCGCACCATCGGCACCCCGATGTGGAGCGCCGTGCCTTCCACGTCGAGGACCTGTCCGGCCAGAGGCAGGAGTTCCGGGATCAGGTCGGGAGGAACCCTGAAGGTAAGCGTCGATCGCGGCGTGAGCATGAGGCGCCGCCCGCCGGCCAATCGGCCCGAAATCGGGTGGATGCCGACTTCCCGCCTCCCGTGGACCCAGGTGAGATGCCGGGAGATGGCCGCGAACAGGGCATACCCGTGGTCGACCGGGAGAGTGGCTGCCCTTCCGTCGCGCCCGCGAGCCGTTATGGAGAAAACGAGGTCGACTACCTGGTGGGAAACGCTGTCCATCGTCCGCCCAACTCAACCTCAGGTCACCGGCGCACCAGGGTGAGTATTGCTGATGACAACGTCAGATGCTGTCGCGATCCCAACCCCTGCAGAGTTCGGTCCCGGGTCCACAGCCCTCAAGGCCGAAACGGCCCCATTGTACAAGAGGGCGGAGGGCGAATGGGCGCCGTGGCGCCTCCACCGGGCCCATTCAGGCTAACCGGCGGGTAGGCCGCCCGAGAAATGACACGGGGGTGCCGGGCAGAAGGGGTCGTGCCGCGGGTCGTCGGGTCCGGCCATAACATCTCGACGACCGGCGGCGCGCTGGCGAAGGAGAAGCTGCACAGCCGCTTAGGGACCGCAGGCCGGCGGCTGATACAGGGCCAGCCACATCCGTCCCCCGAGCCCACACCATCGGCGATTCGTGTCAGCCGCTTCAGGAGGCCTATGATCGGCCTGCGTGGGGGCGCTCCGGGCCACGACCGGGACGACTACCCTCGGACCGCGGTCGCCGCGAGGTGGCGGAGGTCAGCACACTTGCTCGCCGATTTCGACGTGCACAATGTACCGCTGCCAGGCCGCGCTGTCTGGTCGCGAAATCGACGGCGAGAGAGCGCTCGGCTCTACGTCAATCAGTGTGGACAAGGTTAAGGATCCACCCGTGCACTCAGCACGTATTCAGATGTGTAATCAACCGTCTTTGCAGGGGGTGCGCCATGAACTACGTGCGGTTCGCGCTGTGGTCCGCGCTCTTCGTCGCCCTTGCCGCGGTGTCGCCAGGTGGGCTGAGTTCATCGCGCGTTGCGGTGGCGGCGCATCATCTCGCGGAAATCAGCGAAGTAATGGTCGGGTTCAACGGGGACTCGAGCGTGCAGTTCGTGGAAATCAATCAGCGCAGCGTTGGCCAGAACATCGTGATGAACTCCAGGCTGTCGGCGTTCGGACCTTCGGGCAACTTCCTCGGGGTCGTTCTCGTGGTGCCAGGCAACGTCCCGAACTCGGGCGACGGCTCCCGCTGGATCATGGCGACGCCCCAATTCGAACTGGCGGCGGGAATTCAAGCTGACTTCGAATTCTCCCCGGGCATGCTTCCACCGAGTAGCGGAATGATTTGCTGGGGTTCCCCGGGACTCGTTCCACCGGACCCGTCGACGTGGGACCCCTCCAACCCCAACAACTACGTCGACTGCGTGGCGTACGGCGGATACCCAGGATTCGCGCCCTCTGGACCGCCGAACACGGCCGGGCCCGGCGATTGCGAGCGGAGCCTCACGAGGATCGTTCCGGCGACGTTCGACCAGCTCGTGCCACCGATGGACACCTGGGCTGACGGGACCAATGCCACGGACTTCACCCTCGCTCCTCCCTCGCCGACGAACAACGCCGGACAGGTCGGAACGCTGGTAGCTGGCCCCGACACGGACGGGGATAGCCAGGCGAACTGCCGGGATGGCGATGACGACAATGACGGAATCTCCGACTCCACGGACAATTGCCCTCTGGTCGCCAACCCGGACCAGGTCGACGCGGATGGGGACCTGGCGGGGGCTGCATGCGACCCCGATGACAGCGTGGTCGACTTCGACGACGACGGCTGCGCCGATGGCGACGAGCTGCGTCTCGGGTTGGACCCGGCGAACACCTGGGACTTCTATTCCGTCCCGGTGCCGGCGCTGTTCGCGGCACCGAACCCCGAGGCGACGTTCCGTGACCATCGGGTGACGGCGGCGGACGCCCAGGCGGTGCTGGCGTACTCGAAGCGGTCCGATGCCAGGGCGATGGGGATGCTCTACTACGAAGCCGACCTAAACCTCAACGCCACCAAGGACGGCTGGGAGTACGACCGAAGCATCGCGGGAAACAGTCCGCCGGGTGCTCCCGATGGTGTCATCACCGCGCAGGACGCCCAGAAGGCGTTCGCGCAGGCTAAGGCCGGGCTCACCTGTTCGTGAGGGCGCTCATGCTCCTCCTCGGCGAAACCGTCGCTTCCAGAGCAGCACCCACACCGGCTTGCCCCAGAGACAGGCATCCCGCTTGCGCTGGGGATGCCACTGATGGACCTGCCAGGTGGAACGCCCACAGCCGGGGCACACCGCCTCCTCGTTCCCGTAGCACGCCACCACCTCGATGTGGTCCTCCCATTCGTGGGCACCCAGCACCACCAGCCCTGGGAGCCGCAACCGAATGGTGATAGCATCGGACTGCACCTGACCTCCTTTCGCAGCCGTGGTTTGTGGTTTTGTCCTAAGGCTACAGGAACGTCAGGTGCTAATTGTTTACATTCCCTACCTGTATCCACACTGACCCTACGTGTATCCACACTGAAGAGCGTAGAGCCCGCCCCCGCTGCCTCTTGACGGTCAGGTGTATATTTGCTTCGTAGCGTCCGACCGACGCCGGGCCGGTTCGTCCCCGCCCACGGCCCCGCCGGCATCTGGCATGGGGAGCGCCGGATGCGAGGGTCGCACCGGATAGATTACGGCGAAAGGCGCCCCGCAGGTCTGAATCCGCTTCGTGATTCGCCACGCGGTCCGGCTTGTGGTGTCGTCTCGCCGATGGCCCCGAGACGCGCGCGACGCGGCGAACATGGGCGAGCGGCGTCGCCCGTAGTCCTCGCGCTCGCCGTCGCCGCCATCGGGGTCGCCCTCGTCTTGCTGTGGGGTCCGCTCGCGTCGCTCTTCGCTGCCCCCGTCGTCACCACGGACAAACCCGATTACTACAGCAACGAGATCGTCACAATCACGGGCGCGGGGTTCGCACCGAACGCATGGTACGACGTACCGGTCATCCGACCGGACGGGAGCATCGTCAAAGGGGACGGCTCCTTCCTCCCTGGGTGGGACAGCGTCCAGGCGGATGGCTCCGGCAACTTCGTCTACTACTACCAGCTCGATGGCATCGAGGGGACCTATACGGTCGAGGTCTACAGCTCGCCGTGGGGCGGTCCCGGGTCGGGACAGAGTCCGCTCGCGACCACGACGTTCATGGAGGCTAACATTGACTTCACGCAGTGCACAAACGACACCGACAACAACGACGTCGTCGACGACTGCGAGTGGACTACCGGCGCCGTCAATCAGAACAACTCGGCGTACACGGAGGGGGACGCGGTCCCTCAACGCCTGTTCCGCGAGGTGGCGCAGCCCGGCACCTACACCTTCGTCTTCGAATACGACTTCACAAAGGGCGACGTCTACGCGTACGACTTCATCACCAATGTGGACGCGTCGCAACCGCCAGCGCTCTTGAACCCGTGCGGAGAGCTCCCCGGATTCGTGAGCGCGAGCGAGTGCAACGCCATGTTCAACACGAACTGGCAACTCGGGGCCATCCCGTCGGACCCCTTCGACGCCGTCGCCGCGCGGGAGAACCCGCCCGGTTCGGGAGCACGAAACTTCAGGGTGGGATGCACCCCTGCGTGCTCCACCGGGGTGGCCGTGGAATTCCCCGACCCTCCCATCGGTCCGACCGATGGTGAAGACAATCCGGGAGGAGAAGCGCACATCCCCGACACCGACCCCGACTGCTTCAAGACGTGCGGAAACAGCAGCGTGCGTATCGCTGTCAAGGTGACCACGTCGTCGTGGGGCACGACGGTCGGGATCTGGTTCGCTGGACACCTGGCCGAGGCCGCTGACCCGCCCGGCCCGGCCGACGGCTGGGGCACCGGTTGCGACGCCGCCACCAGTTGCGGTTCCAGCCAGATCTCGGGCTCGCCGTTCCACATGAAGTACATCTGTCTCAAGGAGCCGGGGAGCAGCGTGTGCAAATCGGAGGGCCAACGGGACAACCAGGTCCAGCTCGGCGCCGTCTTCACGCCGACGCCGTCGCCGACACCGACGTTCACGCCCACGCCCACGAGCACGGCCACGCACACGCCGACCCCGACGGCCACCCACACGCCAACGGCGACGGCCACGTTCACCCCATCGCCGACACCGACGTTTACCCCATCGCCGACGGCGACGTTCACCCCGTCGCCCACACCGACGTTCACACCGACGCCGACGTTCACGCCTACGGCGACTCACACGCCGACGCCGACACCGACGTTCACACCGACGCCGACGGCGACGCCCACGGCGACGTTCACACCGACGGCGACGCCCACGGCGACGTTCACGCCGACGGCGACTCACACGCCGACGCCGACACCGACGTTCACACCGACGCCGACGGCGACGTTCACCCCGTCGCTCACACCGACGTTCACACCGACGCCGACGTTCACGCCTACGGCGACTCACACGCCGACGGCGACACCGACGTTCACGCCGTCACCGACACCGACGGCCACACCGGAGGGGACGCCGGTCGTGCGCATGTTGAAGGACGTGGACACCGACCCGTTGGAGCCGGGGATTCAAAGCTCGGCCAACTTGTTCCTTTGCACCTCCGGGCCGAACTGTTGGGACCCGCAGAACCCGGTGGTGAACAACGGCAACGGTCACCTGGTGGTGTTCGAGCGATTGTTCAACCAGCTCGATAGCGACGGCGCCGGCGCTTTCGAGTTCCAGCTGAAGTTCGACCACAAGGTATTCGACGTGACCGTGCATCATGGGGTGGACCTCAACGGCGACGGCGACTGTGCTGACCAACAGTTCGGCGAGCCGGGAGCCTGCTACCTCTACACCACCGGACGGGTGCCGGGTCCGGACGGCATCGGCGGTTGTTCGGCGACGATCGTGACGGAGAACTGGATCTTGTTCGGCTGCGTGTCGAAGGATCCCGACGGTCAGGAGCCCATCGAGGAGGGCCCAAGCGGGCCGCAGGATGTCATCGCGACGATTCACGTCGATCCCGAGCCCGACCTCGTGTTGCGCTTGACGCCCGGACAAAAGAATGGTGTCGTCCGGGCAATCCTCGATGAGAACTGCGAAGTGGCCGACGTGTACGGCGACCCGCTGGGAACGGGTCAGTACGACGACCTGGGCCGCGAGATTCTGCTTCCGGGCATCGTGACGGGCGGTCTCGTCGAGGACTGCGGCGACGTCACCATCACGGTTCGTGTGCTGGAGGGCGACGTGGACCTCGATTGTGACGTCGACACCGAGGACGACCAGCAGATCGCCTTCCGGTACGGCGCGTCCTTCGGGAACCT